>Ga0153958_1000035_pt1 | contig 24663 bp, 22 predicted proteins | sample TSFL042MetaG_FD_104719 | JGI IMG/M metagenome (GOLD analysis project Ga0153958, IMG submission 104719) | Attine ant fungus gardens microbial communities from Florida, USA - TSFL042 MetaG | ecosystem: Host-associated > Fungi > Mycelium > Unclassified | place: USA: Florida, Wekiwa Springs... | reverse complement strand
GCCAGACTGGTGCATGGCTAGGACCTTCTCCATAGGAAGGTCAGGAAACATATCACAGAGACGAAGAAGACTCTCATACTCTGGATGAGCAGAGGCCGGAGCAAACCTTGGAGTGGACTGGGGGTTTCCACTACATGCCGCTTGGGCAAAGGACTTAGGAGCCTGCTTGGGTGCCTGGGGTTTGGTGGCCACCTTTGCGGGGGTGGGCTTAGCGGTAGCCGTCTTGGCTGGTGGAGGTGGAGGAGGCGCTCTCAACACTACTGGAACAAGGGTAGGCACGTTCTGGGAAGGTGCAGAGAGGTTAGTAGAGGGAGGGACTTTGCCCTTGCCCTTGCTCTTTTTGTTAGTAACAGTAGTGAAGGGAGCTTCCTCCACTGCTGGTTGGTCAACTGCCATCTCAGTATCTAGAGACGGCTCCTGGGGTAAATTAGAACTATAAAGAGTCCTCATTGCCTCTACAAGAGAAGGAGAGTTAGGCTGAGGTGAGACCTTAAAATGATCCCATCCTGCTACAGACACAGTTTGGAACAGATGCCATATAATGGAACTTGCTCCCAAAATAGGAGGAAACTGCTCAATTAGACAGCTTCCAATAGGATGCTTCTGAATAAAGTGAGCGATACGCAATATAGACGAGGCGAGGACTTTGGCATCATTCTCTAAATAACCAAAGTGACCAGACAAAGATGTGATATGGTGTTCACCATTCCACAAGTCACAATCATGTGTGACATCAGATATGACAATATCACTTGTCATAGGTTGTGATACCTGAGGTAAGATATCACTATCACTGTTACGTGTGACTAAATTGTCACAGTCATAGGTTACTAATGTGTCACAGTCACCTGTCATGTCACAGGTGCCTGCCACTGCACTGCCACCCTCTATTTCAGAGGATGACTCAGCTGTTCCATGGTTTGGGCCATGAGGCATCAAACTAGTTGACAAAAGGGCCTAGGGGGCACAAATCACCCTAGAGGCAAGGCCCCTGCTCTCCTCAGCAGAAACTTGGTCATCCCAACTCATAGAATGTATTCTCCCTTCAGGAGCAGAGGGAGAGGGAGCAGCAGGGAGCTAGAGGGGGGCAATTCTATGAGAGAGCTTGCCTGTAATGATCCTAGAGGCAGTAGGTGTCCTGGGACCAGGACTAACCTCCTCCTCTTCACTTTCCTCCTCCTCAGAGAAAGAAGAGAGCTCAGGAGATGCATTCCTAGAGACATCAGCAGCTGAGATACTCCTGGAGGAGCGTCTGACAGTGCGACGAGCATGAGAGCGTCCTCTGGGATGAACACGTTTACCAGCCCTAGAGCTGGCACGAGAAATAAGGTTGAGTGAGTCTGGAGACTCACCAACACTAGTAGGAGTAGCCTGGGGGCCAAGGGGACAAGCATTAGTAGCAGATGATTTATACTGAATATTCGATTTAACCATGGTGGTAGTTAGAGAGAAAGAAGGGATGAGGTAGCCTAGTACTACCAGAGCAATGTCATACCTCAGCAGCTAGCAGGGCTATTTTCAGAGAGTTACAATCAGATCTAAGTCATTATCACTGATGGCTAATTATACCAAGATCAAGAGAGTCGAGTCAGCATGGAGTTGTATCATAATAACAAGGGAAGGAAACTGGGTTCTGAAGGAATGAAAAGACATAAAGGAGGTAAAGAGAGGAGTAAGGAAGTTAGAGAAAGAGATAAAAGGGAGGATTGACCAAGACAATATACTCGAGAGCACAACAACCCAAGATTACCATCTCTTTCTACAGCCTAGCAAGAGGCTCGAGAACTGCCTATCATACAAGGGAGAATTTCTAAAGTAGGGTTAGAGGATTAGGGAGTAGTTACTAAGTGTTCGAGAGAGATGTTGTCTCATTACATTGGCCTTGCTATGTTTAGGAATTTAGAGGTTTTCTTTGTTTCACTTTCTTTGTTGTTTCTTTGCTTTATAATCATAATAAAATACTCTAGGGTGCAGAGGGGAACTCAAGCATCATACCCCCATTATCATTCCTTTCTGTTACTTTAGAGCTTAATGGCTAGTTGGAGTGACTAAGTTTCTATTTTTCTAAGTGCTCTTCTCTCTTTTCTAAAAACCACCAAACCTCTCCCTCAATGGGAATTTAAGCCCTAATGGACTTGGGCATTTGCTTATACTAGGAGTTAACTACTCACTATATGTCATTGGAGTCGGCTTCCAGTTGTACAGTTAGCTAAAGAAGAGCCCATACAATGGCATAGGAGTTCTAGGTAGTTCTGTTGTATTAACAGTGAGCCAGACTACTAGACTAGATAAGGGTAGTAGTGTCATGACACAAGATGAACACGCATCTTAAAGAGTCTATTATAGTGAGATTTATCTCAAGTGGACTCTTAAATACTTTATTATCATTTCTTTTAGTTATTTGAGTTTTTCCTCCTTTATTCTTCCTTTCTTCAGCTCTCTTTTATCATTTGATTACCTCCCTAGTATCTACTTGTTTAGTGTACAATTGTGAAACATCTCAGAGATTATTTTACTTTCATTTGTTATTACTCTTATCTTGCAATTAAATTCCCTTTGATCCCCATCACCAGAGTGTTTTGAGTTTGTTTCTAATTTGTCATTATCTGACCCTAGTTTTGATGTTGAGTCCTCAGAGTTTTTTGATAAGTTTCCCACTTGTCAATAAACTCTGTCTCTAGACCTCTCTGACTCTATTTCTGAATTTGTTTTCTTTCTGGGTCTGCAACAAATTCCGTTGTTATGCTGCTAGAGAATTTTCTATAGAAATGTAACATGGGATAAAAGTTATAACCCTGGATTTTGCTATTGGAATCCACTCTAAAGACTTCCTATTAGCCCCAGACATAATCTAGACCCAAGATTGGGTACTTCTCTTAAGTAGTGACCAAGCTACTATATGCTAGAATAGCATATACCTTGGGAGGCAAGACTAATGAGCTAGCATCAGGTTTCTTAGATACAGACTATCAATGTTGAAGCTCTAGAAATCAGAGGCTCAGAGATATCTTTGGAATATGAGATAATTTCAATCTAGAGTAGACTTAGACTAATATGATACCAAGATGGCAGATCAAAAGTCTATCAGTGACTAGTGATCCCATCACTGCTAGACTCAGTAAAGAAACAGATATGCCGCTGGACGACAATCATATTGCTGATGCTAGAACACACTGTTATGTGTTTCTAGACCATATTTGGAGTAGAAGAAAGCCGGTTTAGAGTTCAGGGAACAATGGGCAGGAGTGAAGTATGGAGGTGGAGCAGGATCACATGATCATGTCCGGGAGGTATGGAGGACAGGAAGGTGATGGCTGTCATAGCCGTATGGTAGTATCATAAAGGAGAGACGTGAGGGAGAGTAGTAGAATAGAGAGTTTCCTTTTCTATTTCTTTTTAATTGAGTCTCTAACATTTGTAATATTCTAATATATTTCTCAGAGTGGATATTGATAGACAGAGCCTTCTTGGCCCTTGCCTTCATCTCAGAGGCTCTTGAGGTTGTAAATGCAATTCTCTTGAGTATATAAGGGGTGATCTTAGTGAGAGGTTGAGTTGGTGAATGTTTTCTACCATATACCCTACTCTTTTATGAGACAAGACACAGCGGTCGCTCAGACAACCTTCTATGGAGTAGCAGGCCTAAAAAGCCTGGCTAATCATCAACTCAGATTGTATCACACCCATAAGGTTTGGTGTGGGGGTGCGGATGAGGACTTGATTGAGTGTGGTAAGGCCCATGAGTGGTTTACTGACTATTCTACTAGTAAGCTTGTTATGATGTGTAAAGGTAAACACCTTAGGGACACCATGCAGATAGGATCTAGATCGAGCTCCCATTATTCTTTTTATACTTAGATTCCAAATAAGTTGCGTATTCATTTTTTAATTTCTTTCTGATACCCTACTTCCTCCTTCTTCCCATGAACCCTTTAGCATGCAATTGAGAACTGTCACTACCTTTTTTGCTTGCTTGTCACAATAAACATCTCTTTTGTCTCTTTCACTGTCTTTAAAGCTCTCTGATTCTACTTCTGTCCTGTCATTCTCGATATCTAGTTCCAGTCCTAGGATTCCAAAATCTCCAGTCAAACTCAAGTTGCTATATTAATAAACTCACTCTATGGACTTGGTAGTAATCTTTGTCTAGAGTTGTTGGTCTAGGTCTTCTGTTGCTGTAAATCTGTCTTTGCTCTGGTCTATATTTTCCATGTTATAACCATCTCTAGCAACTTCCCACTCCTATTTCCCCTAGTTTTTGCATGACTCTTGGGCTTCCATGCTACTCTGCTTGTTCTGCCTTGCTTCTTGGTCTAGGAACCATGATATATCTCACTACCAATCCATTGATTAACTGGATAAAATCACAATCTATCCTACCATTTCTACCTGAAGTACTAGTATCTATCCAGTGTTCCAACTTTCATTAGTTCACCACTCTGGTGTAGTCAATTTCTGACCACTATTTCTGTTTAATAACTTTGCCCTAGACTTGTTAAATCTGTTACTCTGACAAATCCTCTGCAAATTCCAGTCTCTACTAAGCTTCTATGCTTAATCCAGAACCTCCATGTTCACTCTAGGTTTCCATATCTATTTCTATCTCACTATCTGGACTGTCGCCAATGAATTTTTTCAAAAAAGTTTGTTTTTGTTATTCCATGATTTACCTATACCGGAGTCCATAGCCATAACTCTAATACTTTAATTTCTTACTCTTGTTACTAGGCAATGGGATGCCTAGTCTCAAAGAGAGGATAAGGATCAAACTACTCCTCTAAAAGCACAAATTTCTGTGCTGGACACAAATTTTATTCAAAACTAATTACAAAAAGAAAAAAATTCTTTTTCTACTCTATTGAATTACACAGATAACACTGGAGTCCCAATTACTTTCTCTACTCCTTCTATTCTATCTTCTCCATCCTCAATAACCATTTTGGACTGCTTGTTATTATGCTCTATCTCTACTATCTTTCTGCTTTTTCCCTTGTCAACCCTCTCCACTGTCTCTGGTTCCTTCTCTTTGGACTCTGGCCAGGAAATTAAGTCATTCTCTGGAGTCTTTGACCTTATTCCTGCTATCCTCTCCAAAGCATCTGTAACCCTTTGGATCTGGACGACCAACTCATCCACCTTCTCTAACTTCTTCAACACCTGCTCTTTCCACTCTGTGTCTATTTGTTGCTTCATCTTTCTTACACATGTTCTCCTAGCTATTTCTTTCTTTGTTTTTCTCTATGTACCATCTGTGTCAAAAGGCTTGCAAGCTGCCTTTGTCCTAGCTCAAGGAGAACAGGAGGTTGCATTCCTAAGACTAATTTAGCCAATGATTCTACTCCAAAAGAATACAAAACTCATGGAAGGCCCTGTGGTAAATACAGTATACCAAAATTTGCACACCTCTTGTAGGGATTTTCTCTACCTATTGGCTCAATTCCTAACTCCTTTGCCATTTCTTCCTTCTCCTAGCATTGCTCTAAAGTCTCTTTGGGAAAATAGCAGACTTGTTATCTTTTTGTCAAAGGGAAGAGGTCAATTAGATTCATCTCCTCCTCTGATAGAGGAAACACCAATAGTTCCAGAATCATCATCTTCAACCAATTTTTTCTCTATATCTGTATGACCACTATCTGTTAATCTACTTCATGATGAAAGACATTGTCCATCTCTTTTTGTCTCCACTGTTCCTCCTTTGCCTTTATCTGCCTCTTTGCTTCCTCCTTTTGTTGTTTCTTCTCCTCCACTTGCCTTTTCATTTCCTCCTTCTGTCTTTTTTTCTCTGCTATCCTCACCTCTTTTCTTGTTTTCTGCTCTGTCCATTGTTTCTCCTCTTCCTTCCAGAGCCTTGTCTCTATCTCCTCTCTTTATTTTATAAGCTCCTGTCTATACCTTTTATCATCAGAATCCAACATTGAAGCAGAGTTGATGGTGTATTGTGATAATATTATAGTTTAAGATCAAGAAAGAAAGTTTCATGAAGCTAGTTTTTAAAACTATGGATCAGGTGATAATTAAATTGCTTATCTATCAGGGCTTTGAGGGCTCAGCCTTAAGGGGGAGATACTGTCATATGATGGAAAATAATAATTTAATAAAATAATTTCTTTTATATTTTATTTATTACTAAATTTCGCTTCTGAACTTCTGTTGTTTACTCTTATAGAATCATGATATAAACTAGTTACTTGTACTCCTCCTATTTTAGACTTAGTATAAGTACTCTATTAGTTATATCCTAGTTTCTTAGTTCATAAATTAACGTCTCTTATATGTTCTATCCTGTAAGGGGACGCCTCCATTTCCACTCCTGAACAGCATGACAATGCTCTGGAGCTACCTTAGCTTGCTTACTAGTGGTACTTAAACATACTAGTTTAGCTCCGATCCTGCTAACCCTGACACTAAGGGATGTATATAATGTAGAGTATCCCTCCAGAAGCCTCATCCTAATCTCTGAGGATTCTCCTGGAGTCTTGCACCCCAGTTGCTCTTACAACTATTATGAACATGAGGAGCAGGGTTGAAGTAAACCAGAGTGGAACAGGGTTACTCTAGAGAAAAAGGGAGTTAACAAAAAAAATTGGGAAACAACCTTGGCCTTAGCTTATGTGCTGTGCCTCAATCACATGTATGGTTGTGTATTTCAGGAGGACTGAATTGTTGCTAGGAGCTCAGAAGAGGAATGGTATATAGATTAATAGGAGTGAGGATATGTAAGGGCGACTGGGGCGCAAGACTCCAGGAGAATCCTTAGTTATATTTCAATCTATAATTATGATACAACTCACCTCCAGGAGAATCCTCAGAGATTAGGATGAGGCTTCTGGAGGGATACTCTACATTATATATATCCCTTAGTGTCAGGGTTAGCAGGATCGGAGCTAAACTAGTGTGTTTAAGTACTACTAGTAAGCAAGCTAAGGTAGCTCTAGAGCATTGTCATGCTGTTCAGGGGTGGAAATAGAGACGTTCCCTTACATTCACCCCCCCTTCAAGATTGCTACGTCTTGGAGCAATGGACTTTGGATGAAAAATATTATCAAACTCCGTGCGTCGGATGTGTCTCGGAGCTCCGGGGTGTTTGCAATGAAACTCTGCTATGAGAGCTGGTGTGGAAACTTTGGAGGTGGACTCCCAGGAATTATGTTTGTGACCATATCCCTTCTATTTAATGAGGTACTGGAATCTTCTCTGGTGCCAATGACTGTCGAGTATCTCCTCTACTTCCTACTCTGCTTCTCCGTCGATGACTATGGGCAGTGGATGGTCTTCTGTTTTTCATCCTGGAATCGGGTCGTCTGGAGCCGGAGTGAGCTTTACTACATTAAACACTGGATAGAGTTGCTTCATCCTGTGTAGCAGCTTTAGGCAGTAGGCCATAGGTCCAATCCGGCGCTCCACTACAAAGGGGCCAAGCCATTGATATGAGAGTTTCTACAAAGGACACGTAGTCCGGATATCTGATGCATCGAGGAAGACTTTGTCGCCAGGGTTGAATACCGAAGCCGAAGTTTTGTGTTGGTCGTAATACCTTTTCATGTTGTCCTGTGCCTTGCGGATCACGGACTTCACTTCTTCATTTGCCATTCTCATCCTCTCTATGAACTCATTGACTGTCTCCAGACCGGAAGGGTTTTGTTGGGGTTTGAAGCCCATGCGAGGAAATCGTCCGGTGTTGAGCAGAAACGGAGGCTGTTGGGTAGCAGAGTGAATGTGGTTGTTGTGTTGGAACTCTGCCATAGGTAATAGATCGTACCAATCGTCTTGCCATTCGTTCACGAAGAGCCGTAGGTACTGGTCCAACTCCTGGTTGACACGCTCTGTTTGTTCATCGGTTTGAGGGTGCTAGGCTGTGGAGGACGCTAGTTTGATTCCTAGCAAGCGGTAAAGCTCTCTGGTAAAACGAGCTACAAATTGAGGTCTGCGGTCTGAGACTATGCATTTTGGAAGGCTGTGGAGCTTCCAGACTTGGTGTAGAAATAGCCTGGCTGCTCCCTCCACTGTCACAGTTGTGTGCGTCGGAATAAAGTGCACTTGTTTCGACACTGAATCTACCACTGTCATCACTGCGTCGTGTCCAGAAGAGAGGGGGAGTTCTACTATGAAATCCACACTGAGTGTGTCCCATCGCGAGTCCAGGATCCGGAGGGGGTACAATTCGCCTACCGGAGCCTGCCTTATTGGTTTTGTCCTGAGGCACAGGTCACAGGTGCTGACGTATTGTCCAATGTACCTTGACATTTGAGGCCACCAGTAGTTCCTAGAAACCAACTCCAGCGTTTTCCAGCATCCAGGGTGTCCAGCGACTTTTGTGTCGTGGCACAGTGAGACCACTCGTCTGTGTAAGTCCGAGCTCCGAGGAACATAAATCTTGTCTCTGAACTGGAGTACTTCTTTTTTCTCCGACCACTCCACAGAGTGGACTGTCTTACTCGATACTTGCTGGAGTTCCCTTGTTGCCTTTGCCACCGGCTCTTCCTGGTCACTTTTCTGGTTCTCTTGATGAATCTCTCTCAGGATGTCTTTCTCCTGGCCCTCTAGCTAAACTCCTTCGAGGGCTCGGATTGCGAGAAGCTCTGGTTGCAGCAGAACCACATCTTCGTTGTCGGAGGTTCCCTTACTATAGTCCGGTCTCCATGACAGTACATCCGGCTTCCCCATGGATCGTCCGGGGTGGTGGATCAACTTGAAGTCAAATTGGGCTAAGTACAGAGACCAGCGAGCTTGGCAACAATTGAGTTTCTTGGCCGTCATGAAGTACTCCAAGTTCTTATGGTCTGTCCAGATCTCTACTAGGTGCCAGGCTCCTTCCAAGAAGTACCTCCACTCCTCCAGTGCGCGGATGATAGTGAGCATCTCTTTGTCATGGATCTCGTAGTTCCGTTCTACCAGAGATAGGGACTTGCTGTAGAAGGCCACTGGGTGCTATTTCTTTTCTCCAGGTAGTTGCTGAGGGAGGACAGCTCCAGAAGTGAAGTCTGAACTGTCAGCCTCGATGTGGAAGAGTTTCAAGTCTTGGGGTGATACCAAGACCAGAGCAGTGGTTACTGCCATTTTGAGACATTCAAAAGCTTCCCTTTCCTTGGTGTCCCAGCTCCAGGCTTTGTCAAAACGAGTGAGGTCAAAGAGGGGTCTGGCTATGGTTGAAAAATCCCAGATAAAGCGACAGTAGAAATTAACAAAGCCTATGCAAGCCTGCACGTCAGTCCGGTTCTCCGGGGTGGGCCAGTCACGGACTCCAGCGACTTTAACAAGGTCCATCGCAACTTCGTTCTCCGAGATGACCAGTCCAAGGTATTCGATCTGCTTCCGGTGGAACTCACATTTCTCCGGACGGAGGAATAACTTATGCTCTGCTAGTATCTCTAAAACCCTTCGGACTGCCCATTCATGCTCCTCCTCTGTCTTCGTAAAGATCAAGATATTGTCCAGGTATACTACTACAATCTCTTTAGCTATGACGGTTTGGAAAATGTCATTCATCAAGGTCTGGAAAGTAGTGGGACTATTGGTTATTCTGAAGAACATTACGAGTGGTTCGAACAGGCCATGGTTGGTGCGGAAAGCTATCTTCCATTCATCTCTGGGCTTGATGCATACATTATTGAAGCCCCAACGGACGTCAAGTTTTGTGAAGTACTTGGCTCTGCAGAGTTGAGAGATGAGTTCAGAGATGAGAGGAAGAGGGTATCGATTTTTGACAGTTACAGCGTTCAGCATGCGATAGTCTTGGACCAGTCGGAGCAAACCATCTTTCTTTTTAATGAAGAACACCAGGGCTGTGATAGGGGATTTGGAGGGTCAGATTCGTCCAGTGCGGAGGTTTTCCTCCAGGAAAGCATCTAACTCCGCTTGTTCCAACAGGGACAGGGGGTAGGCTTTCAACGACTTAGGCTCTGCTCTAGGGATTAGCTCAATTGCATGATCCCATTTACGGTGCTCTGGTAGTATGTTGAAGTCCTCCTTAGTGAACACGGATCAAAACTCTGTGATGTAGGCAGGCAACGGAGTGGCAGCCGCCTACGTTTCCGCACTGTGTCTGGCTCCTTCCACAAGGCGCTGAGATGTTGTAGCCATGGCTTGGAGTTCAACTTGGTTGGGCTCTGGGAGGAGACGTGTAAGGAACAATTGGTCTCCCAGCTCCCAACTCAGGTGGTGCATTTGCGGAGGCTTTCCTTCAGACTCTGACTCTTCTTGGAGCAGGGGTGTGGGTCCATCATGACAAGATCGGAGGGCTCGGAGTTCTGTCCTCTTCTGGCGAGTCCGTTCCTTCCGTAAGGCATGTCCTCCTTCACAGCGGAGGGGACAATAGGTCATCTCGACTTCTCCTTTTTTCCAGTCAATCTTGGGGTTGTGGTCCTTGAGCCAGTCATAGCCTAAGATCAGACTCTGCTTCCCAAGTCCAGAGACAGCCAGTAGCATCCTTTCAGAGTGAGTTTTGTAATGGAGGACTATATCTACGACCTCCATAATTTGTTCTGCCTCGTTAGGGGAGCCGTTGACATTGAAGACTGAGATGTTCCGCAAGAGTGTCCGAGTATTCATTCCCTTTGAACGGACGAAATCTCTATCGATGAAGCTTTCGGTTGCTCCACAGTCCAGGAAGGCCTTGACGGAGTGGAGCTTGCTCGTGTCTATAGTTCTGATTTCCACTAGCAGGAGTAAGGAAGTTCCTCGTGTCTGTAGTTCCAATTTCCACTAGCAGGAGTAAGGAAGTTCCTCGTGCGTCCAAGGCACTGATCGAGAGGAGCTTAGGCAATCTTTTCTCCTACTTGGGTTTGCGGAGCAGAGTGGAGATTAAGGGAGTGGGGGGCAGTGCATTTACTAGTTCACTGTTAATTGTATTAGGGTCCTCTATAGTCAATACAGTGAACTTATTTACTGGCAACCGGGGCGCACTTATTGCCAGCCATGCTACACAAAATCCTCTTCCTCTGGGGTGCCAGACTCTTCTACTGGAACTGCATCCTTCAAAGCCAACAGGTCTTTAATCAACTCCTCCTATTGCTCCATGGTGAGTTGACAGACGTCTATGCGGTAGGGACAATCTCAGACTACATGGTTCACGTCTCTGCATTGGTAACATCCTCGCGGAGGTAAGGACCTTGTTTTCTGGGTGACGTCTATGTCCATGGGGACTCCCATAGACGGAGTGGGCGGTGGAGGCTTTGGAACGACTGGAAGGGGTGGAGCAAGGGGTAATCTCGTGACGGACAAGGGCGGGGGTCGGGCAGAGATGGTCTTGAGCAGTGCGGAGAGGGCAGAGCGTGATATGGACTAAAAGACCTTATTTGCAAGGCGCGCCTGGTCGATCCTCTGTGCTGCTGTGTACCATGCGTCGGGGTCTGTATTGGCTGGTCTTCCATATGGCATGGTGGTAATCTGGCTTTAGATACCTAACTGGAGACCTTGTCAGAACTTTACCACCAGTGTCTGGGGATCTGTATAGCCTGTATTGGAGACCAACGCTTGGAATCCATCCAGATAGTCGTCCACCATCTGATTTCCTTGGTAGTAGGAGGTTTCTTCCAGAGTGTTGATCGCGTCTGCTTCTGCATTGACAGGGAAGAAGTACAGCCAGAATTGTTATTCAAATTCTCCCCAGGTTTGGATGGGGAAAATACCAGTGTCCGCTTCCTGATGAAATATGTTTTCGGACCACTTAGCAGCATAACCTCCTTTGAAGAACATGAAGGCCCAGAGAATCCTTTCCTGTTCGTCTTAGAACTGCTCCGGGGCTAAGCATATATAGAGAGAACAAGAATTGAAGAATGTGCGACTGTTGTGACGTTCTCTATTGAAGTCTGGAGGGCAGGAGAGCTTGGGGCGTGTTTGTTGTACCATTGGAATGGGGGATAGAGACACTGGAGGGAATGGTATAGGCAGGGGAGGTGAGTTTGGTATAGCCGGAAGGGAGGGATTAGCCACTAGCTACATAAGCTGCTGTAGTTGCACGGTCAGAGCTGCTAGGGTAGTGTTGATATTGTTTTCGGAGGCATGTTGCCTCTCTGTGAGCTTCTGCAGATGATGTTGTAGGTATCCTAAGGTGTCGGCTACGCCTTGAGGGGTATCCAGGGGCAACGACATTTGGAGAGTGGAATTTTCAGAGGGTTGGGTATAGCAGGGGAGGGCAACCTATTGGGTGGCTATCCACTGGGGTAGTCCAAGGCTCCACTTAGGGATCCTAATCTGCTGTAAGGACGACTAGGGTACAAGACTCCAGGAGAATCCTCAGAGATTAGGATGAGGCTCCTAGAGGAATACTCTACATTATATATATCCCTTAGTGTCAGGGTTAGCAGGATCAGAGCTAAACTAGTGTGTTTAAGTACCACTAGTAAGCAGGCTAAGGTAACTCCAGAGCATTGTCATGCTGTTCAGGGGTGGAAATGGAGGTGTCCTCTTACAATAGTTGAGGAATGTCTATTACTTGGTGCATATTGTAGAGAGCAATGAATGGAAAACTTATTTCAGAACTTAGTATAGCTCCTATTGAATGGCTAGTAATGTTATTTGGACTATTTAATGCCCTAGCTGCATTTCAATAATTCATGAATAAGATCTTTGTAGACCTACTAGATATATTCATGGTCATTTATCTAGATGATATATTAATCTACTCAGATAACCTAGATGACCATAAGAAATATGTTAAAGAGGTGTTAAGGAGGTTATAGACTTACAAACTTTTTATGTTACTAGCAAAATGTACCTTCTACCAAAATAGCATTGAGTTCTTGGGATTCATACTCAGCCCAGAGAGATTATAGATAGATGAGCAAAAGGTTGATATCATATAGAACTAGCTTATTCTTTGCCAGCTAAAGAACATTTAGACTTTCTTAGGCTTCTCCAACTTCTACCACTGATTCATCCATGAGTACTCCAATCTTGTCCTACTATTGATTTATCTTACAAGAAAAAGAATACCCTAGAACTGGTCCAAAGATTATCAAAAAGCATTCAAAACACTGAAGGAGGCATTCACATTCACACCTATACTAGCATATTGGAATCCAGACTCCAAGATTATAGTAGAGACAGATGTATCTAACTAAGCCCTAACAGCTATCCTCTCAACATACCTTAATAGAGATGTCTACTCTATTGCCTTCTACTCTAGAATCTTTAGCAAAATGAAGTTGAATTATAACATACATAACAAGAAATTATTAGTAATATTTAAAGCTTTTAAAAAATGGTGACACTATCTAGAAAAGACCCTTATCCCAGTAAAAGTGTTCACAGATTATAAGAACCTGACTTACTTCTCAGACTTAAAAACACTTTTCTAGTACCAGGCCAGATGGTTAGAATTCCTATCATAATTTAATCTTCTCATTCAGTTTAAACCTAGAAGGCTAGGGGCAAAGCTAGATGTACTAACTAGATAGAAAAATATATACTATAAGGACAGTACTAGTAACAATCATAATCAATGACCTCTCTTCACCACAGAGCAATTAGCCAACTTACAATCAAAAACAGATCTCTTTCCAAAGCATCCCGACCTACAACTTGATTGACTCAAAAGGCCTAGCTAATCTGTTTATCCAACACATCTTCTCGAAACATAGACTATCAAGCCATATCACATCTAATAGGGGAACAGAATTCACTTTTAAGTTCTTCAAGGCATTGGCAACAGCCCTTGATATGAAACTATACTTTTTAGTAAGTTATTACCTAGAAGCAGACAGACAGACAGAGAGGACAAACTAGACCTTAGAACAGTACTTGCAAATCTACTACAATTATCAGCAGTCAGACTAGACAAGATTACTATCTCTAGCAGAATTCACTTACAATAACAATCTATCCTCTACAATGGGTATGTTACTATTCTTTGTAAACAAAGGGTACTATCCTAGTCTACAAGTACAAATGACATACAAACTCATATCTATACTAGCAGAAAAATTTGTAGCAGACCTTACAGTGATGAAGATCAAGAGGTTTGATCACAAAAAAAAGATAAAAGCAAGGTTAGAGAGGTGAAATCTCTAAGCTACTTCACAATTGTGCATTAACAAGTAGGCATTAGGGAGATAAATCAAAGAATAAAGAGCTTATAAAGGTGAAAGTCCAAGGAATATTTAAATAGAAACCTAAGAAAGAAGAATTGTTTTTAGTATCTACTTAAGAGAACCCTTACCATAATAGAATTCCTAAGGCATGCATTTATCTTGTACCATGACACTACTACTCTTACCTAGTCTAGTAGTCTAGCTTGCCATCAATACAGTAGATCTACCTAGAACTCCTGTACTATTATGTAAGCTCTACTTCAGCTGACTATACAACTGAAAGCCTATTCCAAAAATACATAGTGAGTGATTAGCTCCTAGTATAAGCAAATGCCCAAGTTTGTTAAGGCTTAAGTATTTCTTTGAGAGACATTTTATAGAGTTTTCATAAAGCAGACACAAAAGAATATCTCAATCACTCAAATAGTCTTTTAGCTCTAGAGTAACAGAGGAAGAGATGATGGGGGGAAGAGTATTATTATGTCCTTTTTGTGCCCTAGAGTATTTATTAGGATTATAAATCAAAGATACAACAAAAGAAAAGAAAACTTCCAAATTCCCAAAGATAGTAAGAGTAAAATAATGAGATGGTACCTCTCCTAATCACTTGGCTACTACTCCCTACTCCTCTAATTCTACTCCTGGGGTTCTTCTCTAAATAATAGATAGCTCCTGAGCCTTTTGATAAGCTATAAAGAAAAATAGCAATCTTAAGTCGTCTTGCTCTCGAGTGCATTGTCTTTATTAGATCTCTTTTTCTATCTCTCTATCTGATCTCTTTGTCTGATTTCTCTAGTCCTTTTACTACTCCTCTATATCTCATTACATCTTTGAGCTTAGTCTTTTTCTATTAGGTTTGTGGTATAGCCCTCGAAAGAACTTGTCTTGCTAGTTCTTGCTATAATTAGCCATCATTGCTGATAGCTCTGATCTGATGGTAACCTAGACATTATAAATAAGTAACTGCTACCAAGATATGATATCATTTTTATAGAAAACAATCCTTTTAGGTTCTTTCTGCTCTTGAGAGTACTCTAGAAGGAAGTTCTATTTTGAATCTAATATAAGGCACTTGGGCAAGCATTTATGAGGTCTCTGTAGTGGTGGTCACAGCTATTACTCTGCTATTCAAGTGGTGTGCTCAAGTTCACAATAGGGCATCTAAGAAATATTTCTGGGGGGCTAAACTTGTCTCTTGAGCTAGTTATTCTTGTTGATATAGTGAAAATTGTCACTTATATTACCTAAATGGCTATCTGGCATAATAGTGGATACTTATACAAGGCTCAAACAAGCTATTGCAGAGACACAAGCAAGGTACCAAGGCCCAGTAGATGCTAGGTGTTCAAAGACACCTACCTACCTACCTTCTAGTCTAGGAATGCTGTCTTTATCCTAGTAAAATTTGTTAGGACTACTTAACCTTTGAGGAAGCTATCTGAATGCTACCTTAGGCCATTCAAAGTAGTAGAGAGAGTAGGTATACATTTGTATCTTATCAGACTCCTGAAATATCTGTGGGCAATTTACCTAGTATTCTACATTTCCCAACTTAAACTATCAGGCCATTGTACCATCTCCAACCACATGAACCTATTTCTTCTCCTATTGAAGTCAATGGCAAATTGGAATTTGAAGTGGTGGAGATCTTAGACTCTAAGTAGGATTGCTAACAGAAGGACCTACTATAGTATTATATAAGATGGGCAGGTTATGAGAGTATACTAGAGAAATACTTCTGGCTCAGTGTACTTAAACTAAAAAATACCACTAAATTACTATCTGACCACCACTTCCAAAACCTAACTAAACCTAGACTATGCAACTCACCAATGTCACCTCGAGAACCCTAGAGCCCTAGATTAATTGCCAAACTCTCTTAGAATACCAGATAAACTACTAAACTTTCCTAGTACTGAATTATAATCTCCAAACATTATGGCCACAAGGGTGTGGTCTTTGAGGGGGGTGCTGTCACAGTTCTCTGTGATACCAAGTCACAATCTATTGACAATCATGTGCCTAACTTTATATCTATTTACTAGAACCTTTATACTTAAGGAAAATCCCTGTATTTTATCATATTCCAGAAATCTAATAATTATGTAATTTATTTCTCCTAATAATTCTCCTAAAGAATTAATAATAGTAGGATAGCATAGTGGACTACTCTTCTCCTATTCTAAAACTACCTATAAGTACTGAGTAGTTATAGTGTAATTTCTCAGTTTGTAAATTAATGTTATTTGGTCCTAATCCTATCCATTTCAGTCTCTATCCTATATCCCTAGGACCTCTACTCTGTCGACTTACCCTCATTCTGAAATAAGCAACCAACCTCACAACTGGAGACTAGGGCATAACATATAAGTTGAAGCCAAGGTCGTTTATCAAAAGTCATACTCTGCTCCAATGTTTTTTCCTGTGCACTGGAGTCTATTTTCATAGGTTTCTCATTATCACTAAGTACTATCTATTTTCCAAAGTAGTACTATACATCTATCCCAGAGTATAATTCTATTTATAACTCCTCCACTCTATTATCTGTCTCTTATATTTAATAGAATTTACAAACTCATACCAGTTTCTGTTGTGCCATAGTTCTGATGTCTCATCATTCAGCAGCTCCCTCTTCTAAGAGTAATTCCATTCTTCTAGCTAACCAAACTATTGGTCGTTCAACTTCTGGTCTCCTAAAGAGGTTAAGATGCCTTTACTCTGAAGCACCTTATACTCGGGTGTGCCTCTTGTTATCTTCACTTTCATTGGACTCCTCGGAATTCCATGATATGAATCCTATTACTATCCCTCATGTCAATGATGACCCAGACTGGATCAATGCTCCTATTCCTGTTCCTACCCTTGTCTTCCAAACTCTGCCTCCTGTTGCTAACCATAACTCCATTAACAATCAGTTAGCTGAGGCTCTCTAACAACTATTGAAAAACCTTAATAGAGGATTGGCACCAAAACCCCATCAATCCAAGGCCCATATTTCAGATACCTTTGATAAATTTGATTCTTATAAGCTTAATCACTTCCTGTTTCAGTGTCGACTCTACTTCCATGCCAATGCCCTGTAATTTCTCACTGACAAAGAAAGAATCAATTTTGTGATGACTTATCTCTCTTGTGTAGCTCAAGATTAGTTTGAAGTCATATTACAACAGGAAGACCTTGGTTATTCACAACCCTGGCTTTCCACTTGGCAACTTTTTGTAGACAAACTCTGGGTTCATTTTGGACTCTCAAACCCAGTCAGGGATGCCATCAATCTCATCAACAACCTCCACATGAAGCTAGGAGATAAGATTGCTACTTACAATGTGGAATTCATATAGTACATAGCACAGTTGAACTGGGATAATTCAGTCCTCTGCTATCGTTTCTATCAAGGGTTGCCAAATTGCCTTCAAGATCTGACAGCAAACTGGGAACAGGGTAAACTCACTTTCTTCCATGTTATGTACTAATTGGCAATCACCTTCAACAATTACTACTGGGAACAAAACTGTAAATGAGATTGTCTTCAAAATATGGAGAAGGAAGTAGCAGACAGCCACAACCAAAAACAGGGTAAGATGGCTTAGTACTCTACCTCCTCATAAAGCTCTGCTCCATCTCATTCCCAGTCAACTACAAATCCACCACAGACCATACCCTCTTGGAATCTCTTGAAACCTCCAAGACAACCACCATCTTTTATTGCTAAATCCTTATCTACTCCATGTGTTAACCTCTCCAACAAACTAAGTAGAGACAGTAAATTGAATAGTAATGAGCACAAGTGCCGTATCAATAATAACCTCTGCTTATATTGTGGATTGAAGGACCATAAAGTAGATGGGTGCCCTAGAAAACAACTAACTACTCTAGTGGAACAAGAAACTCCACCTTCTGAGAATCTCTCAGAAAACTAGAGTATGGTCTCCAAGACTCAGCACAAACTGGGGGTCACGTTGAACTTATTTGTGCAACTACAGGTCTAATATGTCTCAATGCGTCCACTCTTTCTGATCCCAATTCTCTTTGTATACCCTTTGTTTCTTCTCTGGTGTGTGCTCCAGACTATCTCTAGCCTATACCCATTTGAACACTGATGGGGATCAAAGGGAATTTGATCACTAGACAAAAGTAATAACAAATGAAACTATAAAAGGTCTCTGAGATGTCTCACAATTGTGCACTAAACAAGTAGATACTAGGAAGATGATCAAATAAAAAAGAAAGCTTAAGAACAGGGGGAATAGAGGGGGAAACTCAAATAACCAAAAGAAAGAATAATAAAGATTTTATAAATCCACTTGGGGTAGATCTCATCATTATAGGCTCTCTAAGGTACGTGTTCGTCTCACATTGTGACACTACTGCCCTTACCTAGTCTAGTAGTCTAGCTTGTTGTTGATACAGCAGAACTATCTAGAACTCCCGTGCTATCATGTGGGCTCTTCTTCAGCTAACTGTACAACTAGAAGCTGATTCTAATGACACATAGCAAGCTATTAACTCCTAGCATAAGCAAATGTCCAAGTCTGTTGGGGCTTGAATTCCCATCAAGAGAGAGATTTTGTGGTTTTTAGAAATAAAAGGAGAACACTCAGAAAGATAGAGACTCAGTTACTCCAAATAGCCATTAAGCTCTAGAGCAACAGAAAGGGATGGTGGTAGTATATGATACTTGAATTCTCCTCTGCATGATGGGCAGGTCTTGAGCCTCTTGCCAGGCTGTAGAAGAAGATGGCGATCTCAATCCATCTTGTTCTTGAGCACATTATCTTTATCTAACCTTCCTGCTGCCTCTCTTCTCAGCTTCTCTGTTCCTCTTTTGATCTCTTTTATGTCTTCTCATTCCTCTGGATTCCAATTTCCTTCTCTTGTTGTTGCAGTATAACTCTATGGTAGCTCAACTTTCTTACTCTTGCTATAATTAGCCATCAGTGATAGTGACTCAGATCTAATTGTAACTCTTCTACAAATAGCACTGCCAGCCACTGAGCTATAATGTTGCTTGGGTCACACTAGTCTATTTAAGTTTACTTTAGTCCTCAAGAGTACTTCTAGAAGGGAAATCCATTGGAAATCTGATATGGGGTGCCTAAGCAAGCATTTATGAGGTGTATATAGCGGTAGTCATAACCATTACTCTCCTAAATGCTCGAGTCTACAACTGGACATCTAGGGAACATCTCTAGGAAACTGAGCTCTTCTCTCGAGCTAGTTATTCTGGTTATTAGGGTGCAAATTGTCACTTATTTTGCCTAAACATTTGTATGGCGTGACAACACTGGTAGACTCTGAATCTATGTCAAGGACGGGATAGAGTAAGGGTGAAATTACCCTAGAATAAGCAGGATTTGACAACAAAATGGGAACAACCTTGGCCTCAGCTCGTATGCTGTGCCTCGATCTGCTGTTGCATGTATAGTTGCATATTTCAGAAGGATGGAATTGTTGCCAGGAGATCAGGAAAAAAGTGGTGTATAGATTGATAGGAATGGAGGTGGGTATTAAAGACATAAAATGACTTTAATCTACGAACTAAGGAACTAGGATATAGCTACTGGAGTACTTATACTAAGTCCAGAATAGGAGGAGTACAAGTAACTAGTCTACATCGTGATCCTATAGGAGTAGACAACAGGAGTTTAGGAGCGAAAAATTAGTAATAATATAAAATAAAAAGAAAATTATATTATTAAATGGGTATTTTCTGTCATATAACAATCTACACACTATTTCTTGGACTTAGCTTGTGCTCGTAAACATTCCCTGCCTACTATTGCTACTCCTCCTATAGAACTATGTCTGTTTGATGGAATCTCAAATAATATTATCTCTGAGGTAGTATTATTGCCTGTAAAATTCCCCTCCAGTGAATGTATGACTCTTGACTTCTATATCACTCTACTTGATTCTTGTTGTTCTCTAGTCTTAGGTTATTCTTGGCTCACCTGCTACAATCTGTTAATTGACTGGGTCTCTGGGTCAACATCTTTTTGACTACCATCTTTACTTCAAAATCTGGCTTTTATTCCTCCTATTGAAACCTTGGTAAATCCTCTATTCCCTTTAGCAGAAAACCCTCTGCAGTTTACCATATCTGAGACATTTCTGTTTAATACTAAGTGACCTCACATTGCAATTATCAATGTGCCAGCCCTACTTTGGGTCTTGTACCTCTCAGGCTTGACAATATTTTTCCTTTAATTCTGTTCTACAATATAGGCCAAATTCACCACAATCTCTGAAAAAATTGATCTCTCTTCTATTCTGGAGGAGTACCATGAGTATGCTAATGTGTTTAGCAAATCCAAAGTAGAAACACTTGCTCTCCATTGCCCTTACAACCTATGGATTGAACTAGAGAAAGATTCCCATCCTCTAATAGGAACCATCTACTTCTTGTCTAAGTTTGAACAAGAAACATTAAAAGAATTCATTGATGAAAACCTCACCAATGGATTCATCTATTCAACATTGTCTTCTTATGGAGCCCCAGTTCTATTTGTAAAGAAAAAGGACAGTTCTCTCTAGCTTTATGTAGATTTCTGTGGACTTAACAAGATTATGAAAAAGGACTGATACCCACTTCTCCTTATCTCCAACCTCCTAGATTCTTCCCATAAAGCTTGTATTTACACCAAAATTAACCTTTGATATGCATATTATCTGGTCTATATTGCTAAAGGAGATGAATGGAAAACTGTCTTCTGAACTCGCTATGAAGCTTTCAAATAGTCAGTAATACCATTTGGATTAACTAATGCTCTAGTTGTCTTCCAATGCTTCATGAACAACGTGTTCTCCAATCTCCTTAACATGTGCATAGTAATTTACTTGGACAACATCTTAATCTACTCCAATGATATCACACAATACTGAAATCACATCAAAGAAGTACTAAAATGACTTTGAAAATTAGGCTTATATGCAAAGACAGAAAAATATGAATTCTATTTAGATTTTGTAGAGTACCTAAGCTATGTTCTATCACCATTGGGCTTAACTGTGTTTAATGCTAAAGTGAAAACTATTCAGGAATAGCCAGAACCAAAGAAAGTAAAGGATATTTTCAATTACTCAGACATAGTTATACTGCTCACTTATCTTACTAGAAAAGACACTCCATGGAATTTTGACGACAAATGTAAAGAGGCATTTAATACCTTGAAACAAGTCTTCATCTCAGCACCTATCCTTATGCACTGGGTTCCAAACATATAACTTATTGTGGAAACCAATGCCTTAAACTATGTCCTTGCTGCTATCCTCTCCATTATGACTAAAGATAATCAAATTCACCCTGTAACCTTTTACTCCTAAATGTTTTCTGTCCTAGAACTCAATTATGACATCCACAACAAAAAATTACTTGTGATATTCAAAGTTTTTAAAATTTGGTGACACTACTTAGAGAGGTCTGCTTCACCAATTGACATTGTAATAGATTACAAGAACTTGGAATATTTCTCGACGACCAAGGTTCTAATTTGCTTCTGTCCAGACGCCTTGGCATCAAACTGGATGCACTCACTAGATAATGGGATGTCTACCCAAAAGGGAAAGATAATGGCTATGCTTCAGTGAACCCTTATAATTTCTGTCCAGTCTTTATTCATAAACAAATTACAGCATCTCTCTGAGCAACTATTCTTACCACTCCAATATCATTTACTCCATCTGGAAGGATGCTGGTCAAAAGACAATACAGGGTTTCTCAGACTTGATAACAAAATGTATATTCTAGATAATGCCAACTTATGCCTTAGGGTTCTCCAGTATCACCACAACTATGTTCTGGTAGGACATCTAGGCCAAAATAAAATACTAGAACTTGTACAGAGATACTATACTTGGCCAAATATCTGCAATGATATACAAAGGTTCTGTAAGTCTTGCGTTACCTGTATAAGAACCAAACCATAACAGCACAGACTATATGGATCTCTCCAACAACTCTCTATTCCAGAACATCCATGGAATTCAATTTTTATGAACTTCATTAAAAAACTCCCTCCTCTAGATTCAACACTATCCTGGTTATAGTAGATCACTTGTCAAAACAAGCCATATTTATTCCTACTCATGATACTATTACTTCAGCGGAATTAGTACACCTCTTTGTTGTCCATGTCTTTTCAAAACATAAAGTTCTGTCCCATGTTACATCTGACTATGGCTCTGAGTTTATTTCACACTTCTTTCACTCCCTAGGTACCGTCCTAGACATGAGACTCTACTTTACTAGTGGTTATCATCCAGAGGCAAACGGTCAAGTAGAATGGACCAATCAAACATTGGAACAGTATCTCTATGTATATTGTAACTATTAACAGAACAACTGGTCTGAACTGTTACCTTTGGCTGAGTTCTCGTACAACAATGCCCCTAGTGCTACCACTGGAATATCCCCATTCTTTACCAACAAAGGCTACTATCCTAACCTCGATGTATACCCAGAACAAGATATAGCCTCCTCTTGTGCCTGCAACTTCATAATTAATATTGATGACTTACAATACACACTCAAGAGAGAAATTGCCAAAGCCTAACAATAATATCAACTCTCCGCTGACTCTTGCCAAAACTAACTACCGGACTTCCAAGTTGGTCAATCAGTATTTATTAGAGCACAGTACTTCTATATGACTCGCCTATCAAAGAAACTCTTCAAAAAGTACCTTGGACCATACAAAATAATTGCTCAACCCAGTTTGCAGTCCTTCATACTTCATCTTCTAGACACCATGAGAGCCATGTATCCTGTGTTCCATGTCTCTATGCTGTAACCAGCCATACCTAATACCTTTCCAGAGCATTTTGAGCTCTTGCCAGCACTCATAATCATCGATGGAGAACCAGAATACAAAATCTCTAGAATAGTTGACTCCAAGATTGACCGCCAGAGGGCATACAAGCTACTCTATAAGGTTATATGGCTGGGATACAAAAATACTGACAATGACTCTGAATGGTTACTAGTGACAAAGTTAGAACATGCAAAGGAACTACTGAACAATTTTCATCTCAAGTACCTCTCTAAACTGAGACCATTATGACCTTAAAGAACTCTCTATTCCATTTCTTGACACCACTAATCTGCACTCACTCCTGCTTTAAAAAAAAAAGAATTTGAGTACTTACACACATCTCAGAGTGCAGTTTCCATTGCACTGACTTGCTTACTTGTATTCTGTTCTACAGTTTCCATTGCAGTCTAATACTTGTATTCAAAAGCAGTCTCTGTTGTAAGGTCTATACACTTGTATCCTCACAAAGATCTCTCTTGCAAACGTCCAATATTTGTATTCTTGGTTCATTAACTATTTTCACTTACATCCATTTTCTAACCACAGAAAATAAATGAAATTCAAAAGAAAAATATTACAAGATTCTGGTACTAACAGAATATGCAACCGGAGAGAAACTACTGCTCCCTTCTTCCATATCCTCTGCTCCAGCTATCTTTTTCTCCCTCTATTTTCCTTTTTCTCTGCTTTTCTGTACTTCTGTCTCCTCTCTCTTGGACTCCAGCCACAAAATCTATTTTTCCTCAGAATCCTGGCTCTCTATACTAGCCAACTTCTCCAATGCCATCACAATCCTACAAATATTTAACTTGCTTAACTTATTTAACTTCCTTGAGATGTCTGCCTTCTACTCTGTGTTTATTTGTTGTTTTGTCTTCCTCATTCTTGACCTCCAGACTACTTCTGTCCTTGCTTTTGCTCATGCCTTATTTGCATCAAAAGGCTTATAAGTAGCCTTAGCCTTGGCACAGGGAGCACAGGACATTGCATGCCTAAAAAAGTTAACAAAGTAGTAAAAGAAATTAAATGAACTCATAGCAAATGTTGAGGAATACACAAGATCCTAAAGTCTGTGTACCTCTTACAGGGACTTTCTCCACCTATAGCTGCTATCCCCATTTCCTTTGCCAACTCCTCACATTGTTGACAAGCCTCCAGAGTTTTCTTGGGCAAATAATGAACATATTGCCTCTTAGTTAGAGGCAGAAGGTCGATGAGACTCATCTTCTCATTAGAAGGAAAATTTATAGGAGGCAAAAATGTCTTGGACCAGTTTGTATGATGTTGCTGTTTGATAGCAGTGATGCAATCCACCTCAAGGCAATGAGCCAGATCTCTCTGGCATTTTTGCTCTGCTTTTTGCAATTGTTTTTCCTGCTCCTATTTTTACCATGCTTTTTCTTCCTCTTGTTTTCTTCTGGTCTCTTTCTCTAATTATTTCCATTCTGCCAATTTTGCATCTTTTTGGGCTTAGTGTTTAGACTACTCCTTTTCTTCTTGCTGTCAAAGCAAGGTTTCTACCTCAGTACGTCTTTTGGTAAGTTTAACTTTATATTGTTCATTGTCAGAGTCAGAGAGATGGATGTTTGAGGATAGGTTGAGGGACATGGTGGTAAAGTTTCAGGTTAAGAGTCCACAGAAAAGGATTTTTAAAAAAGCAAATCAGGTGATATTTAAATTGCTTATGCATAGTAGCTTTGAGGGCTCAGTCTTAAAGGAGAGGTACTGTCATATTCTGGAAATCTGACAATTATGTAATTTATTTCTCCTAATAATTCTCCTAAAGAATTAATAATAGTAGGATAGCATAGTAGACTACTCTC
>Ga0153958_1000034_pt1 | contig 24839 bp, 9 predicted proteins | sample TSFL042MetaG_FD_104719 | JGI IMG/M metagenome (GOLD analysis project Ga0153958, IMG submission 104719) | Attine ant fungus gardens microbial communities from Florida, USA - TSFL042 MetaG | ecosystem: Host-associated > Fungi > Mycelium > Unclassified | place: USA: Florida, Wekiwa Springs... | reverse complement strand
TCTCTAAAGCTTGCCACCCCTATCTATTAGTAAAGCTCGAAACACTTCCACGACCCCCTGTCCATTCCCTAGCCAACTATCTTTCCCTTGCAGGTGTAAAGTTTTCGGGAATAGTCGACAGCACACCCACGCCGGAAGGGCATGCCCCGCTAGCCAATAAAGAGGGTCTTTGCCCCGGCTCTTCGCCATCTGCCGTCTGCAGTCGGGTCGTCTTCTCCCAGACGCCTTTCGACGTCCCTCCGAGTACTCCGCCGTAAAGTCCCTGAAGTCTAATAAAGTGCTAAAAAAGCAGTTGCGACGCTTTACTAAAAATAGAAAAAAAAAGGGGTCTGGACAGAAAATCTGTAACCGTCGTTGGCCCTTCTTTTCTTGTACTTGATCACCAACTCGAACCGTTGCAGGAACTTAAACTCACTTCATATGACGCGCCCCCTGAAGCTTGGACTGCATCTGTAGATACTGAAGGACTTTGTTGATCAGAGTGGCCTATTCGTAAAACGTCTCCTTCCCGAACAAATAGTGCCTCCAAGTCAGCGCTATCGTATACATCTCCTTATCGTATGTGGGATAGTTTAAGTTTAAGAGGGCTGGCATTCAGATTCTTTATTCTTGTCTTGAGCTCCTGGGATCGATCAAGGCCCAAGGGGTGCATTAGGCCGGTCAGGCTAAGATCCCCAAGGTGAAAAAATGGAAGGCACTTGCTCTTCCTAATGCAATTGATGTTGCCATGGAACCATTCGCTGACTTTCTCTTCCTAAGTGGGCTTGATCACCTTAGAAGCACTGGGAGATAGATACAGAGGCGGCTAGGACTCGGTATTTGGGGGATGAGGGCTCTTCATTGCTATTACAACATTGGCCTTTTTCTGTGCTCATGTGGGCAGCATGCGCTAAGGCCTTGGTGAGATGCCTTCCTTCATCAACTGGGTTTGAGGTTACCTTAACGCCTTCCTCCATTGATGGATGATGGGGGTTCACTATCAAAATGGGACTTGATTCAGTGACTTCCTTTTCTAATTCTAACAAGCTTCCTTCTCCCTTTAGGTCGAGTTTAGTTAAAAGGTGAGTTCCCCCCTTCTACCTATCCCGACTTCGCTACATTTCTTTCCTTCTTCTTGGCTCGTTCCAAGTATTACACTCCTTCCTTTTTCACCGCATTAATGGCACACATCTTCTAGTTGGGAGGTTTCTATAAGACTTCTCTTTGTGGTAATTTTATAATTAAATAAATGGTATGGCAGGCGTGGCTAGTTACTTCTGTATATTATATACCTTGAATCTAGCTCTGTACTTGCTTAAGGCACTAGCTTTCCCAAACCCTGGTTCTATCAAACCACAGACACTTTCACTTTACATTAGGCGTGTAGGACGTCTGCCACCTTGGAGTACTTCTGCCGGGTCATTGTTTCAAGGCCTGAGTCGGGTAACTATCTATCCTACTTATTTACCGGGCCTTTTCTCGTTCAATTCAATAGAATAGAAAGCCAAGCGCATTGACTGCGAGGGAAAGGAAAAACTACCCAGTTCTCTTACAAGGCGCGCTATCACCATAGGCGGAGTGCTTTCACCTCCCGGTTGGCTTTGTCAATTCCTTGTTTCTTTTATAGAAAGGGACGACTGGAGCTGGCGCGAAAAAGGAAGCAGGTAATGAGACATAGAAGCATCGAGATCTCAGCCCTAGCCGGATGATGACGCCTTTCCTGTTTAGGAGATCGAACCGAACCGTCATGCTGATTTCGACTCTTACGGGTGCCTTGTGTCTAATGCATGGGAAAATGGAACTTAGGCCTTCTAGCCAGAGCCCTTATATTATGGAATATGTCACGAAAGGAAGAAAATCAAGTATATGGGGGTGCGCTGAACAGTTGCCGAATTTCGTTTATTTAAACGATTGGGTGAGAACAACGTTCACTAAACTTTCCGGGAGACGCTCGGGAAGCATTGTCTCCACTGGGACTCGGTTCCCTTTTATATAGATGAAGAGTGCGATGTAATGGATTCACGAAACCTCTTTCGGTCTTGCTCCGCATTCGATATGGGATATGGAGGTTGCATGGTGGTACTCTAACCTTCTGTAATAGGTGACTTCCGATCTAAAGATGAGTAGACCTCGGCATTTTATCCTTTCTTTCCTTGTCTTCCACAGGCCTACTCAATCGGATTTTCTTTTCTTTCAAGCCTAATTTAATTGGTCTGCAATCATTTACTTATGCTTTGTTGAATGAAGAAGAAGCTTGTTTCAAGATCATCTGTGCCTTCCGCAGGCACCCCAGCCCATCTCACTCCAAGATGGATTATTCTAATTATGAAGGCATGGCCCTATACAATGAAAAGCGGCTTACATGATCCGATTCCATTTCAAGATCCCTGAGTGGGGGAAATGTTCGGGGTTTTGACCTGAGCCACGTCGACGCAGACGGAATCCAGACTTTGGTCTTTATATCACAAGTGATGTCATAATCGTGCCTACATTAGAGTTTCCTAAACTTAACGAATTATGCTAGCGCGAAACCAATCTCAGAAGCCAGATAGAGGAGAGTTGAGGACCAGTGGAAGGTAGAAGAAAGAAAATAGGAATTCCTCAAGTCTTTCTCATTCATGAGCCTAACCAAAGAAGGCTCACGAAGGAGTCTCAAAAGTATCCAAGATAGCTTAAAGAAAGGCTTCATTCTAAGGCAGGACCTAGACGAATAAAGGTACTTAGCCGATCCGATGCCATAAATTGATAAGAATCGGTTGTGACAGAATCTAAGATCAGACTTGCCATTCTTTGACTTTGACATGAGATCCTTCCTTCTTATTAGATGTCAATTCCTTCCGTTATCGTTATAGAGAGGGAGATCTGCTGCCCTAGGCTAAGTAGAGAAAGGGGTCTTTTGGTCTCCCCTAAGGCTGGAGAGGCTCTTCCCGCTTCTGGTAGAGAAGTTGAACTAATGGTCTCTGAGCTTTCGTCCCCGTTTCCGCCTTCAGCCGGCTTTGATCAACCCATATCTTCCTATCCCTCTACGCTAAGCTGGCAAAAGGGCTTTCCGAGGAAATGGGTGTAGAGGAGATCGTGTATCTTTAGTCATAGGGCTCACCCCTCAAGACCCTTGCTTCTCTGTCAGCTTCTTGTATCGGAGTCTATTCTAACTACCTCTCCGCGGGACAGACAGCTGGAGGAGCACTTTCCGAGCGCTTGGCCGGGGGTTCTTCATCTATCAAGAGAGGGTTCCCGGTAATCAAGCTAGAAGTGAATTCCTCCCTTGCTTTGAAAACTTCTTCGGAAGTCTCTACTCAGACGGGGATGGGTTTTGTTGATCCAGGTCGTACTCTATTGACTCAAGAAAAGTAGGTTTAGAAGGTGACACCTCCGCTAATTGTCAAATTGCGTCTATCGGATAACTACTTGAATCAAAATTCTCAGGTTCCTCAATGCTGGCAAAAGAGCTTTGAGACTTCCCGCCCGAGGAGATAATGTGAATCAATAATGAATGCGATGATCAAAGAAGCGGCTAGACATAGGTCAAAGGTACAACCGCTACCGCCAGTAGGATTTCCTTGCTTTACTAACGAGCTAACCTACGAACCGCTCCGTGGGCTAGGCGAAGGGGCGAGTTAAGGAACAAGAGTCAAAGACGACGTGGACGTCATACTACACAACACAAGCAAAGACAGGAGGCCATTTACATAAGGGCGCGCCTTACGTGCCACTACCAACCCTCGCAAGCTTGCTAGCCCTTCTTTTTAAGCTGGGGCGTATTAGCAATCTTTCGATCGCACGTATCTGTCGTTGCCGATGAACCGATCACCACGAGAAAGTCTCTATCTTAAGGTGCAGCGCCTTTCAGCCATCTTCACTTCAACTCTCCGAAAGGTTTGGGAAGTGGCAACGGAATATGTTGGAATTGCTTCTAGTAAGATGCGCTGATGCTTCTGTCTATAGTAGGAAGACAAGATCGCAAGGGAATCACTAGTTCCATGGGTAAACCGAATCCGGGTATACCTAGCAAACTACCAACAGATCCTTCCACTTCGGTAACAGAGGCTAAAAGGTACGAACGAAGAAAGCTTGTTTGAGCTTTTAAAGGCTTCGCACCTACTTGTTGTGTCTCCCGTCATAAGACAGCCGGCCGATACGAGAGATTGACTTAGGGGCAATAGCCTGTTTGAATAGAATCGTAAACTAAACCGCTCTATCGCTACACCTGATCTGTTTACTTACTTACACCGCTAACGTGCCCCTTTGTCAAACAGGAAACTTCCGATCTACTTCTGCCGGGTTGGTTGCTCGGTGGCGTAGATGGCAAGTCCTTCTTAGTTCGTGCATGTGGTCTGACACAGCCGCGTGCCGGGGGAGGAGTCGTTTTCCATGACTATGACTCCTCAATAACCGTCCGGGACCAAAAGGATGTCGCGCATCCGCTGTCCTTCCCTTTGTTTTTAGTAAGTAACTTTAAGGCGCAAGAGTCAATCTCAGTCAACCATCTTTCTTTTCTTCACTAAGAAGGCCTACTCACAAATTGGGTTTGAACCAATATTTCCCCATTGGGGCGACTTTCCGTTTAGTCGATTGTGATGGGGAGACCCCGCGAGCCCTTCCTGTTTCTACATCCTTTTGGATGATAAGGCATGCCTTTCCATTTTTTTCCAGCCTTTGTTCCACTATCAACCACCGGAATGGTTATTTTGCTTGCCCCGCTTTCCTCTCCCGCGGCAAGAGCTCGTTCGCCAAGTCCGAACTCCCACTTTATCGTCGATGACGGCTCTCTTCGATGCTAGCAACCGCGTTTGACCTTTTTACGCGCTTCTTTCAATTTCTTTACATTCTAGCTGAAGGAGAGACTTTACCTTTACTTAGAGAGGGGCAGCGGTACCACGCTCTTCCGTGCTGTGCTCGTAGGTTGACTTCCCTTATGCATCCAGCCGCTTTACTAATGTGAATAGGTTATACATAAAGGTTGGTTGGTTATATACTCTTATGCGCGTTCCTTCTTCGAACCTTTTGGTATGTATTGCCCCCTAAAGATCAGATCCACCAGACGAGAAACTCAATTCCGCACTGCTGCTGAGTCGTCGGACTTATCCACCAAGGGATTCGTGGAATTTCTGTGGATTGCGTTGGGGGAAATCTACCAAAGCTAGGCAGATAGATAGACTCCTTTCCCGCTGCTAAGGGAGAGTAAGAAAAAAAAGAAAAAATGATTGTTTTTTAATCAGCGCCCCCTTTTGGGTATGCAGGTACTACGAGTCCTCTCACTACCAACCAGCAGACATCATCTGGCTGGGTCTTGCCGGTATCAACAACAAGAAAAAAAAGAAAAAAAATGGAAACAGCAACTAACTATGGCTCTTGGCCCAGACAACGTCCTAGGCGTCGGGGAGATCGGAGCAACAAGGAACGCCTAGACGACGTTTTTATTCCTGGGCTGCAGTAAGTAGATCGAGAGGTCGTTCCGCCCCTTGTCCCCGAATATGGGTAATATGTTCTAACAAATTCTTGCTCCAATCTGACCTAGCTGGCGAGCGATCCCAGTTCGCGGCAGAGAACAAGACAGCAAGCGAGCGTACCTTTGTTCGCTTCTTCTCCACCAAGCACGGAAGTTTAAGGATAACTGTAGGTCGGTGGCTACCTAAGGAAACTCCGATTCGATCCGCCCCCCAGCTGGGAGGCATCCACCTCATCCCGATCACAAGGAGAGGTTCACCATGATGGGGGTACTTTTTTTTTTCCCTTCCGGAAAGAATGAAATGCATAGGGGACCATCCTTTTGTTGCGGCATGCTCCTCAGATTTACGGATTCGCAGGGGGCCTCAGGCCCTACTTAGTTGACTGACAATGACAAAGGCTTGCGAAACTAAGTAGGGCCTTTTTCCTTTTTGAAGAACCCATTATCTTTCATACATAAGTCAAGTAGGCGCTCCCTAACCGGTCGCCTTAGTAGCGTTGACAAAGAAGAAAAGAACAGCCACAGCGAATCTTTTTATTTATATATATATATAATAAGATATATATTTTATATAGGCCAGCTTGACAAGCTACCCTTCCTCTTGATCTGAGGTGCGAAGAGAAAGATCTATTTTTTATGACTTCCACTTATCGATCCCGGCCCGGAAAAGTGACCGACCAGGGCCCTATTTTTGAATGAAAGAAAGGGTTTATGAGCCCTAGCCCTGTAAGCCCACACCTGTGTAGAGTAGATCGTTCAACACCTGCGGCACAAACCTATTTTTGACCTATTGGTCCTAGTATCATAGGCGACCGAACGGCCGCCCCCTAATTACTAGACCAACCTGCTGTAATAATTCCATAAACACCTAACGAAGATATGGCAAACAAATAAAGTAGCCCTATGTTCGAATCTGACAATACCATACCATAATCAAAAGGTACAACGGCCCGAGCGACCAGACTTAACATAAATGTAGCCACTGGAGCCATTCTAAAAAGGGAGAAATTAGCACTACTTGGTGAAATAGGTTCTTTTAGAATCAATTTCAAACCATCCGCTAGAGGTTGTAACAATCCGAACGATCCCACTACATCAGGACCCTTTCGACGTTGCACAAAAGCCATTACTTTACGTTCAGCTAGCACTAAAAAGGCTACTCCTAGTAGAAGTGGTAGAATTATTCCAAATATTTCCGCTGGAACTGCTATGTACGTTTTCGATTTTCTATTCACTCATGATCTGGCCTGGTCGACCCAATCATGATATTGAAGGATTGGACCTTTTCTCGCAAAAATGTTGTATCAATAATCGGCATTCTTTTCGATCTTGTACCTTAACCTTAGTACACTGAACACCAACCCAATAAAAAGGAAGACAGGGAGACGCAACTAAACCTTTTTTCTCGGGTAGCCTTGAAGCATAGCTTTCATCAGAACTAGGCAACTCTCTTTTCTTCTCTTATGATATTTCTAGTTAAGATCATCTTTCATACCTAAAGCCTCTCTCTTATATACGTACGGACCAAATAAGCAACTGCTTAATACAGAATTTCAAGAAAATACAATCCCTGTTAAACCGGAACTCCACTTAGGATTGTTCCTCTTCTTCTCTCTCTTTCTATCTCCTTCGGGTAAAGTCTCTTTAAAGTGGAAGAGAGGGGAGGCGCACCGACCGGAAGTGAGGAGCCAGAAAGCATAGATTCGATTTTCAGGTCTATCTATTATACGTTATTTCACCGATGCGAGGATCGGAGTAGTCCCATTTGATTGATCGATTCAGCGAAGCCCATACTATGATAATGAGTTCGAACCTGAGATCATGGGTTAGCCAGTCCCATCCCAAGTCAAATCAAAAGGCACGGACGGAGCGAGACCTATTCAGATGAGGTCTCGCAGGATCTCATAGCTCAAGTCCTCCGACAGCCCTGTGTAAGCTGCGAGCAGAGCAAGCGGTTCATACTATTACTTGGAAGCCCGGTGTAACAAAGACAAATCAAGAGGATAATCATTAAATTACTCTCCGACTAGAGAATCAACGCAAAGAGGATCGAAGCCGATTTCCCCAGTTGACTTAGATGACATCAAGTCCGCCAACTAGCCCCATTCTATTCTATTAAGGAAATGGGTTCAGCTGCTTGCCCTTCGCTCTGTTCCTATCACTCAAAAAAGAGACATCTTTAACTGACATGGATATCTTTCGGTCTAAATTCCCATATTTCAATCTGAATTGCTTGGTCGGAAATTCAATATCTTTTGACATGTAACTGAGCCGTATGGCAATGCAAAAGCAAAAGAGTGGAGCAGCGTCTCGCGGAAATGAATTGGCCAGATCGATGGAATTGCATGCACGATGCTGACTCCTTGTCCACTACTTCTGATGAACGAAAGCGATCGAACAAAGGCCTATGGATCACTGGCTGGCTTAGCTTCTTTTTTAGGACATTCAAGCTTCCAGTCTAATGACTGGACACGACCAACTCCGACTCTATAAGCCTTCGTCTTTACAGGAATTGTCGCTGCTGAGCGTAGATGACTTCCCGCAGAGTGGGCCACTTCTATTTATCAATAAAAATCAATAGAAAGAAGATCCAACTTTCCCATCAATACTTATACCATAAAAGCGAAAAAGAACCTCTCATCTTGGGATGAGACCCTGGAAGCTTTTGCCCGGCATACTACTATCATATCAGGGGTGAAAGGTGATCATTTGTTGTTCTTAGCAGCTATGGCTATTCATTTGAGTATTCAGGTAATGAATAGTCAATGAGCGAAGGGCGCAGTTACCACAGCTATGAGTTCAAGCGGCTACCCTATAGTAGCAGTTAATTGAGGCTCGACAGACCTGGGCTAAGGAGATTATCTGGGGAAAGCTTTCTAGCTCAAGTAGAAAGGGAAGGCTGTCACACAAGGTTTTTAATCCCGCTTAGGACAGAAAGGGAAGGCGAGCTAATAATAAGGGGCTAGCTGAACGAGGAATCGAATCCGCTCTTCCCGCCTGTGCTATCAAAGGAGCTATTTCCCCGGTAGGCTAAGCCAGAAAGAAAGAGAAGGAGCCAACCCATCTCTTCCTTTACTTTCACTTGTTTAAGTAAATAGCGTGAACGCTTTCAAAGAGCGGAGTCCTTCCCAGCAAAAAGAATAATGGAACTTCATTAGAATGCCTACCCCTGTAGGCGAAAGAGACTCTACCCAGTGAGTTGTATCCCCTCCGATCAGGATCTGCCTTAGCAAAAAGCCCTACAGTCACTGAACTGGAACCGAAAGAGGGTCATGCATGAGCTGCCTTTCGAGCTGGGAGAACTAAGGCATTTCCCTATATCTCGAACCACAGAAAGCGTAGTCACAAGAACTGAAAACAGCACCTTCCATAGTGAGTCAAATCTCTTTCTTCTTTAGCAATCATATCTTTCGAACCCAACAACTCATGGGCTTTCTTGTTCAATCGTCTGAACTAGCTAATTTTGGATTGGAGCTATGGCTGCCGATGAAAGATTTGACTCATGAGACCTGATGAAGAAGATGTTTAGGAAGCCCTTAGGATAGATCCCCAAACTCTCTCCACCCAGGGAGACCTATTTCTTAGAGAGTGGAGCCTCCCTAATACCATTCCCTTGCCCAACTCCTGAAAGACATAGTTGAGTAAGAAGCCGCACCTACAATTCCTAAACGGATCTCAGGCCAGTAGGATCAAAGGATAAGAGATGCATTTCTTTACAGACCTATCTTTGCTAGCTCATGAATTCCTTCCACTCACGGTACACCTACTATCGTAATGGCTTGTGAAAAGGCTAGTTCAACTAGACCTGTAATCAAAGGCTTCCAAGACCTTACCACCGGAGTTTATGAGTGCAGCAAGAAAAGAAGAAGATAAATCCATCTTCTAGTTCCGGGAACTAGGACAGTTCTGTTATGCTTCCAGAAAGGCTTGAGTTGAGTCTCCGGGGTCAAAATAGACTCTTCGCTTTGCCTTAGAGAAACTAGACAGTTGAAATGTCTTATTTCCTAGGGACGTAAACGAAGACTGAGACTTCAAGGAGAGGTACGGAGTCATTCATATATCTATATGAGGAACGGTCTTGAGTTCTTGCTTTTGTACGTAGTAACTCGCTTTCTGTAGTTGCGAAAGGTACGTAGTTACTGTAGCGAAGCAACAGTAACGTTGTCGCTAGAGCGAAGCTTTTGGCTGATCTACTTGTTAAGTTGTGGTTGTCATTCTTCTCGCTATCAAAGATAATCTTGGTAGCTAAAAGGCCGTCTAATTCTACTTTCGAGTCGATTGTTTCGCGGGATCCTGATTTGCTTGTACGGACCGTAGGTCGGATGGCTGACTGCCTTCCTGATCTAGTGGAACGTTACACTACCACTGACGTGACGAAAATCGATTTGAGTTTAGGCCTTGCAAAGCTATAGCGCTAAGCACCAAGTCTTCTTAACAGCGCGTGGTGAATACTAAGCGGCCTTTATCTACTTAGATAACTTGCCTTATAATAAAATGGAGAGGCCTTTACAATTACAAGCAAGAGTCTTAATCGCACATGGCAAAGACGTATCACGGTAGGAACTGTGTCGACTACTACTAAGGAGATGTACGAGCGTAGTGTCCTTCTGAGAAGTGAGCACAGATTGCAGAAGCTAGAGAAGGCGCTGCTCGTTCAGCGCGAAATGACATAACATATATAAGCATATTCGATCGACAGCTAGGCGAGCGACAGTTCGATCTCCCGATAGGCAACTGGAATGAGGCAAGGTATTGCGCGGGCTGGTCAGCCCATCCTTCTTGGATAGATTCTAAAATATTATACACTGCCTCGGATGTGAAAGTCACTGGATAGGTTCGACAAGATACATGGCCATGGCCTCTTTGAAGGCGTAGTGTAGACTACTTTCATTCCACTTTCTTTTATTTTAGATAGTTCTTATTCGCGTACAGTCCTTTCGCGCTACGCTAGGACGTGATCTACGACCACCCTTGCTTGCATTCTTCCTCCCTCTCTATTTGCTTCCTTTGGAGTTTGAGCTTAGCCATCTCTTCCAGCGTCCTCTCCCCCTGTCTTTCGCTCTATGGCAGCCTATTCAGGGGCGTTCAAAGCAGCGTGGTAGATCAACACGGTTGTTATGTAATAGGGAGAGCAGCAAGAAAGCATTCGTCAATTCTCGTCAATCAGGATGGGTGCTCAGGCTACCCATGTACAACCTCCACCGATTGCAAAACGGAAGGAGAACTCAATGTCCAAATGGAGTGAAAGGGGATCGGAATATAGGTGCAATGAAGTGATTTCTTTGTCCTTTTCTGCATGCCCCCCGGTCAGGAGAAGACTTCATTTACATCGTTACCTTTAGTGAGTCCGTGGACGAGAAGTTCTTGCTTCATCGTAGTAGGCCGTGGGATGGCGACTCCAAGGTACTTGCCTAAAGTAGACTGGCAGGATCGCTTGCTTCCGCACTGTACTAGACCCCAGGAATTTACCTGAGGGTGATGGACAAATCTGTTCGGAACTTGCTTAACGAAGTGGAGGCACCTGAGCTGAGCGGTTAAGTTACGTGTCCGACATGTACAACAGTTTGGTGGAAAATGGAATCCAGAGCCCGTTTTTCCATCAAATTGTTCAGGCTTTTATTGCAATAATGGGGGGTGGGGCTAATCCGTTAGCGGGCCCACTTGGCCTCTGACTTTTTACTTATTCCCGTTGCAGCTAAAGGAGGATTCGTTAGAATGGCGTAGATAGAAGGACCGAGCGCCCCCGGACGTAGCTTAGAAGAGATGCTGGTTCTCTTCCTCCCAATTCGAGAAAAGGGTCAAGATATGGTGCTGCGGTCAGAACAAGGAATGCTTTAACCATTCAGCCACAGGTTTGGTACGAAAGCCCTCCCGCATCAAGTAAAGGGGACGATCCATCCATTTATGTGTATTTGTCTAATGCTTGAAGATCGATCGTCACAGGGGCGTGCTAAGCCCACAAGATCTTAAGCCCGTGGGCGCTTCCAGTTAGGCTATAGGAAATCTCCCCAAAAAGCTCCCCAACTTCGTCAGCGGACATAACTTCAGAAGAACTTCCCAAGGTTGAAGAAGCCCTGCTTTGACCTCCTTCCCGAAGAGAGGCGGAATGGACCTGGATCGATCAACTGAACTGCCTTAAGATACGAATGATAGCCCGTAACAGACCATTCTCGGGGCACAACAGGCGATTCGATATTAGCTGATGTAGATGAACTAGAAGGGCTTACGACGAGTAGGCTCTTTGATGGAATGGAATAGTAGATTCGGCATTTCCGCTCCCAGGGAGGGACCATCATGTGACTAATGTAGGAAAGCTGTCCCGAAGTGGAACTGTGAAAGAAAATATCTATCATCAACATCATCACCGGTAGGGAAAGGAGTCATTCAAATAAAGAAGTCACAAAAAGAAAGAATAAGGATCCGAAAAAAGAGAAGAATCGGGTTTAGCGGTAATGGCATAAGCCAAAGCTAGATCACCGGAGTTTGGGCAAATGGGTACGAGAGAAAAAGGTTTTGAAATGCATATTCCGAAACAAGATAATCAACCGAAGGAGATTCCCCTGCAAAAGGAGATGGCTCGAGTTTCATACTAATCTTCGATCTTCAAAATTACCTAAGGTAAGGCATCCCAAGGATTTTTCAAAGGATTGGCAATTCAGCTCAGTCTGGTCTGAGGAGATGGGCTAGGCTACTCGCCCCATACGTAGGAAGAGGAGTAAGTCAAGTACCTATATCCAAGATCACGATATCCGGTTTGGTGGTAATATCAAGAGGAAGGGCATAAAAGAAAGCACAAAAGCAAACAAAGTTGATTATTCTAAGATACGAACTCGCGGAAGGAATGAAAAGGTATTCGACTAAGACGGGGGCAGGTATTCCCGAAGATGCTTGACCTAAGAGATAGAGACGAGAACGAGACTAAGAAAATAAGATATTGGAGAGGAATGAAGTAGCTCGAGCGAAGCAGACGAGGGGAGTACTCATAGTCCATTTAGGCCCTGGGGCCGTTGACTTCCTGGAGTGGTCTATTCTTAGACGGTGGGTCCAAGCATTGCTACGCCAAGTGGCGTGGTATGCTAAGAAATCCGCTGATCCGGATGCCTCAATCCAATCCTGGTTTGATGGACCTACTGTAGTTCGATCGATAGGGGTTACCCTGATCTTATCCGTTTTGGACAACTAAAGTCTTTGATCTCATAATCAAATATGACAAGAAGGATTAAACCTCGTGCGAGAACTTCGTTTATCTCATTAGGATATCCTGGGATTGTTGGTGGAACTTCAAAGCATCGATTCTTAGTCCGTCAAACATAAGACTTTGGACCTTACGGAGCACCAACGAGTGCTGAGCTACTGTACGTAGGGATTCCGTTTCAGGCCGGCTAGTTTAGCGCTAGCCCTATACTATGTTAGGCTTATGCGCTTTCATAGACTGAATTCGGAGAGATCACTAATAGACTAGCCCGGGAATAATGCATAGTACTCCCTTACTCTATATAGTAAGCTGTGAAACACCAGTTATTATATAATAGAAGAAGTTTCACACCTTAGTATTTCAACTAAGCTGTTGGTCCTCTACCAACAATCAGTTCTCTTGTCCAGAGGATTGAAGTCTTTCGTGCTCTAGATTGCCTTAGAATACCTTTTCCGATCATTATGTGGACTTTGGTTAAACGTTGATTTCAAAGTCATAATATAGCTGGGATAAGGCTTTGATAGGGAAAGATTGCCTCATTGCATTAATCTGAGTGACTACGTGCCTATCGCTTCGCTCGACTGACTACTTACCTTTGGTATGGTTAAACATGCTGTTAGACTGAATCTTCGATTCTCTTTTTCATTGTCTCGAGGTTGTAACACCTCTACTAAAGAATAGAAGGGGCTGAGTCAGACTCTTCCCCGCATGAGGCCCTTTTATTCCTCTTTTCTTGACCGCCCCGTCACCTGATATCACCTGGTCTATATGGTGGCCTCTGATGAGTCTGATATTCTTTCATTCCCGGTATATTGAATTGCCTAGGAAGAAGCTTTTCCGTTGGGGACGCTATCTCCCGCTCGTTCCCACAAGTTGAAGTATCTCGTCTACCACACCTTCCTTACTATCACTACTAAGCAGTTTCACACCTTACTATATAGAGTAAGGAGAAAGAACAAGATAGCACTGGGTTATATAAGGTAAGAATGGAAAGCCCAACTTCCTCCGCCCATTAAAGAAGTACTATAGGTGAGCCCGGGGAATATTGTTGAATAAAGACCCCTTCTAAAAAGCTCTTTGCCCACCCTTCACTCTGTTCACGGTTAGCCGTGAATGAGACTGGGAGTTCGATTTCCTTTATGACTTTCGCCTTGCACTTTCTACTTCATGTTAGTCAGTCGCAGACAGGATGGGAAGCTACTTGTTTTCTTCTTCCTCGGGAAAACTACGTCATAGAATGACGCATCTCTGACTTCAGACACTGAAAAGAATGAACTCTCGGACTGTAATGCAAATAGATCGATTAATCTCACCATCGGATAGAAATAGAATGACTAATATCTCCTCCCCAAACACACTAAATCCGAATAGGCAGATCTGAGGAAGCAGAGATGTTAGCTGCTTATGTAGTTGAGTCAATTAAACGTCCTTAGGGAGGGGCGAAGCTGCTTACTTGATAGAGTAAGTAATTTCTACCCTTTGGATCGAACTAGGAATCATACATTCGCTGAATGACTCGACAACCTGGTATTTCACTTACCTGCACATAAGCTTCCTATATTCTCTATAACATCCCATCTCGCTACATTCCTCTCCTTACCAGTCGAGCTGCTTCGCTCCTCTCACATTCGTTCGAGCTCTAACCCTAAGTTCTGCCCTCGACCTTTAACGACGGGACAACAAAGAAAGGACATTTCACCGAAGAGCTCTAGACCAATAGACCCAAGCAGAGCTAAAGAGCTGGCTAAATACGGATCGGTACAAGTACTACAAGTAGCCCTTTCTAGCTCCAATGCGGATAACGAAAAGAGAACAAGGACTAATAGACCAGTAGACCAATAGGCCAAGTTACACGGCTAAAAGGAAAGCGCTCGGCTCGCTCCAAGCATTCCGCTCTATAGTTCTCTTGAATACTTCCACCTATCAGCCTGTGACCCTCCCCTCGTATTAAGAATAAGAAGTAGAGCTCAATCCCATCTTCTTATAAGTCGAGGAACTTGGCTTTAATGCCGCTGTAGAGACCTGTTGTTGAACTAAATTCCCTGTCTACGATTCAGCCTCTTTTTTTTAGTCGCCAGCTAGTCAACCAGTAAGTATACTGAGGAATAAAAACCAACAAAGCTAGAATAGAAAGGGCACCATCCGGGGTTTTCATCCCGGTAGACTAGAGTCGTCTTACTCTAGTCCCTGAGCAGGTGAGCACATAGCAATGTTGGAAACAACAGTTATCAAACTGTGTGTCTCCCCTCGCTGAGGGTGTCCTTAGGAGCACCTCCAACGGTAGATCTGAGTCTTCGGACGACGACTATATGTTTGAGACAATCTCCGGTTAGTTACGACAGGCTTCCAAGGCCTTTAGTAACCAAACTCTGGGAAAGACCCCAGCGCCCACCCTCGGACCAACTAGATTGGCCCGTCAAGGAGAGCGGAGATTGAAGTATTTGTCATCCGGTGGTGGATTGTGATGGGGAATACCCAAAGTAATCCTTGGATTGTATTCTATATACAAGTTACCCTCTGGCCACTTTCGCATAATTAGAGTGGTTTGGGGTTCAATTCCCCCCTAAGGTTTACTCCTTAGGAAAGTAACAAGTATATGGACTCTGTAGTTCAATAGCTGGAAGCAAGCAATACCAGTTGCGACCACGCTATCCTATCAGAGCCTGAAATGGGTATGATCCAACACCAGCTTCCCCATTAGTATGGGGGCTTGGTGGAAAACCGCGATGACGATACCTAAGTCTTCTCGGCGGAATCCCTTTGAAGGGATTCGACCAGTCTGACCCTGTCATAATCGACAGAACCAACCGCATGATCAAGGATATGCGGTGGCGAGAACGCCGCGGTTCCAAGATATTGACCTCTCGGTCACAAGAGAGATAGGCAAAAGCGGTGGACATGCAACTCCGGGAAGAACTTCTACTGATTGATGGATATTGATTGATTGCTAACAGATGTTATGAAAGAATTGTTCTAATATCCGCTTCACAAAGAAGGAGAACCCATTCCAGATGAAGGGGATATAGGTAGACAATGAAGGGGCATCGCGGGATTACCTTGGAAGACAATAGACTTATTGGTACCTAGATAGCGCCTCCTAACACGGGAAAGAAAAAGCTGCTGGGTTACGGACCAAAAATACTTATTCGAAACAAAGAAAACCAGATTCCGTACACTCGAACGCGACCGATTAACAACACTCCATTATAGTCTCAATTTTTTTTACATCACAACCATATTGCCGATAGCGCTCTTTTCGTTTTTCGTCCCATCATCCGGTAACCGCCGAATGATCCACAAGAAAGGTGGCAGGAATCAAACCTAGCTTGTGTAGCCTATGGTAAGCAAGCCTCCATAGCTTTCTGCGCCCCAACGGCGCCTTTCCTTTCGATCATTCCATTTTGACTCGGTAAACTCTTAGATTCTATTCTAAGACATTCTTTCTTCCATTACCTATTTTCTATGTCCGGTAAGGCGCATTCAGTTGAGGTTTTATTCCTCCCGGGTCAACTCCTTGCTTTCATCGAGAATGTCATTGCCTCACGATTGCTGTCCAATGCTGTATTTCGACTACATTTCGCTACGCAACCCTCGCGCTTACTCTATAAATAGAGAAAGCAAAGGGGATTCATTGCTCTTTCTCCTTTTTTTCCCGGCACACAAACAAGATTTTATTTTGTCACTGGTGAATTTTGTCAATTCCATTCCTTACCGGCTTCGTTGATGGACTGAAGCAGGGGTACAACCAAATCCAATTAAGCTTGGTGAAAAATGCAATGCGCTCGAATGAGAAAGTGAAAGGGCGGATCAATTTCAATCGATCAAGCCAGGTGTGACCGGGCATCTTCTTGTGAAGAGTGATGTTTACAGCTATGGCCTAGTCCTTCTATTGCTCTAACGCCCTTCCTCCATTGATGGATGATGGAGGTTCACTATCAAATGGGACTTGATTCAGTGACTTCCTTTTCTAATTCTAACAAGCTTCCTTCGTCACCCTATGGTCGAGTCATTTTCCCTTATTCTAGTGAACAAGCATAGAACCTTGACTTTAATACCAATCAAAGTACCCGATCCTTTAGCGAGAATCAATAAAAAGAGATGGGCGAGCGCAGACTCCTTTCTGAGGATCGAAAGGACTTATTCTAGCATGCCCATTCAAGTCCCAGCAAATGCCCGCTTTTGGACTTATGCCTTGCCTGTGCTCTATCATTCATTCCCAAAAGCCCATCCAAAGGAGCAATGCGTAGTCACGGATCAACCTCCGACTTGAAAGACTTGGATGGCGTGCCCGCCTCTTTGTCGCACTACTCGATGGTCTCTATCTATTGACATAGATAGGTGTAGTGTCCCGAGGGCGTGACATCTGCTCGAAGTGGTCTTTTTGCGAGAAGTTCTTTGTCCGGGTTTACCGAAAGGTGTAAAAGCGCAGCCTAGCCTAAGAACTACTTTTAGTGCCCCAAAACAACAATCAGCCCGCTTTAGGAGAGAAACTACAATACAACCAACCGTGCCTAACTCTATCGGTCAAAGAAGCTAAGCGCGAACAGAAGCATCCATGGGCGAGAACTAGAACTGATAGGACGAATACGTGACCAGAGAATGAGATGGTAGGCGTGACTACCGTGCTCTTATGATGAAAAGTACCTCTTATCCGCCCTAAATGCGAGAATTGCAATGCAAGCGGCGAAACGACTCAAGGAGGCAGCAACAGCTCCTCGAATCTTGTGTTCGGTTGCTAACCACCTGCGCAAGGGCCTTGTTATTTATTTTATAGGGGAGATTAGGGAGATGAGGCAAGGAAGGACCAGCCAAGAATTCGATGTTCGATGATAGAATCTTTGGAATCATTAGCCAAAAGCCGACCTTTTCTTTTGCACTTTAACATTTCAGATACGTTGCTCGACTTGCGCTTTGGCACGCTCGACCGCTCTCCCACCCCAAAACGCGCATCTTGCGGGGAATAACCTCCATCCGTAGAAGCTGCATCCGAAATGGGTAGATCCGATCCAGATTATTCCTCCAAGCTTGACTCTGAGGAAGGGGAAACCCAAGCAACGACCAGCTCATTCACCATAATTTGTTTGGACCACGACCACTTGGAACACGGGCGCTAATGGGCATACCAGAAAGTAGGCTTAGAAGCTGGTTTCATACGACCAGGGGATGAGTGGAAACCAGCTTGAGCTGCAGCCTAAAAGTGAAAAAAAAACGAGCACAGGGAAGCGGCGGAGAATAACTTCTCTCTGGTGGTCTCCTTATATTATATAAAGAAATAGATCTGCACTCTTTGGTATTTGAAGAATCCAATCCAGCACTTTTGGGTATACGGCCTGACAGGCCTTACCTTTCTGCCGGAGCATCATGGGTATTGATTTCTTCGCTTGTTCGTCGAGAAAGTAATTAATGAAAGAAAGTAGCAAGACGTCCAATAAGCACTTCTTCTTTGCCTCGGGGTGTAGAGCCCATAACAACATAAGTTGAGGAGCGAAAGAGACTCTTCTTCAAGAAAGCCATTACATAGGCTTAGATGAGGATCGAGACGGAGAGCTGATGAAGTTCCTCCTGGATGAGCAATCAATGAATGAATTCCATGGTACTCTCTGGATGGGCTCCTTCTCAACCAGGAGATTTATCATTCTAATTGGACCGGGAATATCATCTAAGAATCAAAGTCAAGTGAAAACGGGTCTATAAGATAAGGAGCGCACCACTCTTAGGAGTGAGCTTTACCTCTTTTCAGGTTTGGATTGGGATTGATTGGAGCTCTGTTCTCTATATTTGCTAAAAAGAAAGAAAGGGCTAAGACCAATAGAAGGACGTCTCTATCTACTAGGTGCACTTAAATTCTTATGGTTCTACGTCCTTTCCTCCACGTGGACTGGTAAACCCACGGGAGCTATAGAAAGTCTGAACCTCTATACTTGCCACCTTACAATATATACTGACAGTAGGGCACCATGAAACCATTAGAGCTTTGCTCCGATAGTCCATAGTAACCCTCAAACACCATCCCTTTACAAAAGAGACAGATCTTTCAGGGTGAATAGATAGAGAGCCATCTTCGCCTTCAAAATAGAGGGGTAGATAGGCTTTCCCCTAACCAACCCAGTACTCTGAAGGTGGCTCCCCCGCTTACCTATGATTACCTTAAACCTACTCGATCTAAATGACGTTGTAGGGTTAAGGAGAGCCCGAACCCGGTGACCTGTAATAACTGAAAAGAAGGGAAAAGCCCTTAATTTCCAGTCAAACACAAGTCAACAGTGGGCTTACAGTTCCATCAGGCATAAAGAGAATATTAGAAACAAGTTACAAAACTGAGTTTCAATACCTCCCCAAAATTCAATTCCATGAAATATCTAGTTTCAGTAATGAAGTTTGAAATTTAGCTCAGCCAAAATGGAAATGTACTCATGGGCAACCTCCTCTCAGGTGATTATTCACCGAAGAGGGTATAATCTCGGAAAGAGGCAGTACGATCTGGTCATGTTCTCCAAACTGCCAACCATAAATAAATGGTATGACAGAGCGGGTAGTGACCAAGGCACATGGTAACCGAGAGGCTAATCCGTGACAATAGGCTACCTAAATCACCTCTGAATAAAGTGTGTTTACCAGAGGAGGTTTAGGACCAAGGAGTTGTTAACCCTAATAATGTTATTATATAACTACAAATCGAAATTGGAAGAAAGTAGAATAACATTCTAGGACCAACGGTCAACTGTAGGTTTAAGGTCCAAGAGGTAAGTAATTACCCACTGAACATTAAACATACAGTGGACACTCCTGACTGAAGACCATTCACCACAAGGATGAAGGGTTTTCACAGCCTAGTCATGGACAGAACCGAGAAACCTTTGCTATATGCTTCCGCATACGACAGAGATTTCCCGCCTACCACTGCCCTCAATCACTTGACTCCACCGGCCTGCCACCATTGGTCTATTGGCAAAGGAAACCCGGGAATTAAGGATTTTGTTCTGTCTTCCGGACATTTATTATGCTGTCACTACTGCTTGTCAATTTGAATTGCATCAAAGCTCTCGTTCGAACTTCATCTACGAGAATGAAGAACAAGAACTCGAGACTTGAAATGAATCCAAGTGGAGGTTCTTTCTCAGGGCGTAAGGAATAGCACGCAAAAGACAGTTAAGAAATCCTGTCTTTCCTGGCTGTCAAGAGGCTAAAGCCCTTGCGAGAACCTTTCATCCGAGTCTCAAACAAAACCATTACATCTTACACAATAAGACGATAGGCGAATGGGAACACAGCCAGATAGACATTCCGCCCCTATACCTCAAAGGGAATCGCCCTCTACTCTACGACTTAGAAGACTGAGAATCCTTTTTCTGATAGACAGAAAGAGAAGAAAAGTAGTCTCCCCTTAAGTGAAGTGGCTTCGGGCCCGGTTACACAGGAAAAGAGAAAGAAGCACTTTCAGCGGGAACAGCTACAAGAACTCAAGCAGCAAGAGCATTTATCTCGCTCGTCACACACGCACGTGAGGAACTAAACTACAAAGAAAAATCAGTCCTTTAGTGACCTATCAGGCTAGCTATAAGAAAAAGAGAGAGGTGGAAGTAAGCTGCGGCATCCTATCTACTTCGATACTCTATTTCGGTGTTACAACCGATATTCCGTTCCTCGCTTTCGCTTTCAAGGGGCGTAGCGCTTGCTTACTTCTTAGAGTAAGGAATTTCTAGCTTATTAGTGCTTGTGCTAAGGTTTGAAGAGCTTAGTTGCAAGGTTTGAACTTCATTCGGTAGTTGGGACTTCCGTCATCAAACTCTGTAGCAGGAAGGCACCCCTTCACTGAGAGTCGCCCCGTATCATATCTGTCGGAAGGAATGCTTTAGTGGGCTAAAGGACCGCCAGAGAGGCTGGCAGGTCGGACCGCACGGAGGAGGGAACAGAGGGATTGCTGGTTAAGCAGCCTTCCATGCTAAGGAATACCCGGACGGTTTGATTCATCCAGTGCAGTAGAGTAGTGTTATTGGCTCAGTCACTCTCCTCCTTCCTGGTGTTCGTCTCTGTATCGAGGTCAAGGGTTCTTACAAAGAAAGTAGGAAGCCTCTTTACTACCAAATCAGGTGCTCTTCCTAGGTGATGATGAGAGGTAATGAAATACAGTTGTCTCGGCCACAGTCTCTTACGGAAGCAAGACGCCCATTCTTCCTTGGTGAATCGATCACTTGGCGTTTTCCCGTTGGTAGCAAGTAGATTTTCCCTCGGTGAGAGGACCTCGAAGGAGATCACATTTCGTTTTGTATAGCTGCAAAACCTTGTTAATTTCCCTCATGCGAGACCAGCTCGAAGTTACTCTCAATCCAAGTGACAAACAATCCCAGTGATAAGTATGAAAGAGAGACCATCCTGGGGAGGATCAATAAGGTACTGATTCCTGGGTAGCAGATCAGCCCCAGATTCGTTAGATTTAGAAATAGGAAGGCCCCGGCCTGCGCACGGTCAGTCAGGGTTGATGAGCATGATGAACAACCTTTTTCTCCCTCAGCCTTCCCAAACCTTAGGACTATTCCCCAACCACCAAAGCATTACGACCATTCCCAAACTAGAAGACCTTATCAGTTTATGGGGTTTCGCTTTGCGCTCGCTTATAGTAGAATCTGTTCCTGGCTGCATGCAGTTGTTTTTTCTTAGTTGGGTAGCCTGCTTCGCTCTCTCCGTATGGATTCTTTCGTTAGTTGGTCTGCTTTGCTCTCCCACTGTAACCGGCTTGCTGGGATAACGCTTTGATAGGTACGAAGTCACTAATATAGCTAGCTATATTAGGTACGTGTAGTCACTCATATTAATGCTATTAGGGCATACAGCTTTGTCAAAAGGGTAGCGGAAACGTTACCTCGCTTGATAGCCCGTTATACCCCTGGCTCTCACGTATTCCCAACTCTCCCTACTTATCACAGCAGTTAGAAGAAGGTGGGGTGGGACTAGGAGGGTTACTACAAGTGCTGTGATGAGATCTGTCTTTCGGCTTGGTCGTCGTCACACCACTCGCTGATGCGGATCTGGGAGGCTGGGTCGGCTAGCATTGAATACGAATAAGCTCTTCTTTCATTCCTCTTGTTCAAATGCTTTCCCTTGGCTTCGGTGCCAGCTAGGACTGGTAGCATGGTCTTCTCTTAGGCTTTCTCTTGGTGGAGGAATGGGAGTAGCACGTTAGCACTTTACTTTCTGACTTTTCCGGCAGAAAAGAGACAGGACCTCTTATGCGAGACGGAAAGAGCCGATTCGCTTTCGTATAATAATAAGACCGTAACCCTACTACCAACCGTGCTACCAAGCCTTATCTTATATTGCTATACTATGTGCGGACCAGAGCTATAAAGCATACCATCGACAGAGTCCGGAAAGGCAGTCGAAGCACTGGCTAAGCAAATCCCATCTTGAAGTGAAGCAAGAGGTTCTTTCAAGTTAACTGCATGTATGGGATCTTCTCTGTTTACTGCTAGCAATCATCATCATATCATAAATAATATATAGTAAGGACAAGGACTATTAGCTCAGGATAAGGAAGCAAAAGAAGAGAGAATCTTAAACAAATGCTAAGAAAGCCTAAGAAAGAAAAGCCTGGAAAGATGAGTGACTCAGTAAATACAAAAAACAGGAAAGGATAAGGTAAGTTATAACGTCGGTCGAAAGACCGGGCGTGTGTCACAGTTGTCCTTCCCCAAAAAGCTGGCACCGAAATATCGCTAAAAAATGTTTTTTATTACAGGTGTTATGAATTCGATTTGACGGTTCTCAAAAGCTTCAAGTCTGAATCCTCGTTTTTGCTAGGGCCACGCGGACTCTCTTTTCCCTTCAGCTCAGCCCCTTTTCATTCGGTTGCCCTCTTTCAGTCCTTCTGGAAAAGATTCGTTACCCGATTGTGACTTGCTTCTCAACAAGCTACTAATTTGAATGGACGCTTCCTAACCACCGCACCGCTATCTAGATTAAGTCTAGAAGGCTACAACTGGGACTAAAAAGAGAATACAAAAGGGAATCTCTCAGGCCTGTCCGCCACAACCGGAAAAGGGACCTGCTGTACAAATATTTCATTTCATTTAAGTCTTTTGTTGGGAGGAAAAGACTCGCTTTCCTGCCTTGCCCTCTTGCTGTATATCAGTTCTCGCTTATCCAGCCGAAAGAACAATCTCTACGATCTCCAAAGCCGACTTCCACTAGTGCCTCACACGGGAACGCTCTCACCGTACGCTAGAAAGATTAAAATAAGAATATGCCAACAAGGAAATATTATGCCACCGGAAATGGAGAAGCCAATCCTGCATAATAATTCAAGGATGCCGCCACCGAATGAAGACAATACCCACCATAGGGAGAAGGAGCAATTAGAGCACTGCAGTTCCCGTCCTATACTATAGTTCTCGTCCTGCCTTCCCAACAGGTTTGCGACTTGCGGAGGTTCGAAATGAATGGGGAAGGTTAAAGTATACGTCACGTTGCAATACGGATAATTGAAAGAGTACCAATTGACCCAACTAGCGAATCTGTTTACTGAGTCGGCTTAGCACGCTAGGAGTGGGAGCTTAAGGTATCAGGCAAAGTGTGAAAAGAAGTCGGTTCAAAGAAAGAGTTAACGGGAATAGAATAAGAGCAGTGACTAGCGGCCGGGGGAGGACAACAACTGTGAAGAAGTCGGTGATAGGTTCTTCGTCGAGGGCTTGGCTTTAGGTCTATGTTATGGCGAATGGAAGCGCAGATTAGCAGGTGTCCGCTTGACTCAGTCATAGTCTAGCCGACCAACTGGTAGGCACTCGAAGCCTATGTTCACTAGAGCAATTGAAAAAAAAAAACATTTTTCAACAGGAATGCATCAACTTCGGATGATGACTAGCTAGGATTAGGATCAAAACACCATTTAAGGCACATTTGAACCTAATTAACTGAAGCAGATGCAGGATCCGAAGTCTTCGACTCAGGCTCAGACGAACCGAGAGTCCTGTCTATCCTTAGTCACAGCGAAAGACTTATACTTTTGAGCGCCCATAAAAACAGAACTTTTGGATCTCCAAATGCACCACCCACTATCGGATGGACTTATTGCTCAGTTTCGTGGTGAAATTCCACTTCCCTTTTTCATAGCTATTATGGAGGAACCGCTGCCCTCACTCAATTCTAATCTCGAAATCTTTACCCGATCTGGAAATGCTTATCTTATATGGCACCATAGGTCTTAGTTTCGTTTCCTATATGCGCTTTCGTTCCATCCGACTTCAAGAACTTGTAGGGGGCCGCCCACCCTTTCCCCTTTACCCTCTCACTCCCTAAGGAATGAAAGGCCACATCTAACTTTGCCCAAACCACTGGAATACGAATGAGATCTATAATTAAATAGTACATGGCTTTTCTTCTCGAACCCACCTCCTCCAAATAAATTGCACCTACATAAATTGCTGAAGCAATTCAACAACTTGTTGAAATTCGGCACTTTGCTTTGGGGACCCAATTCCGAAAGATTTCGATATATAGGAATAAGGTGCTCCAAGGACCTTGAATTGTTATGAACGTAGATGCCAATTTGTGAAAAGGTGAGTCCAGGCGGAAGAGAAAAGTGGTCGATCCCTCGGGAGTTACATTCGTAACCTAATGTTATGTTCACGCGGTGATATTATATCTTTCCAAGAGTACTACCCTGTACGTAGTCTATGTCTGGGGAGCATACTTGACAGGAGATAGACACAGGCGGTAGAGAGGTCCCCCACTTCGATTCCCGCCCCGTTAGCATCTCCGATCCGAGATAAGGGATTAGTCCGTTAGGTCTTTTCGGTCTGGAGCCTGCCGGTAATGGGCCTACTTACCTTGCTTGTGGACCAGCAGCAGAGCTAACCCTTGTTCTATTGGTTTGGCGGTTGCTACCAAGACGATTTCTTTATGCCCATCAAAGGACCTCGAGATGCTAATCCACGAAAAACGATACGAGAAATTCGAAAGAACTCATATACGGAACGAGGGCGACCCGTGGAAATACATCGGTTTCTTACTCGTGCAAAGGAACTATTTCTTGGCAACTTGGACAACTTATAACGAAGTTTGTCCCGCATATCACTAGGAAGATCGGAATCTTTACAAAAGGCTTTATAAAGCTTTCGTCTCAATTCATATTTAGCCGCGAGCAATCTACGTTTGTGATCTCGTATATTTCGCTTCTCCGACATCTCTTACTTTTTTTCCCCCTCATCTTTTTGCAAAAAG
>Ga0153958_1000033_pt1 | contig 24867 bp, 26 predicted proteins | sample TSFL042MetaG_FD_104719 | JGI IMG/M metagenome (GOLD analysis project Ga0153958, IMG submission 104719) | Attine ant fungus gardens microbial communities from Florida, USA - TSFL042 MetaG | ecosystem: Host-associated > Fungi > Mycelium > Unclassified | place: USA: Florida, Wekiwa Springs... | reverse complement strand
GGTTGCAGCATTTGACTGGAGGAATTGATGAAATGTGTGCCAGGTGGATAGGTCAAAGTACTCCATGATATATCTTTGAGTAGCCATCAAAAAGTGGTCAACTGGACTCCACAGATGCCACCCGATGTCTTGGCCAATTTGCTTGAAGTTTATACTGGTTCTGTCTACAGATATGGCTGGAATTTTACGAAGTACTGATTGTCAACCCTCTTCAACACCCTCGTAAAAGAGCCTATTGTCACACACGAGCGATTGCCTAATATTTACAATTCAACTACAATTTAATGGCTTTGAAGTCTAGAGCGGCGAAATTCGTAGTCACTGCCGAGCCTGCTCTTTGAGTACTGCCCAAACGGTATAACATCACGACGGATCACAACATAGTAAAAAAGAAATCGCCATTCATCGCATGGGTCTGTTGGTGACAACACGAATCTGAAGAAAGCTCAACGGTCATTGTCCTGGGAGAGTAAGAAGAATTAAAGAGCGAGGGTCTTTGACACTAACATAAGATGCAAAGATGATCTCATCCGTGTTGTTAATCAATCTTGACCCACGACACTCATGGGACGAACTTCCGCTCTTGGGCTTCGATGAGCATCAAGGTAGCGGTAGCAGACACATAAACAATGTTTTTGCAAACAAAAAAGGGGGCCGAGCGCGCGCGTCTGCTCACTATTGTGACAGAAATACTACTATTCCGAGTATGTACACATCTAATATTCGAGTTCATTGTGCTGAAGCTGATCTTTCGAGATTACGAATAAAGTTTCGCTAAAGTATGTGAACAGAGTTTGAAAATAAAGCCGGTTAGAGATAGAACATGATATCTTTTATGTTAGGACCCGTTGGTCCTTTCCCCCAGGACTCTATCGCCTCACGCGGGATTTGCCCTTCATCTTCGCTTGCTGCCGTTTGATCATCCTTCTGACCATCCTTCTGAACGCCTTGCAACATTCCATGCAGATAGCATCGTCCTCGTTCACAAGCAAGATGGGCATAATAAGCAGGAGACGCAAGACTGACAGCTTTTGTGGCACGAGCAAACATGTAGCTGATGTTGTTCGTCAGAGATTGTAGTTCATCTGGTGTAAATCCTATCTCGTCGTGCACGACGAAATAATGTGTGGGTTTGCTAGAAAAGTGCAGGGCTCCATGAGCTAATGAGGATCGTAAAGTTAGTTAGTCATGTTGCAAGCTGAATGGATAGACTCATACCCTGCAAGTAAAAGTCAAAGTGGTAAATGGATGTAATACCCCTGTCAATGACAGTACCAGGAAGAGGGTTGGCTTTAGCATCAGCATCTTCCGCATGGGTAGGGAAGAAGCGAGTGCGATGTCGTTTGCCCTGGGGGTCTATCTAAACAATGTAAATGGAGAGATAAATCGAGTAAACGCACACAGATTACAACGGTCAGCTTCGGTCGATAATTCACATCAATTTTACGGAACGCCCCAAGTATGAGCGGCACTTCTTTGTCCATGACAGTTCGGTATTGGTTCTGAGATGGTTCATCAAGGCAATCCCTCACTTCAAAGGTTTAACGCTCACTCACTTCGGAAACTCCATCACGATACACAAGAACACGGTCAGGTAAGCCTTGTCCATTTTTACTTTGGAAAACTCTCAACCGCTCGAACATCATATCTTCGAGGTCAGTAATCATCTATCAGGCGCAATCAATGATTTTATGGCTTCACTACCAGATCCTGGAGACAGACCTCTTTCTTTGACTCTTGCATCCGCAAACTCGCCGGAAACTGGGTGAACTCATCGTCATAACTGGCAGTGACAGCAGCAATTGAAGGTGCTCCTTTCACTGCACCTGGGCCCGGATGTGTAACGTCCATACCAACGAGCATTGTGGGCTTCTCCATAAGCCATCTCATGCTGTTTTCATCGAGTGTGTGACTAATGAAAATCAGTCCGAGTTCCGGGAAAAATAGATATTGTCTTACTTGGAACCTCCAAGTTTCATGTTGAGTTTGAGCGCGACGTTTCCATAGTACTGGGGGCCACCTTAGCATGAGCGTCAGTATAGAGTTATTAATAGGATGATTTATCATCACCTGTACGGAGTCTGCTCGATTGGACACACAGGGTGGCTAAGTGAGAAACATGAGGACATTTTCTCGAATCTCGAACCTGAATGACCACTTACGAACATCCAAGGTGACGTCACAAAGATGCTTGAGTCCAGAATAAACGTGTTTGTCACTGCTAGAGAGAAGGACCATTATGATGTCCGGTTTGTATCGAAGCACATTGTCCATTGCAGTCCGTATCTTGTTGATGGCGGTATTCCTCACTGGGTCCTCAGTTCTATTCTTCGAAGGAAGGACGACCTCTGCATATTTGGGAGGGCCTTTGACAACCATCCCACTTATTGAGCATGTAGTCATAAATTGCCTCAGGATATCAAGAAATTCATGATCCGCTGGTCCTTTGAACTCGTCCAGATTACCATCATGGATAACGAAGACAACCCAGTTCTCCAAAGATGCACCTCGTGTGAACTGGACACTCCTCATGTTCCAGCTTCCTTTGTCGGCTTTGAAGTCACTACCACTAACATTTTGAAGATATCTCGGTTCAGGAGGGACAAGAACTCGACCCGGAACAGTGGCCATTTCTTTTCCTATTCCAATATCGAAAGCACTAAGTGCTGGAGTGCCATCAGCAAACCCAAGCAGTCGAAGGCCCCGCGACTCAATGATTCTGGCGACTGTAGTGGGTGGATTTGATGAATATTTCGTCATAAAAGCCACATGGTCTTCAAGGAGCTTCCCGCGATAATGTTGGTCAGGAAGTATTGTGCAAAGTTCAGCGGGGAGCAAGTTGGTCGACTTCCCACCAACATCTACAAGTAGAAGGTCTGGATACTTCAATTGGATATTGTATTCTGAGAATGGTTCAACGGGAGTGGCATCAGACGAGAGTAAGATGTACTTCTCAGGAAATAATCCGCCACAGAGACCTCTCCGAATTCACTGCATTCGAACCTATGGGTGTTGGCCGTGTGTTCTGCCATTTTGGAAATTGTCTTGCGATATCCAAGGTGTTTGGTCTTGACACGTAGACCTTTCACAAAGGCATTTGGGACTACACCAAAATTCATCCCCATAAATTCAATCAAAGCATCAGCGAGACTTCCGGGTTTGTAAAAAACTGTACTGGCGACTAGATAGAAGAAAATTTTATCACTCGCAGGGTGAGAAGGTTCAAAGAGAATTTCATACCATCCACATTGACCATCAATTGTTTATGAGAAGTCCGAACAGAAGAATAGAAACCATGGACGGCTTGCAGACCGCCTCCAATTAATGAACAGCTTGACCTAGGAAAGAAGAATTTGTTGCGACCAACCATGACTGCGTCGCTACCCAAGCGAGAAGCATCAGCCGCAAGTATAAGATTAAAAGCCGATACGATGGGCAGGAGGTCATAATCTCGATATTGAGGGTCTCCGGCAATGTATCTAGGAAACTTCAGTTTTCATTTTCCATGGACAGTTGTCTTGATAAATCACCTTTCCAAACTATCCGTTTCGAGCTCTCGAATGAAATCGAAAGTAAGAGTGTACTCCGGTGGGGGGGGGGCTACCAGGAGCGGGTGGACGCTCGTTTTCTTCAGGAGACAAGGGAACGGTGATCGTCAGTGTCTCTGAGAGACGCTGACATGCAACCAGTCTCGATGAGTGGTCGTGGACGACATACCCTTCCAGATTCGACTGCCAGAGTAGGGTATCCTCTGCAAGTTGAATGATCCGCCGTTTCATACGTTTGCTTGAGACGGAGGGTGCCATACTGATCTGATACTCGTAAAAAGGACCTTTCGGAATGGTGACTGGAAAGAAGTTCGTTCTTAATGCAACTTGTCTTCCACTCACTCCATAACCAGGACGAAGAGGAAGATCATTGTCACTAATCTCGACACCCTTGAAGGCTTGCACAAGATCTTCTTGCGTCCCATCTTGAAGCCTTACATCAATCTGAGTTGTACGGCCGGGCGGGGAGTAGATACTATTACAAGAGAAGAATCAGACAAGACCTTTAACGTAGGGTCGTGTGTACCTCGCAAAAGTACCACGACCACGACCTCGGCCAAGTCCACGACCAAGTCCACGACCAAGTCCACGACCAAGTCCACGACCAAGTCCACGAGGCGAAGTGTAAGAAGATCTTTTCTCTTTTTCCCCTGGACTATGTGGTGAAAACAATGCATGCCTGATAAAGAGACGAAATTGGGAGGAGGGAAGGTAAATTTGATTTCAGTTGAAGCCAGACCTACTGAGTTCCTCAGGTAGTGTGCTGCCCACCTAATGAACTCGGGAAAAGGAGCCGAGTTGAGCGAAACGCTGCGAGTGCCAAATTGACGCGTATTCGTGACCCAGCATTTACGCATCGCCTTTAAGGAGTAGTAGAACGGTCAAAAGAGAAACCTGGAGTAGGACCCCGGGAACTTATCGGGACTCCGTGGAGCTCTCGTGTCTGGATCTTATCACAGAAAAATACAAAGGTGTGCAAAAACAGTTTGCAGCTCAGCTATGAGCTAAATAGCACATGGGAATGATGAGTTTATGATATTACTTTCAGGCTACCTAAACCAATATACACATCAAGGCACAGTAACAGTAATAGTATAACCATGCATTACCGAACCACATTCAAAAAAGAACAAAAAAAACCCATATTTAAAACAAAAAATTCACCACAAAAAATTCACCACAGTATCCACTCTCCATACATATTCGGTCTCTCCCCTCTTATATAACTCTCAAACGTCCTCTTCAACACAGTCGACCAATCTAAATCCCTCTTCTCATTCTCATTCTCATTCTCACTTACAAGACTCCCACCACCTTTCTTTTCCTTCATCAACCCCGCTTTCACTTTCCGTTCTCCCAGTTCAAACCGATATCCCAAATCAGGATAATTCCGTGTCGGGTCAAATGGTTTCCACCTACAAGTATCTCAGCTTTGGTGTCCAGTAGGGGAAACGAATAACATACCAAAAGTTGTGAAAGTGGTATGAATAAGCACCCCGGAAAAACCCTCGGAAACCAAGAGCTTGAGGAGCTGCACTATTCTGCGCAGGCGTATCAAAAAAGTCTGCAAACCTACATAGTGGATCAGTCAGCACGTCCCGAGATACATAATAAATAACACTCATACTCCGTGAAATAAGGTTGTGGTGGCCTATCCCTCTGATAATTTTCCGTATTCAGCCACGCTGAATCAAACAACGCATCCGGCAACCTCAACAACAACCCTTCCAGATGTGCATCAGCTGTGTACCTAGACACCGTCATCGGATGAAAATCTAGCCCATTCTTCAGCGCCGTCCTAAACAAAAACGTCCCAAGGGCCGATTTCTTGTGCATGCGCAACACCGCAGTATTGTATTTCGGCAATCGTGACCACCGATAAGCAAATGCACCCTTCCAGCCCCAAATTTCTTCCCAATCCCGAAGAAGAATTGTATCCGCGTCGAGATAAACACCGCCAAATCTGTGACAAAGGACGAAACGAGCCATGTCAGAGAGAATGACAGAGAGTCGGTCGTATGATGAACTGGACTTGGAGCCAGTGCGGTTAGCGAGATCGTCGTCGTCGTCATCGCTTGACCCAGTTGCAGCAGGAACAGCAGCCGCAGTTGCATCGAGATCGTCTTTCTGAGGAGGTTTTGTATGTGCATTCTTCTTCTTTTGTGGTACACTGATGACATGACCACCCGAGTTGAACAAACTATCCTGCAGCGCCCTCCACTCATGTTTAATCTCATCGATGCCGTCGAGTTGCTCCGTGGTGTTCCACATCTTGAATTTGATCACGTCATTGAATCTGGGATGCAAGAAGGGTGAGGCCCAAGGATTTGACTTGAGCTGCTCGTACATATCATGTAACGCGTTTGGATTGGGCACGGCGGCTGCAGGACCGGGATTGATCCAGAGCCAGAACTGAGGACGACAGACCTTGGCATCGCTAGGCCATTTAGACAGATGAATACCCGTATTTTGCGTGAAAAGGAAGGAGAGGATGGCGAGATAGGGTTTATCGGTGAACGGACCCGTCCAAAACATGTGGTACAGACGAGGATTTTCCGGATCACATGGCTGAGAGAGAGTTGATGCTGGACGGTGTTTGAGTGTAGGACCTAGTGTTATCTGATGTTCGGGTTCGACATTGAGCTTCTTGGAGAGTCCAGCGTCTGGGTCATTTGAGAGACGTAGGCCCTTGGGATGGGGTATATTGGCGGTGTTCTCTGGAGCGTCGTGTTGATCATTATAGTGGATGGATTCAGTAGTATTATCGGGTTCTTCTACGTAGATGTATTTCCAATCATCGAGGTTGGAACGGCGCAAGCGTTCGCCGTTATCAAGGCCACCACCGATTCGGAGGACCTCGAGGCAATCACGGACATACTGTGCGATGCTTTGATAAGGACAGACACATGGAGGGAGATGGAAAGATAGAAGCACCTTGTTTTGGGCAAAGTCACAATGGCGCATGACTTGATCCATGTCTGCTACGCTCCCAGGGACCGGCCGAGGAGGGTATGCGACGTCAGGTGGCAGGCTCTGTATATCGAGGTAGACGCGTTTGGGACCTGCGCCGGTGGTATCGGTGATGACGTCGCGGGTGTTTGGTGGGCGGTACCGAGTGGGCTTGATGGCGGGGGTCTTTTTGGGGACAGCAGGGTTGACTGGAGCATGTTTGAGGCCGACTTGGAGGGGAACTGGGGTAAAAATGAGAAAAAAACTTGAAAAAAATAGAGGGAGGGTGGGACGGACTGTTGGCATGGCTTGGATAGTGGCCGCTGGCAATCTCCCAGAGCCAAATCTTCTGGAGGTCAGTACGACGGAAGACGAGGGTGGGAGGCTCAGATGTATTGTCAGCAACCCATGGTTTTGAGCCTCTGTTGCGGAGGAGAGCAAGGAGAGATCCAAGGGCAAGCAGGGCGACCACAGCCAGCAACGGCGCTCGTCTCCGCTTTACAAGCATTGCACTCAGCAAACCCAGTCCAGTGGCTGTGCATTCTTTTTTTGACATACAACTACTGACTGCCTAATTTAGACCTGTTTCTTCTGCAGTCCCTTGGGCAGCTCTCGTACCCACGGCAAAAAGCTCCGTCCTCCCATGTACGGCCGAAGTACCTCTGGAACAACAACACCCTGAAGTCCCTTGGTTAGTCTCGCTCAGTCAACTGGCAACCGAATCCAACCCACATCCGGCGTCTGGTAGTTCTCAACCAAACAACATAGTGCCCGCTCAGTCGCACACAGTGTACCATTCAGCATGTGCACATATACCTTCCTCACCTGGTCCTTCGTCTTGATCCCGCATCGCACCTCAAGTCTCCTGCTCTCTGCAACCGTCAGCACATCCACTGCATCCCCCCATCACGCCACTTACGATAGTCAGTGCAGTTCGAGCACGAAACCAACTCCTTGTACGCCCTCTGGAACGGAAACCATGCCTCCATGTCGTATTTCTGTGCCGCTGCCAAGTTCAACGCCCCAGAAACAATAGCAACAACACGATACCGCAGACCCAGGCTCTGGTAAAATGCCTCGCTATTCGCAATCATCGTATCAAACATCTCCCAGCTCTTCTCGGGATCCGTGATCACAAACTGCTCAACCTTTTCAAACTGGTGCACCCGGAAAATGCCCCACATATCCCGTCCAGCAGAACCTGCCTCCTTTCGGAAACAGGTCGAATAACCAGCGTATTGGATAGGCAACTGTGTGTCAGGGCTCTCAAACCATTCCTCAGAGTGATAAGCAGAAATAGGCTGCTCAGACGTCGCAATCAAGTATTTCTCATCTTCAGAACCAATGACCTGGAGTGTCATGAGTCTTCATTTCAGGTCTTTCGCTCTGGATATTTACCTTGTAAAGTTCCTCGTCGAATTGGTCGAGCTGAGCTGTCTTGCTCATCTGTTCCTTGTTCATGAAGAAAGGAGGTTGAATCTTTTTGAACCCGCGTTTTCGAAGGAAATCGAGTCCGTATGAAACGAGTGCTTGATTGAGGTCGATACCGTCATTAATCAGATAGTACCCTCGGTGACCCGCAACCTTGGCCCCTTCAAAAAAAAAAAGTCACGACGAGTAAGAATAAATGATCGCCAACGGACGTACCCCTATCAAGATCCATTGCATCGAGCCGAAGCAGGACTTCATGATGAGGCATGATCCCTTGACGTACTTGAGGTTCACCCTCGATATCATTTGGATCCCAAATCTTCAACACCGCATTATCATCCTATCCGATGAAACAAAAAAAAGACCTTGAGGAGGAAAAAAAATGATATTTTAAAAAACAACCTACTTCAGTTTGACTGACAGGAACGTTCTTTCCAACGATGTTACCAACAGTTGAAGCTTTGGACCTCATCACAATTTCAAACTCTTTTGTCTCTTTTGTCTTGGCTTCAACTGCAGCGTCGATTTGCTTTTTCTCCATGACCAAATCATCTGCTGATTCTTTCGCCTGAGATAACCAATTTCAATCCGATTTTCTTTTCTTTCAGATCATGATGAATCATAGGTTAACGACAGACACACACCCACCTTTTTCTTGATAGATATTTGTTTCTGAATTTCGTTGACTTTTTTTCGCATGATGTTGATATCGTAATCCACTGGAAGGAGAAGAGGGATCAGTGACCGGGTTAAATGAAATGACAAGGACAAAAAAGACAAATTGCCACGAAAATGTGGAGGAGACGATAAGGCACTCACTTTTCACCCATTCTGTATACATTGCAATAATCTCATCTACCAATTCAACAGATCCACCGCGTTTTCTTTGCGATTCTTTGATCTCTGATGCATTTCCTCCTTTGTTATCGATGAAATGGAGTATATCGAGTGTCATGTTTGTGAGTTGGAAGGGAGGTTGGGGGGAAGGAGATGATTGGGACTATTATGTAATGTAGATAAGATTCTAAGGAACATTTGCAGCTATTGATTTACTGATCACTTTAACCGTCCCGTCCCTTTGTCTATTCTGATTTCATAACCCCCATCAGCAGCAGCATTTCATCTTCTCATATCCATCGACTGGATCATCCCTGGGAAGACGACCGTACGCAAACTTTCCTACCTACCCTCAACGATTCCATCCAAAAACGTCAAGTCACAACCAGCGACTTCAAATGCACTCTTTGTATTACAGAAACTGGTGACTTTTTCATTTCATCATCACGTCCGTGGTCCCAAAAAAAAGTGTTCAGAACTAATAGTTTAAATTTCCAATCGCTAGCATTGACCAATGTCACACCTAGCCTGGCTACCACCGAATCCGAACGAATTGATCCCTAGCGAGTCAACCCGACAAAGGTCCCACTCAAGAACAACGTCAATCACAAAAAAGTGACTTAAACGAGACGAATAGCAAGCATACTTGTATAGTGACAGCACTGGTATCCCAAATTCCAGGATTAAGTATAGACGTGGAATATAAATTTCCATGAAGATCAAATAAAATCCCTGCCAGCATCAGGGAAGAACCAATGATAAGCAATTATAATGATCGAGATAATTATCTACGCAAGTCATCCATGTGTGATTGTAACAATCGATACTTGCTTCTTCGCTAGAGGAGTCAGTTGCGTAGAAGAAGCAACTCCCGCCAATTCACTTCCACCGCCCAGCTCACGGTTTTGTTGTGAAGGTACGGGAGTGGAAGGCCTGCTGTCATCATCGCCTTCCGTAGTATTTCCATCGTCAGCGGTGTCATAACTAAATTCGCCCAAGTCGTCCTCGTGCTCATCGTCAGTGGTTCCCATCCATTTTGTCATCTTTCGGGACCTCATGCTTTCAGTAGCCGTTTGAAATGTTCCACGAGATGTTATCGAGGTATTCGAAAGCAGACTTGCATGCGACTTGGAACGTGCTGGCATTAAACTGGATCGAGCTGACTGTCCTGATTTTGGTTGGCCATGATCTACCAGCTGCAAGGAATTTGTCCTCGACGTGGTATTGAAAGATGCTGATTGAATGGACGAAGAGGAATTCGAAAAATCCGTGGCAGAGGTTTGACGAGCGGAAAATGAGGGCAGCAGCAGGGCTATATCCGGTGCTGTCGATGCCTCAATGCTAGAAAACATGGCTTCTAGATCTGATCTGATCTCTGAAGTAGGCACTTGTTTGGTTTCAGAAGACGCCTCGGGCACGAAGTGCTTAATATAACAGTGGTCCTTATTTTCCTCAGGTGAATCATTGTTTTCTTGTGCAGGAATTTCCTTCGCCTTTCCTTTATGGACTGCGACCAAAATCTTTGCTGATTTCTCTTCGTCTGGGACATCATGAATTGCAGTATTCTCAGTGCCTGCCGGCGTAGCATTCGTGTCCTGTTCAGTTGATGAAATGTCTGGTGACCTCGACTGTGACAAATCGGCAGGAAAATGTTCCTGATCGGGTCTCACTACAGATTCCGGTATCGGTTGTGGCTCATCGGCTGTGCCTTCTGAAGGTTCCCCCGTCGCACCTGCACTAGGGACCCCACTACCCCTGGTCTCGCCAACTGCAGCCTCAAAGTCTGGAGGTTTTTGACCAGTGACCAAATCTATTACACTTAGTGAAGCAAACGCCACCGCATCCGGACCATACGGACGCCCAAATTTCGCGAGACCTTCTCGACTTGAGATCAACTGTAGCTGCTCTGGTGTCAGACCTTGCCTTGGATATGCCGCAAATTCTGTCCGAACAGCCGTATGGGTCAGTGGCGCAGATATCGAGTTCAGTGATATCATAGAAGGCGATACCAAGTTGGGACGGGAGCTGTTATGCGATGCGGAAGACCTCTGCCGACTGAGCCCAAGGATTGAAACGAGGGATGTAGTCGATGCACCCCGATTGTGCATGTGGGAAGGAGATTCTGGGGAAGCAATGGTGAGAGAGATGCCTGAACCAGAGGACCCAGGATAGGCACGGTGACTTCTCGAGGCAGCTGTACGACCTAATAATGCACGGAATCCAGAACGTCTAGACGACGAAAGCAGAGGTGATGCGGGACGCGAGCCGCTGTCAACTGTGACAAGAGCTGCAGAAGTATCGGGTGATTCAGGTGCAGTGAAAGCACGATTGACGGTAGCCTGTCCCATCACAAAGTACCCTGGAGCTTCCCCACGGGGATCAGGAGAATTATGGCTGGTGTGACTGTCGGCCTGGAAGATTGATGCTGAAGAAGTACTATCTACATCTGGGCTTGCAGGACGCAGATTCCTGCCAGTGGCCCCTGATCGAACCGACAAGTCACAAGCTGTGTCGCCCTCGACAAGGAGGACAATTTGGGCTGGAGCATTCTGAAGTGGGATAGAAGGGGTTTGCGAATCAGTTTCTGTGCTGCTTTCTATGTCCTCATCGGCATTGACAACGATAGCAAGAGGCTGGGAGATATTCTCATCCTCCTCTGGTAGTCCCCTATAAAAATTATAATGAGCACAGCTTTCAATCATCACAATGAAGGGAACCCACTGGGCCACAACCAACTCTTGTTCGCCAGGCTCTTTTGCATACGCAGGCAATGAGTGAGTGGACTGTTGCGAAGGAGTGCGCCGTTGTCGCCTAGTTCTTCTTGACCTTGGCGCAGGAGCGGGGCTACTATTGTTGATTGTTCCAGCCAACTCGTCTGCAGTCAAAGGGACACGAACACCACCATCTGATTGAGCAGTTCTCGTCGATTGGCGAGACCATAATGAGCTAGCAATTCGTTTTTTCCTCTTCCACCATGTAATAACGATAGCTAGCACAATAAGGCCACCCAACGTCGCGACTATAGGTACCTGTGTGATAATTTCATCAGTCTGAACAGCTCTGGGTTTGATCAGAATTAGCTTACCCAAGGAGCGGTGGAAGTACTTCTTCTGTTGAGCTGATGCATCTTGTCGGAAGTTGCTGGCTTAAGAGTCTTGTACAGAGATACGGCTTCAACAGAGTCTGCATGGGTGCATAACAGAAACCAGAAAACTATGATAAGTTCAAGTATCTTCCGAGAAAGAAATTGGACATTCTGTTTATTCCTGGGGCGCTTGCATGATGAAGGTGATAACTACGGAGGAATTTGTGAAACGAGGATAAGAGCCATACCCAATCCTTAATGTACTCTGACAACCATCTATTCGGTGATAGTTGGCCCCATCCCTGACACCATCTCCCCAAGCCATCAGAAATTCCAAGGCTTGTGACCCCGTGTATTATTTCCGGGCCTCCAACTCCAGCAAGTTTTGTTCTTTTACTAGATCCAAATTTCGTCATCATGTCGTTCAGAAATCGTAAGCATATGGGAGAAACCGTTTCGGAAAGAGATAGGAAGCTAGCTCTCGTCGAATCCTGAAGAAAAATACTGATACCAAGGAATTCTGAGATGGGAGAATATAAGAAACGGAAAATGAGTGGGTAAGCGACAACGCCTTTCACGGCTCCATAAATAACTGTAATAAGCTTTGTCAGGTATAATTATGTATGCAATTCAGTACAAGGTCTCACTTTGGCCGGTTCTTCTCGCGCAAGCCATGTTTGTCCTTCATCATAGGAGCTTATTCAAGTTCAACCAATAGCTCATGCCGGTTGAATCTGTTCAAAACCCCGACATTATGTTGCACATATGACCAGATACCAATGTTTCACTCTATCTAACATCGCATCACTCCGTGACTGACAAGTCCATTGCCAATTATGCACAAGGCATAGCGCCGAGTCAAAATGGTCTGCCGAACGCAGAGTCTGGGATGCGAGCGTGACTGCCGACAGTGTGACGACTCCAGATCATTGGTGGCACAGTTGTACAGCCGGCGATATATGAGCGCGTGCCGACATTAAAATCAGCTGAATTCTCAATTCACGGACAGTGTCAGCTTTTTCTGAAAATTCGTTGTCAGTCGTTTACTTCGATGGCAGCACTCTCTTATCCCCCAGTCAGGCCATACCACTGGCCAACTATAGTTCCCCGAAAAACTATACCAGTCTATCCACCTCCAGAACCTCTTGTATATCCATCATTGCCTTCCAAACCTCGACAACTTCCGGTTACCTCGGAATTCACGCTCTCGACACATATTGTGCCTGCTGCACATCTACGGACACTCCCTTATGCTCCGACGCCGCCGCCACTGCCGCCAAACTCATCGAAAGCTGAGCGCAAGGCATGGAACGAACGATTCCACAGTCAGCTGGGTATCCTAGCCGTACCTCCCGTATCATCTGGACATCCGATGCTCTTGTGGCTATGCTTGAATCGTTATGTCAGGAAAGGGGCAAAAGGAATGGGGTTAACATTGTTTTTCGCACATGCCAACGGATTTCCGAAAGAAGTACTCAGAAAATTTTATTGCAGTCACAGACATCACTCATAGATTATCCAGACTTGGGAGCCTACTATTGAATCTGTCTTGGACTCACCATCAGGAGGACTTGTGGACGAGATCTGGGTATGGGAAGCCGTACAACATGGTGATTCAGCACTTCTCAATGGAGATTCTTTGGGGTACCTTCGTATGATGAATCTTATCTCTCAAATCTTATTGATGACGACAAGTTTGCAGTTGATTGGGCAGATAATGGGCGCGATATTCTCAATTTTTTACACTACTTCATACCTGCTTCTCTCACCGATGCTTCACTACCAACTTACCTTAGACGTGTCGACCCCGAAGAGACCAAATACAGGCTGAAGCATGGTTTCGGGAATAGAACACTGGTTGGTATTGGGCATTCATATGGAGGCTGTACAACGTGAGTTTCGCGACCTTTTCACCAAAAGTAGTCCATAAGATCTCATTACAAAAGGACATTCGCTGCCCTGGAAAACCCCAAGCTCTTCTCATCTCTTGTACTGGTCGATCCTGTCATCAAACAACCCTACGACTGGCAAGAGGAGGGCCCCTCGGACCAACATACTACGGGGCTGATTTCTAGTTCACTCAACCGCTGTGAATCGTGGCCATCGAAGTACGCTTTTCAAAGAATCTGGTGATTGTTTGACCCTGACATTGATCTGCAGGCAAGACGCTCTTCAGAGAATGAGGAAGAACCCATTCTTTAGTGTGTGGGATCCAAAGGTTCTCGAAATCTATGTTGAATGTGGACTCTACGATACTCGATGCCCTGCTGGAAGACCAATCACCAAGCTCAAAATGCCAGGTCTCCAGGAGGCAGTTGTTTTTGCTGGCACACTCACACAATTTGAGACATTCCAGCGGATGAAACATTTGGATGAAAGGATTGAGCTTCTATGGATCGTCCCTGGTAAACCTGGCGCACCAGAGTGAGTAGCATTGTCTTTTGAGTCCGTGTTGTCGAGACTCACGAAATGACTTCCAGATTTGGTCCCCCCGGATCGACGCACTTGAGGGTTTGGGTGAGGCCGAAGAACTCCTCGAATGTGAGGATATCGAAGGCAGGTCATCTAGTAGGTGTTGCCTAGTTCAGAGTACTTCTGCATTGCTTGATGGGTGTCAATCCAGATACCACAAGAGGCCCCGCGCGAGCTCGGTGGGCATTAAGCTTTGTTCCTAAAGTTTCTCGTGCTGAACGCCACTTCTTTTCCTGTCAGCACTTGAGATAACCAACTTTATTGCAAGGAAATACGGAAAATTGCGTGATCTCAAAAGTAATTTATGAATAAATTTGTATACCGTGTAAGTCATCACTTTTATCATATCCGTTCGTCACATGTCGCCTTGTGTTGATACATTGCCAGCGCTGGGCTTTGCGGGCTCTGCGTCTTAGCGATAGCTTGCTTGTTGCGGGAGAGAAATCTAGATCCAAAACAAGCTATCGTCACGTGATGTATGTCGTTGCGCCAACTCGCAACCTGCTCCGGTAGAGACTGCAGGGTTAGCTACTGCAACTGGCTATACAACTGGCTCCGGCGAAGACAGTCATTTTCAATTCTAGCTATGCAATCTGTAATGATAGTCATAGTCAAATATATCTCAGCCCGATCAAGATAACAGGAGGGTGACGACCGGAGATTGAGCTAGCCAATTATGGAGAGTGGATATGATAGCGACTTAAGCCCAGTTGAGAAGGCAAAGTATTAGCAAAGGCAAGGGTCTTACCAGGAGTATGCTCTAACGTTTACGCAGTGTTTCGGGATTAATAAAGAAATTGCGATCGTTGGGACCTGGGATCAGGGATGAAAAGGTTAATCTAGTTACAGTTTGAATACCCTAGAACATAGTATCGAGACTCACCAATACACGGAAGTAGCTAACGGATGTAACTAACAGACGTAGCTATGAATAAAAATAGAATGAAAATCTTGATGACGAGATGGATATTACAGTCGTGAGGCCCGGCAATGCTCTTAGGTATCTTAATGTCAGGATAAAAAGTACTTTGCTCTTGGGATAAAGCATACTTTCCAGGTGGAGTATACTCTGAGAATAGTACTTTTGAGCCCGGTAGAGATAAATTAAATCTTGGGTATACCTCCTAGAGGATATTGGTTTGAAACCCTCCATCCAAATAGCATCCCTGTAAAAAAACGATGGTTTACTGGATTCATATTTGAGTTTGTCTCAAAACAGAAATGGGAGGGTTTCTTGGTGTGAACTAAAAATTTCAATGAATCAAATGGGTACATAAAGAATTATCAAGGAAAGAATTCAATCTTTATGTGTGCAAGCATTATTGACATATATTTCCATCTTAGGAAAGTCCATTAACCAATATTGAATTCATAGAGTCGGACTGCGTTCAAGCACCTAATAAAATTTTTTAAAAAGAAATCCCATAGAGAGAGTTCATTGATTAGCTTCATCGGTTATGTGCTGAGACTGAGTGCTTACTAAAATGATTACTATGGGTCAGTCACTGTAGTTACCAGCACTTTATCCACTGGTGATGGTAATAGACTGTAGGTAACATATATAAACTCAACTGATGTGGAAAGCCTCTGGAATAATAATGTCCATGCACTGTGGCATGCCTCGAAAGATTGACCATAGGAGTCTTCAATGGGTCACCAGAATGGATAATATTTCCCACATCATTCCATCGATACTTCTTTTTCTAGTCAAGTTGTCCATTGCCTCCGCTATTGGTACAGCAATGCGATCAGGTTTCAATCGAAACATCTACTAACCGATTTGTCATACTCTGAGGCTATCACATTTTGGTTGGTTTTGACAATAGGGTTTCTATTACTGCAATCTGTAGCCTCAGATTTTCTCAGACTAGCTAGTGCCGATTGTTTCCAGGTATGCCGTGATGGAAAAACTGCTAGATCGACTTCCCTATTCTGAGCTACGTGCTATATAGATGTTAACCATCGTGTAGTGCGATACTGTGATATAGTGACATCACGCCTGGGAACTCGGGAACTCATTATCAAAATTCATTATAGATTTCCTCAAATTCACACGTGCAGTACATCCGTATCCCCAGGCTTCCCCATCGTTTGATGCGGATACTTCGAAGACATAGGTAGGCTTACTGTTATTGGAAGATCAATGATTGCTATACAACAGCCACTTAATTCCTTCCCACGTCTCTCTCCAATTGAAACGCGCCTGTGGGCGTCTATACACTACACTGAGATGCTTGATCAGTTCTTGATGAGCGTTAAAGCCGCTGATTTACCAATTGTGTGTCCATCACCCTCGCGCATAACGCGTTTCTCCTTGAGGATACGTTCCATTTCTTCAAAGGCACTTCGAACGACACTTGCTGGATTAACTGTTTGGGTGTTTGGACCCGATTTTTTGTGAGATTGGATATTGTTCGGCCATTGGTCTTCAGGTATATTCATTGAAGACAGCTTTATCCGAAGATCTGCTATGGCTTTCTTGTAAGCTTCTAGAGATTCTTCATAGAGATCATAGACACAGATGGCACAACCAGACATGCAGCATGCTATAACAGGAACAAGTGAGAGACAAGCAAATCCATCATGCATGGGACGTTATACCATCCGATTCTGGTGGCGGAGGTTCCACCGGTACGACAAATCCTTGATTAGTTGATTGGGGTGAAAGAGTGTCTGTAGCTTCCGTAACAAGCAATTGTCGTTGATTGTTTTGACACCTTTTAAGGGCTTCCTTTCCTCTCAACGAGTTTTCCAGAATCCAATATCTATCTCCAAGATTCCTCCCACCTTGATAGGGGACTTTGGTGCAATTTCTGGTCCTCAAGCTCCGACTACATCGAGCCATTTCATGGGAGAGAAATTGAAATGAACATCGACTAATTAAGGTGGGGGACATAACTAAAAGCAGTTGGGTGAGAAAAACTCTCGGTATGATATGTAATCAACGATACGCACGGACGGGTAGCTACCGACTCAGGCCCTGCGTCGATTATCTGGTATGTGCCTAGATATCCATTCCTGTTTCAAGTGGAGATTGGTCCACTACACGCATCATGTCACGCATCACGGCCTATTTTCGTGAAAAATCCCGACTGTACATTTTCAAGGAGCCTGCTGGACTGTGACAGCCTGTCACCTCGGATGAAAATGTTTTGAACCCGAGCCCTGAGTTTCCAAATGACCGGATGGAGCAAGGCAATCTTGCACGGCTGTCCCCGCAGATACATATATTATATAGGTTAGCCCCAAGTCGTCCCACCTCGAAATGCATCTCCCTCCCATGAACCTTCGTCTTTTTGGCCCCGTTCACTACGATGAACCACCTACACCACAAGAACCACCAGACAATCACACCCCGCTGTCACCTCCTCGACCGCGACAACGTTCGTCAACCGGGGATAGCATCATGACGTCCAATCTGCGGCACTCACTTCCCATTCCGTCTTCATTGCACTATGTACCAGCACCCAAAGAAAGAGCAAGGAGCGTTGACGAGATGTGGTCTCCGTTACAGCATTTGAGAAACCTGCTTCCAGCCGGTAAGATTAATCTATGTTTACTCAATTCAAAGCTCACTTGGTGCGGACAGCATCCAGGGATGAAACGACACCAGCGGCGGGTGCCTCCTCTCCCACAGATGGTTGTCCTTCTCAAGCAGAGGACAAAAGTATGATCTCGGACATAGTCAGCATAAGTCACGCTGCAGATTCAGAAGCAGATGTCCATACAAGCGTGTTGGAAAATGGGTCTCAATCAGTGCTTACGACTTGTGACGCTGAGATGATATCATCTCAAGGGACAGCTTCTGCTGCCGTATCATCCCTCATGGATAGTCCAAGAATTTCTCATCCAAGCACGATGCAAGTCACTGATGATGCACAAATGTCCTCTGAGATGCTCTCTCATCCAACCGATACCAATGAGAAGTCTTCCCTCCTGGTTGAGGATGAACGTCAAGACTCTAAGGTCACTATTGGATCAAAAATCGGCAACTCAAAACGACCTAAACCAAGCAGTCTGTTCCTCATGTCCCCTCCCAAAGAAAATCTGGAAACATATTCGATTCCTACACCTCAAACGGCCCCTCCTGTCACTGCAAGAAGTCCACGACCTCTTCCTCCTCTTCCAAAAGTTCTACGTCAAGTTAGGCCTCTCCCTCAGCCTCCTGCTCCTCTCTACACTTCTCCTGCGGGTTCCCCGCCCCTTTACAGTGCCTCCCAATCGCCATCAGCTATTTCCTCATCTGTTTCTCAAATAACAGCAAGGTTCCCGGCGAACCTTGTTCTTGACCAACTCTCTGACCAACCAAACATCTCTAGGCGCCCCGTTGCACCAGTTATTCTCACAAATTCTAGTTCAGAGACCCCCTTGACAGTGGACATACCTTCATCCTCATCCTCTGTAACAGCCAAACGTCATTGGCTATCTGAGTCAAGCGAGGTTATATCAGATACGTTGGGCACGTCCGATACTCGTCAAAAGGACGACAAACAAGCCGGGAGAAGGATTGTCGGCACACTCGGTCCCAAGCAGACTACTATTCCCGCTTGCAGATTTCGAGATACGGATGTATCGAAAAGACGACATCGCATGCAGACCGCTCGCCCCCACGCAATTTATTTAATTGGCAATCTTTCTGACGAGTTATACGACAACGGGGAGGAGGAGGGATGTACTTCTGAGTCCTCTATCAGCGAGAGCTTGAGTACTAGCCTGGATCTGCCGGTCGATGTCGATGCTGATGAGGACTTGGATGACAAATCGTTCATGTTCAGCAGTGAAGATGGTATAATATCGGAAGGGTTAGATGACTTTGAGGAGGCGTATATTGGTTTGGCACAACCGAACGTTGTCACTTATCAGAAGGAGTCTCATGTTCATGTCAAAAGAGCTACCAGGGCCTGGGTTCTGGGGAGCAATGGACAGATGTGGCTGGGGCTCAATAACCCACGCGAAGCCTAACCGCTTTGCCTATCCATACATTCATTTGATTTTTTTCTTCTATCCTCAGGAAGCCGTTCATTCATCCATACCCCACCGGACATTCTTCATCATACATACCCCATGTGTTTGTGTCATTCATGTTGTTGTATATCGGTATCTTCTGTTGCATAGTTACTATCAGATCAATATTACAATGTGGCTGAAACAGGTCAGTAAAATTGAGTTATCCCTTGTAGCTTGATGCGCCTCAGAATCAGCTGCGTTCACAAAAGCTGAGCTCTGAAAAGCAAATGTGAACTGATCTTCCCTTCAATCACTCCTAGTCTGCTCAACATTGAATTCACCAATGCAGCTCAGGGATAACACTTCTGGGTTGTCACCGAGGTAGGCCATCGTCATTGCTGTCCAACATGTATATTGCCTACTCAGGTCCAAGTGTAGGCTTACAATTGTGACTTGAGAACCCCGGATGCACGAATCAAGAGCACAATCGAGGACTCGAACAGTTTTTGGCCGATTCATAATCGGTTCCGCAAGTAATGTGGGCAGGGAGCCCCCATAGCTCCCCAAACCAGTCAAAGACACTGGGAACGTCCTCCCCAACCTGTCCCCTCTCTTCGAACACAAACCCTGACGTATGGGACTCCATCATCCGTGCTCATTTTTGGCCATGCCCTGCTTGCTATCTCCCTTAATTTTCTCTGTTTCTCTTCTGTTCGGCGTTTGTCTCTTTTGTTTGATTTGATTTAAGTATTTATTAGAGGCACCGAGCCTCCGTAGTGAGTAAACTACCGCGGACTGTGTACCTGCACCGCGTAATAAATTGATCAATCTAAAAAAATATCATGACCAATATTAATAACTATCAGGACCAACATGAGATTAGTATGTTGGTGCATGGTGCATGGTCTATGCTCCTCTTTCCCTTTACCACGTGCGTTCATCCTCGTTGAGCCAGAACAAGCAGCTAACCTTGAAAGCCTTCATCAGGGAATAGGTCTCAGTATGCCTGTTTTCACCGACTTCCCTGGACCTCCTGAGACAAGGGCTGAAGACATGCCTTATGTCCGTTTGGACGGTGACCAATTTACTCTCCATGGGAGCCATTCAACGATAAGCTTAGTGAACTTATCGTATGCACACATTTGTTTCTCGAGCACTGACATATCATTAATCTCACCTGCCAGGAAAAAATTACAGCGCCTGCGGTCTTGAATCACCGGAATCCCATTGGTTTTGCTACCAAAGACTTATGGGAGCGACAGCCGACCATCCCAGGTAAAGAATAGCACTTCTCATTCAAGGACAATAAAGTCCTTTGATGTTATCCATCGTGGGCGCAAAGATAGCATGTTATCTCCACTGCTATGAGTTCTGAACACCCCTGCATTTGTTCCCTTGTCTCTGATTTTGGGCAATGCTGACAACAGGCAAATCGGTATACCAGTTGGCAGGCTCAAATCCAAATGCTAATTTGAGTTTGGCAAATAAATTGATGATCCCCTCATTGATGGCATAGTTGTCTTTGGCACCAGTCATCCTCTGAACAGAATTCTTGTCATGGTGGACAATTAGCTGTCCACTCGCCGGCTGCATGATGCTGTCAACTGATCTGTCACTTGGCTGTCCACTAAATCGGGATGTCACAAATGTCACACACTTCCAAGGTCACTACAGGAATGATCCGCTTGTCGTGTTGGGGGGTGCATCCTCCGTTCGTCTCCCTTTCGCTCGCAATCAAATTGAGATTCAACTTCTGTGTGTTTTTTTAAAAAAAATTCCAGTCATCCAATTTGCTAAATTTTCCGGTTTTTCGCCTATCATTACTACCGCCTCGCTCAAGCATTCAGTCTCTTGGTGCCACGCGCGTTCTCAATACAAACTTTCGTCGTGGTGATACCAAAACTCAAATCGACGAGATCACCGATGAGGCACCTATCACATACGTCTATCTCCTTGCCCGGCACACAAGCTACCACCATCAAAGTGATGGACCCTGAGGGACAGGCGATACTCGTGTTGTCTCCGCAGGTCAAGTCGATCGATGCGCTTAGGCAGTCTAAACACAAACAGAAATATTGAAATAAATGTATACGAAATTCACTGAATGGGTCGAGACTGAGATCATCAAGGTGAGTTGCTTGCTTGTTTCAGTGGGTGACGATTGCCTTTAAGCCTAATAGAGTACATTTTCTGCGCGGAAGATTATAGAAGGATGGAATACAACCGAGTTTCTGGTGTCAAGCTTGTTGTTCACCCATAGGAGACTCCGGAGGCATAGTTAGGTGCTGTAACACATGGGACAGCAATGAATGGAATCTTCTGCGGTGCATTGGATTTTAGGCAGCAACACACACATATGGCTATCTCTGATTCACGGTATTTTTTTTTGCTCGCTTGGTCTGATTACTTGTGCCAAAGTCGGTCGAGTGATTATTCTTATCAGAAAGTGATCACTAGAGGCGCCTTTTTCCTAGTTAGGTGCTTTGGGATGCACTCTCGTAACTGATGCATTCTTGGAGCATACACAAGATAAAGGCGCCAAAAAAATTGCCTAATAAAATATACACATCTCAGGATGGTGGGTGGTGAGGCCACACAAGGGACACTGCCAGCGTTCGCCCGCGACTCTGTCTTGGACAAAGGAAGGACTCGGTAGGACACCCGAGACAGAGCGCGTAATTCGATGTGTCTTGTGTGTGGATTTTCATGATTTGGAGATCAATGGTGTGTACTGTGCCAATAAGAACAGGCAAAAAATCCTCATTGTATTGGACGTATCTCGAAACACACAGAAAGGAGCCAGATGGGTGGGTCCTCCTTTGCCTCAATCACTCCCAGTCTGCTCACTCATGATACTTTGCAAGGTGTAGAATTTCTCTAATGCAATTCCAGGATGTTGGTCATCTCCTTAGATTGTGGCAGTGAGGTGATATGGCGCTGCAGATCTTGTAGTCTGGCGGTGCAAGTCATCCAAGTTGTTGTCAGATGCCAAAGGAAAGGATCTCAAGAAGTCTCTCGCAACTCTTGACTTCAGTGTGGGAAGAGAGGCAGAACAGACCAAGTGTCAAATGCATGGCAGACTGAATCTTATTGTTTTAGTTCAACTCATCACCGGGTACACGATACTGAGTTAACAAAAATGAAGCTGTAATCACTCGACTCATTCATACATATATAAAGGAGAAAAACAGAATTGTTCATTGATGACGATAATTAACACTCAGAAATTATATCTACGATGACTGGGCATGCTGTTAGCTTCAGCTCCATTGCGAAAATGGAGCTTACTGAGCTCCCGACCCACATCAAGGGCGCATGACGGGTCACTGCGTCAAGGTGACCCGACCGGAAGAAGAAAATTGACCACTCACCTAGGATTCATTCACTCACCCGATCGCCCGCTCATCCAACATCCGTCCACTCACCAAATTACACAGCATGGATCTACTCACTGAATCACCCAGTATCTATCTACTCACTCAGCATCCATCTACTCACCCAGGATCGAGAGTGTGACATGTAATCTTCTTCAACCTACAAGCAATCAGAACGGTACGGATATCATGAATCAACGACTCACCTGTGGGCCCAGGGCACTTCACCTTCCTTGTCTGGTAAAACAGTGCCTGGTGTACCTGGTGTACCCACTCAGGTCCAATTACTGCACATGAAGCACAGTATCCCATCCAACTGCCGCACACCAAGCGGTGTCACTCACTTCAGCGTCGCCGCAAGTATCTTCTTCAACCTACAGATAATCAGAGCCGGTTGGATATCATCAAGCAACGACTCACCAGTGGACCAGGGGCACTTGACCGTAACCGATCATAATAATAACAGAGTGCCTGGTGTACCTGGTATGGTGCCCACTTCAATCCAAACACCGCATATCAAGCGGATTCCCAGTATATATCCCACTACCGCCACCAAGCGGTCTTTGTTCAACCTGTACAAAGTCAGAATGGTACAACTGACTTCAGGTACAAGACAAACTCACCTTTAGACTATGGACTGCTGGCCTTACATATTTACTCTCTTCAGCAACCAATACTGGAGACCCTTTGTCTACCCTAGTATGGTGCTACCCTTATTACCCACTGGCCAGACGCGAGGTAACATGCCACGGGTGGCCTGGTTGCGACCACGACATCAAGGAAACGCATGTAACTGGGGTCGTACACACAAGCACACAGACTACACAGCACTCAGGCTGCCAGTCTGGTGCGAGGCATAGGCCCTCAGCCATGGCTCCAAGATGCCGCCAGTTTCGACAGGCAGGCCCGCCAAGAGCGAGCGCTGCTCCTCGCCGAACCTATCAGACATCAGAATTGTATAATACATTTCATCAACAGCCAACTCACCTATGGGCCTGGGCTTAAAAACACCATGGAGCTGGGGTCTTACCTGCACTGGCACACAAACCGTACCTCACGGTCATGGTTCAGCGCCTGGCGGTGCCCAGTAGCTCTGCATGGCGGCAATGGTTTGGACCAGGTTGTGACCGGGACTAACACCGGACGCCACCGCTTCGTCAACAGTGTCTCGTGTCCAACCTACACCGCATCAGAACATGCAATACAAACAAACCATACACCCACCTATGGGCCCCTTCTCTCTGGTATCCACTACGGCCAGGGTTGCAGTCTACATACTGGACACCATTGTCAGACTGGGACAGTATGGTACTAGACGTTGACTTACGGGTATGAACGGTGTAAGGAGACAATATTAGTGTTCCAGTGCAAGCAGACCACAGGCACACCTGTGATCCATGCCATACAAGAATTCCTGTGGGTCGCTCATCATCAGGGTTGTCCGAGCTGGTGCCTCCTCTGCAAAAAAGTGAGACGCTTTTATAGACTGCCCGGAGTTCTAATTCCGGCCGATCCAGAAATAGCGCAGATGTCATGTCATGCACTACCTTCCATCCTGGTGCTAGTCCTAATTCCACTAGACCGAAATGAATCCACTCGTGCCTCAAAATTGTTATGGGGTGGCTATTTTCTGATGTCTATTGTTCTGAGACAAGTTTCTGTCAGTCTCCTGAATTTCACTCGAGCACCATGGCTGCTAACTGGGGCTGAGATTACTCTCACAGCAAGCTCAGATATGGGGGAGTGGAAACTCAATGTGAATGCACACTAACTAGCTGACCTTCGCCATAGCCATTTCTATTTATGAGATTGATGATCAAGACATTATTTCAAATCTAATGCAGTGCTCGCTTCCCCAAAATTCCAATATACCATTGCTCCTGAATACAGACTCCACCTTTCCCTCACCGACTTCCTATACTGGCCATCATATTGGTGCTGTCTTGAGCTGAAAGTGGGGACTCAGTCAATATTATGACATCACCTTCTTATGGTTCTTTTACTTGGGTAGAATACTGGTTGATTTTTTTTACCTTTTTTTGGAAAAGCTCAATTCTTATCTGTCTCAGGTCTCAGGTGTAAAGACTTAGTCAAGATAACTTAGTCTCACTCCGTATCCAAGTTGGCAAGAAGAACTCAATAGAGTTCCTGTTAGATTTTCTACACTACTTATACAACTACTACATGGTCTGTGCACTGTTTTCCCACACTCATCATGTGACCT
>Ga0153958_1000032_pt1 | contig 24979 bp, 26 predicted proteins | sample TSFL042MetaG_FD_104719 | JGI IMG/M metagenome (GOLD analysis project Ga0153958, IMG submission 104719) | Attine ant fungus gardens microbial communities from Florida, USA - TSFL042 MetaG | ecosystem: Host-associated > Fungi > Mycelium > Unclassified | place: USA: Florida, Wekiwa Springs... | reverse complement strand
CATAACCCGACTGCTTTCGATCGTAACGACGTTTTCCTTGCGCGAAGAGAGAGTCCTTGCCCTTCTTGTATTGTGTCACCTTATGCGGCCTGTAGTACATCTTATCAGCGAAATGATTGGTTGACCAGAGCCATCCCAACAGCATACGTGTGTTTCTTGCAAGTCTTGCCCTTGCAATCTGTGTGCCTGCCTTTGAGTGATTGTACCATCATGCCAAATAACCATGCCTACATGTTCGGCGAGTTCTGAAGAGGGGTATATTAGCAGACTGACTAATGGTGTTGAACGAATCTCACTTGGGAATGTTGACCATTCTTATCAGCGACGACGACGGACGCCTTTCCTCTGTGTATACTGATCGCTTTAACCGGGAAATGCCGAAATAGGTTCTGTATAGTTATTTCAAAGGGTTCCCACAGTCTTAATTGTCTTCACTACAATTTGTGAAATGCCGGAGGTGATTTGGATTGACCGATATTGGATGAAGTATCATTGTCAATACATTGAAGAACACAAGGCTGAAGGCCTGTTCACATGTATTGACAATCTGTACAAATGTCTTTACCATCCTCTTTGGGCAACTTTGAGGGTCTACCCCTATCTTTTCACACTGTCAAAGCCACTATCATTCTTGTCCAAGAGGTAAGATAGGGGTCTGTTGTTTGACCTGAAGGACAAGGAATATGTGCTCAAATGGATGGTAGGTGTGGTGAGACACAGTCAGAATTATAGGATGGTCTTCCAAGTAGGACCCTTGGAGTGACTATAGCAGATAAGATTGAGTGGGATCAAGTTAGTAAGCACATTACAAGTGCATTCCTGTACCTGGTTGTAAATTATTCTAAAACACTTGTGTCATAAACTTCATTTGGTCATATCTTCACCAATTCTTTGATAATTCTCACAGTCTCAAAGCCAGCTTAAAGCCCTTAAGAAGACCTTTTGATTGATACCAGTCATGTCTCAAGGCAATCAATATTGGCCAAGATATTAAGCAGATCAACTGGTAACCACCATGTTACTGTTTATTAAATCGCTAATATCTTGGAAACTGCTGTGATTGATGCTTTGGTTCTAGGCTTAGCAGAAGCCTTCTTTATAACACTCAGAATGAGCCTAGAATGACCTCAAGACGATTAATATTAGTGGAGATATGAAGGCCTCAATATTTGCATATGGACTTCATTAATTACTCATAAATAGTCATCTGTCCTTTTCTTAGAACAAAGGACAGCCTTCATATGGTTAGGTTATCATTATTCCACTACAAAGGCACTACCATATATAGAACAATAGGTAGTAATCAGGTGATGATCTGTACTAGTACACAGACCATCACAATTATGTATATAAGGACTTATAGTCTGAGGATTAGACCTCAGACTTAACAACATCTTTGCTACTTGTCTAAACTTCACTTTTTTGAGCTTTTTGAATATCAAATCAACCAATCACAAATCAGTAAGTGGCCATTTGTGATAACTTGGACCTAGTGGAAATTCCTCAGATGTTATGCACCTCAGAATCAGTTATTCTCTAGCAAAGATGTTACAACCAAAATCTTCATAGCCCTTATGAGCAAATGTAATGATGTGATCTGTGCATCTATTCAACAGCCAAGCATATACATAAGATCCAGTAAAAACCTTACTTCCAAGAGTTCTAGTCATAAATCCAATCTCACTATAACAGTAATAATCTGCAAGAGAAGTGAATTAGTAGAAGTAAGTGTCTAATCTCTGCATACCCACATAATCATTTTCTCTTGAAAACTTCTATCTCATTTAGCCCCTGATCTCCACCTACCATAGAAAAGTATTCTGCCTTGAGTACAAGAACAATTACATTATCAAATTAGTCTAGGAAACACTAGCACTATTCCCAAAGCATCCCAGTATAGTAGAGCCCAATGTTATTTACCAAATCAACTATTTTGATCTCCTCTTAGATCCAGAGTGAAGGTTATCTATCAGGAGTGAGAGTATAGGATAAAAAGACTGGAGGCATAATCAACATTAGTAGGTTAGGTAAAGCAAACTAGAAGATATACTCTAATGACTAGTACAAAGACTAAGGCATTAGTGGTTGTAGTTAATAACATAGCCTCATGAGAATGAACAAACCCATTTTTGGACAAAGTCAATCTTTTTATTATATTGGTTTTATCCTTGAGAAGTTGTCTTAGATATGCCAAAAATAGAAGAAAAAAAAAAGTTTATACATACTAGCTTTTAGAATTGTGATCACTTAAACAATACCTGCTCTAGTCTGTGGCTTAAGAGCCCAATCTACAATTTTCCAATATATATTAAAATATTCCTTTCTGGTATACTCTAGCATTTTAATACTAATAATTTTATCAAAAACACCTTTCCACTCTAGAAGCATACTTTGGTAGTCTATTGAATAAACAGTGATCCTATCAAATAAACCCTAGATACAATATATTTTTGGGTAAGATCATGTTGTTGTAAGAATAGTGTTATAGTATCAATAGTTGTTCTAGGTATTCTTTGAGCAATACAGATTGCTATCAAATTCTATTGAGAGCCAATTTCCAAGACATAGTTCTCTTCTTGAATTGATCTTATACAATCTGCTCTCATTACCCAATTGAGATAGGGAGCTGACTAACATCACACTTTGCTATTTATGTCTGAGTTTCAATTTGGTTGATTCCAATTATCACATTGAGTATTATCTCATTTAGTATGCTTATAGCTTACTAGGCTTAAGAAAATACTTATGCTAGCACTAGGATCAAAGGGTGACTTGATACAGAGTAGTGTTTATCCCCATGTATCAGATCCAAACTCTATTAGTATTCCTAACCTAAATTCCTACTATATCTAGCAAGCTACTGCTAGCTTGATAGCTAGACCCTCTATCAATTACTTTACTATTATATGATATAATCTACCTTTAGGCTATAATTTCTTTGTTTCTCAGCAAAAAATGTCTATAATAAGTAATTATCACAGTATACTACTATCACATATAGTTGAATACTTTTTACTACCTTTCAAAAGAACTAGTTTTATTGTTGTGTTAATTCTTATATATAGTTTAAAGTTTGTTGATTAGACATGACTAGCCAAAGACCCTGAAAGTAGCCAAAATTACTATATAGGATAGTATTTTTAAGAGCACTATTCTGTTTTGAGAGCTATATCTGAGTTCTATGTCATATTATACTAATATAGTGCAATATGTGTATTACCACAGTTTATTGTACAACTTTACATAAAGTTTTTTATTTTGGTCTCTAGCCCAACTTGAACCCTTTACTGATTCTATATGATTAAGTTTGTGTTGAAGTCAGTCTACTATATTTCTTTTCTACAATAGTCTACATAACAGTAAATAATATTGTTTATTAGGTTGCTTTGCTTTCTTTCTATAATGGTCTATGTCACAGTGAGCAGTGTTATTTGTCAGGTTACTTTGCTCTTATTAAGTAAAATATCTATAGAGGGATAGTTAATTTAAGTATGAAACATAAGTAAGATGATCTCACCTCAGGAGTCACCTATAAAGATAAATGACTGAGGGAGTTGCTATGCAAAGTCTAAGTTTATATGGATGTGTTGATTCTACTCTGGTTGCCTAGTTGCTACAAGGTAGAATGGAGAGGAGGAATTATGTTGACGTCATTAAATACAGAAGGAATGAAAAAAGAATCAACTTCATATAGAAAATATGGATGGTGTCAGTCTATACTTCAATAGCTCCCTTCCTATAATGGTCTGTAAGGTCATAGTTAGCTCGCTTTGCTTACTATCTATTCCAATTTGATTCTAATTTATTTGAATTTTTGAGTAAAAAGATAAAACTTAGTTAGCACTAAGTTAGTAGCTATCATCCTACATATGACATAGCATATATACTAGTTGAATACTAGTTGAACTAGTCTAGCAGGTATACAAGACCAAATCTAGTATGCATATAAGACTAAATATGAGATAATAGTGTTTTCTAATTAATTATGTAAAAATTATGTAAGTATTTGTTAGTTTTAGCTAAAGATTGGTTATTAAATTTTTTTATATGGTCTTTCTTTTTCTCTCAAAAATTCTACAAAATTCTACAAAATTCAGAATAAATTATAATAAAATTGGAACATGCAGTGAGCAAAGCAAGCTGACTATGACTTCACTGTCGTAGGAAGGGAGCAGAGCAACCTAACTCACAACTCTATGAACCACTAGTATAGGAAAAGAGCAAAACAACCTAATGTACAATACTAGAAACTACCAGTATAGAAAGGGAACAAAGTAACCTAATAGACCTTGCTGTGACACAGACCATTGTAGGAAGGGAGCATAGTAGACTGGCTTTAACACAAACTTAATAACACAGAATTAGTAAAGAGTTTAGATAGACTAGAGACCTAGATTTTTTTTTAAATCAACACTTTTATAACACAGAGTGCATAGGCAGACCATGGTAGCTAAAAATAGGTCAAGGGACTACAACCCTGTGATACACATTGTAAATATATCTTCTATACTATCTAAGTACAAGGCTAAAAAGAGCAAATACTGAAACAAAAAAATAACTAATTATAGAAAAAAAAAAGACAACTTAGCTTCTAACATATGTACTTGCTATGCCAACCCCACTCCTACTCCACATTCTGTATCCTGATCAAATCAGCTCTCTCACATTACATACAAAATCACAAATATCATTTTCCAGTACTTTGATTAGATTCCCTTTTAGGAAGGCACTAGTAACTTCCACAACAAGCCAAAGCTCTATGTGAAGGGACCAAGAACAGTTCATGCTATCTCAGTCTCTCCTAGTTAGCTTATCTAGGATTATCTCCCTAATAAGGTATAGGTGAGAAGTAAGGCATTCTATTTATGAGCAAGTACTAGAACTCTTCCTTGTAGATTATAGAGAGCCAGGTACCCTCAAGTGGCTATTAACCATCAGTTGTCTTAATACATTGTAGCAACTTAGCCTAAATGACTTAATTACTCTTTAAGTTTGAGTTGACAAGAAAAACTCAATAAAGTTCCTGTTAGATTTTCTATACTACTTATACAACTACTACATGGTCTGTGCACTATTTTCCCACACCCATAATATGACCCATTATGTAATGTAATGCTGTAATACTTGTGATATAACACTTTCCTATACTCCTTTCTGTATAGTAAGTCCAAGATAAAAGAAAAGAAAAGAAAAGAAAATACAAATAATAACTTAGCTATTTTGCTAAGTCATAACACTATTTCCCTCTTAAGTTTCCTTGTCCTAAGAATTTTTACAACTTGTAATAAGGGTCAATCATATTATCCATTTTGTCTTCATCTTCTTCTATCCATTCTCTCATTTCTGAATTTTCTTCTTCTTTCTTTTCCAAGATTCTTCTTTTCTTTGCTTATCCTCCTTTTTAGCATCTCCAATTCCTTTCCAATCTTCCTAAATATTCTTCATCATATTTTTTATTTGTCTATCCAAATAATTTCTTTGTTGTAAACCTCCTTGGCAATTCTCTTTTCCTAAGTGTTCCTTCTTTTTCTTTCTTACCAATTTACTTCTTCTATGTCTTACTGATATTCCTTTTTGAGCTCTTCTATTGCCTCTTTTGCATTTTCCAAGTTCTTTCTTCCTTCTTAGGTATTAGATTCTACTGTAAATCCCTTCTAGCATACCAAGTACTTGTCCTTGCCTCTCACTTGTTGCTTGTTCAAGATTCTCTCTATCTCCTACTCTTCCTCTTCTTCAATTTTTACTATATTTGGTAGTTTTAATTCTACTGCATTCAATGATACAATTTTCTTTACTCTGTAAGGCCCAACAAATCTTTCTATTAGCTTCTTTGTTCTTTTACTAATCATCTGATATTTCAGATTCTTAGTGCTTAACATTACTAAGTCCCCTAATCTATACTTGTTAACTTTTGCCCTTTTGCTATTAGTGTATTTCTTCATCTCTTTTTGTGCTTTTCCTAGAGCCACTTTTGCTTCCTCCTGAATTTCCTTTATTTTCTTCACAAACTTTTCTGCCCCTTTATACTTTCCCTTCTTTCTTTCTTCAAATCCTATTCTAGAATCTTGTCCATAATTGGCCCTAAAGGGTGATATCTTTGTACTTAAGTATGCTTTATTATTATATGTCATGGCCTTAACCATGACCCTGAACTTAGCAGAATATTACCTAAGATTAGTCAGCATACCTAAAGTATGCATTGATTTAGTTAGTACATCTTAGCTTTGTTTTTTCATAGGCAAAACTTCAATCAACTCCTTCTTCTTCTCTCTGACCTCCTGTGATCCTAGCCTGGACCTTAATCTCTTCAACTTGAAGCTGAGAATTGGTATAGAGGCTGGTTCAATTCTTAAGGTTATAACTAAATCCTCAATTACTCTTCTTTTCTTGTGAAGTTTTCTGGTCCTTAATAGTAAAACAAAGCTGAAGCCCCTATACCAAAGACTTCTACTACCCATGTCTAGACAACCCCCTATCCCAGATCCCTAACTTGAATAACAAATAAGATAGAAGGCTCACTAACCCACCCCTTCAAGAGACATCTCTACTACACTAGTAAAGCAACTATTTACAGCATCTCAGGCCTGATCCCAGCAGATAAGTTCCTAAGAGAATCTAGATAATACCATCCTCCTAGAGGAAAATTTCACTGAACACCTAGACATACCCAAAACGCTCCCCAGATTGCCCCCAATAATCATGGCAAACCCTCATGCTGAAATCTCTAACCTTGAATTGCATACAGCCTTACTAGCCCTAGCTCAATAGACAACTCCCTACTTATAAAAAAAACACAGGGGTATTAGGAAACCTAATACCTTTAGTAGGGGTAGTGCAAATGACCTTTGGGCATTTATTTTCCAATGCCAGATCTATTTTCATGCTTGTGAAGGGGAATTTAAGGACTCTGAGAAAGTATTTACTTGAGGGGTATTGCCCTAGATTATTTTGAACCTTTTATAAATGAGCTTGACTCATACTAGAACATGGACTTCCTAGAAGATTGGGATACTTTTGTTCAGAAGCTCTCAAATATATTTGGCTTATACTTACCTAAAGACAATGATGAGGATGCTATTGTGTCTATTCCCTTCCCTCCTGATGGCAAGGCTGTAACCTACTTTATACAGTTTGCCAAATATCAGAACAAAATCCAGTGGGATGATTGCTTCCTACGAAAAGTGGTTAAGGATGCAATTCCAGTAAGGATCAGTGAAGAACTTCGCTTTAGCTAAGAGGATCTCTCAACGTTTGAAGAATACAAATGTGCAGTTCTCAAAATAGATAATGACCACTGGAAGCAAGTTCAGGACAAGAAGAATAGGCAATGATTGGCTTGCACCTTACAAGGCTATTTTCAGCAGGTATACTGAACCAATCTCCTAAGAAACCTTCCTGATGACAAATCTCCTACCTTGGATAGGCAGTCAAAGGACTGGGCAAGGGTCCCAGTATTCTATAGCCTCCCACAATCCTTTACTACTCCCCTTGCTCCATCCACAAATATCCTAGGACCTAATAGTCACTTGACAAATGCAGAGCATCAACAATGCATGAGTTTGGATCTCTGTATGCATTGTGGCCAATCAGGCTACTTAGCATGGAACTGCCCTAAGCAATCGCAAAAGCCCCTACCCAATGTGAAGGCACAGGCAATGTGGGTTGGGGAGTCACCAGAAATATCAGAACCACCAAAAAAAACATTGGTGGACATCTTGTTCCTTGGGGAGTTGTCTACCTAAAAATTCCCACGGAACCCAAGCTGCACCTGGGTGCAGCATCCCTCAATGATTGAAAGGTTTTACTAGTACTAGTTAGCTCAAAATTGGTTCTAGAAATATTCATAGCTCTGGTCGACTCAGGTTCCTCAAACTCATTCATTGACTTGGTGTTTGTCATGAATAATAAACTGGCATATCAGGACATTGAACCTCGCTCCCTCTCCCTAATAGATGGTACAGTTAACAATTGTGTGAACCGAACTGTAACATTACCAATGAAATTTCCTTGCGGAGCATCCTTCCAGATTAAGTTCTTTGTCATCCCTCTTGATGGATCCTGTGAGGTGGTACTGGGTCACAACTGGCTAATGATGAGTAACCCTCAGATAGACTGGGAACAGGGCACCATACAAATTCCAAAACCATAGGAGAATAATACTCCTAGGAATGAACAACCCCTTACAAACATTGAGTCAATGCCAACTCTTGAGATACCTTAACCCCAAATATCTTGGGTAAATGCAACCATGTATGAATGCCTTTGTCAAAGGAAGGGTAACACAATCTTCCAGATCAACCTAGTACTAGGACAGGAAAGCTTAGTGAGATTGGCATATATTGGCCCAGTAGACATAGACCTAAGAGACGTTTCTTGTAATTACTATGAATTTGCCGATGTATTCAGTGAGCAAGGTGCAAAAAGATTACCTCAGCACTAACTATTTAACCTCTCGATACAAATTGAAAGTGAAAAAACCCCCTATTGGGCCCAATCTATTCTCTATTTTCTCTCGAACTCCAGACCCTAAGAGACTTTATTGATGAGAACCTCAAGACTAGGTTGATTAGACCATCACAATCTCCATGTGGAGCCCCTGTCCTCTTTGTAAAGAAAAAAGACAGCTTGTTGCAGTTGTATGTTGATTACTAGGGATTAAATAAGATCACCCAAAAAAATCATTATCCTATTGGTAACTGACCTCTTGGACACACCTTGAAAGGCTTAGGTTTATTCCAAAATTGACTTGAGAAGTGCCTATCACCTCATAAGAATTGCTGATGGAGACAAGTGGAAAACTGCGTTTTAAATACAGTATAGCTCATATAAGTGGCTAGTCATGCTCTTTGGGCTATTCAACATACTATTAGTCTTCCAGAGACTGATGAACAAAGTTTTTGCTAATCTATTGGATGTGTGTGTTGTCATCTACCTGAATGATATATTAATCTACTCTAATAACATTGAAGACCATAAGCAACATGTAAGGAAAGTTCTGCATCATTTGCAAATCCATGGGCTTTACACCTCTTTATCAAAGTACATCTTCCACAAAGAAAAAGTGAAATTCCTGGGCTACCTAATAGGTCCCAAAGGATTACAGATAGATGGAGAGAAGGTGCGTATCATTAAGAAGTAGCCTGTACCCCACTAAGTCAAGGGTGTCCAAGTGTTCCTTGGCTTCATGAACTTCTATAGAAGATTTATCCATAACTACTCAGAACTGGCAGTACTACTCACTTGACTAACCAAAAAGAACTCCATTTGTGTCAGACTAGCTAACTCCAAAGCCAGAATTAAGCCAACTGCTCCTTTATCAGCATTTGACAAGGAGAACTCAATAGAGTTCCTGTTAAATTCTCTATACTACTTATACAACTACTATATGGTCTATGCACTTCCTTCCCATGCCTATCATGTGATCTATCATGTAACACCATGTGATGTGACTGAGTGACTGAGTGACACTTGTGATGTGACACTTTCCTGCACTTTCTTCTGTGTAGTAAGTCCAAGATAAAAGAAAAAAAAAAATATAAATAATAACTTAGCTGTTTTGCTAAGTCATGACACCACCCCCCTCTTAAGTTTCCTTGTCCCAAGGAATTTCCTACAACTCATAGCATAGGTCTATCATGTTACCCATCTCATCGTTATCTTCTTCCATCTACTTTCTAACTCCTGATCTTTCCTTCTCGATCTCTTCTTCTTCTGGGATTGTCTTCTTCTGGGATTGTCTTCATTTTTTCTCTTCTCACAGGTTTCTTACCCTTCCATCATCTCCAGTTTTTCTCCATTCTTCCCCAGTATTCTTGGTCATATTGTTTGTCTAACCATCTGTATAACTTCTTTGCTGTAAATCTTCCTAGCAATTCTCCCTATCAGAATGTTCCTTCTTTGCACTCTTGCTGCGCCACATCTTCCATGTCTTGCCGATATTCTTTTTCAAATTCTTCAATTGCTTCTTTTGCATTCTCTAAATTCTCCCTTCCTTCCCAAGTATCGAATTCTGCTGTAAATCCTTTCCAGTATACTAGATACTTATCTTTCTCTCTTACTTGTTGCTTATTCAGAATTCTTTCTACTTCCTATTCTTCTTCCCCTTCAATTATTACTGGGGCTGGTTGCTTCTTTTTCTGCCCCTTTACTTGTCCTACATATCTATATATTCTACTAACATTGACTACCAGGTGTATTCTTACTGTGCTAGATAGTTCTAATTTGACCATGTTCAATGATACTATTTCCTTGATTTTGTAAGGACTAACAAATCTCTCTGTCAACTTCTTTGTCCTCCTTCTGATCATCTGATATTTCAGATCTTTGGTACTGAGCATAACCAAGTCTTCTACTTTATATTTGTCTATATCTAATCTTTTTCTGTCGGCGTACTTTCTCATATCGTCCTGTGCCTTTTTTAGCACTGCTTTTGCCTCTTCTTGTATCTCCTTTATTTTCTCCACAAACTTTTCTGCTCCCACATATTTTCCTTTCTTTCTTCCCTCGAATCCCATCCTGGGATCTTGTCCATAATTTGCCTTGAAAGGCAACGTTCAAGTACTCGAGTGCGCTTTGTTATTATATGCAAACTTTGCCATTCCCAACCATTCCAGCCACTGTTCTTGTCTATGGTCAATGAACATTCTCAAGTACTGTTCTAGTTCCTGATTAACCCTCTCTGTCTGTCCATCTGTTTGAGGGTAGAACACAGTTGACAATTTACTCTTGATCCCCAATATCTCATTTAACTCCCACATTAACCCTGCTATGAATTGTGGTCCCCTATCTGATATGATACTTTCGGGAAAACCATACAACTTCCATATATTATTCCTGAATAACCTGGCCAGTCCTTCTGCCGACGTTTTCTCTGTAGTAGGTATGAAATATACCATTTTTGTTAATCTGTTGACTACTACTAAGATTGAGTCATATCCCTGAGCTAAGAGTAACTTCGTGATGAAGTCTGCCGATATATGTGTCCAAGGCTTTTTTGGTATTGAGTTTGGCATTAATTTGCCGGCTGGTTGCTCTGTACAATTCTTGTTTCATTGGCAGGCATCACACTCTTCCACATATCTCTTCATCTCCTTGGTTACTCCCAGCCACCAGAAATTTCTAGTTACCAGTTCTACCATCTTCCACTGTCTCCCATGTTCTCCTATTAGTGTATTATGGTGTAGTATAATGATTTCTGCTCTCAACTTTTCATCTTTTGGCATGTAGACTTTTTCTTCTTTATACATGATGCTATCTACTTCTCTCCACTCTTCATCTCTACTCCTGCCCACTTCATTTTTTTTACCGCCTTCACTACTTCGTCATCCTTTACCTTTGACTTTCTAACTTCTTTTAGTAAATCTACCCTGTCTATTATAATTTCTACTGCCTCTGTCTTCCTTACTTCCAACCACTCCAGTTTCACCAACATCTCGTCCTTATTGTCTTTTTCCACTCCGATCTCCTAGTCTAGTCTCCTGCTCAAACTGTCTACTTTCCCCATTCTACTCCCTGGAACGTGTTTTAGCATAAAATTAAATCTGAATAGGTATAAGGCCCATCTTGCTTGTCTCCTATTTAACTTTTGCGCCTTCATAAAGTACTTGAGATTTTTGTGATCTGTCCAAATCTCGAATTTTTCTACTGCTTCTTCCAGGAAATGCCTCTATGCCTCTAGACATCTGACTACTGCTAACATCTCTTTATCGTGAATCTCATAGTTCTGCTCTGTATCACTTAAAGATTTTGAAATAAAAGCAACCAGTCTCCATTTTTTGTCTGAGCACCTCATTGATAGTACTCCTCTAGTAGCATAATTCAAGACATCAGCCTCTACCTGAAATTCTTTGTCTAAGTCAGGTACTACTAATATTGGTTTTGTCATAAAGACCCATTTCAACTCGTCAAATGCCTTTTGCTGTGTCTCCTTCTACTACCACTTCTCATCCTTCCACGTAAGCATGTTCATTGGCCTGGCTACTTGAGAAAAATCCTTAATGAACCTTCTATAGTAATTTGCAAGGCCCAAGAATTTCCTAACATCTTTCACATTCTTTGGCTATAACCAACTAAGTACTCTATTTACCTTTTCTGCTTCCATTTCTATTCCATTAGGTCCTATGACAACCCCTAGGAACCCTATCTTTCTTGTCTTCCACACACATTTTCCAGCTTGATATACAAGTTGTTTTCCTCTAACCTCCTTAATATTTCTTTTATGATTTCATCATGTCTCTCTTCTGTCTCTGTTCCTACTAGCACATCATCCACAAATACTACTACTTTTCCTTCGTTTATCAGGTCCCTCAGGATTTCATTCATTATTGCTTGAAAGGTTGCTAGCGAATTCATCATCCTGAAAAATATAACAGTTGGTTTGAAGGAACCAATATGTGTTATGAACGCTTCCTTCTACTTATCCCCCTCTTTTATCCTAACATTGTTGAACCCCCACCTGAGATCCATTTTTGTGAACACTTTCTTATTTTCCATATTGTCGATCAATTCTGTAATTAATGGGAGCGGGTAGTTGTTCTTTATCATTTGATTATTCAGGTTGCGATAGTCTATTACCATCCTCTTACTACCATCCTTCTTATCTACAAAGAACACTGGCGACGTCTGAGAGGATTTTGATAGTCTGATATACCCCTTTCTCAACTGGTCTTTCACAAAATTCTGGACTTTCTTTCTCTCATTTTTGAATAGAGGATAAATCCTTTCCTTTTGTAGTTTAAATGTCTCCTTGAGATCTATAGCGTGATCCCAAACTTTCCTCTTTGGCATTCTTTCTGACTCTATCTTCCCAAACACTTTTCTTCACTTCAAGAATTTCTTTGGGACCATCTCTTCAATTTTCCTGTGGTCCTTCTTCATTTCTTCCTTTCTTTCCCAGTCTTCTTTATCGTCTATTGCCCAACAGACAATTTTCTCTTCTTCCTCTGTAGCTATCCTTTTGACCTTTTCTTTTTTCTGACTTCTTCTATCACACAAGGGTGAGCATCTCATCATCTTAACTTCCCCTGTTTTCTAGTTTATTTCTGGGTTATGTACTGCCAACCATGGCATTCCCAGTATCACCTCTGTTTTCCCCAGATTACATATATCCATCCTCATCCTTTCTATATGGCCTTTGTAGAACACATTGCACTCTACCTGGTGTGTGATGGCCCCTCCACTATTGTTTGTACTGTTTACATTTGTAACAGCTATTGGTCTCTCTAGTTTCTGCAGTTTGAACCCATGCCTAGCTGCCGTTTGTCTATCCATAAACATTCCCATTGTGCCACTATCCAAGAGTGCTTTTATCGTTATGCCTTCATGCGTATCCATCTTCTCTACTCCAATATTCAACCACACTTCTCTCAACATTCCAAAGGTTCTTCTGACCTCTCTTTGACTATCCCTTTCTTTTGCTATGCTTTCCGGTTCTTCTGATCGTGCGCCACTTTACTATGCCTTTGCCTCTCTGGGCTGTACCGCTTTCTCCTCTCTTACTATGTCTCTCGAGTCTTTTGCTCATGCACTGCTCTGCTCCTTTCCTCCTTTGCATCCACACTAACTTATTTTCTCTCTTTTCCAATAGGGATGTCATGACTTGGCAAAACAGCTAAGTTATTATTTATATTTCTTTTCTTTTCTTTTTCTTTTTCTTTGGACTTACAACTACAAGGTGGAGCATGGGAAAGTATCATGTGACTTTGTTACAATATTACAATTGGTGTGACAGATTGTCACAGATGGTCACGTCACAAGTCACAGTCACAAGGTGTCACATGACTAGAGTAACATGAGGACCATGGGAGAATAAGCGCATAGCCATAGTAGTAAAGTATATAAGTAGGTAGAGAAATGAGCGAGAACTCTATCGAGTTCTCTTTGTCAAACTCTGAACAAAGAGACAGTTGGCTTAATTCTGGTCATCAGACTTTAGATGCTGACAAGGGAACTATTCCTTGTTCCTAATTGTCTTCTGTATAGTACCCTTCTTTGCCACATCTTGGGCACCTCAAATATATGACAACAGCCCCTTGACTATGCCATCCTAACTCCTACAATTCTGCATCTTGTGGCACTGTTGGTCCACAGTACCACTCAGCCCTCTTCCTTAATATCTCCCATGAACTTCTCTTACACTCCTCTTGCTGTGCCTTTCCCTTCATAGGGCACGCTGCTTTCTCTTCTTCCACTCTCCTTAGCTTCCTTTCCTGTGCCTTTCCTCTTTTGAGGTGTGTTAGCTTCCCTTTATCTCCTTGGTACGCTTTTTCCTCTGCAAGGCATGCTATCCTTTTCATCTTCTTCCACAACGGACATCACCTGCACTTATGCCCTTCTTCTCCACACTTGAAATACCTTATAGCTTCCATTCTTATGTTTCTTATTACTCTTTCCTTCACACCACACTGCATTACTTGGCTCCTTAAAACTTCAAATTTATTTTGAGGCATTTCTGCTCCCTTTTCTTCCCTTCTTCTGTTCCTGCAATTTCGGACCAGGTGCCCAAACCCTTTGCAGCTTCTATAGAGTTTCCCTTTTCTTCCCTCTAATTCTACCCTTAGTTTGGTGAGAGTGCATTTTTCTCTGAGCAGGTTGCTCAGCAAAGTGTTGTATTGTTCTTGAGACATAATGATAACATCTTAAGGGGGATACAGAATTAATGGTTTGATCTTACTTAATGCTACATCTGTTGGGGTGCAAGATCTTCACCCAACCAGACATCTACTGCCCTACTGACTACTACCCTAATACTATGGTTAGACTATCACTCCACAGGGGAGATTCCTAATCTAAATGGCCTACTAGTGGTAACTGTTAATCCTCTGTATGTACCAACTCACAATGGAGCACAGCACGAGGTTTATACCAAGAAAAAGACAAGTATACTACTAAACACTGCTTGATTGTGAGATCAGGTCTTAGTGGCAATACCCAAGCTTGGTACTACATTTCTACCTACTGTCCCTAACTGACAGTAAAGTCCCCTTAAGCCAAAGGCCCAGCTATGTATGGAGGTGGTTACTAATTGTGGTGATCAGCAACCAAGGGTTGGTAATATAAAAGTAAGATTGAGCAGAGTCTAAGGCAGACGGTGCTCGTGATGTGGAATCAAGTTCTAATGTCAGACTAGCTAACTCCAAAGCCGGAATTAAGCCAACTGCTCCTTTATTAGCATTTGACAAGGAGAACTCAATAGAGTTCCTGTTAAATTCTCTATACTACTTATACAACTACTACATGGTCTATGTACTTCCTTCCCACGCCTATCATGTGACACTATGTGATGTGACACTGTGACTTTCCTGTCATGTGACTGTGACTATGTGATACTTGTGATGTGACACTTTCCCACACTTCCTTTTGTGTAGTAAGTCCAAGATAAAAGAAAAGAAAAAGAAAAGAAAAGAAATATAAATAATAACTTAGCTGTTTTACCAAGTCATGACAATTTGAAACTGGACAACCAATTGCCAAGATGTCTTTGATGTACTGAAAGGGACCTTTGTTACTGTCCTGGTCTTAGCTCACTGGGACCCAGAAGCCCCCATCACTGTTGAGACCAACACTTTAGATTATGCTCTAGCAACTATCCTGTCTATTTATGTTAAGAGAGATATCTATCCAGTCGCTTTCTACTCTAGAACGTTCAATCAAGCAGAATTGAACTATGACATACATGACAAGAAATTACTCACGATCTACAAGGCCTTCAGAAAATGGCATCACTATCTTGAAGGAACCCTAGGACCAATAGATGTAGTAACCAACCACAAAAACCTAACATACTTCAGTGGATCTAAACTGCTAACAAGAAGGCAGGTGTACTGGTCCAAATACCTGGCACAATTTAACTTATTGATCCAATTTAGGCCAGGACGTCTGGGGAAGAAACCTGATACATTGATGCAGAGGCCAGATCTATATCCTACAAAAGAGACCCAATCTCCTGAATCAGCAAACCTTTATAATTATCGTCCACTGTTCATCTGGGAACAACTAGCATTCACTACTAGAATGGCTTACCTAGACTCATCCCCCTCATCTTCAAAAAAACCCCTGGACATTGAATCCCTGCACATTGACATCAGGTGATCTCTCTTATAAGACTTGACTATATCAGCACTTCTAGCAAACCCCACCAGCAGTCAAGATGTGGACTGGCTTCTAGACAAGAATGGGTTAGTACATTATCTTAGAAGGATCTTTGTACCTAATGCGCTAGACTTGTGGCTGAGGATTCTCAAGTACAAGCATGACCACATACTAGCTGGTTACTTTGGTCAAGAGAAGACATGGCAGTTGGTAGAACGAGACTACTTCTGGCCAGGACTATAACACTATGTCAAAGATTATGTCAGGTTCTGCAATACATGCTCATGCAACAAAACTTGCCATTATCAACCCTATGGCTTTCTCAAACAACTCCCAATCCCACTGTGACCTTGGGAATCTATTTCCATGGACTTTATCAAGTGACTCCCTACTTCTGATAGCTTTACAGATATTTTGGTGATAGTGGACTGCCTAACAAAGCAAGCTATTTTCATCCCAACACACCAAACTATCAACACACCAACCATTGCTAAACTTTTTGTAGTGCATGTGTTCTCCAAATATAGGATACCCTCCCATGTCATCTCAGACCAAGGCTTGAAATTTGTTTCAAGATTCTTTCACTCCCTAGCAGCTACCTTGGATATGAAGTTGCATTTCACTTCAGACTATCACTCTGAAAGAGATGGACAAACTGAGCATACTAATCAGACCTTAGAGCAGTACCTTAGGATATACTGCAACTATCAACAATTTGATTGGTCTTGTTTACTTCCCCTAGCTGAATTTGCATACAACAATACGATGTCTGCAACTACAGGACTTACTCCCTTTTTTACTAATAAGAGATACCACTCTAGCCTACAAACACAACTTGAACATGATCTACCATTTGACCTAGCCCAACCCTTCATAGCAGAGTTAGAATCAGTTCACACAAGACTAAAGCAGTCGATCGTTGAAGCACAAGCATGCTACCAAGGTCTTGCAGATGCTAAATATTCAGTACCCTTTGATATCAAGGTAGAGGACCCCATCTTCATCCTGGCCAAAAACATCTGAATCTCATGACCATCCAAGAAATTATCTGAATGCTACTTAGGACCTTTTACAGGGAAACCAGAATCTTACTCCTACCAAGTCAAATTGCCTATACACATGTGATTGATACACCTAGTATTTCACATCTCCTAGCTAGAGGTCTCCCCAGCCAACACAATACCCAATTAGATCAACTCTCCACCCCCCAGTAGAATTAGATAGTGAGATTGAATACGAGATTGCACAGATACTTAACTCAAGGTTGAATTGCAGGAGAAGACTCCTGTCAGCATCTAAAGTCTGATGACCAGAATTAAGCCAACTGTCTCTTTGTTCAGAGTTTGACAAAGAGAACTCGATGGGGTTCTCACTTAATTCTCTACTACTTATACATTTTTACTACTGTGGCTATACGCTTGTTCTCCCATGGTTCTCATGTTACTCTAGTCATGTGACACCTTGTGACATAACCATCTGTAACCATCTGTCACACCATTGTGACATTGTGACAAAGTCATGTGATACTTTCCTGTGCTCTATCTTGTAGTTATAAATAAGAAAAGAAAAGAAAAGAAATATAAATAATAACTTAGCCAATTTGCCAAGTCATGACAACTCCCATTGATGTATTATATGCAGTGGGTGGGCTATGAAGGAATAGCTGACAAGTATTCCTGGCTTGGCACACTAGAACTTGCTAATGTAGTAGAATTGGTACAAGAACTTCATGCTCAATACCCTGAGAAGCCAGGTCCCTTATCATTACTACTTTCATAAGACTTCCTGGAATCAAAAACAACTACTGTATTCTGACAGCCAATAGGGTGTTGGCCCTAAAAAGGGGGTACTGTCATGGTCTTAACTATGACCCTGAACTTAGCAGAATATTACCTAAGATTAGTCAGCATACCTGAAGTATGCATTGATTTAGTCAGTACATCTTAGCTTTGTTCTTCCATAGGCAAAACTTTAATCAACTCCTTTTTTTTCTCCTTGACCTTCTGTGACCCTAGCCTAGACCTTAATCCCTTCAACTTGAAGCTGAGAATTGGTACAGAGGCTAGTTCAACCCTTAAGATTATAACTAAATCCTTAATTACTCTTCTTTTCTTGTGAAGTTTTTTAGTCCTTAATATTATATGCAAACTCTGCTATTTCTAGCCAGTCTGGTCATTGCTCTTGCCTGTGATCTATGAACATTCTTAGGTATTATTTAAGCTCTCGATTAACTCTCTCTGTTTGTCCATCTATTTAAGAGTAAAATACTATTGACATTTTACTCTCAATTTCTAGTATTTGATTCAACTCTTGCATTAATTCTACTATAAACTATGGTCCTCTATCTAATGTTATACTCTCTGGAAGACTATGTAGTTTCTACACATTGTCCCTAAACAATCTTGCTAATCCTTCTGCTAATGTTTTCTCCATAGTTGGTATAAAATGAACTATTTTTGTTAACTAATTCACTACTACTAGAATAGAGTTGTACCCTTGAGCCAAAGGAAATTTTGTGATAGAGTATGTGTTCAAGGTTTCTTAGGTATTAAGTTTGGTATTAATTTTCCTACTAGCTATTCTGTGTAATTTTTATTTTGCTAGCAAGCATTATATCTCTCCACATATTGCTTTACCTCCTTGGTTACTCCTGGCTACCAGAAATTCCTAGTGACTAATTCTATAGTCTTTCACTATTCTCCATACTCTCCTATTGGCATATCATAATGTAACCTAATAATCTCTGTTCTCAATTTATTATCTTTTGGCATATATACTTTCCCTTCTTCATACATTATACTATCTACTTCTCTCCACTCCTCATCTCTTAACATTTTCACCCCTGCTTGTTTCATCTCTTCTGTAGCTTTTACTACCTCATTGTCCTTTACTTTAGACTACTTTACTTTCTTCAACAAATCTACTTTGTCACAAACTTCATTCAGCCATATCTTCATTGTCAGAGAGCCAAACTCTGTGCCGGAATTAAGCCAACTGCTCTTTGTTCAGCGTTTGACAAAGAGAACTTGATAGAGTTCCCGTTGGATTTTCTATCCTACTTATACACATTTCTAACCCTAACCCTACACTAAAGTCCTGCGCTTCCATATGAGTCACTTTTCTCTCACGTGTCCATCGATAAGAAAAATAAAAGAAAAGAAAAAGAAAAGAAATATAAATAATGACTTAGCCGTTTTGCCAAGTCATGACATTCATCAATTCTTCAATGATTCTCATGGTCTCAAAGGCTATGGAAAGCCCTCAAAAATACCTTTTGATCTATGCCAGTCACGTCTCAAGGCAATTAATATTGGCCAAGATATTAAGCAGATCAACTAGTAACTACTATGTTATTGTTTATTAAATTGCTAATATTTCAGAAACTGCCTGTCATGACTTGGCAAAACGTCTAAGTTATTATTTATATTTCTTTTCTTTTCTTTTTCTTTTTCTTTGGACTTACAACTACAAGGTGGAGCATGGGAAAGTATCATATGACTTTGTTACAATATTACAATTGGTGTGACAGATTGTCATGTCACAAGTCACAGTCACAAGGTGTCACATGACTAGAGTAACATGAGGACCATGGGAGAATAAGCGCATAGCCACAGTAGTAAAGTATATAAGTAGGTAGAGAAATGAGCGAGAACTCCATTGAGTTCTCTTTGTCAAACTCTGAACAAAGAGACAGTTGGCTTAATTTCGGTCATTGGACTTTAGACGCTGACACTGCCACAATCAATGCTTTGGTTCTAGGCTTAGCAGAAGCCTTCTTTATAATGCTCAGAATGAACCTAGAACAATCTCAAGGTGATTAATATTAGTAGAGATATGAAGGTCTCAATATTTGCACATGGACTTCATTAATTATCCATAGATAGTCATCTGTCCTTTTCTTAGAACAAAGGACAGCCTCCATATGGTTAAGTTATCACTATTTTAAGTACAAAGGTACTACTATATGTAGAACAATAGGTAGTAATCAGGTGATGATCTGTACTAGTACACAGACTATCACAATTATGTATATAAGGACTCATAGTCTACAGATTAGATCTCAAACTTAACAATATCTTTTGTCATTGTCTAAACTTTGCTTTTTTGAACTATTTAAGTATCAAATCACCTATTACAAATTAGTAAGTGACCTTTTATGATACACTTCTTCTATAATAATTTCTACTTTCTCAGTTCTTTATATCTCTAGTCATTCTGGCTTTACCAATGTTTCATTTTCATTGTTCTTTTTTATTTCTACCTCCCAGTCTGATCTCCTACTTAGGCTATTTGCCTTCCCCATCTTACTTCCTGGAATATATTTCAGTGTAAAGTTAAATGTTGATAAGTACAGTGCCCATCTAGCTTGTCTACAATTTAACTTTTGTGCTTTCATGAAGTATTTAAGATTCTTATGATTTGTCTAGATCTCAAATTTAACTGTTGTTTCTTTGAGGAAGTATCTCTATACTTCTAAACATCTAATGATGGCCAATATCTCTTTATCATGTATCTTGTAATTCCTTTCCATATTACTTAGAGATTTTGAGATAAAAGCCACTGGTCTTCACAATTCATCAGAGCATCTCATAGATAGTATTTCTCTAGTTGCATAATTTAAAGCATTTGCTTCTACCCTGAACTCTTTGTCTAAGTCTAGGACTACTAATACTGGTCTTGTTATAAAAACTTATTTAAGCTTATCAAATGCCTGTTGTTGCTCCTATCCCCATTGCTATTTCATATCTTTCCTTATCAATATGTTCATTGGTCTAGTTACTCAAGCATAGTCTTTAATAAATCTTCTATAGTAGTTTGCAAGGTCTGAAAATTTCCTAACATCTTTTATGTTCTTTAGCTCTAGCCAATGTAGTATTTCATCTACTTTCTTCTTTTCTATTTCTATCCTATTAGGTTCTATAATAATCCCTAGGAACCTTATCTTTCTCACTTTCCATATATATTTTTCTGGCTTAATATACAAGTCATTCTCTTCTAATCTCTTCAATATTTCTTTTACAATCTCATCATGTCCTTCTTGTAGTGACTTAATCACTCTCCAAGTCCAAGTTAACAAGAAGAACTCAATAGAGTTCCTGTTAGATTTTTTATACTACTTATATAACTACTACATGGTCTGTGCACTATTTTCCCACACCCATCATATGACATTTCATGTGATGTGACTCTATGACTTCCTATTCATATGACAGTGATTTGTGTCTCACTTGTAATATGATACTTTCCAGCACTTCTTATGTATAGTGAGTCTAAAAGAAAAAGAAAAAGAAAATAAATATAAATAATGACTTAGCCATTTTGCCAAGTCATGACACTTTCTCTGTTTCTATTCCTACTAGTACATTATCTTCAAAGGCTGTAACCTTTTCTTTGTTTATTAAGTCCCTCAGTATCTTATTTATCATTGCTTGGAATGTTGTTGGTAAGTTTGTTATTCCAAAGAATATAACTGTTAGTTCAAAGGATCCTATATGCATTGTAAATGCCCTCTTCTACTCATCTTCTTTCTTTATTCTCACATTATTGAACCCCCACCTTAGATTTATTTTAGTCAATACTTTTTTACTTTCTATGTTGTTGATTAACTCTGTAATTAATAGGAGCAGGTAGTTGTTTTTTACCATCTGGTTATTAAGGTTGCAATAGTCTATTACTATTCTCTTGCTACCATTCTTTTTGCCCACAAAAAAAACTGGTGATGTCTGAGAGAATTTTGATAGTCTAATATACCTATTTTTTAGTTGGTCTTCCATAAATTTCTGGACTTCTTTTCTTTCATTCTTGAATAGAGGGTATATCTTTTCTTTCTATGGTTTAAATGTTTCTTTGAGATCTATAGTATGATCCCAAGTTTTCCTAGTCAGCATCCTCTCAGATTCCATCTTTCCAAAGACTTTTCTCTACTTCCAGAATTTCCTTGGGACTATCTCTTCAATCTTTCTATGATCTTCTTCTATTTCTTTTTCCTTTTCCCAATCTTTCTTATTGTCTACTGTCTATCTAACAATTTTCTCTTTCTCTAGGATTACTACCCTTTTTTTCCTTTTGACTTTCTTTTCTTCTTTTTTTTTCTTGTCCTGTCCTACCACACAATAATAAATACCCTGTCATCTTAACTTTTCCAGTTTCCCAATTTATTTCTGGGTTATGTGCTTGTAACCATAGTATTCCCAGTATCACTTTTGTCTTTTCCAAATTGCATATGTCCATCCTTATTCTTTCAATATGGCCCTTATAATATACATTCACTTTTACTTGATGTGTAATGGATCCTCTACTATTGTTTGTTCTATTGACATTTCTGACTGGTATTAACCTTTCTAATTTTTGCAGCTTAAACCTGTATCTTACTACAGTTCTTCTATTCATAAACATTTCCATTGTGCCACTTTCCAAGAGCACTTTTACTATGACACTCTTACAAGTGTCTATCTTTTCTACTCCAATATTCAACCATACTTCTCTTAGCATTTTGAAGGTTTTCTTGATCTCTTTTTGGCTATCCCTCTCTTTTGCTGTACCTTCTAGAGCTCTTACCTGTGTGCTGCTCTGCTATACTTTTCCCTCTTTGGGACATACTACTTTTCTCTTTTCTTTCCTTAAATATCCACACCACTTTAGTTCTTCTAGTTTTCTCCTAGAAATGACCCCTTGTTCTCTATTCTCTTCCATATGACATCCTTGCTTTCCATACTCTTTGCACACCAAGTAGGACACTACTACTTTCTTGGTATACTACCTTAACTCTAATAGGCATACCTTATCAGGGATGCCTTTCTCACAGTGCTTCTGTACTTTCTGTTATAAGACATGTGCTAGGCTTTTTCTCTACTTCTTTTGCTGTGCCTTTTGTGGTATTGCTATATGTGCCACTCTTTCTTCTTCTACTTTCTTTTTCTCCTTCCACATAGAACATTCCCTGCACTTGTGTCCCTTTGTCCCATACTTAAAGTATTCAACTACCTAGCCTCTCTCTTTTGTCTCTTGTCTCTTTAGCTCTACCCCATACTTCATCATTTTACTTGCTAATACTTCAAATTTATTTTGAGAAATAGATTTCCTCTTTTTTTTTTCCTTTCTAATTCCTGTAGTTTTAGGCCAGGTACCCAAACTTCTTACAACTGAAACACATCTTTTCCTTCTTTTCTTCAAGTTCTTCCCTCAGTTTGGTAAGAGAGTGTTTTTGTTTGAGTATGCTGCTCATCAGGTCATTGTATTAGGTTAGAGATATTATGCTATACCTCTAAGGGTATGAAGATAATGTTGAGTCTTGCTATATAAACTACATCTGCTGGAGTACAAGATCTTTACCTAGCTAGAGTCCTATTGCCTTACTAACTACTGCCTTAATAATAGGGTTAAACTATTACCCAATGGATAGAATCTCTAATCTAGATGGTCTCTTAGAGAGTAACTATTACTTCTCTGCATATACAAGTCACAATAGACTCCAGTACAAGGTTTATACTAAGAACAGTATAACTATACTACTTAAACACTACTTAATTGTGAGATCAGGTCCTGGACATAATACTTGAGCTTAGTACTGTGCCTCCACTTGCAGTTCCTAACTGACTATAAAGTCCCCTTAAGCCAAGGGCCCAGCTATATATGAAAATAACTAATGATCACAATGACTACTAGTTGAGAGTCAATAAAATATAAAAGTAAGATTAGTAAGGTCCAAGGTAGATAGTACTTAGGTAGTGGAATTAAGTTCTAGTATAGTAACTTAGCCTAGATAACTTAATTACCCTCCAAGTCCAAGTTGACAAGGAGAACTCAACAAAGTTCTTGTTAGATTTTCTATATTACTTATACAACTACTACATGACCTGTATACTGTTTTCCCACACCCATCATATGACCCATCATGTGACATCATGTGATATAATGCTATGACTTCCTATCATGTGACTATGACCATATAACACTTTTCTGCATTCCTTTCTATGTAGTAAGTCCAAGATAAAAGAAAAGAAAAGGAAATATAAATAATAACTTAGCTGTTTTGCCAAGTTATGATATACATGACTTCAGGACAACCTATAGAGAAAAGGGCCAGAGGCCAAGGGCTTCATAGAATACCTAGATCTTGGTATTCTTCTTCTAGTCTGCTCTATTTGCAGAAGTGACTACTTGAAGTTTCTTCCTGTGAAACAAGAGGCTTATGACTTGACAAGTCTCCACTAGGTCAAAGGTACTGAACATGTGGCACAATGCTCAAACATCTAGCATAAGATAGAAAAAGGTGCTATCATAAACTTCATTCAGCTATATCTCCATTAATTCTTTGACGATTCTCATGGTTTTAAAGGCTACAGAAAGCCCTCAAAAAGACCTTTCAATCGATGCTAGTCACATCTTGAGGCAATCAATATTGGCCAAGATATTAAGCAGATCAACTGGTAACTACCATGTTACTGTTTATTAAATCACTAATATCTCAGAAACCACCATGATTGATGCTTTGGTTCTAGGCTCAGCAGAAGCCTTCTTCATAACGCTCAGAATGAGCCTAGAATGACCTCAAGGCAATTAATATTAGTAGAGATATGAAGATCTCAATGTTTGCACATAGACTTTATTAATTATCCATAGATAGTCATCTGTCCTTTTCTTAGAACAAAGGACAGCCTCCATAAGGTTAAGTTATCACTATATTAAGCACAAAGGCACTACCATATGTAGAACAATAGATAGTAGCATGTGATGATCTGTCCTAGTGCATAGACCATCACAATTATGTATATAAGGACTCATAGTCTGAGGATTAGACCTCAGACTTAACAACATCTTTTGTCACTGTCTAAACTTCACATTTTTGAACCTTTCAAGATTCTAAAGCACCAATCACAAATAAGTAAGT
>Ga0153958_1000031_pt1 | contig 25320 bp, 25 predicted proteins | sample TSFL042MetaG_FD_104719 | JGI IMG/M metagenome (GOLD analysis project Ga0153958, IMG submission 104719) | Attine ant fungus gardens microbial communities from Florida, USA - TSFL042 MetaG | ecosystem: Host-associated > Fungi > Mycelium > Unclassified | place: USA: Florida, Wekiwa Springs... | reverse complement strand
TTGCTTGTTCGTTTCTTGTTGGTAGATGTTTGACTTGTTCGTCGACTACGTTTTTTGCTTGCTGGAACATGGAGGATGCGGCGCCCCAAGCTGATGTTGTCCATCCCCATCCACCACTTCCACCTCTACCGCCGCCACTTGGAGTAGTACTATCAGCAGCAGCAGCCATCACGGAAGGAACGATGCCCTTGGTATTTGGATTATCAACTCCAGAGGATGAAGACGAAGATAACGATAGCTGTTTTTGTAGTGGAATAGAAGATCCACCGCCACCTCCTCCCAATTTGACTCTTTCCATGCTCTTCCTTATTGTGGGAGTGCCAGAACGAGAGATGGGTGTGTTGTGCACGGTAGATGAGGGTCTGCTTGTGGGTTCAGATGCTTTCAGTTGGAGTTCATCGAGAAATGCGGATCCTTCTCCTCCTCCTACTCCTGGACGGCGATCTGTACGAGAGGAAGAAGAAGAAGAAGAGGAAGGGGTTGTAGCGTTTGGACCAACGCTATCACTAGCACCTATACCCACTGAAGAATCTGGAGAAGAGGATTCGAGATCGTCGAGAAGTCGAAGCGCTTCTTGGTATTTCGCCATGGATTGACAGTTGTATGTGTGTGAGGATGTGGTTTTCGGTTGTTTGAAAAAAAAGGGGGGTGTGCTGATGCTCCGCTCTCTCTCGAAAAGTGGTGGGCTGGTTCTGGGAATAGTTGTGTGTGTGAGAGGCCACGTGGGAGTGTTACTCTTACAATATTATAACACTTTTCAAAGACTTTTAGATCATACAGCATATTGTCAACAAAATATTCTACCAAGTACTGATATTAAGTGGAAGCTAATATTTTATTTGTATTTAATCTACTCTTGCTTGTATTATATAAAAAATAATCTCTTATGTGAATTTACTATGTCTTAATTCATTTCTTTATCTTTTACTACTGTGTTATTTTACTTGTAATATATTTCCACTCTCTTAGAATATTATCTTAGAAGATTATAGGAATTTGTATTTGCCTAGATAGAAGATAAGAAAAGAAATTTTTTGTTACATTACTTTGATCTAGTAGTTATTTTTACTATTAAACATATATTATAAAGCCTTGAGAATATTCCTATAGCTAAAAACAGGTCAAAGGACTACAACCCTGTAATGTACATTGTAAATGCATCTCCTATACTATTCAAGCATGAGGCAAAAAAGAACAGGTACTAAAAGAATAAAATAACTTATTATGGAAAAAAGAAGGTGATCATATTATGAATATCAAGTAGAACTATAACTATTATCAGCTATGGTCTGATAATGAGTGAATAGTCAATGAGATATTAGTGTTATTGGACAAAGACATTACAATACAATAATACATTGAATGTCTTGAACTCAGAACATTGGACTCAAGTTATAAACAGGACTTTTTGGAGAAATCTTGGGCAATTTCTCTTTCTATCTTTGGACTAGACTAAATAGGACAATATTAGACTAACCTATTATTAGACAATGACTTGGCTATGACTCAACTTGTTACTCTTGTCACTGATCTATCACTTAACTAGTTACCTAGAGTTACAAGTAGTATTACTATATTGTAATGATTATTATATACCTGGTTAGAATAAATACAGACTAGAAAAAAAAGGAAATAGCAAGTTCTCTCTTTTTGTATTCCCTTTGTAAAATCCTACATTAAGAAATCAGTACTCTTATTTGTCTTAGGACAACCTCAAGGATGCCACTCAAAGTCTCATTAATATCTTTCCTCTGATATAACTTTACTGAAAATCTTAACTGGGCTCTTTAACAAGAAGCATAAAGATATCAAGTGTTAAATATAGGCTTCAAGTTGAACATATTCAACTGTAAGGTCTAGAGTCTTAACAGACCTAGCTTTCAAATATGTACTTGCTATGCTGATTCTACTCTCACTTCATATTCCATGCCCTGATCAAATTAGCTCTCCCATATCATACATAAAATCATAGATACCATCTCTTAGTACTCTAGTTAGATTCTCTTTTAGGTAGACACTAGTAATGGAGATCAAAAGATTTGATCACTAATAAAGATAAAAACAAGTCAAAGAAGCAGAATTTCCAAAATGTCTCACAATTGTGTGCTAACAAGTAGGTACTAGGGAGATAATTAAAATAGAGAGCTTACAAAGGTGAATGTCCAAAGAATATTTAATAGAAACCTAGAAAGTTATCACAAATGGTCACTTACTATTTGTGATGGGTGCTTTGATACTTTAAAGAGTTCAAAAATGCGGAGTTAGACAAGTGACAAAAGATGTTGTTAAGTCTGAGGTCTAATCCTCAGACTATGAGTCTTTATATATAGAAAAATGATGGTCTGTGCACTAGTACAAATCATCACCTAATTACTACCTATTGTTCTATATATGGTAGTGTCTTTGTACTAAAATAATAATAACCTAACCATATGGAGACTGTCCTTTGTTCTAAGAAAAGGACAAATGATTATCTATGGGTAATTAATGAAGTCTATATGCAAACATTAAGGTCTTTATATTTCCACTAATATTAATTGCCTTGAGGTCGTTCTAGACTCATTTTGAGCGTTATGAAGAAGGCTTTTGCTGAGCCTAGAACCAAAGCATTGATCATGGCGGTTTCCGAGATATTAGTGATTTAATAAACAGTAACATAGTAGTTACCAGTTGATCTACTTAATATCTCGGCCATTATTGATTGCCTTGAGACATAACTGGCATCGATTGAAAGGTCTTTTTAAGGGCTTTAAGCTGATCCTAAGACTGTGGGAATCGTTGAAGATTTGGTGGAGATATGACTGAATGAAGTTTGTGACAGAAAGTAGAATTGTTTTTAGTATTCATTTGAGAAAACTCTTACCTAGTCAGATCTCAAAGGTATATGTTTATCTTGCACCATAATACTGCTGTTCTTACCTAGTCTAGTAGTCTAGCTTGCTATCAATATAACAGAACTACCTAGAACTTCTATGCCTTTGTGTAAGCTCTACTTTAACTGACCATACAGTTGAAAGCCTACTCCAAAAACATATAGCAAGAGGTTAGCTTCTAGTATAAGTGAGTGTCCAAGTTCTTTTTAAGGTTGAGTATTCCTTCAAGGGAAGTTTTATAGAGTTGTCACAGTTGTGCTATGGACCAGTAGTCACATACTATATGGTTTACCACTACACCAAAAAGGCGACGTTAACAAGGCTACTTGCTAACGAGGGTCCAGCTATTTATGTAGTTCATTTGAACAGGTATTTTGTTATACCTCCATGATACTATTTAGTAGTCACTTTTCTGTGACAAGAGTTTTATATAAATAGAAGACAAAAGAAAACCTCAATTACTTAAATAGCTATTAAGCTCTAAAGCAACAGAGAAAGATGATGGGAGAATAATATTATATTATCCCTTCTATGCCCTAGAGTATTTTATTAGGATTACAAAGTAACAATATAACAAAGAAACAAAGAAAATTCCAAATTCCCAAAGATAGTAAAAGTAAAATAATGAAACAGTACCTTTTCTGATCACTTGGCTATTATTCCCCACTCCTCTAATCCTACTTCTGGGGATCTTCTCTGAACAATAGATGGCTCATGAGCCTCTTAATGAGCAATAAAGAGAGAAGTTGATCTTGAGTTAGTCTTCTCTTGAGTATGTCATCTTCATCAAACCTCTTTTCTACCTTTCTATTTGATCTTTTTAGTCTCTTTACTACTTCTTTATATCTCATCACATCTTTGAGCCTCAGTCTCCTTCTATTATATTTGTAATATAGCCCTCGAGAGAACTTGTTTTCATCAATCCTAGCTATAATTAACTATCAAAAGTAATAGTTATGATCTGATGGTAACTAATCTCTCTAAGATTGATAGCTACTGAGACATAATGTCATTTTTTTGAAAGCAAACTTTCTAAGGCCCTTTTTTGCTCTTGAGAGCACTTCTAGAGGAAGTTCTGGTATAGGTCTATTATGGAAAGCTTGGATAAGCTCTTATGAGGTCTCTGTAGTAGTGGTCATAACTACTACTCTGCTACTCAAGTGGTATACACAAGTTCACAACTGGGTGTCTAGTAGTTATCTTTTGAGAAGTCTAACTTATCTCTTGAAATACTGGTGACTTCTACTATAAGTCAAAGCTCTATGTAAGAATTTTCCTTGTAGGTCATAAAGAGCTATATTCTCAAGCAGTTATTAACTATTAGTTGTTCTAATATATGACTTCAGGATAATCTATAGAAAAAAGGGCCAGAGACTAAGGGCTTTATAGAATACCCAAAGCTCAATATTCTCCTCCTGGTCTATTCCATTTGCAGAAGTATGAACATATGGCATAATACTTACACATCTAGCATAAGATAAAAAAAAGGTACTATTTCAAAGGATGGACAAAAATAAATGTTAGAAGGTAAATAATAACAAGATTAGTATAAGAGATTTGGTAGTATAGTAATCCTCCTAACAAACATTATGGTCATAAAGGAAAGAGATAGTAGTAGTTAAAGGAAAAAAAGAAATGATGTAATCTTAGCTAGTATGTATCCCAATATAACTAAACTAAAAAATAAATAAATAAATATTAACTTTATTTTTTTTATAGAATGAAATCCCTAATATTGCCATTTTTTTTATCAATGATATTTCAGTTAAAGGTTCTTTTATACACTAGGTAATTTAGGTCTAATTTCTTTAAAATACTCCTTGAAAATCCAAGTATTTGTTGCTTTGTTTATAAATATCTTTAAAATATCAACTGTATTCTTTAGTATATTTAGTATACAAATGGTATATTTTTGGTAGCTAAGTCTTACTATTTGAATTCCTTTTGTAGTTGTTATTAAACATTTATGTATTTATAATAGTTATTTTACTAATATAACTCAAGTTTAGAAAATGATAGACTAGCTAGTATATAAATCACTTATATAAAGTTTGGGGTTTTCTAGGAGCATATCACAAATAGTCACTTACTGATTTGTAACTATTAAAACTTCTAGGCTCAAAAAAGCCCCTTTTATGATATTTAGAATAACCCTAAGATAATTAATATTAGTAAAGATATGAAGTTTTCAATATTTGTACATAAACATTGATTAATTATCTATAGATAGTCATTTGTCTTTTATTAGAACAAAGAATAGCCTTTATATAGTTAAGTTATTGCATTTTAGTATAGTCTAAGAGTTAGACCTCAAACTTAATAATATCTTTTATTACTATCTAAACATTGCTTTTAAGTTCTTTTGAGCTTTAGTATTTATAATCACAAATTAATAAGTGACCATTTGTAATAAGTTTACTTTTATATGACATCTAGATAACATAGTATACTGAAAAGGATACAAGAATAATAATTGGATAACATTCATTATGACAAAGAGATAACATAGAGAATACAAGAACTAATATAACATATATATAGGGATTAGTGTAATAGTATAGACTCAACTTTATTCTAGTTTATATAATTCTTTCTTAACTTGAACATTAGGTTCAGAAGAAGTTTATAACATAAGAACAAAGCTACCCAAACATATACATATTTTATTCTATTAACATGATCTCACTCACTATCATCACTGCATTTCTAACCACTATTATAACTTTTTTCTTCAACTCCTTATTCAATGCTTAGAAGGACCTAGAGAAGGAAGCCAAGGACGTCTATGCAACTAGTATACAGAATTTCATAGAAGAAGTCAAGAGAGACTTCATTGACAAACCAACTAAAAGAAAAACAAAAGAACCTGATGACTTTAAAGAAAGTCCAGATAAAGTAAGAGCTTGGTACCAAAGAATGACACTGTTTTTCTAAAGCAACAATATCTTAAAGGAATGGGAAAGAATTGAAATGGCTTTAGAAAAGATCAAAGGAGAAAAGAATAATTGGGCTCAACAATAGGCAGATATGCAAATCAGAAAGTTTCTATCCTTCCAAAAGGAATGGAAGGAGACCAATGAAGACCTTAACATATTGATCATGACTAACAAACTTCCATTCAAGACCTGGGAACAGATAACAAACAAAATGGCATAGTTTTTTATTTTAACAAAGACTTAAACACATGCAATTGACAAATTAACCAAGCTGAAACAAGAAAATCAGTTACTAGAAGACTTTTGGTCAGAATTCGTTACTTAAAAGAAACTCTTTGGCTATAATGAGATTGCATTAGTAGATTTATTTAAGAAAGGAATTCACCCAGTACTGGTATGAAAATTGGTCAAAATTGGTCAACTGAGGAACTCAGACTCATTGGATGATTGGTATAAGAAAGCATTAAGTTTTAAGAGGTCAAGAAGAAAGGCAATTGAGGAGTTTGGAGAAAGGAAGAATTTGGAGAATTTAGGAGATATGAAGAAGAAACCAGTTTTGGACATTCTGAGATGAGACCCCAATGCAATGAAAGTAGACAAGCACAAGGAAATGAGAAGGTATTATAACTATGAAAAAATGGGTCATCTCACTGCAAGATGCTCTAAACTGAGAAAGGAGAGGAGAGAAGAAATAAGAATTATGGAGAATGTGATGAAGAATTTTTCCCCAGGCAGGAAGTAAGCACTGACTCACTTGCCTTTGTAAATTCAAAAATTCAATTACCTGAGGAATCAATGAAAGACTTGTTGGGTTATTTTGGTATAAGAAAATATAAGATAAATAAAGGATACTCAGTAGAATGGATAGCAAAGAAAATCCGATAGAGTATCAAAAAGAAAGCAATTGGCATATTAAAAGTATAGGCCTATAGTTCTAAGAGTGAAAGAATACACAGAAGAGAAACTAAAGGAGTTAAACAGAATAACAGATAATAAAGTCTTATTGGCTCTAAAAGCACTAGAAAAACTATCAGTACTTAGAAAAATAAGAGATAAGCAACTCAATATCTAAGTTAAATTGATAACGACAGGTACTCATAAGATATTTTGCAAACAAGCAATAGTCAATTCAGGAAGTACAAGTTCATGTATAAGCTAGAAGTTCATAAAAGAAAATAACCTCAACATAATTCAACTACCATTCCCAATCACTTATTATAATACTGATAAAACTATGAACAAGAATGGCAGTGTTACAGAAGTTGTCAGAATAAACATGACCATAGGCAATCACCAAGAACTCATTCAACTGTCAGTAACAAATCTTGGTAACCATGACCTGTTTCTGGGATACAATTGGCTACAGAAACATAATCTATCCATTAATTGGATAGACTCCTCAATTAATCTGCAGAATTGTCAACAGTAGTGTAGGAAAATTTATATACTAATAAAACCAGAGAAAGTAAAAGAGGAAGACACCAAAGAAGAAGAGATAGAAAAAGGAAAAAAAACTGCTATTTGTCAAGCTAGAAGAAGAGACATGGAGAAGAGAAGAATTAAATATCAGAAGTAGAAGCAAAAGTGTAAAAGAAGTTGAAGGAGACATACCTAAAGAATACAAAGACTTCAATGATCAAGTCTTTAACAAAGCAGTATTTGAAAAGCTACCAGACCAATCCAAATGGGACTATGCCATTAAGTTAATATCTAACATGACATTAAAAGACTACAAAGTATATCCATTAAATGTTAAGGAACAAGAAGAACTCAACAAATTCCTTGAAGAATACTTGAAGTCAGGAAAAATCAGATTCTCAAAATCATCCTGTGCAGCTCTTTTCTTTTTTATAAAGAAAAAGGATAGCTCATTATGACTAGTATAAAATTATTGGCAACTTAATAAAGCAACAATAAAGAACAAATATCTCTTGCTGTTAATCCAAGAATTGATTGACAAAGTACAAGAAGCTTAATACTTCACAAAATTAGATATTTGATAGGGATATAACAATGTGAGAATAAGAGAAGAAAACAAATAGAAAGCAGTGTTTTGGACAAATTGAGGGCTATTTAAACCCTTGGTAATGTACTTTGGCATATGTAACTTGCCCACAACCTTTCAGCCCATAATAGACACTCTATTTTGTGAATTAATCATAATAGGAAAGATCGTGATCTACATGAACAATATTCTAATCTTTACACAAACCATGGAAGAGCATCGAGACACAGTAAGATAAGTGCTACAGATATTAGTATTAGAGAACCAAACTCTATGCTGGAATTAAGCCAACTGCTCTTTGTTTAGCATTTGATAAAGAGAACTCAATAGAGTTCCTATTAGATTCTATACACTATTTATACATAAAGAGTAACCCTAATCCTTCCCTTTTATTCTGTGCTTCCCTATGAGTCACTTTCCTCTCACGTGTCTATCAATAAGAAAAGAAAAGAAAAAGAAAAGAAAAATAATAATCAGAAACTAAATGAAAAGAAAATGAAAAGAAATATTAAATAATGACTTAGCCATTTTGTCAAGTCATGATACCATCTCTCTCTTAAGTTTCCTTATCTCAAGGAATTTTTTTTTCCTTATAATATGGATCAACCATGTTATCTATCTCCTTCTTATCTTCTTCTATCCATTCTCTAATTCCCAAATTTTCTTTCTTGGTTTTTTCTTCCTCTACAATCGTTTCCATTTTTCTTTTCCCTGATCATTTTCTTTTCTACTATCTCCAGTTTCTCTCTAGCCTACTCCAGTATTCTTGGTCATATCTCTTGTCTGACTATCTAAATAGTTTTCTTGCTATAAATCTTCTTGGCAATTCTTCTAAATGTTTCTTCCTTGTGTTCTTGTCTTGCCACATCTTTCATATCTTGCTGGTATTTCTTCTTAAATTCTTTGATTGCTTCCTTCACATTTTCCAAATTCTCCTTTTCTTTCCAAGTATCTGACTCTGCTGTAAATCCCTTCCAGCATACTAAGTATTTGTCCTTTCCTCTTACTCATCGCTTGTTTAAGATTCTTTTTATCTTTTATTCTTTTTCTCCTTTAATTATTATTAGAGCTAGTTACTCTCTTTTCTGTCCTTCTACCTGCCCTACATATCTATGTATTCTACTGATGTTGACTACTGGGTATATTTTTATTGTACTAGGTAGTTCTAATTCAACCACATTCGTTGATACAATTTTCTTTACTTTGTAGGGCCCCACAAATTTCTCTATCAGTTTTTCTATCCTCCTTCTGACCATTTGATATTTCAGGTCTTTAGTGCTAAGCATTACTAAATCCCCTACTTTATACTCCTTAACTTCTGCCCTTTTCTTATCTATGTTATATTCTGGAAATATGATAATTATGTAATTTCTTTCTCCTAATAATTCTCCTAGAATTAATAATAGTAGGATAGCGTAGTAGACTACTCTCCTCCTATTCTGTACTTACTATAAATACTGAGTAGTTACAGTGTAATTCCTCAATCTGTAAATTAACGTCATTTGGTCCTAAGCCCATCTTGTCCACTTGGACTCCTTCACTCGACTCTTTGGGACCTCTGTCTTGGCGACTTTCTTTACTCTGAAATACACGACCAACCTCACGACCGGAGACTGGGGCGCAACACATAAGTTGAAGCCAAGGTCATTCAATAAGTTGCTCTTTGCCCCGACATCCTTGTCTTGCCGCCAGAGCCTTCTTTCTCTTATTGCTAAGTATATTTCCCTCCAACGTTGTATATTACTCCGGAACGGAGTGTAGTTTCTATCTATTATCCTCTACTTCCGTTCCTCCGAAATTCCGTCTTTGACAGAATTTACAGACTCACACCGGTTCCTGTCGTGTTTAAACTCTGATGTCTCGCCAGTCTGCAGCTCCCTCCTCCGGGAGTAATTCCATTCTCCTCGCTGACCGAACTATTAGTTGTTTCACTTCTGGCCTCCCAAGGAGGTCGAGACATCTCCAATTGGGGATACCTCATACCCTGGTGCGACCCTGCTCATCCCCACCTCTGGTGGAACCTTTGGAATTCCACAGTATTGATCCTTCCACTGTTTCTCATGTCGACGACAATTCGGACTGGGTCGACGCCCCTATACCTGTTCCTACCACTGTGTTCCAAACTCCACCTGTTGCTGACTGTAGCCCCGTTAACAATCAGCTAGCTGAGGCTCTCCGACAACTATCAGAAAACCTTAACAGAGGATTAGCACCAAAGCCTCACCAATTGAAGGCCCGTATTCCGGATATCTTCGACGGCTCCGATCCTCACAAACTCAACCACTTCCTATTCCAATGCTGACTCTTTTTCTGTGCCAACCCTTCGCAGTTCTCCACTGATGAAGAAAAAATCAATTTCGCATTGACCTACCTCTCCAGTGTAGCGCAAGATTGGTTTGAAGTCACATTACAACAGGAAGACCTCGGTTATACGCAACCCTGGCTCTCTACCTGGTACCTCTTTGTGGACGAACTCCGGGTACATTTCGGACTTTTGGACCCAGTAGGGGATGCCGCCAACCTCATCGACAATCTCTATATGAAGCCAGGAGATAAAATTGCCACTTATAACATAGAATTCATGCGGTACGCAACACAGCTAAACTGGGGTAATTCAGTCCTATGCCATCGTTTCTACCAGGGATTACCAAATCGCCTCCAGGATCCAATAGCAAACCGGGAACAGAGTAAACCCAATTCCTTCTAGGCTATGTATCAACTGGCAATCACTTTTGACAATCACTATTGGGAATGAAATCGCGAACGAGATCGTCTCCGGAATATGGAGAAGAACACAGCAGACAGCCATAACTGAAAACAAGGAAGAATGGCTCAGTTCTCTGCCTCCTCACAAAACTCTGCTCCATCTCACCCCCAATCATCTACAGCTCCGCCACAGACCTCACTCTCTCAGAGCTCCCTAAAACCCCCCAGAACATCATCTTCCATCGCCAAATTGCTATCCCCGTCCACCCCGCATGTTGACCTCTCCGACAAATTAGGCAGAGATGGAAAGCTAAACAGTAATGAGCGCAAGCGCCGTATCGACAACAACCTTTGCCTATACTGCGGATCGAAGGACCACAAGGTAGACGGATGCCCTAGGAAACAACTGATAAGGGCACGCCTAACTACTCTGGAGGGACAAGAGACTCCGCTCTCCGAGAACCTCTCGGAAAACTAGAACACGGCTCCCAAGACTCAGCACAAACTAGGAGTCGTGTTGAACTCGTTTGTGCAACTACGAGTCCAATGCATCTCAACGCGTCCGCTCTTTCCAATCTGAATTCTCTCTGTATACCCCTCATCTCTCCCCTAGTGTGTGCTTTGGACCATCTCCAGCCTATACCCATCCGAACGCTGGTAGACTCCGGATCTACACACTGTTTCTTGGACTCTGTTTTTGCTCGTGGACATTCTCTGCCTACTACCCCTACTCCTCCTGTGGAATTATGCCTGTTTGATGGAACCTTGAATAATATTATCTCCAAGGTAGTATCGTTGCCTGTAAAATTCCTTTCCGGTGAATGCATGACTCTTGACTTCTATGTCACCCCGCTTGATTCTTGCTATTCGCTGGTATTAGGTCACTCTTGGCTCACCCGCTACAATCTGTTGATTGACTGGGTTTCCGGGTTAATATCCTTTCGACCACCATCTGTACTCCAAAGTCCAGCTTCTGTTCCTCCTGTCGAAACCTTGGTAAATCCTCCGTTCTCTCCAGCAGAAAACCCTCTGCAGTTCACCCCATCTGAGACACCTCCGTCTAACCCCAAGCGACCTCATATCGCGATTATCAGTGCACCAGCCCTACTCTGGGCATCGCGCCTTTTAGGCTCGAAAACATTCTCCCTCCAATTCCGTTCCACAATACAAGCCAAATCCACCACTATCTCCGAGAAAGTCGACCTCTCTGCCATTCCAGAAGAATACCATGAGTATGCCGATGTTTTTAGCAAGTCCAAAGCAGAAACACTCGCCCCCCACCGTCCTTACGACCTCTGAATCGACTTAGAAAAAGATTCCCATCCTTTGCTAGGAACCATCTACTCGTTATCCAAATTCGAACAGGAAGCGCTGAAAGAATTCATCAACGAGAACCTTACCAATGGATTCATCCACTCAACGTCTTCACCTCATGGAGCTCCAGTCCTGTTTGTAAAAAAGAAAGACGGTTCCCTCCGGCTCTGTGTAGATTTTCGCGGTCTTAACAAGATCACGAAAAAGGATCAATATCCACTTTCCCTCATTTCCGACCTCTTAGATTCCCCCCGCAAAGCTCATATCTACACCAAGATCGACCTCCGGCATGTGTATCACTTGGTCTGTATTGCCGAAGGAGACAAATAGAAAACTGCCTTCCAGACTCGCTATGGTGCCTTCGAATGGTCAGTAATGCCATTCAGACTAACTAATGCTTCAGCTGCATTTCAACGCTTCATGAACGACTTGTTCTCCGATCTCCTAGATGTATGCGTAGTAGTCTATTTGGACGACATCTTAATTTACTCCGATGATATCACGCAACACCGGAAACACATCAAAGAGGTACTAAAAAGACTCCAGAAAGCGGGATTGTACACGAAAGCAGAGAAATACGAGTTTCACTCGGACTCTGTCGAGTATCTAGGCTATGTTCTATCTCCATCTGGTTTGACCATGTCCAACGCTAAAGTGAAAACAATTCAGGAGTGGCCAGAACCGAAGAAAGTAAAGGACATTCAGTCCTTCTTAGGATTTGCCAACTTCTACAGACGCTTCATTTTCAACTATTCAGACATAGTCATTCCGCTCACTTGTCTTACCAGAAAAGATACTCCTTGGAATTTCGACGAGGATTGTAAAAAAGCATTTAATACCCTGAAACAAGCCTTCACCTCCGCTCCTATCCTTACGCATTGGGTTCCGAACGCACAACTCGTCGTGGAAACTGATGCCTCAGACTACGTTCTCACTGCCATTCTTTCCATTATGACTAAAGATAATGAGATTCACCCCATAGCCTTCTACTCCAGGATGTTCTCCGCTCCGGAGCTCAACTACGACGTCCATAACAAAGAATTACTTGCGATATTCGAAGCCTTCAAAATGTGGCGACACTACTTAGAGGGGTCTGCTTCAGCAATTGACATCGTAACAGACCACAAAAACTTGGAATATTTCTCAACAACCAAGATTCTAACACGCCGACAAGCAAGATGGTTGGAGTACCTCTCACAGTTTAACCTCGTAATTCGTTTCCGTCCCAGACATCTTGGCACCAAACCGGACGCCCTAACTAGACGATGGGACGTCTACCCAAAAAGAGGAGATAATGGCTACGCTTCAGTAAACCCTCATAACTTCCATCCAGTTTTTACTCACGAACAAATCGCAGCATCTCTCCGAGCGACTATCCTTACCACCCCGACACTTTGCGCAGCCACAATATTGGATCAAAACCAACTCCACTCCGATATCCTGGCAACACTTCCCTTCGACTCTTCCATCTCCAACCATTTATCCCATCCAGAAGGACGTTGGTCAAAAGACGACGCAGGTTTCCTCAGATTTGACGACAGAATGTACGTTCCAGATAACGCCAATTTACGCCTCCGAGTTCTCCAGTATCACTACGACCATGTTCTAGCAGAACATCTGGGACAGAACAAGACACTGGAACTCATCTGGTGATATTATACCTGGCCAACCATCTGCAACGACGTACAAAAGTTCTGTAAATCTTGCATTACCTGTATGCAATCCAAACCACAGCGTCACAGACTATACGGATCCCTCTAACAACTTCCTATCCCGGAACGTCCATGGAATTCAATTTCTATGGACTTCATTGAGAAACTCCCTTCCTCCTCCGGCTTCGACACCATCCTAGTTATAGTGGATCAACTGTCGAAACAAGCCATATTCATTCCTACCCACGACACTATCACTTCAGCGGAGCTAGCACGCCTTTTCATTACCCATGTCTTTTCAAAGCACAGAGTCCCGTCTCATGTTACGTCCGACCGCAGCTCCGAGTTTGTCTCTCACTTCTTCTGCTCTCTAGGTACCGCCCTGGATATGAGGCTGCACTTTGCCAGTGGATATCATCCGGAGGCAAACGGTCAAGCGGAACGGACCAACTAGACATTGGAACAGTATCTCCGCATATATTGCAATTACCAACAGGACAACTGGTTGGAGCTACTGCCCCTGGCTGAATTTGCATACAACAATGCTCCTAGTGCTACCACTGGTGTCTCTCCGTTCTTCGCCAACAAAGGGTACCACCCTAACCTCTTGGTATACCTGGAACGAGATATAGCTTCCTCTCGAGCCCGTGACTTCATAATCGATCTTGATGAACTACAGAGTACACTCAAAGGAGAAATTGCTAACGCTCAAAGACAATATAAACCCTCTACCGACTTTTGTTAACAACAACCGCCGGACTTCCAAGCCAGGCAATCAGTATTTGTCAAATCACAGTATTTCCATACAATGCGTCCATCGAAAAAACTCTCCAAAAAGTACCTCGGACCATACAAAATAATTGCTCAGCTGGGTCCACAATCGTTCACACTCTGTCTTCCGGAAACAATGAGAGTCGTTCACCCTGTGTTCCACGTCTCTATGCTCGAACCGGTCACACCCAACACCTTCCAACAGCATTTTGAACCTCCGCCGGCACCCGTGATTGTTGACAGAGAACTAGAATATGAAATCTCCAAGATAGTTGACTCCAAGATTGACTGCCGGAGGGTGTACAAGCTGCTCTACAAAGTTATATGGTTGGGATATGAAGACACCAACAACGACTCCGAATGGTTGCCAGCAACTGAACTGGAATACGCCAAAGAACTAGTAAATGATTTCCATCTCAAGTATCCTGCTAAACCAGGACCATTACAACCCTGATACTATCATTCTACTTCCTCGACTCCGTTTCTTTCAAATTCACTCCAATTCAAAAAAAAAAAAAAAAAAATCCTTTCTTGAGTACTTGTACACATTCCGGAGTGCAGTTTCCTGTACGCTAACTTACTTACTTGTATTCTGCTCCGCAGTTCCCATTGCCATCTAGTACTTGTATTCAAAGGCAGTTCCCATTGCAAAATTTGAGTACTTGTATTCCTCCATAGTTTCTCTTGCGATTGTCGATTACTTGTACTTTTTTCCATCATTGCCACTACTCACACCCATTTTCTATTCATAGAAAAGAGAAGACAAAATAAAATTCAAAAATTTATCAAAACAAAAAAGACTACAAATTTCCAGTGCTGACAGAGTACGTAACTGGAGAAAAGCTGCTACTTCCCTCTTCTACACCCTCCATTTTATTATCTTCTTGTCTCTCCACTTCTTCCTCCTTATCCTCTCCATCTAACCTCTTCTCCCTCTGTTTTCCTTTTTCCTCAACCCCCTGTATCTCTGTGACTTCTCCCTCGGACTCCAGCCATGATAATAACTCCTCATCGGAGTCCTGACTCTCGATACTAGCTAATTTTTCCAACGCCACTGCGACCCTCCGCACGTCCTTCCTCAAACCGTGCAGCTCGTCTAAGCTGTCCAGTTTTCTCAATACCTCCGCCTTCCACTCCGCGTTCATTTGTTGTTTTGCTCTTCTCGCTTTTGATCTCCTGGCCGTTTCCGCCTTGGCTTTCGCTCGCACCTTGTCAGCATCAAAAGGCTTACAGGCAGCCTTGGCTTTGGCGCAGGGAGTGCAGGAGGTTGCATTACTAAAAGAAGAGACTTAACAAATAAAACAACAATTCAGGAAAATTAATTACGGCAAATTTTGGGAAATGCAAAGTATCCCGAAGTCTGCACATCTCTCGCATGGACTGCCCCCACCAACAATGGATGTATCCATCTTTCTTGCCAACTCCTCACGTTGTTGACGAGCCTCCGGAGTTTCTTTCAGAAGGTAGTGAACACATTGCCTCTTAGTCAGAGGCGGATAATCGAGGAGGTTTATCTCCTCATCGGAAGGGGGGAACGAAGGTAATTGAAATTTATTCATCTAGTTTTTGTGCCATTGTTGCTCAACAGCGGCAACACGGTCCGCTTCAAGTCGATGAGCCAGATCCTTCTGGCGTTGCTCTTCCTCTTGTTTCCGGCGTTGCTCTTCTTCTGCCAATTTCTGGGCCTCCTCTTCCAACCTCGCTCTCTCGGCGATTTTTGCTTTTTTTCTCGCTTGACGTTCTGCGTGTTCTTTCTGCTCCTGCTCTCAGAGCAGGGCCTCTGCCTCAGCACGTTTTTTGGCCAAGTTGGCCTCGTAGCGCTCATTGTCGGAGTCAGAGATATAATCAAGTGAGGACATGGTAGTAGAGTTTCAGGATTAAAAGTCCGCAAAAGGAGATTTTTATAACTAAAGTCAGGTGATATTATATTGCTTATGCACAGAAGCTTCGAGAGCTCAGCCTTAAAGGGGGGGTACTGTCATATTCTGGAAATATGATAATTATGTAATTTCTTTCTCCTAATAATTCTCCTAGAATTAATAATAGTAGGATAGCATAGTAGACTACTCTTCTCCTATTCTATACTTACTATAAGTACTGAGTAGTTACAGTGTAATTCCTTAGTCTGTAAATTAACGTCATTTGGTCCTAAGCCCATCTTGTCCACTCGAACTCCTTCACTTGACTCTTTGGGACCTCTGTCTTGGTGACTTTCTTTACTCTGAAATACACGACCAACTTCACGACCGGAGACTGGGGCGCAACACATAAGTTGAAGCCAAGGTCATTCAATAAGTTGCTCTCTGCCCCGACATCCTTGTCTTGCCGCCGGAGCCTTCTTTCTCTTATTGCTAAGTATATTTCCCTCCAACATTGTACATTACTCTGGAACGGAGTGTAGTTTCTATCTATTATCCTCCACTTCTGTTCCTCCGAAATTCCGTCTTTGACAATCTATATACTTCTTCATATCTTCCTGTGCTTTTCCTAGTGCTGCTTTTGCTTCTTCTTGTATTTCTCTTATTTTTTCTACAAATTTTTCCACTTCATGTATTTTCCTTTCTTTCTCCTCTCAAACCCCATCCTTGGGTTCTATTTATAATTTGCTTTAAACAGCGACATCCTAGTACTTAAGTGCATCTTGTTGTTATAGGCAAATTCTATTGTTCCTAACCATTCTAGCCATTGTTTCTGCCTGTGGTCAATAAACATCCTCAAGTATTGTTCTAGTTCCTAATTTACTCTCTCTGTCCATCTATCTGTCTGAGGGTAGAATACTGTTGATAATTTACTCTTGATTCCCAATATTCTGTTTAATTCTTGTATTAACCTTGTTGTGAATTGAGGTCCTCTGTCCGAAATAATGCTCTCTAGTAGGCTATGCAATTTTCACATATTGTCCTTGAACAATCTTGCCAATCCTTCTGCCAATATTTTCTCTATAGTAGGTATAAAATATACTATTTTAGTTAGTCTATTAACTACTACCAAAATTAAGTTGTATCTCTGAGCTAGTAGCAATTTGATGATAAAATCTACCGATATATGGGTCCAGGGTTTTTCTGGGATTAAATTGGACATAAGTTTTCTTGTCAGCTATTCTGTACAATTTTTGTTTCACTGACAAGCATTGTATCTCTCCACATACCACTTTACTTCTTTTGTAACTCCTGGCCATCAAAAGTTTCAGGTGACCAGTTCTATTGTTTTTCATTGTCTCCCATGACCTCCTACTGGTGTATTATGGTATAGTCTAATAATTTTTGCCTATAATTTATCATCTTTAGGCACATAAACTTTTTTCTCTTTGTACATGATATTGTTTACCTCTCTCTACTCTTTATCTTTCAATATTTTTACCCTTACCCACTTCATTTCTTCCACTGCTTTTACTACTTTATTATCTTTCACTTTCGACTTTCTAACTTCCTTTAGTAGATCTACTCCATCTATTATAATTTCCACTATCTCTGTTCTTCTCATCTCTAACTATTCTGGTTTTACTAATGTTTTATCCTCATTGTCCTTTTCTACTCCAACCTCCCAATCTAGCCTCTTGCTTAGACTGTCTGCTTTCCCCATCTTACTTCCCAGAATATGTTTTAACATAAAGTCAAATCTGGATAGGTATAAAGCCCATTGTGCTTGTCTTCAATTCAACTTCTATGCTTTCATAAAGTATTCGAGATTTTTGTGATCTGTCCAGATCTCAAATTTAATTACTACTCCCTCTAGAAAGTGTCTCCATGTCTCTAAGTACCTAACAACTGCTAGCATTTCTTTATTATGTATCTCATAGTTTCTTTCTGTATCACTTAGAGATTTAGAAATAAAAGCAACTGGTCTCCACTTTTCGTCTGAGCACTTCATTGAGAGTACTCCTCCTGTAGCATAATTTGAAGTGTCAACTTCTACCCTAAATTCCTTGTCTAAATCTGGGGCTGCTAATACTAGTTTACTAGTAAAGATTCTTTTTAGCTTGTCAAATGCTTTCTGTTGTGCTTCCTCCTACTGCCACTTCTCATCTACTACTTGAGTAAAGTCTTTAATGAACCTTCTGTAATAGTTTGTGAGGCCCAAGAATTTTCTAACATCTTTTACATTCTTTGGCTATAGCCAACTAAGTACTTCATCCACTTTCTCTGCCTCTATCTCTATTCTATTTGGTCCTATGAAGACCCCTAGGAATACTATTTTTCTTGCTTTCTATATATATTTTTCTGACTTTGTCACAAACTTCATTTGGTCATATCTCCACCAAATCTTCAATGATTCCCATGGTCTTAATGCCAGCTCAAAGCCCTTAAGAAGACCTTTCAATCAATACCAGTTACGTCTTGAGACGATCAATAATGGCCAAGATATTAAGCAGATCAACTGGTAACTACTATGTTACTATTTATTAAATCACTAATATCTCGGAAACTGCTGTGATGTGATCGAGGCTCAGCAGAAGCCTTTTTCATAACGCTCAGAATGAGCCTAGAATGACCTCAAGGCAATTAATATTAGTGGGGATATGAAGACCTCAATGTTTGTATATGGACTTTATTAATTATCCATAGATAGTTATAAGGGGACATCTAGTGTCGCTTAGATAACCTGGTAGGGTTCATATTATTTAGCGTTCCCATGGATCCTCAGAGTCCATGGTACATAGTTCCTATTATCCTCTAGTTCAGGTCTCCATCAGAGATACTACATAGCTATATCTGGTAGTGTAGTTATTATTGTCTGGTGCATATGACTATGGCAATGATGCACAGACCGGCTAGTCTAGTATAAGTAGCTAGTGGTGTATAGTAGAATACCTTACCTCAACAATGATTGAAGCTCCTGGGCTATCCATCACTTCTTCTTAAGACACCTGCTTTACTCTACTACAGTGTAACTGGGTACCTCACCAAGTGTACCCCTTACAATAGTCATCTGTCCTTTTCTTAGAACAAAGGACAGCCTCCATATAGTTAGGTTATCACTATTTCTAGCACAAAGGCACTACTATATGTAGAAACAATAGATAGTAGCATGTGATGATCTGTCCTAGTGTATAGACCATCACTTTTCTGTATTTAAGGACTTATAGTCTGAGAATTAGACCTCAGACTTAACAACATCTTTGCTGCTTGTCTAAACTTCGCTTTTTTGAGCTTTTTGAATATCAATTTAACTAATCACAAATCAGTAAGTGGCCATTTGTGATAGACTTGATATACAAGTTGTTCTCCTCCAACCTTCTTAATATTTCTTCTACAATTTCATTGTGTTCTTCCTCTGTTTTTATTCCTACCAACACATCATTTATAAACACTGCTACTTTTCCCTTGTTAATCAAGTTCCTTAGTATCTCATTCATCATTACCTAGAATGTAACTGGCAAGTTTGTCATCCCAAAGAATATTACTGTTGGCTCAAAGGAGCCTATGTGCATTATGAACACCCCCTTCCACTCATCTCTTTCTTTTATTCTCACATTATTGAACCCCCACCTGAGATCCATTTTAGTAAACACTTTCTTACTCTATATGTTATTAATTAACTCTATGATTAAAGAGAGCGGGTAGTTATTCTTTACTATTTGATTGTTTAGGTTATAGTAGTCTATCACTATCCTTTTACTACTATCTTTCTTACCTACAAAAAATACTAGCAATGTTTAAGGCAATTTTGAAGGTCTGATATATCCTTTCCTCAATTGGTTCTCCACAAATTTCTGGACTTCTTCCCTTTCATTCTTTAACAACAGGTAAATTCTTCTTTTTTGTGGTTTGAATGTTTTCTTGAGATCTATAGTGTGATCCCAAGTTTTCCTGGTCAGCATTCTCTCTGACTTTACTTTTCCAAACATCTTTTTCTACTTCAAGAATCTTTTTGGGACTATTTTCTCAATTTTTCTATGATTCTTCTCCATCTCTTCTTTTTTTCCCTAATCTTTCTTATCATCTATTGCCCATCTGATAATTTTCTCTTCCTCTAGAGTTACTACCCTCTTGACCTTTTTTTTCTTTAGACTCCTTCTACCATACAAGAGCAGGTATCTCATTATTTTAACTTCTCCAGTTTTCTAGTTTATCTCTGGATTATGCGCCGCCAACCATGGCATTCCCAAAATGACTTCTGTTTTCCCTAAGTCACAGATATCTATTCTCATCCTCTCAATATGGTCTTTGTAATATACGTTGCACTCTACTTGGTATATAATAGCCCTTTTGCTATTGTTTGTTCTGTCTATATTCCTAATGGCTATTGGTCTCTCTATTTTCTGCAGCTTAAACCCATGTTTTGCTGCCGTTCTTTTATCTATGAATATCCCTGTTGTGCCACTGTCCAAGAGTACTTTCACTATTATACCTTCATATGTATCTATCTTTTCTATTCTGATATTTAGCTATATCTCTCTTAATATTTGAAGGTTCTCCTGACCTCCTTTTGACTACCCTCTTCTTTGGCTGCACTTTCCAACTCTTTTGGTCATGTGCCACTTTGCTGTACTTTTGCCTCTCTGGGCCATGCTGCCTTCCCTGTATATCCACACTACCTTTGTCAGTCCTTGATTACCCCCTATTTCTTGTTTTTCTCTATATGGCATTCCTTTTCTCCACACCTTTTGCACTGCACATATATCACTATCACCTCTTTTGTGCACCATCCTAACTCTAGTAGGAGTGCTTTCTCTGGCACCTCTTTGCCACAGTATTCCTCTGCTTTCTTCCTTAATTCTACTACCAAACTCCTCCTCCACATTCCTTACTGTGCTTCTTGTGGCTTAGCTATGCACGCCACCTCTCCTTCTTTTACTCTTCTTAGCTCCTTCCCCTTTTCCTGCACCTTTTCCTTCACAGGACATGCTAGCCTTTCTTGCTACACCTTTTGTGGTTTCACTATATATACTGCCTTCTCCTTCTTCCACCACAATGGGCACTCTCTACATTTGTGCCCCTTCTTCCCACACTTGAAGCACTTAACTTCTGCTATCTCTACCCTTCTTATCGTCCTCTCTTCTACTCTATACTGTATCACTCTACTCCTTAATATTTCAAATTTATTTTAGGGAACAATTGTCCTCTTTTCTTCCTTCTTTTTATTTCTGCAATTTCAGGCCAGGTACCCAAATTCTTTATAGCTAAAACACAACCTTCCTCTCCTTCTATCACAAACTTCATTTGGTCATATCTCTATCAATTCTTCAATAATTCTCACAGTCTCAAAGACTACAGAAAGCCCTCAAAAAGACCTTTCAAAGGTGATCAATATTGGCCGAGATATTAAGCAGATCAACTAGTAACTATTATGTTACCATTTATTAAATTGCTAATATCTCGGAAACCGCCATGATTGATGCTTTGGTTCTAGGCTCAGCAAAAGCCTTCTTCATAACGCTCAGAATGAGCCTAAAACAATCTCAAGGCAATTAATATTAGTGGAGATATGAAGGCCTCAATGTTTGTACATGGACTTTATTAATTACCCATAGATAGTCATCTGTCCTTTTTTTAGAACAAAGGACAGCCTTCATAAGGTTAGGTTATCACTATATTAAGCACAAAGAAACTATCATATGTAAAACAATAGGTAGTAGCATGTGATGATCTGTCCTAGTGCACAGACTATTACAATTATGTATATAAGGACTCATAGTCTGAGAATTAGACCTCAGACTTAACGACATCTTTTGTCACTTGTCTAACTTTGTATTTTTGAACTCTTTAAAGTATCAAAGCACCTATCACAAATAGTAAGTGACCATTTGTGATAGTTCAGAAGTATTGAAACTCAGAAAGGCAAATTTTGGAAAGAGATAGAAGAGGCAGAAGAATTTGTAGAAGAAGAAGTGAGGGGAGCAGTAGAGCGACAAGAGGAAGAATGAAAAAGAGAAGGGAAAATACTACTTTGGAAAGAGAGAATATACATTCCTGACTCAGTTACACTTTGAAAGGAAGTTATCACTAAAAATCATAATTCTGGACTAGCTGGTCACCTAGGTTATACCAAGACATACAAGCTAATAACTGGTAGCCTAGAATATTAGAAGATATTAAATAATACATTGTAGGATATGAAAAATGCCAAGCGATCAAACCAAACCAACAACCCAAATAAAATTATCTTCACCCTAACAAAGTACCACAAAATCCCTGGGAGATTGTTAGTATTAGATTTAATAAGACTACTACTAGTGTTAGTAGGATACAATGGAATATTGGTAATAGTAGATCGTTTCTCCAAGATGACTTGCTATATACTAATCAATATGAATATTACAGCCCAAGGGATAGCCAAGGTATCTTAGGATCAAGTTTTCAAGGACATGGGAATTTCCCAAAAGGTTATCAGTAACTGAGGACCACAGTTTGTGTCAAAGTTCATAAAAGAACTATGCTCACAACTTGGAATAGAGAGAAATCCTTTAACTGCTTATTATTCCCAAACCAATGGTCAAACAAAATAAGTCAATCAAGGACTAGAACAATATCTTCGACTCTACTGTAACTATAGACAGAATGATTAGGCAGAATAGTTATCAATTGTGGAATTTTTTTACAATAATCAGATTTACTTTAGCATAGAACAATCTCCTTTCATGGTCAATTTAGGATGCTACCTGAATATTGGCAAAGATATAAACTTATCAACTAAAAACTCTCCAGGAACTAAACAATTTCTCAAAATAATTAAGGAAATTAGAGATAAGGTGGAGTTAGCACTTAAGAAAACAAATGAGACAATGAAGAAAAAGTGGGATTTAAAGAGAAAACCAGAAACAGAACAATTGGGCAGAGATTTGGTATAGGTAGATGCAACACATTACAACACAGATCAACCTTCGAAGAAACTGTCAACCAAGTGATTAGGACCATTTCCTATAATACAAAAAGTTGGTAAATCGGCTTATAAACTCAAGATCTCGTTCATATGGAAGTTTATCCATCCTATCGTTAATAAGTCCTATCTTACTTCTTATGTGACATCCACATTTGAACAATGATCACAGAAATCTGACAACAGAGTTGCTAATCCTAACAACCAAACCAACATACAGGAAGTAGAAGAAATACTCAACTTTAGATGGAGAGAAGGCAAATTACAATATCTTATCAAATGGAAAGGACAGTTGCTAGAAGAGAGAACTTGGGAAAATAGAGACAAAGTAATTAAGAAAGTACTAAGGTCATGTAGAGAATTCCACCAAAAATATCCAGACATACCCAGAGTTCCTACTATTTGACTACCCATAAAAACATATGCCAATATTGTGAAGATGTGATCTTAGGAGGGGAGTAATATAACGAGTTTACTTTCTATGATATCTAGATGACATAGCACACTGAGGAGGATACAAGAATGATAATTGGATAATGTTCATTATAACAGAGGGATGACATAGAGAACACAAGGACTAATGTAACATATATATAGGAATTAGTGAAGTAGTACAGACTCAGCTTCATTCTGGTTTATATAATTCTTTCTTAACTTAAACACTGGGTTTGGAAGGAGTTCATAACACCATTTATGATAAGCAGTACTAGTATTTCTTCTACTAACCACTTATTATCAGATCAGAGCTAATAATAGGTGTAGTCCTACTATAGGTTCATAACAATTAGTATTGAGTTCAAGCCCATTAATTTTGTTTTGGAGTTGCTATCTGACAAATTTATAATATATTTAATAGTTTCTTTCTCTTTTTATGCTACTCCAAACATTACCTAATAATTTTTCATACTGCCTTACTATTGTGTGACTTAGTCATGGTAACTTAGAGAGCAAAATCTTTGATGATTACAAAGAGAACTCAATAGAGTTCCTTGATCAATTGTTCAACTACACTATTTGTCCTTGTTTATACTGATCCTATCTTACACTGTCCAAGAGGTCACCAGTTCAATTCCCTTATTTGTTCTTTTGTTATTACTTGTCCTTGTCATAGTAAAGGTAACTCATGACACTTACTATCAAGAATCCAAACCTCCAAACATTAACCACAGATATATCTTGTGAGTAAGATAGCAAGTTACTTAGCCACTATACTATACTGCCATAGCAGCCACACTTTCATCAAATATGTCTTAACAAAACTATACTTTGACATCTGGACTAGTTAGTACCCAGGAGGCATGCTTACAACACATGCCACAAGGTCTGCCACTGCACCCCAATTGCTTCCTGCTTATTTGTATCTAGAGTAGCTGGCCTTATAATTGATGATTTAGAAAAAAACACATAACCCCCTATTTTTACCTTTAGATTATCTACCGTGAAACTAGTGATCCTTACAATACCCAAATTAGGTCTGACCAACAAGAGGTAAATGAACTAACACTGCTGAGCCCGAAACTAAACCAACTAGATAAGGTCTGGACTAGAACTACTGGTTCTTGGTTCAGACAAAACTTTGATAATCCCAGGTCAGCAAAGCTGCGTCAGGATGACCAGCGATAAGCCATGGAAGTTGTGTCATGACTCAGAATGATCTCTAGCCTATAACATTCACTAGAACGAGGTCGGTATCTCAAAGTTCAGCTTTCTATGTGATTCTATGAACTCCTTGTTACATAATTTCTACAATGTTCAGTCAACTGCACCTGGCACAAAAGGATACATCATCCGTCATGCTCTTTACCCTCACTTAAAGAAAAGCAATCAACGTTCTGAGTTTACTAAACAATCGTACTCATCTCACCGTCGCCACATTATGTCTGTCAACGAGGAACTCCTCTACATCGCACTTTACGCCCGAGGCGGACGGCCCAAAATGCCAGGACTAGAAGATACGTAAGAGACAGTCTGGATTATCTAACGAGGCTCAACAAGGCCGTTTTATCTGAAAAATCGCTAATCAACCGCTTCGCAGATATCACTAGAGCCTCATGATCAGATCAGATACCGAGGAAAATGGGATGCGCTTTCATGCAAAAGAAACTATGACATCGATGGGAGTGGCGTGGCAGTATGAGGCAACTTCCATCCCGTTAAAACCGACTAAGATGCTTCTTGTCCGAGTCATAATCAGCAGGATAAGAAACATGGACCGACTCATCAACATTTTTCAAAGCACGCCT
>Ga0153958_1000030_pt1 | contig 25815 bp, 10 predicted proteins | sample TSFL042MetaG_FD_104719 | JGI IMG/M metagenome (GOLD analysis project Ga0153958, IMG submission 104719) | Attine ant fungus gardens microbial communities from Florida, USA - TSFL042 MetaG | ecosystem: Host-associated > Fungi > Mycelium > Unclassified | place: USA: Florida, Wekiwa Springs... | reverse complement strand
ACTGAGCCGAGATAGTTAGAGAATGGTAGAAGATAGTAGGGGAATGCACATACAGGTCATATCTAGAAACTTGATTATTCAAGCCCCAATCCTCAGGACTTCCCAAGGATACTACATCATCAGTGTTAGCTGATTCCTCTAAATTAGATATGTTTATCACTGAAGGTGGGTCAACATCCATTTTTAATGGACCACTTTGAACCTGAGGAGGAGCCTTTGAGGAAGGCTCAATGACTTTGGAGGCAGATGCCTCAATAGGAGTAGGATCAGGGAATTTCTTAGCCAAGCGCTCATCATATAGTTTTAGTACTCTATCTTGTGCACACACCAATGGACCACGGATTGGGCCAATTTGGGAAGGGCGTTGCTCAGAGAGCTGATCAGCGAGCTTAGGTGCTCTAGCTTTTGACTGAGGCTTGGGGAGAAGAGGATGGGTAGGAGAAACAATAGTAGCTATACTTGCAAAAGCAATGGCACTAGAGGCTTGGTACTCGTCATTATTAACAGATTTGGAGGAGCCATCTGCTTGGTGTGCTTTATTACCATGCTTTCCTCAACCACGCTTTTTCTTTTGTTGCTGAGAGGAATCCCCTTGTGACTGCTGCTGCCTCTGAGGGCGCTGCTGCTGCTTATCCTAGGGATTCTTCTTCTAGGAGGGAGGGCGATCACCTTTAGGAACACCTGAGTGTCGAGCAGTATGGGCACTGGTTGACCTTCGGGAAAACTCAAACTGGATAGCTAAGCTTACAAAGTCTCAGGTCAACTGGGTGAGCGAGGTTTGGGAAGTAAGAATGGAGGTGGCTAAGTTATCCCAGGATTGAGGGATAGTAGATCATTGCATGAATAAGAGAGAGGACATTGCATTTGTTTCCCTCCAGCCTAATATAAAGAGTATCGAGTTCTGCAATCTGGGGAGCAGGGTCGCTATTCCCAGAGATCTGGAAATATCTAGTGCGCTGATAGTCTGCAAATACAGAAGCAGGCTCAGAAGAGCCATATTTATCGTGCAAATAGTTCCAGAGAGACTCTGCATTCTCTTTTCCATGCATAAGGATATTATGAGCTAGGGATGAGTTCATTATCCCAAGTGCCTGAGAGTCAAGGCTGCTGCATCTAGCGTGCTCATCTTGATCTGTAGTGGAAGGGATAGTGGAGGAAAAGAGCATATCCTTGGCATTATAGGGAGAACTAGGCATGGTGATCATGGCAAGACAGGACTGCACACTGATTGCCCAGAATGGGTAAACAGAAGGGCCAGAGAGACGAGGAATGGTGGAGATTAAACTAGTCATAGCTATCATCAAGAAATCAGCTTAGTTCAGGGAGCAGATGTAGCAATAAATGCACAGCGCTTCATTCTAAACAGTTATAGGCCAGAGCATCTGCAAAGGAGCAGAGGATCCTGTGGGCATGAGGGGATTCAACAGAAAGATCATCTCAATCCCCAACAGATTAGCAAGCCAGTCAAGTCCTTTCCATCAACTGAGGCAGCTTGAGAGCGCCAAAGGGGGTCAGGGCAAACCAGAGCCCATAACCTGTTAGAAGGATGGAGAGCAGCAATTACAGTGGGGACAAATGATGGCCCACTCACTGGGTTATCCAATAGATAATAATGGACAGCCTGATAGGGAAGAGAGATCTCGAGAGAAGCAGAGAGGTTCATGACATGGCAGTTGAGACGAAGAAGCACCGTGCTTAGGTAAGCACGACTTGTATATTAAACTATAGAAATACACAATATAATAATTTATTTAACAACTGAATGCCCTACCAATAAAATAAATAGCAAAGACAACAAGGGAGAAACTCAATGATCTAGCAGTACTACAAATTTAGCTGTTAATCATTTACAATCTCTAAAAGAATATGAAGTGGACAAGATATTGATGGTAGCTTATGACTTATTCTCTACTACTGGAATACTCCTCAACTGTAGCACTACAGCTCACATATTTACTAATAAGTAACACTTCATAATGTATGTGAATTCTATTAATAAGTTTGTAACTGTAGGAGGGCATAATCATGTTCCTGTTGCTGGTCAAGGGTCTGTCCACTTTAGTGTTGTACTCTCTAATAGTTGTCTCAACATCACCCTCCATAAAGTCCTACATATCTCTCATTTTAGTATAAATTTGATTAGTCTTGGTACCCTCTACCATTAAGGAGTTTCAGTAAAGAGCTTAGATAACAGCCTTATACTCTCTAGAGATAGTGAAGAATTGTTCCAAGCTTCTCTTACTAGGTCTACCAAAACACTATACTATGTTCAGTATGTTTCTTTTGAGAGTGGAACAGTTTATCTAGCTAGCAGTTTTCTAAGCATACATCTCTAGCACCATCAATTGGGGTATTTGAGCTCCCAAGCTATCAACTTCATGCTTTGTCAGCAAATGGTCAAGAGACTAAATATTACAGCATCTCAAGACTTTGACCATCTGTGCAGTGGTTATGCAAATAGGAAATCCTATTACTTTCTTTTTTCTAAAGCTAGTTTAAGCAAGTATTTCAAAATGAAACTCATTGTTATGGATTTAACTAGCTCCATGTTAGTCCCAACCTAGGATGGCTTCCTATATGCTCTAGTCATTATTAAAGTTAGTTATTGTTACCTAGTTAAAAGGCTCTTATGCAACAAAGATAAAACAAATACTGCTATTTATGATATTCTGGTAGTACTTGAGAGGCAGTTTGAACAGAAAGTTTACTACCTTTGTAGTAATAATGGTTCTGAATTCATTAACCAGACCATGGCCAAATTTTGCTGTCATAATAGTATTGTGCATGAAACAATAATTCCTTACAACCCAGAGTAAAACAGTATTGCTAAAAGAGCAATTGTTGTATTTTTCAAGATAGTCCAGTTTATGCTGTATATGGCTGGTGTCAGCCTCTGTTATTGGGGTGAAGCATTTACCTATGCTGTTCACATTTGGAACCTTTGCTTTATTACTATGCTCAATGGTGTTGTCTTTTATAAAACCTAGACTGGTTGTAAACTAGATATCTCCTATTTGTTGATAAGAACTGACTTATGAAGGTTTCAGTTCTATTGTCTTGAATGAAACATACTATATTTATACTTGCTAAGACATAACATATGCTATCAGGTATTTAATAGTTGAGTCACTTAGGTAGAACCTTAGTTGATCACTACAGAGGTATCATCTGAGTTATTTCATCTCTTACCATTTATGTGTTTTTAGACCACTTGAATGAGCCTATGTATCTAAGCAAGTATGTAAAAGCAAATTAAAATCACAGGCTATAAAAATTAGGATATTAGGCTAGTGAATAAACAAAAGCAAAAGTTATTGCTTAGAAGACCTTAAGAACAATAAACTCATTGTCTCTTAAGATGTTTATTTCTTTGAAGATAGCTCCCCAAGTGTTAGGGAACTACTCAGAGGCGATCACTCTTAAGCTAGTGAATAGTCCTGGAAGCTAGTTTGAGATTCAAGTGGGGGTATATCTACACACACTTGCTAGTATATATACTACACTAGATAGTCAGGCACACAACACCATGGTAACCAACCTATAATCACAGAATGTCCTAGAATAACTAATAATAGGCATCACACTGCATGACACAGACAGGAAAAGTCAGGAACAGTGGGAGTGCAATATACGATCTGTTACTAGGCCATTAATAGAACAGACCCTCAGAACTTACTAAGCATGATCCTAGATGTCCCCTTATACCAAGTGAATTAGTCACAATTGATATTGACATCCCACTTACAAATGTCATGACTTAACAAAATAGCTAAGTTATTATTTACTTGACTTTTCTTTTCTTTTTCTTTCTGGACTTACTACACAAGGATGAAGCATTGAAAGGGTGCAAAAGGGAATTGCACACTGGGACAAACAAAATAATAATGTGCCAGCTCCCAATTGTATGTTAAAGGTTCAAGGGGAAATTATCAAAGTTGAAGGTTTATAAGTAATTAGAGAAATAAGAATTATATGCAGCTCTAGTAAAATATATATTAGTGGTTGTCAAAAGATCATTATCACATAGCCTCCCTAAGATATCAACCTTTACACACCATGACAAAAGCTTCTCTGGAAAATAGAGTTAGTTGATCATTTATAGATCCTCTATACTCAGTTGTCCCCTTGTCTGCATCTCCAACACTGAACCTTATAGGTGTGATGCAATCCAAGTATGCACCTAGCCAAGCTTTCCCAGCCTGTTGTCCTCTCCAAAGCCTGCCTAAGTTGCATCTGCATTTTTTCCCTAGATTGAGTTCTAGGTATATTCTGTGTTCTTCTCAAGACACCCCACTAGTCCCAGTCTTCTTACTCTCAATAGATCTGCATTTACAATTCCAGAGGCAGTGTAGATAGAAGTAGGAGTCAAGAGGTTCTTTCTCAATCCAACTGCACTCTAGATACTATATTAAAGATATTACAAAGCCCTAAAACTCAAGAAATAAAATATAAAAGGGAAAATATTACTACTTTTAGGATTCCATCGCCTCCTTTCTGTCCTAAAGCCTCTCAAAATCCTACTGATGACGCAGTCCTCTCCTTTCTTTGTGATGACGCATTCCCTTACTAAGTTTTTCCCATCAAATATGATGTATCTTTATCGCTACTTCTTTCTAGAATATTCTTTCAGCTTCTCCTATCATACTCTTAATGCTGCTTTGTAATTTGGATTTCTTCAAATATCTGTTAAACAGTTAGCAAGTCCTAATAAATGTTTAGTATTTCCAAGTCACATTCTAGAGGTTATTTATCTAAATATAATTGATCTAATGCCATTGATGCTCATTTACAAGTACAAAGTCTACTAGCCTAAGTTTTTCATCTGAGTAGTATTAGTCCTAGAGTACAAGTTTACCATTTTTCTAAGTTGGTCTATCCAAAAGTGGATCTAGAGCATAGTTCCTCAGTAACTCTCTTAGTAACCTGATGCCAGTTCATCCTAATTGTCTTTTAAGGTCTCAACATGAGCTTTAGGTCAATTATCACCTGCCTAATATACTCATCATATAATGTTATGTTCTGAGGATATAGAAAGGGTTCTAGAACGAATTTTAATTAAGAATCCGTTGGTATAAAATGTATCAAATATTATCTTCTATAGAAAATTTGCTTGTAGCATAACAGCATGAGAAAGTATCATGTGACTAAGTGTCATAGAGTCACAGGATTACAAGTCACAGTCAGGTGATGTCACATGAGAACCATGGGAAGATAGTACACAAATCATGTAGTAGTTGTATAAGTAATGTATAAAAAATAACAAGAATTCTATTAAGTTCTTCTTATCAACTTAGATAAGGAATGGGATTAAGTTATTATAACTAAGTCCTTACATTGAGATTTTTACCTAGTTGATAGTATCTTTTACATAGGCTAAAACATGTTTTAATGTATTCTAGTGAGATTTACCAGAATTGTGGATAAAACAGACTAATAGGTTAACAAAAAAAAACAAATTAGGTTTTGTAATAACTTGAAGTTACATTAGTGATCCCAATGCTTTACAATAAAGAATGTTTTTTATTTTGTGTGCTTTTTTTAGATATTATAACTTGACAAAACAACTAAGTTATTATTTATATTTCTTTTCTTATTTTGACTTAATACACAAGAAAAGAGTATAAGAAAATATCATATGTCAAATATCACATGTTAGGATGATATTATATGATAAAATCACATAATGAGCATGGAAAAATAGTATATAAACTATGTAGTAGTTGTATAAATAATATACAAAATCTAACAGAAACTCTATTAAGTTTTTCTTATCAACTCAGATCTAAAGTAGACTTAAACTATCATAGCTAGAGTTTTACACTGAAATAGTCAGATAATTTTCAGCAGATAACATTAAGCCAAAAAGTAAAAGTATTATTAAAGATAAACATTTACTCATATTGAAATGTTTTAGTAGTTGTTTGTAATAGCCTGTTAAGATAACCTAAATATCTCTAAGTATGTTTTAGTCAATTCATATACCTAGAAATAGTTTAGCTTTCTCAAGTTCTGTCTTTGTTAAATATTTACCTGTTGGATTTGGATTTTATACAAGCCTGTATGGTGCATGTGATTCTTTATTATTTTAAAATTGATTGTTCTAGATAGACTATTTAAGTAGAATAAGTAATTTGTACTCATTATCCATTTTTACCCTTTTCCATTTATATTTCAATATTATCTTTAATAGTTGATAATACTTCTAAGATATTATAAGTCTAAGTTAAGATTAATATAAGTTTATTGTCATATACTCTTAAATAGATCTGGGAGTCAGCTTATGACTTATAGTATCTATAACCTTTAAAGATTTTGTTGAGGTTTTCAGAACTTTTTGTATAGCATTGTGAAGCCTGAAATAGATTCAGGTCTAAAAACAAACAAATTTTGTGATTTCATTCTCTAAAACTAGAACTAAGATAAAATCACCTAATAGATAGTAGAGAAGGCACAAAGGACTTTACTACCAAAAGCTGGCTACTTAGCTACATAGCAGTATACCTAGGGATATAAGGTTGTTATCATTGACAGGCCAATCATTCAAGAACTAGTGGAGTTGAGCCCATGGCCTTACAAATCATTGCCAAGAATAGCAGCTTAGTTAAGAGAAAGAAATCTCATGTAGAAAAGTTCAGAAAAATATCCATTAAAGGAACAGGACTGGCAGCTTGGCAGGAAATAAAAATAGCTATGTTATCACTTGATCAGTAATAACTAAGAATAGGAGTGCATCAAAACTGATTTACTATAATTAGAAACAAAAGAGTAACAAAAAGTCTTAGAAAGCTGTAAAAGCAACACCTGAGACTCCCTAGGCAAGAAAGAAAAAGAACAGGTCCTAAGTCATGATTGCTATGGGATTAGTAGTAGGTAACCTGGTAACTCACTAAGGATGGAGTGAACCTGGCCAAACTAATAGGAAATAATCAGGAAAAGACAAGAAGGTACAGGATTCTCTATCACTACCAGAACAATTGTTGTAATAATAGATTTATGACTGGGTTTTATTATTTTTCTCTATTTCTTTTGTATATTTCTTTTGTATTTCTCCAAACCTATAAAAACCCCCCATTTAGTAGAAAGAGGGCAAGCAATCTCAGTTGTCTCTTTCCTCTATTTGAGTTTTTAAAGTGGAAATCTATTATTAGAGTAATCAGATCAGTGATTAAGTTGCTTCAACTCAAGACTGAGTCAAAACAAAGAGACTACAGAACAAAAGTGACTTAGCCACAGAGACAATGTTATAAGAGCTCTAAAACAGAGTTTGGCATTGCTAGGGAGTTGAGTTATACAGGGAGAATTCAAAGTCTCATATCTGATTATATAGTCAAGAGTACTACTGTAAGGATAGTCTGATCACATAACCAGAGAGTACTACTGTGAGGACAACTTTGAAATAAGGCATTAGGGTGGTACCATGTAGGCAGGGCTCAGGAACAGGGCAAGAACAGTAGTCTAGAATCAGGAATTGGATTTTGAACATCACTACTGATATAGTACACCAGCAGAACTTTATTTAAACAACTTCTTTTTAACTTCAACTTCTGAATTCATTTTCTCACAAATTTGCATGAAGGACACTATACTGATACACAATATCAACTAGGGTACTTTCTCAGGAGATCATACACTTTATTTATTAAAAACTTTCATATTTACTGCTACCTAAATAATAGTTAGGGAACTTTACTTTAAAAAGAAAACAGAAAAACTCCTAGCAACAATAGCCTCTTCAGCATTATAAAGAGTCTTTCAAAGCTTCTATGTCATAATTTAGCAAAACAGCTAAGTTATTATTTATTTCTTTTCTTTTCTTTTCTTTTCTTTTTCTCTTGAACTTACTATATAGGAAAGAGTGTGAGAAAGAGTTAAGTCACAAATGTCACATAGTTACATTCACATGAAATAGGTGTCACAGTGTCACATTATATAAGGTCACATGATAGATGTGGGAAAACAGTACACAGACTATATAGTAGTTATATAAGTAGTATAGAAAATCTAATGAAAACTCTATCAAGTTCTCCTTGTCAACTTGGACTTAAAGAGTGATTAAGTCGTCTAGGCTAAGTCACTACATTCTATATATATTTATCTTCCTTTGCTTTAAAACCTCTTGGTTATTCTATATATACCTTAAAGAAACTATCACTGTTGAGAAAGACAGATATAAAGTCTACTTGCTATAGATAAAACTTCCAAGATACTACAATTATATATAGTAATCTTACTAACTTAAGATGTGCTACTGAGGCATATATTTTTTTATAGTTTTCACCAATGATCTAGGTAAAACTCTTCACTACTATTTTTGTCTTTTGTTTTTCAACTTCACTATTTTTGTTCTATTTCACTACATATACCCATTTAGAGCTAACAATATTCTTTCTTTTAGGTCTTAAAACCAATTCAAAAACATACTACAGGTCTAGTTGTTTCATTGTACTGTTGTAGGATTTAAATACCCAAGTGTTAATATTAGCTATGAAAGTTCATGGTCATTTAAGATATCTATGTAATTCTCTAAGCTAAGTACTTGGTTTAGGTTCTTAATAGGTCTTTCTAATGACCAGAGGCAAATTTACACTTGTTTCTTGAGGTAGTGGTGTATCTAAGTCCCTTGGTATATTACTTAAAACTAGATGAGGTAGTCTTTTGGAATCTTTAGTTGCTTTACCTCTATATAGATCTGTAATTAATAGCAGTTTAGGAGCAATTTCATTATAAAAAAGTCTTATCATTGTTTGTGAGATCAAAAGTTACTGTCTCTGTTAGATTCAGTTTTAGTATGCATTGTGTCTATTTTTGGACAGTAAAAAAAGAAATTATTATTAACAGAAAAGAGATACCAAAATATAGTATATATGCTCTATTCAATAGTACTATTTTGTTGATAGACATATGGCATGGTAAATTCAAATATCAGGCTATTTTTCCTTTTATATTCTTTTTATGCATGATTTGACTACTCTTGATCTATGTCAAGTTATACTTGCTTTAGCTTGTAGTCTATTTGACATTCTACTTCAATTTGATATGCCTTCAGAATCTTTAATATTGCATCTGCTGATTTTATGCATAGGAATGCTGCTAATTTATATGAAAAGAATCCATCAACAATCATTATGAAGTATAAGAAGTATTCTGCTAATTAGCAATATGTATTCTCTTAAGGATTTTTTTCTTTCTATTGCTTTTGTTATTATATAAGTACATAGTGTGTTTTCCAAAGATACAGTCTTCACATTGACCTTTTAGCTTTAAGTCTCTGTATATGTTAAGTCTATCTAAAAGGCCATGCATTATCATTTCCTTTAGTTTATTAGCCCTAGTATGTATCTGTCACAACCCCATGACAACTAGAGGTCACACCAGTCTGTTGCCATCAGAGATAACTGTATAGTTCCTTAGGTATTATTACTTCTAGCCTTACTATAGTCTTTAGTTTTGTTATCTCTAAGCAAAAATCCTAGAAATCTGTAAGGGGATGCTCTAGAGTAGCTTAGATAATCTGGTATGGGTGAGTATTATCTAGCTTGCCCTCAGATCCTTGGAGCCCGCTATTCATAGTTCCCTTCTCTCTTGTTCTCATTGCCATAGTTAGTACTACATAGCCTTATTAGGTATAGTAGTTATTAGTGTCCTGATCTGTGTTCCCTTAGCGACCAGTACACAGACTGGCTAGTCTAGTATATATAGCTAGTGATGTATAATAGAATACCTCTCCTCAACATTGATTAGAGCTCCTGGACTATTCACTGCTCTTACTTAAAATGCCTCCTCCACTAATGTCAAGTGTATTCTGGAACGCCTCTGAGTGCCCCCTTACAAAATCCCAGTTCCTTCACTTACCCATCATTTGAGTCTAGGTTGTACAGGGAAAAGACTTATTTAACTAACATTACTCTCTTCTGCTAAATTGAGGCTTGACAGTACAATGAAACTAATATTCCTTGCATACTATTAGGATGTCTAGAAACCCCACACCTGACCCCCGCTTAGAACGATGCATCCAGCGTGAAGACAACTGCCTAGAGAATCTCCAGGAGAGAACAGTTACACCTGTTGAGAGACCTCTTACAGCCACCTAGGCTAGGAGCCAATGGCTCACCTCCTAGGGACTACTAGAGAATATTAGAGAGATGCCAGGACACGAGAGAAGTGAAGACAAAGTCTTAGCCCCAGAATTTCTTCCATCAGACCCATCAGAACTAATACCCACTAACCAGGAGGAGATCTCCAACCTTGAACTTCATGCTGCATTGTTAGCCTTATTTAGGAACAACCAATCCCAACCAAAGAAAAAATATTGAACTATTAGGGAGCCAGATTCGTTTAGTGGGAGTAGACCAGATGAACTTTGAGCATTCCTGTTTCAATGTCAAATTTATTTTAGGGCTAGTAAAGGAAAATTTACTGAGGACTCAAAGAAAATTTTTTTTGCAATTTCTTATCTCAGGGACATTGCCCTGGACTACTTCGAACTGTTCATTACAGAACCAGATCCCCTTCACTCTCTGGACTTCTTGGAAGATTGGCTAGCCTTTGTCCAATGGCTATTTAATGTTTTTGGGTTATATTCTCCAGAAGATGATGACAAAGATGCCATCATTGCTATCCCTTTCACCTATGATGGGAGAGCAACTGACTACTTTATTTACTTTGTCAAGTACCAGAACCAGATCCAGTGGGATAACAGGTCCCTTCACAAAGTAGTGAAGGACGCTGTAAGGGCGACTGGGTACAGGACTCCAGGAGAATCCTCAGTAATATTACAGTCTGCAGTTAGGATACAACTCACCTCCAGGAGAATCCTCAGAGATTAGGATGAGGCTCCTAGAGGGATACTCTATATTATATACATCCTCTAATGTCAGGGTCAGCAGGATTGGAGCTAAACTAGTATGTTTAAGTATCACTAGTAAACAGACTAAGGTAGCTCCGGAGGGTTGTCATGCCATTCAGGGGTAGGAATGGAGGTGTTCCCTTACAGACGCCATACCCACAAGAATTAGCAAGGAATTACGTTACAGCTAGGAGGATTTATCATCATTTTAAGGATATAAGAGGGCTGTGATGAGAATCGATAACAATTACTGGAGACAGGTTTAGGATGACAAAAACAAGGTCAATATGGCCCGCACCTTACAGCATTACTTGCCAAGACTTCCCAAAACTGAAACCTACTGTAACAACCCCATCAAGCAACCAAAGGCATTAGAAACTACCCCGCTAAGCTGACAAAGAGCCTGGAATACTCCTTCCTCCACCCATTTACCAGAATCATCCCCATCTTTGAGCATTTTAGGACCTGACAGCCGCCTGACGATAGTGGAACACAACTGCTGAATGAGCCTGGGGCTTTGTCTACATTGTGGGCAGCCTAGTCACTTGGTAAGATTGTGCCCCAAGTAGGCTGGGAGAAACCCAGTGGTACCAGGGGCAAGAGCGGCTTATATTGACCCCAGCACTACTATACCAGAGGAGAAAAAAAAAGAAAAGGCAGTTGTCCTACTCCCAAGAGAACCAACTGCCTGAAGATTACCCGGGAGCAGGGGCCTTGGTTGAGGGCAGTGACATTCTCAAAAACAAGGTCTTTAATTGTTGACCTTTGCTCGTCATTGGTACAGAGGATATTTAAAGGACTCGTTGATTCAGGCTCTTTAGACTGTTTTTTGGACTCAAAATTCGTGATTAGTAACAAGCTCAGAACACGGGAGATTGACCCACTCCCCCTCACCTTGATAGACGGCACTGTGAATTACTATATAAATCAAGTAGTATCTCTACCAATTTAACTACCTTGCAGATCATCATGCATGATCAAATACTATGTAACAACCTTAGACGGCTCTTACGAACTGGTATTAGGCCATAACTGGCTCAGAGAATGGAATCCTATCATAGATTGGCTACATAGTGTCATAGTCCTACCAAGTTTACCTGCACCTGAACTAGCCAATATATTGTTAGTACCAGAACCCCAGGAACTATTTGTACAAGTATCTACTTCCCCTTCTACCAGTGCAAACAAACCCCATATATCCTTTATCAACGCTTTAGCATACTAGAGAACTTGCAAATCACAAAGAGCCACCCCATTTCAACTACTATTATCAGTATTACAGGAGTTAACTGGCTGTGCCGGACAAGTAGGGGATGACTCACATGATCTGAGTAAGGTACCTGTCAACTATCATTAGTATGCCAAGGTATTCAGTAAGAAAAGGTCCAAGCAGCTGCTGCCACACCACCCCTATGACCTGTCTATCCAGTTAGAGAGCAAGAAAATACCCCCTCTTGGACCAATCTACTTATTGTCAACACTAGAACTCCAAACATTGAGAGAGTTCATTGACGAAAACTTATGTATGGGTTTTGTTTGACTATTGTAATCACCTTGTGAGGCACCAGTTCTGTTTATCAAGAAAAAGGATGGCTCATTAAGGTTATATATAGACTACCGAGGACTAAACTGACTCACCCAAAAGAACAGATACCCAATTCTACTGCTTACTGACCTTTTGGATATCCCCAAAAGGGCCCGGGTCTATACAAAAATAGATCTGTGAAACGCTTACCACCTAGTATGAATAACAGATGATGATGAGTAAAAAACAACATTCTGCACTTGCTATAGTTTCTATGAGTGGTGAATAATACCATTTGGTCTCTTGAACATGCCCTCATTATTCCAGAGATTCATGAATGAGTTGTTTGCAGACCTGTTGGACATATGTGTAATTGTTTACCTCAACGATATCTTGATTTATTCCGAAAATCTGAAAGAACACAAGAAATAGGTTAAAGAGGTTCTGAGATATTTGAAAGCTAATAGACTACATGCGTCTCCTAGCAAATGCAAGTTCCACCAAGAGCAGGTTGAATTTCTTGGGTTTATCTTGAGCCCCAAGGGTCTACAGATGGATGGTAAGAAGGTATATGTCATTTGGGAATAGCCCTCTCTGTGTCGATTGAAGGATATACAATCCTTTTTGGAGTTCACAAATTTCTACAAAAGATTTATAAACAATTACTCCAAAATCGTCGTACCTTTGACAAGATTCACTAAAAAGGATACCCCTTAGCTATGGTGTGAGGATTACCAACAGGCCTTCAACACCCTCAAGTTAGTGTTCACGTCAGCACTAATACTAACTCACTGGGATCTGAATGTGCTAATTTTTATAGAGTCAGATGCCTCTGACTATGTCTTGACCGCAATCCTGTCTACAAAAGTGGGCAATGAAATCTATCTGATCACCTTCCACTCCCAAATGTTCAGTGCTGCCGAAATGAACTATGACATGCATGACAAGGAGCTATTAGCTATATATGAAGCCTTTTGTAAGTGGAGACATTACCTTGAGGGGATAAGTATTCTGGTAGAGGTCCTAACAGACCACAAAAACCTAACCTACTTCCAAGAGTCAAAGTCTCTCTCCAGACGTCAGACCAGATGGTCAGAGTTCCTTTCGCATTTCAACATGATTATTAAATTCTGACTGGGATGCTTGAGAACCAAGCCAGATGTGCTAACCTGTTAGTGGGACCTTTATCTAAAGAACGGCAACAATGACTTCTTGGAAACAAACCCCCAGAATTACTGCCCGCTGTTCTCAGCAAAATAACTTTCTCCATCTGCAAGAGCGATGTACCTGAGCACCACCCCACCCCAGATGGCCTAGACCCTCAATCGCAAAGTGTTATACCAGAGCATCAGAGAGGCTACTCTTGCTAACCCAGAACTTGGAAAACGACTAAAAAACCCAACCCCTCAGAAGACGACTGTTGGTCCATAAATGCAAATGGTCTCCTTTGTTGGGAAGGGTGTATTTTTGTGCCAGAAGAACAAGAACTACGCTTATAGGTACTATGCGTGAAATATGATCATGTGCTGGCAGGTCACTTTGGCCAGTCAAAGACACTCTCCCTTGTTTGCAGAGAATACTACTGGCCAAAACTCTGGGAATTCATGGTTGACTATATGAACTCTTGCAGCGTCTGTACAAGGAACAAGTCCAGATAGTACTGGCCATATGGTTACCTAAAACAGCTCCCTATTCTCTTGCAACCATGGAACTCAATTTTGATAGACTTCATTGAACAACTGCCCCTATCAGAAGACTTTACAGAAATCCTTGTAATCATCGACTGGTTGACTAAACAGGCTGTGTTCATCCCAGCTCACAGGTCAATCGATGCCCCTGGACTAGCCCACTTGTTCATCCAACACATATTCTCCAAACACAAAGTTCCCTCACACGTCACTTCAGACAGGGGATTAGAGTTTGTCTCTAGATTTTTTAAATCACTGGCAACAGCACTGCAAATGAAGTTACACCACACCTCAGGCTACCACCCTAAGGCAGATGAACAGACTGAGAGGACAAACCAAACTCTTGAGCAATATCTAAGGACTTACTGTAACTACCAGCAGTCAGACTGGACCTAGCTACTCCCCTTGGCAGAGTTTGCCTACAACAATGCACCCTCAGCAACCACGAAAGAGTTACCCTTCTTTGCAAACAAGAGTTATCACCCTCGACTACAGATCTAAATGAACTTAGAAAATCTACCTGAGACTTCGAGACCTTACTTAGCAAAACTTGAGACAGTCTATGAGGAACTAAAAAGGAACATTACGGCAGCCCAGAACCATTACCAAGATGCAGCAGACTCAAAACGATCCCTAGCACTGGAAATTCAAATAGGAGACTTTGTATTCATACTAGCTAAGTTTATCCGGACCACCTGCCTATCCAAAAAACTATCCGAAAAGTTCTTAGGTCCATTCGAAATCATAGGAAAATATAAGGGAATGGCCTATAGTAGCTTAGATAACCTGGTATGGATAAGCATTATCTAGCTTGCCCTTGGATCCTTGGAGTCTGCTATTAATAGTTCCCTTCCCTCTTGTTCTCGTCGCCATGGTACGTGTTACATAGCCTTATTAGGTAGTGTAGTTATTAGTGTCTTGATCTATGTTCCCATAGCAACTGGCATACAGACCAGGCTAGTCTAGTATAAGTAGCTAGTGATGTATGGTAGAATACTTTACCTCAACATTAGTTTGATCTCCTGGGCTATTCATCGATCTAACTTAAGATGCCTCCTCTACTATAGTCGAGCATGTTCTGGGACGCCTCTGAGTGCCCCCTTACAGAAAACCTAGTTCCCACTTCTATCAAGTCAAATTACCAGCCCATCTTAAGTCAATTCACCCAGTTTTCCACATCTCTCAACTAGAACCAGCATCACCTAGCAGCATTGAGGGTCGTCACAACCCACCCCCTCTACCAATTGAAGTTGAAGGGAATATCAAATATGAAATAGCTCAAGTATTAGACTCCAAACTCAATTGCTGGCATAAATCCCCTCTTCTCTACTATGTTCAATGGGCAGGTTACGAAGGGACAGATGATGAATTCTCATGGTTAGGGGCTGATGAGTTAAACCATGCATCAGAGTTAGTACAGGAATTCCATGAACAGTATCCACAGAAACCAGGACCACACCATCTGACCTCCTTAAGGCTATGAGGGCATGGCCATAAGAGAAGGGCACTATCATAACCCCATGACAACTAGAGGTCACACTAGTCTGTTGCCATCAGAGGTAACTGTACAGTTCCTTAGGTATTATTACTTCTAGCCTTACTATAGTCTTTAGTTTCGTTGTCTCTAAGCGAAAATCCTAGAAATCCCAGTTCCTCTACTTACCCATCATTTGAGTCCAGGTTGTGCAGGGAAAAGACTCATTTAACCAACGTTACTCTCTTTTGCTAAATTGAGGCTTGATAGTATTAGTCAATGGTACTAAACATCAAAAGTAACTGACTTCCTCTTAAATTGTGTTACAAATACACTTGTTATTTGATCTATGTCAAGTGTGAGTAGTTTTCCAATTTTTGATACTAACATAACTTGTTTCCTAGATTGCAGTTTTATAATGGCCCTAGTTTTATTGAAATTAACATCAGTGCTAATGGAAATCAAAAATAAGATCTCTAACAAAGATAATCAAATAAAAGAGAGCTTATATAGGAAATAGAAAGGGGAAAATAATAAAATAACACAAAGAGAATTTAAAGGAATTGTTTAAATCCACTTAAGGGTACTCTCACTGTAATTAGATCTCAGATGCATATGTTTGTTAACTCTTCCTGTTCTTTAACCACCATCATCTTCCCTCTTCAGGCTGTAATGGCTGCTGAGGGAACCATTACTCTACCAAAACTCTTTCACTAATATCATCATAACTTGCTGTTAAAACTCTAGACCTCAAAGTTGAATATATGTTTTAACTTAAAGCCTATATCTAATACTTGATATCTTTATACTCCTCACTAGAGGGTCCAGTTAAGGTTTTCAGTGAAGTTATATTGGAGAGGATAGATGTCAATGAGACTTTGAGTAGTACCCTTCAAGGCTGTCCTAAGACAAGGAAGAGTACCAATTCCTCAGAGTAGGATTTTACAAAGAGAATACAGAAAGAGAAAACTTGTTGTTCCTTTCTCTTTCTGGTCTGTATTTATCCTAACTAGGTACTGTAATAATGTTACAATGTAATAACACTACTTGTAACTAAGAGTAATGTCATATGACAGAAAATAATCATTTAATAATAATAATTTCTTTATATTCTATATTATTACTAAATTCTGCTCCTGAACTCCTGTTGTCTACTCCTATAGAATCATGATTTAGACTAGTTACTTGTACTCCTCCTATTCCAGACTTAGTATAAGTACTCTATTAGTTACATCCTAGTTCCTTAGTTTGTAGATTAATATCTTTTACGTGTTCTATTCTCACTCTTATCAATATACCACTCCACTCCTGAACTCCTGGCAACAATTCAGTTCTCCTGAAATATGCAACCACACATGTGACAGTAGATCAAGGCACAGCGCATAAGCTGAGGCCAAGGTTGTTCTTCACTTTTGTTGTCAACTCCCTTTCACTCCAGAGTAACTCTGCTCTACTCTGGGTCACTCCGCTCCTACTCTGCATAGTCCTTGATAAGTAACTAGTTAAGTGACAATCTAGTGACAGAAGCTATGAGGGTAACAAGTTGAGTCAGGGTCTATAAATAGGTTAGTCCAATGTTGTTCTACCTAGTACAAGCTCAAAGATAGAAGAAAGAGTTTGTTCAAGATTTCTCTAAAGAATCCTATCTGTAAGCCCAATATTTGTTTAGAGTCCTTTAGATATTCAATGCATTATAATGTCTTTATCCAATAGTGCCAATATCTCATCTACTAACCACTTGTTGTCAGACTATAGTTAATAATAACTATAGTCCTACTCGATGTTTATAACACTTACTGTCCTTTTTATTTCTGACCTCTCTTTAAGAGTTAATGTTCAATATCTATACTCTGGCTACTGGTTATTACAGCTGGTGTCATACTCTCTTGACCTGTGGAGACTTTTCTTTTGAGTATGCATCTTGCTTTGGGATATGGGTGTCATAACTTAGCAAAATAACTAAGTCATTATTTATTTTTCTTTTCTTACTACACAAGGATGGAGCACGAGAAAGTATCATGTGACTAAGTGTCACAGAGTTACAGGGTTACAAGTCACAGTCAGGTAACATCACATGACTAAGTCACATAGGAACTGTGGGAAGATAGTGCACAGACCATATAATAGTTGTATAAGTAGTATAGGAAATTTAATAGGAACTCCATCGAGTTCTTTTTGTCAACTTGGATAAAAAGTGTGTCTAAGTCATCTCAGGCTAAGTTGCTATAGTGGGCTAGTAGTGTCTCTGGTGAGATGTTGTTCTTAGCTGCTTCTTGGCTTGCTCAGGTGGAGTATAAGAATTAAAAGTAACTAGTGTGGGGTAGTGTAAGGTAATGTCACACCATACAATAGTTTAGGCAAAATAAGTGGCATTTTTCACTGTAATAACCAGAATAAGTGGCTCGAAAGAAGAGTCGACCTTTCAGATATGTTTTCTAGATGCCTAGTCATGGACTCAAGCATCATATTTGAGTAGCAGAGTAGTGGCTGTGACCACTGCTACATATACCTTATAGATGCTTGCCCAGGCGCCCTGTATTAGATTTCTAATGGATTTCCCTTCTAGAAGTGCTCTCGAGAGTGGAGATGGCCTTCAAAGCCCTAGTGCTATCAGAATAATGTCATACCTTAGCAGCCGGCAGCACTATCCATAGAAGAGTTATGATCAGATCTAGGCTATTATCACTGATGGCTAATTATAGCAAGATCAAGAGAGTCAAACCATTGCAGAGTCGCATTGCAACAGCAGTAAAAGGAAACTGGACCATAGAGGAATGAGAAGACAAGGAGGAGATAGAAAGAGGGATAGAGAAAGTAAAAAGAGATGCAAAAGGAAGATTAGATAAAGATAACGTGCTCAAGAGCAAAACAACTCGAGATTGCTGTCTCTATCTATAGCCTGGAAAGAGGCTCAAGATCTGCCTATCATGCAAGGGAGGATTCCCAGAGTAGGATTAGAAAAGTAGGGAGTGGTTACCTAGTGTTTGGGAAGGGCGCTATCTCATCATTTCAACCTTACTATGTTTGGGAATTGGGAGGTTTTCTTTGTCTTACTTTCTTTATTGTCTCTTTGCTTTGTAATCTTAATCTTAATAAAATACTCTAGGACACAGAAGGGAACTCAAGCATTATACCCCCATCATCATCCCTCTCTGTTGCTCTAGAGCTTAACGGCTATTTTGAGTGACTGAGTCTCCATTTTTCTGAGTGTTCTCTTTTACTTTCTAAAAACCACTAAACCTCTCTCTTGACGGGAATTTGAGCCCCAACAGACTTGGGCATTCGCTTACACTAGGAGTTAATAGTTTGCTATATGTCATTGGAGTTGGCTTCTAGTTGTATAGTCAGCTGAAGAAGAGCCCACACAATGGCATGGAAGTTCTAGGTAGTACTGCTGTATCGATGGCAAGCCAGACTACTAGACTAGGTAAGGGCAGAAGTGTCACGACGCGAGACGAATGCACATCTTAGAGAGTCTATTACAGTAAGATCTACCTTGAGTGGGTTCATAAACACTTTATTATCATTTCTTTCAGTCTTTTGAGTTTCACCTCTCTATTCCCCCTGTTCTTAAGTTCTCTTTTATATTTGATCATCTCCCCAGTGCCTACTTGTTTAGTGCACAATTGTGAGACATCTCGGAGATCTTTTATATTCTTATTTGTTATTACTTTTGTTTTGTGATCAATTCCCTTTGATCCCCATCAGCAGGCAGTAGTTTGTTGTCACTGATTGTTTGAGTAGATGTAACTACTATTTATATAATAGAGCCCTAGTACTTGCAATATAAATGAGGGGTCCTACTCTTTGTCTTTACTATATAGGGAGTCAATGCTAGGAACAATGAAGAGGCTGTTTCTGTTAGGACTTTTCCTTGATCTCCTTTATTATAGAGTTCCCTAACTACTATATAGGTAGTGGTAAATATAAATTTTTAATAAATGAAGTATGTGATCTCCTAAGGAAGCACTCTAGCTAACACTATGTTTCAGCACAGTGTCCCTTATACAAATTTGTGGGAAAATAAATTCAGAAGTTGAAGATGAAAGAAAGTTGTTTAAATTAAGTTTTGCCAATGTACCATGGTAGCAGTGATGTTCAAAATCCAATTCTCAATTCTAGACTACTATCTTGGCCCTGTTCCTAAGTTCTGTCTGCCTGATATCACCCTAACACCTTGTTTCAAAGTTGTTCTCACAGTAGTACTCTCTGGCTATGTGATCAGACTATCCTCACAGTAGTACTCTTGATTATGTAATCAGATATGAGACTTTGAATCCCCCCTGTAAAATTCAACTCCCTAGCAATGCCAAACCCTGTCTTAGAGCTCTTATAATATTGCCTTTGTGACTAAGTCACTTTTGTCCTATAGTCTCTTTGTCTTGACTTGTCTTGAGTTGAAGCAACTTAATTACTGATCTGATCACTCTAAAAATAGATTTCCACTTTTGAAAACCCAAATAGAGAAAAGAGATAACTGAGATTGCTTGCTTTCTTTCTACTAAGTAAAGGTTTTTATAGGTTTAGAGAAATACAAAGGAAATATACAAAAAAATAGAGAAAATAATAAACCCAGTCATAAATCTATTAATACCATAATTGTTCTGGTTGTGATAGGGAATTTGTTGCCTCCTTGTCTTCTCTTAATTATTTCTTATTAGTTTTGCCAGATCTGTTCTGTCTCTGCTAAGTTACTAGATTATCTACCACTGCTTCCATAGTGATCTCTTTTTGTTTTGGCTTATCTCAGCAACTTGGGACCTGTCTCTTTTTCCTTTCTTGTGTAGGGAGTCTTGTAAGGGTGACCCGAGCGGTACACTCCAGGAAATTCCTCAGTTAATTATAGTTTATGAAATATGTTACAACTTACCTCTAGGAGATTCCTCAGAGAATTAGGTGAGGCTCCTGGAGGGAATAATCTACATTATATATACTACAGTGTCCTTACATCCCTACATCAGGTAATCAGGGTCTGAACAATGAAAGTGTGCTAGGAGGCAATAAAGTGCTCTTGGAATGATGGGGGTAAGACCCAATATTACATAGTAATATTGGATCAGCTACAGGGTCACTCCAGAGGACTAGTATGGGCTCCAGAGTCATATGTTAAAGGTTCCCTTACAAGTCTCAGGCATTGTTGTTACAGCTCTCTAAGTCTCTTTGTTTCTTCTTTGTTTCTAATCATGGTGAATTAGTTTTGATGTGGTTCTATTCTTAGCTATCACTGATTGAGTGATGCTATATCCTATTTTTATTTTCTACTAGGCCACCAGTTCTGTTCTTTAGTAATAAATATCTCTTCATGTTATAAGAGCTCTAAAAAGAAAATAACTTCCTATGCTTTTGAACAGTTGATTCATAACCTGTCATATGACAGAAAATAATCATTTAATAATAATAATTTCTTTATATTCTATATTATTACTAAATTCTGCTTCTGAACTCCTGTTGTCTACTCCTATAGGATCATGATTTAGACTAGTTACTTATACTCCTCCTATTCCAGACTTAGTATAAGTACTCTATTAGTTACATCCTAGTTCCTTAGTTTGTAGATTAACATCTTTTATATGTTCTATCCTCACTCTTATCAATATACTATTCCTCTCCTAAACTTCTGATAACAATTCTGTCCTTCTGAAATACACAACCATATACACAACAGCAGATTGAGGCACAGTGCATGAGCTGAGGCCAAGGTTGTTCCTCACTTTTGTTATCAACTCTCCTCTACTCCAGGTCACTCCATTCCTGCTTTGCACAGTTCTTGACATAACCTTAAGACATATAATGGAATTAAACTATAAATAGCATAGGAAACTTAGGTAAACCATATCATATGATCAGATCAGGTGATTGTAGAATATTCCAGAAAAACATATAATCATAGGACTTTAGGGCATAGACCATATAGAAATAGTATAAGTAATATACATAATACAACAGGGAACTCTATTGAGTTCTTCTTAAATATTTATCTAGGATAAACTCTAAGATCTTCACAGTTTAATGTTAACACTTCAGACTTTTTCATATGAGGCTTCTTTTTCCTAACTAAGCTGCTATTCTTAGTGATAATGCTGTGGGGCTATAGGCTCAACTCTGCTGGTTCTTGAGTGATTGGCCTGTTGGTGGTAGTGACCTTATGTCCCTGGGTATATTACTATATAGCTAATAGCCAGCTTTGGTAATGAAGTCCTCTATGTCTTTCTTGCTATCTATTAGGTAATTCTATCTTAGTCCTAACTTTGGGGTGTGAAGTTGTAAAATTTGTTTATTTTTAGGCCTGAATATATTTTAGGTCTCATAACAACATTCTGGTAGCTCAGACTAGAATAAACCCATTCAGAATTTATACACAGAGCTTTGGCTTGCTGTGCAATTACTAGTACCCTAGAAATAGAGTTTGACCAGAGCACCTGGGTAAGTGTCTATTATTAAATATGGTATTCATGAGGGTCTATAGCAGTGGAGCATATTTTTTGGGATAGAAAGTAGTATCTGAGAGGCAAGCATATGTTGAAAGCTAGATTCTTTTCCTTTTTATTATTTATTTTGTTTGTAGCTATACTTCTTTGTCTCATGCTTAGTTAGTGTGGTAGAGGCATTTACAACATGTTTCAAGGGTCTGTAGTCTCTCTTTTTTTGTATTGCTATAGTCTGCCTATGTGCTCTGTGTAATAAATCATTGATTTTTTTTAAAAAAAAGACATATGTTTGTCTCATACCATAACACTACTACCCTTATTGTAGCAACTTAGCCTAAGATAATTTAATTATACTCCAAGTCTCAGTTGATAAGGGAAACTCAATGGAGTTTCTATTGAATTCTGTAGCAAAAACTTAAAATAACTTAATTACTTAAATAGTCTTGTAGCTCTAGAGCAACAGTAGAAGATAATAGAGAAAATGGTATTATGTCTTTTTTGTGTCCTAGAGTATTTTATTAGAATAACAAATCAAAAATACAACAAAAAGAAAAGAAACAAAGAAAACTTCCAAATTCCCAAAGATAGTAAAAGAGAAATAATGAGATAGCATCTTTCCTAATTACTTGGCTACAGCTCCCAGCTCCTCTAATCCTACTCCTGGGGTTCCTTTTCAAGTGCTAGGTAGCTCTCATGTTCCTTGATGGGCTGTAAAGAAAAGTACCAATTGTTAAGCCTCAGATCTTGGAAAATTCAGGAGGAAGAAATATTTATTGGCTAAAAGGAAATAGTGAGACTAGGAGGATAAACAAGGAGAGTTAAGAACAAGACTAAGGTCTTGTTTGAGAAATGCCAGTACTTAAGGGCCCTTAAAAACTGTATAGTACAAACTAGTTGATCAAATATTCAAAGAGATCTAGATAGTGGCTTCAGTACATAATAGGTGTCAACAATAATGATAGAGGAGGTGTGACACCAATCTTGTGTTAGTCTGCTCTTGAGCACATCATTTTCTTCAATCCTCTTCTTTACTTCTCTTTTTAACTCCTCTAGTCCTTCTCCTACCCTTATATTTCCTTACATCTTCAGCCAGTCTCAGTCTTCTTCCAGTATGCTTGTGATGCAGCTTCCAAGGGAACACATTTTTCCAGTTCTAGTTATAATTAGCCATTAGAAGTAATAGCTCTAGTCTGATGGTAGCCCTAGTATTTATAAAGAGTGATGGCTACTGAGACATGATGTCATTCTGATAGAAAATAAACTCCCTAAGGTCCTTTCTGCTCTCAAGAGCACTCTAGAGGAAAGTTCCATTTTAGATCTGTTATGAAACTGTTTGGACAATTCTTATGAGGTCTCTGGTGGTGGTCACAACTACTGCTTTGCTACTTGAGTAGTATACATGAGTCCAAGACTAGGCTTCTAGTAGTTATCTCTAGGAAGTCAGACTTATCTCTTGAGCTGATTATTTTTGTCATAGTCCTCTCCAATAACTTAGATATATTCTTTGGCAACTATCCTCACCTTTCTTCATTTCAATGTTCCATTCTCTTTCCATTTTATAGTATATACCTATTTTGATCCTACAATATTCTTTTCTTCTGGTCTTGGTACAATTTCAAATACATCTCATTCTCAAAGCATCTGGTATTTAACTACCATTGCTTTCCACCATAGGTTTAGTCTCTTTATAATATCTTTGTAAGTTTGTGGTATCTAGGCTGCTATGTCAATGTTATTTGCTTCTAGGTTGTTAAGATACTCAAGTGACTCCTTTAGACATATACTTGGTTTTGGTATTCTTTGAGATCTTCTGACTATGAGTAGTCTGTTTTAGGTTTGTTTCTTGTCCTTTGTTGTAACATGCCTGTCTCATTGTCATTTAAGCTTTGAGACTTGAATTCAGCTATAAGCTTGTGTAATCCAGTTATATCCAGTGGTTACAATGCTATTGCTTGTTGAGGCATAGTCTGCTTTTCATTGTTTTCCTTTCTTTTGTAAATATTAGCCTTTTGCTAAGTCTGTACATAGTTGAAAACATTATCCACTTCATGAAATTGCTTTGAGTTTGTCTATGTGATAAAATTTGTAGTTTCCTCTTCAAATATGATGTCTCTAGATTTAAATACTACATCTGTTGACTATTTAAGCAATTTGTAGTCCTCACAATCATAATATTCTAAAAGAGCAACTTTAACTGATCTGGGTTGTAGCTTTGATATGTCTAGGTCAAGGAATATGTGTGCATAGGCTGTTATTCCAAAAGGCCATAGGTATGATATATCTTGTCTTTCCCCAGACCAGATTTCTGCTGGTATTACTCTAGGATATCTTGAAGAGAATATCAAGTTCTTTATGTAAACTACTATATATACCATATTGGTATCATGCTACCAGTGTTATATGAAATAGTGAGCAGGTAAAAATAGACCTAGAGCTCATGAAAATACCTTGGGAGGCAAGTAAGATGAGCTGGTATTAGGTTATACACAGAGTTATTAGATGGCAATATTTTAAAAATACTTGAGCTTTAGAACTAGCAGTATACCAGTAACAGACTTAGACAAATATGCTGCTGATTACAAATAAGCATTGTTGGAATCAGATCAGATATATTTAGATAAATGATACCTAGGACATGATTTAGAAAACTTGAACTGTGGTTAGAGCTTACTAACATTTGACAGATAACTAAAGAGTTCTAAATCACAAGCCAACAACAGAGAGAAGAACAGCAAAGAATAAAAAAGATTCTAGAAGAAAATGGCAATGGAAACACATCATTAATAAGAAGGAATCAGGAGAAGAACATGTAATCTTTAGGACTTTGGGGGGACTTAGAGTAAGAAGAAGTCAAGGGAATCCTAAAAGTAGTAATAGTTTCCTTTTTATATTTTATTCTTTTTGTAATAACTTTAATATAGTATCTAGGACAGGAAGAATAAAAAAAAGAAGAGTCTATTATAAATAGTTATTTACTGTTTGTGATGGGTGCTTTGATATTTTAAAGAGTTCAAAAATGCAAAGTTAGACAAGTGACAAAAGATGTTGTTAATATTGGAATATTGAGTCAATGTCATAATCTTGTTGAAAGTTCTAGAACATTTTACTTTTTTAGTATATAGACTTAGTAGTTGTCACAGTTGTGCTATGGACTAGTAGTTACATACTGTATGATTTACCACTACACCATAAGGGTGATGTTAGCAAGGCTACTTGCTAACAAGGATCCAGCTATTTATGTAGTTCATTTGAACAAGTATTTTATTATACCTCTATAATACTATTTAGTAGTCACTTTTTGTGACAGTAGTTTATTGTATATATTCACTGGTTTGGAAAGGAATAAATTACAAATGCTCCTACATTCCAAGACAAACTAGTCTGTAAATATTTTCTACAATAGTTAAGTCTGAGGTCTAATTCTCAGACAGAGAGTCCTTATATACAGAATTATAATAGTCTGTACACTAAAACAGATTATCACATGCTACTACCCATTGTTCTATATATGGTAGTGCCTTTGTGCTTAATATAGTGATAACTTAACCTTATAGAGGCTGTCCTTTGTTCTAAGAAAAGGACAGATGACTATCTATGGATAATTAATAAAGTCTATATACAAACATTAAGGCCTTCATATCTTCACTAATATTGATCGTCTTGAGATTGTTTTAAACTCATTCTGAGAGTTATGAAGAGGGCTTCTGCTGAGCCTACAACTGAAGCATTAATTATGGCAGTTTCTGAGATATTGGTAATTTAATAAATAGTACTATGGTAGTTACTAGTTGATCTGCCTGATATCTCAGCCAATATTGATTGCCTCAAGATGTGACTGGCACTGATCAAAAGGT
>Ga0153958_1000029_pt1 | contig 26037 bp, 10 predicted proteins | sample TSFL042MetaG_FD_104719 | JGI IMG/M metagenome (GOLD analysis project Ga0153958, IMG submission 104719) | Attine ant fungus gardens microbial communities from Florida, USA - TSFL042 MetaG | ecosystem: Host-associated > Fungi > Mycelium > Unclassified | place: USA: Florida, Wekiwa Springs... | reverse complement strand
TTCTCATACCCATTAATTAGTGGAAGAGGGAAATCTTATGCTTCTTAACACTTGGAGTTCGAAATGGTCCATCTTTATTACGATTACGATCGGTCTTAGTAGGGAATCTTGAATTCTTTCCTATTTTCTTTCTCTTACGCAATTTTCAGTGCTTCGACGAGGACTTCGGGCATGGCTAGCTCCCCTTCTTGATCTTGTGCGCTAAATTATAGAATAGAAGACACGGACTTCTCTTTACTCAGTCAGTTCACGTGGAGTTTCCTCTTTAAGAGTTACAACGAAGGCTTGAAGAGAGTCTGATTCCCCTTTGTTCAAGTCCGAGGTCGTGTCTCCTTAGCTAGGGCGACGAAGTTAGTAAATCACGAATACGAGTTAGACTGGACCTTTACGAAGGTCATGCTTTCTTTCGAGTCTCAAGCTTTCAAGTAGCTTTGACTAACACGAATCTTTATAACCAAAAAAGTATACTATACATACCCTAGGATGGAGTAGTAAGCTCTTGAAATCTTATCCGGTTTGGAGGTTGTTCCGCGTTTGCACAGTTCAAGGCTTCCTCCCTGTATACAAAGCCGCACCGAAGCACAGCTTTCCAAGCTTGGGGATGATCATCCGGTCCCGATCCAAGCGCTTTAGTAGATTGCTGGACCAAGGTTCCGAGCGTAGAATCGAATCTGCTCTAGTATTTGCTAACAGATCAGTAGGCTCCTAAAGCCTCAGAAAGAGAAGGCAGACTGAAGTCTGAACTAACAATTCCCTCTTTATCAATTCAAATACCCTGGGATTCAATGCCAATAGCCTTCACTGCTTTATCCCAATGATTCTATTCAAATACCCTGTATTTCGTTTCCCAGCCTCCTAATCTCTTCCTCTGCCCTAGTCCGGGAGACTATAGAATCTTCTCCTCCGGGATCTAAAGTCGACCTGTAAGCCATATCTGAAGGAAAGGCTCTACTGATTCGAAAGGGATCGTCATGCAAGAACTATAAGAGGCTCCTCTCAGAGGTGGTCCTTCCTTCTATTGATCGGTGGAGTCGACGAGAGCTTTCCCAGAGATTCTCATAGATCGGATGATCCTGAAACCTATTGTACCTCAGTTGGGGAATCTTCCTGCGACTAAGCTATTTTGTCTGGCCAGGCGCTTCTCTGTGGGCTCTTGGGAAACAGTCTCATCTGGTGGATATCTGGAAATTAGCAAAAAACAGTACCAAAGAGGGACTTAGCGGCAAAGAGGCGATTAGACAACATAGGAAATCTGGAACTTTGTTTACTGCACTTTATCTTAAGCAGTGCGCGGTGTCACTGCAGCAAGCGTATGCAGGTTCCGAATATCCGAAGACTCTGTTACCTTTTCCTGTCTCGTTGACGAGGTCAGGTTATCCCATGACTTTCTTATGAGTCAGCTGTGGCATTTAGGTTTCCTATCTACAATTCATTAAACACCAGAAATTGGAGTCTTTCTTTTTTGATGATCTCCGACCCCGCAAGGCACTACTGTAGAGCACTACTGGGGATATCTCTTGATACTCTGCCAGGCGTTGACCAGCTTGTGGCCCCACCGCGGGTGGTGAACCGGATCGAAGAATGTATGTATGAGAGGAGAGAGAAAAGCACTTTCTCTTCCAAATTTAAAGAGCACAGCACCCTAACTTCAACAGAACTCTTGGGGTAGGCTAGCTACTAGTCGTCCTAAAAGAGAGATCTTTGTTTTGCTTTACTTTAGCAAGAGGCCTATTGTTCGCAGACACCTACTTCTATTAGCTGACATAAAAGACAAAGATTCTTCGTTCTTTCTGAGAAAGAGTTCGAGATCAGAGAGGGCAGACCGGCCACAACGTCTGGCATAGTAGGAAATGGTGCCCTTGGCTCACTCCTGCCAGCACTAGTTCTTTCGATGCTATTACTATTGGGGTCTGAGTCTTGTGCCTCAACTTTCTATTATAGTCAAGTGAGCTCGCTTACTCTGATCCTACTGCGTAGACGTCGTCGAATAGGCTACAGCACCCGATCATCATCAGCAAGAAAACGGCATAGCATTACAGCAACAATCTTTGGACAAAGAACGACAGGCGTACCGGCACTCACCTATAGCTCCAATCACTTACAACAGAAAGAGACAAGGGGCTTACAAAGAGACCTGCTACCTTTCCTCGGACCATTTTCTGGAAAGGCCATTACTCTTACTAGAAAGAAAGGAAGTACAATGGAGCTGAGCCTATGACCGTAGCCTGTCAAAGCAAGCTTCAAAAGTCATGTTTGAAGGCTACCTTAGGCTTGATTGTGGTACCAATGAAGCTTTCACTCTTAGACCATAGTGGATTTTCCTTCCGGAAGTAAAAAGCCGGTGCTTTGGTTAACGGCTTCCGAAGTGACTAATCGTAGCCAACTTATTCCAAATGTATGCTTTCTATTCTAATATGTATCTTTATATAGGAGATGAAAGAAGTCAACGAAAAAGTAGAGATGAGAGAAGCGAGCCTTTCTAGTCAATAGAGCAAAGGAGAGTCCGTTTTTTCGAGTGAGTGGCTTATGCTCCTTCGATTGACAATGGTTGGTCTGAGTTGCCATCCGATCCAAAGAAGGAAGCGGATAGAAGAACCAAGGGATTCAAGCCAAGCGAGCAACCCGTGTGAATAGAACGAGCAAAGGAAGTGCATTAAGCATTCCCTTTACTTGGAAGACTCAATCTCAACGGATAAATAGCAATGCAAGATGCAATGATGCGATTATATTCTAATGATATAGCTAATGAGAAAGCATGAAGTGAAGCTTATGACCGTGGTGCCAAAGAAGAAGAACTAGACATTGCACATTCTATCTTTCTTTCTAGAGAAATCGTTTTATTAAGAGTATACCATTTATGCCAAGACGATTAGGACCCATATTCCATTTCTGAGATTGAGAGTTCCGAGGCTTTGACGCCGAAGCGAAGGTAGAAAGGAATGATATCGGGTGAACAGAATAGATGTCTCGGATTCCGTGGAGCTTAGGCTTAGGGATCAATACAATATACTGGTTTGTTTGGGTATAGCAGGACTTGAACCTGCGACCATTAGGTTAAAAGCCCAATGCTCTACCAACTGAGCTATACACCCCAAAAAAAGAAATAGCGTAAATAATAGATGGGCGAACTAGAAAGTAAGGCAAAGAACGGACTAATAACAAGCCACAGAAGGCTTATCCTTAGAAAGTAAAAAACCCTCTTCATAAGCCTTCGGAGCAGTGAAGTAGACCATAGGAATGGGGTACGAACGGATAAGATAATTTACTTTAAGGGCAGCCCTTTCCATTATTCAAGATAAGCGATATAGAAAAAAAGTCAACCAGATCTTCACTTATGTTATTTCGAATTATGATCGAGGCTGTTAACCACCTTCTTGCTACTAACCCGCACCTACTCATAAGCATCTTACCCGTGGGATTCGACTTGCCTTCCCTACCTCTTTGGATGGTATGCCCGGGATGGTAGGCTTTCGGGTAGGATGGTTTGGATGGTATGGTTTCCGTGGCAGTAAGAGTTGGGGGTTAGCTCACAAGGTAGCTCAGTCCCCCGAGGGGATCAATATCAAGAAATATAAATAAAGTATAGTAGGACAGAATCATTAGCATTCTATCTAGAGATAATGCGACTGGAGATTTTGATTTCCCAGCTCGAAAGGTAGTTAGTTTTGGGGAGAGTCCGACGTGAACGAATCCGCTCTCTTTGCTGTGAACAAGAGGAAGCTCTGCAGATGAAGCAGCGCGTCGGGCTACAATCATACTCTTAGTTTTCTATTTGGGTTATAGGTTGTGGGGCTGGACGGGAGCAATATCATTTTTTATATACTATGATGTTATCGAGTGGGTCCTATCCGCCATAGGGGACCTGACTCTTTACGTCGGAGGCGATGGAGGTGGGCCGAGCTCGCGCCCGCCTTTCGATCTAAATCTCCCTGCTGAGCCGGAGTCCGCCCCCCCGTCGGACCCGCGGGCGCTAGAACTAGAAGATGAAAATCTTCGTCTACGCCAGGAAAACGCCGAGCTCCGTAGCCTATTGTCTTGGGAAAGTGGCCTGAGAGTGCTGGGACAAAGACATATCTGCTAGAACGAGTGCTTTAAGAGTGCGGTCATAAAGTCTTTCTTTCCCCAAGGGGTAATTCAAGTCGATTTCTCCTCTATCGCAGCATCCTTCTTCGGAAATGACGCCGAACATAACACCATCAGGTTACAGTTATTTCCTTCCTCGAAAGAGTTGGAGTTTGATCTAGTATGAGATCTAATTACAGCTGCTAGTTTCTTTACAGTGATAAGGACCTCCTTAAAGTATTACATTACTTAATCCCCCTTCTTCTAGCCATCCAGTTGCAGTGAGAATTGCCAGCCATATAGTTGAAGAAAAAAGGGTAATCTCCTCTAGTGTAAGTGCCAGTTTCCAGCCCTAAAATAGGCTGGCTGCTTTGTTCCCTCAACCCCATAAGAAGACTACTTTGATATGCGATATGCTTTACTCTCTTGCTCTGGGCAATTCATCAGTTAAGACAGCAGGAAAGTTAGAGATAGCTGGTTCAAGATCAAGATCAAAAGAAAGCAGGTTCTAAGGCAGTCAAAGTATATTTACTTTTTAAGAGTTATCATCCGCCTTTACAGCAGGATCTTATAAAGTAAAGAGAGTTCTCTTTTAGCCAGTAAGCTAGTGAAAGCAAGCGAATGGATAGCTAGTTTACAGGGTAACCAGCGAGCTATAGGAAAAGCAGGCTAAAGGGCCAAGGGTTACAGTTCCACTCCCGACGGTTTCATTTGAGGTCCAGTCGCCGTATGCTTAACACATGCTGGAGCGAGCGAATTGGGTCCATAGAAGAACTCCCTAGGCGATAATAGGTTGCATGGAAAGCGGGAAAGGGAATGCTTTAGTTAAGGAAAGCTTCTACGCCCGAAAAGCATTCTTCATCGACGGAACTTCTAAATAAATGTGATGCACGAGGGACAACGAGACAGCTTGCGGAGAAGTTGCGCATGGACGGAATCGAGTCCGGGGGGCAGGTCATAGCTTTCGAGCGAGACAAATCAAAAATGGTTATTCCCTTACAGAAGCGAACTCTCTGAAAGAGCTTGACAGGGTTATTAGCGCAGGATGCCTGCCACCTTTAGAATCAACGAATCTCATAAACAAAAGGTAAGAACGGGGGGCGGTTGGTCTACTAAGAATCAAGCCAAGTCAGAATTAGAATAGGGCAGTCGACCAGCAGAAGCTTTGGACAAAGAGCCAGCCGACGCAATAGTTGTCATTTCCAGCTCTACTTCAGAGAGATTGGTTGAAGTGACCTGGTGAAATCAACATACTTATAATAAGTAATAAGAGTCTTTCGTGAAAGCTGATGACTAGCGCGGGGGAATCCTTATCGATCGAGACCAGCATGGGAACCTCCGCCAGGGGAGATGATAGAAGGGGCTCCTTCATTCACCGAGGCTTATACTCCTAGATATATACATTATCGGCGGCAAGCATAGCCCGATAGCCAGAGAGCACGCCAAGCAGCGGGCAACAGATGGTGCAGCGAGAGCAGCAAGGGGTCTTGTTGTCAATTCTGAGTAGAGTTCAAAGTGGGTTCCCTATCTTTGTGAGAAGCCTTTTTTCCTATATATGTAATTGGGTAGTCATCAGGAACCTTATTTGAATGAAAACTCAATATAGGTCTCACTTGCCATTGCTGGATCAGCGATTGAGGTCTCGACGAGCCTTCCTTCTTCCTAGTCCTCTGCCGAACTCTAATACTTAAAAAGACAAGTGGATTCCGCCCCTACTTACTTCAATGAAAGCTAGCTCCTACTCCATCCATGAAATCCGCTCCCTACTATTTTTTTAGTCAAACGAAGCCTCGATCCTGAGGGAACGAAGAACCAAATGCTTGGCAATCCTTGGTACTGACTTTCTTTCCTCCCCCCTTTTTAGTAACAAAATGAACCAGAAGTAGGACCAAACTGAGAGTTAGCAGCATAACGTCACTCGTTTTCCTTTTTTAGTTCCTGCTCTTTCGACAGCTCCCGGTCCATTTTTGACCCTTGATAAAAGAAACTAACTATCCCCTTGGTCTCCAAATCTTCTAAGATTGAATGGAGATGCTCAGGGCCATAGTTAGTTTCGAGAATTCTTACGACCTCTTGCATCCGGTTCGGGGCAAGCGGTCGCATGTGTTCTTGGCGACGTAACTCATTAAGGCGATCCTGAATGAGGTTCTGGCGAGTAGTGATCCAGTCACTGAGATATCCCAACCGATATCAGTCTGGAATTTCCAGGATGGATTCAGGGTGGTTTTAAAGGCACCGATTTTCTCTTGGCACCTGTAGACTTATCATCTACAAGTAAAGAGAGTATCAAGCGTAAGAATTTAGGTGCACCTGAGCATCTATAGCTTTTAACTCTCCATCTCTGCATTCTCAATCTAAGGAAGGAATGGCGCAATAGAAAGACTAACTTCGAACTTGGACCTAACGGTCCTGGTGGTTAGATTCTCTCTTACCTACTGCCCTTGGTATACTACCGGTAAGAGCTGGGTAAGCAAACTTGAGAAAGAGCTGCATGGCAGAAAGCGAGAGTAGGTCGATCTGGGAACAGATAGGGTAAGGTTCGAAGAAGTCATGCCTAGCAATGATTAATCTGGATGTGGTTCTGACTTCTCCTTCGATCGATAAACGGTTTAATAGAGGAAAGACAAGCTCTGCTTTCTCTTTGTCTAGCAAAGTTGGAGTTCTACTCTATGACATCCATTTGAACTATGTTTGCTCTAATTCTATGTAAGCTCTAATTCCAATCTTTATCGCTACAACAATCTAGGTGTGATTTGAACTCTTCCCACCTAGATTGTTGTAGAAGTTGAATGTGACCATCGCGAGTAATAAAGATTAAACCTCCATAACAAGGCACAGGTGGGCCCCCTAGTTCAGTTCAATAGGGATAATATTTCCAGACAGACACAACTGGGACAACATAGCTAGAATTTCATCTTCGTAATCCTCCCTTTCGAGACTCAACAACGGAAAGGTCACGAAAGCTTCATTCATGAAGCGACAATACAAAAGAGTCGGGTATGCGACTTTAAAGAGCCGGTCGAAATCGTCTAACATAAAATGAAGTAAGACGCAGGCGAGAATGCCTGCAGGCTGTATCCCTGTATCCAGAGAGAAATTTAGATTTATTCCATCCGGGACAAGATTTAATAAAGTTAAAAATGTACTTATCCGTTTCAACTTTCGTAAAAGAGAGTGACGAGAGATTGTATTTAGAGAGTCAATCAGATCCAATTTGAAAACTGTTCTGGCTCTGACTACACCAAGTAATTGGCCATAGAACTCCTTGTGATCCGTTCTAAAACCAAACGATTCTTTCAAAAAGATCTTCGATCTCTTAAAGTGAGAAATTAGCGTACGAGCTAATGCTGTCAAAACGAGATCGTCGCTTTTGTCGATACAAACAACAAAATCAAAATGAAAACCGGCTAAAGAAAAGGCTGGTCGAGAATCCAATGCTTGTCCGATTCCATGCTTATGATTGAATTCTTCTTGGAAACCAAGTCATTAGACAACACCTGTCTGCGGATTCGATTCCAAAGCACAATGCTAGCAAATGGCGGGCCTCCGCTTTTCTTTTCATTAATGTATCCCCCCTTCGGGGTCTGAATCCACAGGCGCTGACTCTGCCATCTCTTTCTGTCTGCTTCCAGAGGTGCTTAAATGGTCATTATCCGGGTGAAGGGATGGACTGGGGTAGGTAGGGATTAGCCCTTCTCAACTCCGACTTTTTCAGTTTCTTGGGGAAAGAAAATCGAATGGAGAAGTGGGCAAGTGGGTCTCCTTCGCAGCTGCCATGCTAAACAAACCTGGTATGGAGCGGACTGCAGGAAAATTTGGCAATCGGCCACGTGACTTCACGTACGATGTCTCAAAGGCCGATGAGATCAATAATGGGATTCTTGGCTAGAAGAAAGGTTCTGTGACATGGACGCCCAGCCCAACAAAACTCGGTCGGTCGGTTGGCCTAGTATGATATTGATAACTAGGTCGGGAAGAAAGAGTCTGAGGTCGAGTTAACCATGGACCTGTGACACGCAGAGACCGGAGCGGACGAAAGGGAAGCTTTCTGGCAGGCTTTCAAAGGCAAGGAACCATGAAAAGAGCACATCAAGTAGCACCAATAGACAGCTATTGAACAATTTCATTTGCCTATATATAGAATGAACAAACACTCAACCATAGCAGAACAGGCACCACCGCCACAATGTGCATTGCCTCCTTATGGAACAAGTCACTCGAGCTGAGCTGGCGTATGGATTACCTATGAGCAGGTGTCGCACTCGGAATAGTTTTATTGGCACAACCTGAACTGGAACTATCATAGGCATAATAGTAGGAACCGGCACTCAACCATGAATATTTGCTTTTTTTAGTCTTTCTGGTCTTCCATTGATATTGCCTGGTTTTCTTCAGTAGTCGCTAGGCTAATGGGTACGGTCCAATCAATGGAACATTCTTCACGGAAGCAAGCGGCTAAGAAAGCAAGTCACAGGGGAAGCCATCACTTAGAATAGGTATATTAGGAAACAGGACAATCTCATTGCCTCGATCCTTCAGTTAGCTTGCCAAAGCAATCACTGGCAACTATTCCATAGCCTCCTCTGGCAACAGGTTCCTCTTCTCTACTCAATTACACCTTCCCTCTCCCTATGGTCGAGTTACCAACTCCTTTCAGTCGAGTGTCTTTGAACCTCTCGTACCTGGTCTTACTCTCGCCCATGGTCCCCAGAACGCTCCTCAATGGCAAACTAGGAGCACGGAAGCGATGAGAGCATGCCCACTCTCGCCGGCTAACACAATGGATCAATGCAGGGAAGACAGCACCGAAGAAGACGGACACAGAAGAAGATCATCCGACCGGCGAGATAGTTCGATTTCTGGTAAGCTAACTGAGAATCCAATAGATAATATAGCTTTGATAATTCTTTCTCGATATAACTATAACGATTTCTTGTGAGCCACGAAACTGATAATCCAAGTCGTAAGTACGAACCACTCAATGAGAATCTCAGGCCAATAAGCTACGACTACGAAACGAATTGGATCGGGTTCAGCGCTTGAAAGCTATCGAAGAAGAGTCAATTCACTGCTCAAGTCAAGTCAAAAAGTACACTTATTCAATAGAAGACTGCTTCATATCTCAATCTATAGATCGCAATCCGTGGGTAAGAACCCTTCAAAAGAGAAAGTTTCTCAGTCGAAGGATAAACTGAATTGAAATCTCACTTTAAGCCGGTTGTTACCCGTATCAGTAAGGCTAGTGAGCAAGTTTATTAGGTTTAGGAATGATTCTTAGGAAGCGAAGCAACCTCTTCTCTTTGCGAGGTACGTTTCAGTTCTGCGGGCAGAAAAATAAGTTTATGCTTGCCTTTCATACTATTCCGTTGATTATATTTGACCTTCTTAGGGCGTGAAGCATTCCATCGGGCTTCCCGCTGAAGGAAGTGTTCAAGTCGCTTCTTTTCCGCTTTCAAGCTGAATCAAGTGGGGAAGATTGCTTCTATCCGTCAAGCATTGGAGTCGTGCCTGAATCCTTTGTTTGTTCGTTCTTCTATTTCTATCATCTGCACTTGCCTTTATCAAAGGAAGAAATAGTGAAAGAAAGTAAATAGCTCACGGGGCAACGAAGCCTTAAACTGATAAAAGAGTCATCGCGGGTGTCCTCTAAGCTTCTCGTTTGAACTAGTATGCGCTTTCTAGCCGTTGCGTTGATATAAATACCTCAATCTTTCTACTGAAGGCGCAGGAGTGAGGAAAGCGACGAAGTGTATCTGTCCTTCTAAAAGAAAAGAGTTCAGAAGTTCATTAGCTCATCTCGAATGGGGTGAATCAGGAAGGACAAGACGAATGCGAGTTCAGGGACTATCAAAAGATAGGCCCGAAGGGAGCCCTTATGAAGGCTTATTTCATCGATCCAGGTTTTTGTGTGATCATCTCGATCTAGCATAAGATATAGTTCAGTAGCGAAATGCTCAAGGCAGAATCCGAAGGTGGGGCGAGAAAGAGGAATTCCCATGGGTGGTACCAATGCCAATACTTGAGATTTTTTTAATATATGCTCACGCCCACCATCTGTAGTTAGCAGGCTCGGGAGAAGGTTTTATTAAAAAAAAATAAGTCATCACTCCTCTCCCTAACGGTCGAGTTCTTACAAACCTCCGCTGTGAACGCTATTATCTCAGAAGCTCAGGCTGTTGCACGCCTTACATCTCAGATTGCATCTTCGCCTCCACGAAAGAAGAATCAAATAAGTCAAGTTCCATGGGCACCCTCCGAAGTCTCATCTCAATCCGGCGCTTTATAAGGCTAAACAATCGTAGGCCTGGGCCTTTCTTGATCCTTTGCAACCGTCTTGTCTTAACTGTCCCGAGCTACCGTTGTGGGTTGTGCTCATTAAAAGAGTTGTCCTAAATGCCCCTTTTTAGCTGTCGCAGGAAGTGAGGGCTCAGTCAGCCAAGTGGGCCGTTTTCAAGCAGTGAAGGCGATGGAAGCTCCGCAGTGGGATTCAATAGTCCTCTCTCAGTTTAAGACTTTCGTTCTTCTGGCAAGGGTTTGAAGAGGGGTTTGATAGCTAGGAAAGTAAAGTCAGGGAGGAAGGCGCTGTACTATTGGGCAAGTAGCGGTTGTAGTCTCGGCTTTCTTGTAGCTTTTGGGATTTTTTAATGCGGATTCAAAAAAAGGCTTCAAGCTCAAGTGCAAGCTTGTTCAGCTTTACTGCAAGTCTAATGAAAGGAAAGAGGCAAAGTCCACTCGCTATTAGCTCGCTTAAATCTCTTCACTCGCATAGTAAACTGCGCTCGCCCTAGTCAAATCCAGATCTTGTTCCTTTGCGAGCGGAAGTCAGAACAAATACAAAAACTTCTTTCTTTTACGCCTTATTAGTTATGAAAGCGGATGGCTTTCTTTCGGAAAGAGAAGGCTTGCTGCGAGAAGCCAAAAAAAAGGTCGGTCCACCTCTTGTAGATCCTCAAAGATTGAGGAAAGTCGTCTTCACATCTTTATTTTTATTAGAGCCAGGGTAAAGCTCTAAGTAAAACCACAAAAGCCATGATTATCCTGAGTGAGTCCTTATCTTAAACCGGAGAGAAGGTCTCAGTGTAGTCGATGCCCTCTTTCAGAGTGAAGCCCTTGGCGACAACCTGACCTTCTATCTCTCAATCTTTCCTTTTGAGTCCCTCTTGGTCTTATCTTTATCAATTTACACCCTATGGGTCCTTCAGGCAACTCTAATCAACCAATTCTTGTCCATGGAGTTCATATCCTCCTTAATTGCATCATACCACCTCGAGGTTTTATTCCACCTATGGCTTGTGAAAACGTGACTGGGTCATCGTAAACTATCTGTCCCTGTACCACAGGCTGAGTTTCCACAGCGCTTGGCTGTTCCACTTTTTATGAAAAGGTAAGGTCAGTTCGCTAGGAAGAGTCGGAGGTAGTTTCTCTGGTTCTGGTAACTCCTCAAAGAGGATGTCTCGAGGTTCTAACACCCCACTCACTTACTTTTTCGTCCTAAAATAATCTTGCTGACTTGGTCTCAGCCGGGCAATCAAACCACTTCGTCCCTTGTTTACGAATGAACTAGAACTTTGTGATGGAATGTAAGATCGAAAAGTACTAAGCTCCTGTCATTAGTGCTGTTCTGAGGCCTAGGTTAGAGAACGAAAGTGTCCAATCTCGGGGGTTAGTAACCACACAGCAATGGAACTTGGCTCCCAGGGGAAGGAACCCTGAATTCTCTCATCATGGTCTTTATCTTCGTATTAGAAAAGAAAGATAGTTACCTTATTCAGTAGGTAGCCTTAGGAAAGGCACACCTTGGCAGATATCTTATACGATATAATCGTTTCTTCGGGCACTGCGGTAGGATGCGAATAGATATAGATCATGACGTGCGCTAGTTCCTAAATTTCTATAATGGAATAGTAAAAGGCATAGGTTCGAAACGAACAGTTGACAATCGGGAAACTTATATCTCTCAACTCTTTCTGTACGTGAAACTCGCCGTCAAACTCGGTCGTTATTGCTTTCTATGGTCGAGGGTGGCTCACAACAAAGGTCTAAAAAGGGAAATTAACGCATTTTATGAAGGCCCAACGTGAAAAGACCAGGCGCGAAGCGGTTACTCTTTTGAGTGAACTAACCCGCCTAAACAATGTCTTTCTCGATGGAAATAATAAGTAAGGAAATTGAATTGAGCTTGAACGTAGCGAATGCTATCTCTTTCCTGCAACTCGACTGTTGAACAGGATGGCACGAATCCGCTCTTTGATTTAGTTAAGGAAGGAAGAAATTGTTCTCTTTGCGTTTAGCTGGGCTCTAGAGGTTATCATAAATTACTTTGAGTAGGCATCTTTCCATTAGCAAAGCTAAAGCGACGTAGTACCTAAGCTGTTCTTGCTAACGTCCTTTAAGGGAGAGAAGTCCCCCGAGGGAGTAATAAATTGAATACAGAACAAGGTTAAGGAGCATGAAACTGAATTGGTATTAGTGTGGTTTGCTTTCCCTTGTGACTATACTATGGTAGCATGGTTAAGTTAATGTAGCCTATGGCTTCGGTGGTAGCTAGGCTAAGTCTTGGCTTGGTGCTTTAGTTGTAGTAGGTGTGGTGGAGGCCTATCGAAGGAACTGACGGGGTAAGTTATTTTCTTAAGCTCCTGACCCAAGGTAGGAATCGCTTTCATCACAAATTGACGTAGATAGAATAGCCTTACTTAATTCCGCTTTTCCTTAACTTAACTAGTCAAAAGCAATTGTAGAAATTACGTAGGTGATGTGAACCACTTCCATCTCATGGTAGCTATTCCAACTCCTAAATCGCTGAGTGATGGGCAACGATCTCTAATTAGCTATGACGAAATGGAAAAGGTAATCGCGACCCTATCACGAGAGTTGAAAGCAAGTGGGGAGGGCCAACCAAGAAAGTATTAAGACCCAAAGAGCTATTAACCACTGATGATGCAAATGTTGAACCAAATAATGATTCAAACATTGTATAGATCACACTAAGTGGCCACCTATCTGTCGCTGATTTTAAATCAAACGAATAAACATCCTTGATCTCACTACAACGAGACCTAAGTAATGTTAGAGGTTTCTCTTGGTTGAAGGTACCATCAGATTGAATCCTAGATAACACTTCAAATGCCCAATCATGGACAGGAGATAAAAGTATCTGCTTGACATAATTACCTATGGCAAATATCCTTCTTTTGCCACCTCCCTCAATCGAACGACCTAGTCTTCCAAGGGAAGGAGTTACATTTGAAAACTCAGGAAAAGGATTGTTATTCATGACCTCCCTCTCAAAGCGGGATGCGTCACGTTGACTGAACATTTCATTGTTTTCGTCAAAACAATACCTGATCCTCGGATACCACAGAATCCCAAACAAGGATCCAGCGGACTTCTTGGCGTCTTCCAGGACTTTACAGAACCAAGAATTAACCTCGAAAGGGAACGCCCGAAAGAAAGATTTATATCGTTTCCTCGGGTTATCCTTTAACCGTATGGGTCTCATGTTGGAAGCTTTGGCCTTCCAGGTCGGTCTCCAGCTAATCCCTGATTTAAGGGGAATAGTGGAGATATCAGGGATATACTTCCTAAACAATAGAGGCACTTTATTAAGTATCTCTACTGAGGCCATCGCAACCTTTCTAAGGTCCGATGGAGGGGACAGTATAGATTGGAAGGTCTCCTTCGACACTGGCTTGGCTAGCTTTATAAGCTTGGCCATAGTAACGAAAGGTAGATCTTAACAACTACATCCGCCCTATCATCCTGCCTTCTTATAAGTTTTCGATGGAATGGAAACGATGCTGAAATCATCTGGGCAGATGAGGAGCCACTCATTGTTAAGGTGCACGCCCAGGAGGCATTCTTGTACCAAGAGAATGTGGGCCCCGCCATCGACCAATACCCAAGACACCGGAACTCCCTCTTTATGTACCTTTCTATTATATAGATAGAGCGGCTTCAGGTGCATAGTCATAGCAAAGGGGGGTCGATCTATGAGGACCCGAGCTGAGCTAACTGGTCGAAGGAAGCTCATGTCTTGGTTCTTTTGGATGATGGTAATCATGGGACTTCCTTTGATCCAAGCGACGGGCTCAATTTGCTCCCTTTGTTGTTTGCCGAAAGACTCACCAGCCTTGTTCTCTTTGGGTTGGTCATCTCCCCCATCCTCTATCTTAGACACTGGTTGTTCTGCCTTTCTCTCTTCGGGACCCCCTTCGATAGCCCAATCGGGAATGGAAGTTAAAGATTAAAGAGCAGAAGTTCAACTAACCTACGCGCCCCACCTCTTCGCCTAAAGATAGCTATTCTTCGCCTCTCGAAAGAGGCTACGTACCTGTTAAACGATAAGCGCTACGCTTTTCCCTAGGGCTTTCACTTCTTGTCTACATTCAAGTACGAGAGAATGAATTCCTCTAGCTAAGTTCCCTGTCGAGAGGGAAGAGAGGAGAATTCGGATCTAAGGTACGTCGACTGGCTTTCAAAGGACGAGTAAGGGACGGGTCTGGTTGAGTAAGTCAGGAATTGAATTGCGGCCTTTCCTAAGTCAAGAGATCGAAGAGGCTTTCATGCAGCTCTTTATTCTTTATGAGTTCCTGGCCTACCAACTAGCCAGTTTACCTGCCAGGCGTGTATTTAATATACAAATTAAACAACTTACTTTGACTTCAATACCCAGGTTGGAAGATCATAGGCGGGCATTTGAGCTCCGCACCCGATGGTTCTCTTGGATTAGGGCCTCTAACTTCACCCTAGACGACTGAACTCCTGGACTTCATTCTACTGCTGTAGGCTCTCGTAAGTCAATATCAAGATCTCTTCCTAACGGGATTCTATCCTAATAAAAAAGTCTTAATCTCAGGCCGTAATGCTGGCTTGTATTCTCTTTCGTTCGAGGAGCGAAATCGGTATATGTAGTGTTATTTCTTGTGCGCGTTAGTCCATGAAAAGGCCTTTTCTTCACCTCCTGCGGATGGGGGACGGCTAGAAATATAAGATGCGGGACTAGTCGGAGAAGCCTGCCCGAGAAAGCTAGAAAGCAAAGAAGCCAGCGGCCGACTTCCTAACACTCCGATCTTATTAGGGAGCTCTAGTGGACTTTGGCAATCCCGGGAGTGCAAGAAGTCAGTATGCAAGACTAAAGTCTCTAATTTCCACTCCGGGCTTAAACCCAGAGATTCTTTTCCCACTCCCTCACGGGTAGTATAACACTTAGCCAAAAGCATTGGATGATCTTACTCTTCCCCTCTGTCTGGAGGAATATTGTCCTATGTTTTAGGAGTTGAATCTTTCTATTTGTCTTGCCAGAAAGTCCAGAATAACGTCAAGTCAATTGCTGAAGTTGGAGATTCTGAGTTAGTAGCTTCCCAAGCAAGCACTCATATAGCCTTCCTTCTATTGATAAGAGACGGAGATGGGAAGATACCAAGCCGCCCTATGAAATTACAGATCCCGGGGAATCCATTTTACTACATACACTCTTAAGGGTGAAACCTGTAACTTAGAATGAAGTAACAGAGTGAATTCCTAACGTGCTTAACTGAAAGTAGAAAATTGACCGTCCTGCCGCCTAGTCCAAGAGAAGCCAAACTCATTCTATGACGTTAGGAAAGCTAGAGCAGAGACTGAGCAGCTAGAAAGCTAAGTCTTTGCAATCCGTGCTTCCTCTGCTGATATGGTAGTTCAAAGCATTTGCCGCAAGGCAAGGAAGAACGAAAGATGCCTGCTAGAAAGCATCCTAACAGGAAGTCCCATGCTTCCTTAGAAAGATAAGTCATAGCATCCGATTTCGTTTTCTATGGAGTTAGGAAAAGGCGTAACTAACAGGTCTACTAACCTCCAAAGCCCCCTTGAATGAGAAGAAAAGACGTTTTCAGGGCCTCATGCGCCCAAACCCTTGTATTCAATTACTAAGCCCTTGGATTCGTTTCACCTCCTTAATCAGATAAGGTAGAGGCGCCTAACAGTAAGAATAAAGAAGAACGAGGAGGGGCCTTGAGCCTTAGATTCAACTCCCATTCCTCCCGCTAGTTCTTATCTTGACAACGGCGTAAGGTTCTAACCATCTCTATAGTTGATTGAAGTCTATCGCGGTGAAGACAAAGTCAGAAGGAAGTGGAAAGCTATTAATCTTAGTGAGAAGATGCCTCCGCGGAAATCTAATAAGATGAGATTGCTGTAGATTCGGAGTCAAGAATGCTTTCGTAGGCTCCTATTCACAGCCAACACGCCAGTCCTACCTGAGACATAGAAGCCGGAAACACAAGAGCATTAAGAACGAGAAGACTTCGAAGACTAAAGCACTAAGGAAGAGAGATTGAGCTTCAGGCTCGGAAAGGTCTTATTCTTTCTAATCCCGCTCTGGTTAATCTATTTCAACAACCTGGGATTCAATTACAACACCTGGCTTTCTATTGGCAAAGGCAGCAAGGTAAGGTTAGCCTGAAGCCTAAGAAGTTTGTGCGAGCAAGAACGTCTGAGTTCAAAGAGCTAGCAATTACTTTATTCCCACCCGGAAATCGGAGGAAAGAAAGTCATATTCACCCAGACACGGGATAAAATAAAGGGAAACTGAGCCAGAAGACAAAAGAGCTTTCTTTCTCGTATGGAAAGGAGTAAGCAACTGAAGACCTAAGAGCGGATGCCGAATCCTTTCTCTCCCAGCGGAGCAATCAATTCAATAGATTGACTTCCTTTAGAGCAGGCAGAAGTTCAGTCCTTGATTTCTTTGCTACATACGAAAGGAAATTGGTCCAGTCTCAGCTTCCTAGCTCTTGTGACATCAACAAACAAAGCGAGTTGAGGGCGAACAGCTGCTGTTTCGGAGATGACTTATGTCAATAGGCAAGGAGCGGTAACTAGAGTTCCAACTAGGCCAGCACAGGTTGAAGAAAAGTCATCGAAGTCGGCTGTTTACATCCATTCTCCTGAAAGAGGCGGGACGAAGAGGGGATAAGCCGCTTTCAAGCTCAAGGGAAACAGCGGATGGTACTGACTTTCAATCCCCTCGGTTCTGCTCTATTATTCTATTGGTTCAACTCCGACATTAGTAGACGCTTTCATCCGAACATTCTGTCTTAAGCGATAGGTAGACAATCAAAGTCCCAAAGCAAGTAATATTGATTCTCGACATCCAGGAGTTCTTCCTCGAAATGCCATGCCCTCTTATACGATTTAGCCAGTGAGCTGTCTGAAGCTGTACCCTGCCATGATAGAATTAGACTCACTGTTGCCCCTTTGATTCGAGGGCGAGCCCTTAAATCTCCCTTTCATTCATCCTTTTTGAAAAAAATGCTATTGGATGATGAAGGAGTTTCTTTCCCACATAATGGTAGCTCTGGCACAGATCTCTTGGCTTCCTAATAAGTCCAATAATCCCAGTCTTTCACCCCTGTGATCGCATGTTTCCATTATCTTCCCTGTCCGTAATCAAACGAGTGTTTTGTATTGAGTAGGACACATCGGCCTACCCTTCTCTCTATTGGGGTTCCCTTCAGACGATCTAAGGCACATGATCTCAAGCACTAGGCATAGGTGGTGGGGCTCCGTGTAAGCGTCTTCAACTTAGATTGTTCATCAGTATATAATAAAGCCCATACTGAAGAAAAGGGCGAAGACAGAAGCTTAGGAAGCAGCTATTCACTCTATATAGAGAACCTAAACTCAGCCCTAGTGGATCCTTTCGAGGGACCCGGAGCGCCCAACCAGCGGGTTGGATACGCATTCATTCCATTTATTCTGGCGGATTACATCCTATTAAAAATTTTGAAATAAAGGAGATAACTTAGAAGAGGGCCATTCTCTCACTCGGTTAAGAGTCATACTAAGTCCCTTCCTTGCTTATTAACCAAGACAAAGAAGTCCCGGGCGCCACTATCTGTAGGAAGATAAGCTTAGGGGTGGATTCGAATGTAGAAGGAGATCAATTTACTTGATCGATGATGGTCGGCTCTTTCACGTTCGCACTTTCAGGAAAGAATCCCTGCCAGCGCTCTTTGCTTAACCTAACCGGCCAGAAGGTTCCTTTACTGATAGCCGACCAGAGATCTAAGGTTAGTTAGTTCTCTTTTCTCCGTCCGGTAATATAATTTCTTTACCGATAAGAGCTAGCTCAAGTAAGCGTAACGGCATAAGAGAGCAGGAAGAGCTTACTATCATAGCAGCACATACAGAGTGCCAGTTCCATTGAGTTCCCATAGCATGCTTCTTGTTCTATCGTTGAATTTCCTCGTTTAAAGATCTCGGGTTTGAGCTCTGATTTGATCTCGATGCCCGGTGGCAAAGGGAGCGAAGCGACAACCGCGACTATGTTCCTCGTGTGGAAGAAAGAGATAGGAAGTTCTGTAATTTCCCCCAATGGCTTGCGGAAGAGCTGTTCGTTACTAGAGATGCATCTGATCTGAGCAGCGGATCATGATGCCGGGGATTTGTTCACAGCGGAAGAAGTTGGGACTACCTCAAATGGATCAGACAACTATGTTTAACACACCCAAATCGATCTTTTTAGCTGCCATATTCGATTCCTGTGTCTTTACGGATTGGAGTGCTCCGCCAAAGAAGTGGTTTGATCAAAAGTCGGCATGAAGGCTGTTGAGCTCTTTGTCCGAGGACGATCTCCTAATTGCTAGTCCGAATCAAGGGCCAAAGTCCGAACTCATGATTTGACGGCGACTGAAAGGCGGATCTCCTAACTCGACTAAAAAAGAATGTCCGCCTACTGATGCTTAAGGAGTCCTTTCTTTTTTTTATTGACTCTCTTTGACTGGCCAACTTTGTCTTGGGGTGGAAAGTTAGCAGCCAAGAAGGAACGGATGTGTATCCGCCCGGTCTTCTTTCTTATCAACCGGGTCAACCATGGCGCCGTTCTCACGGTCTCACTGCCTCTCGAAGCTACACACTAAGGTAAGCAACTAGTGGTTCCCGAGCTTCAGTAGAAGTGAGAAACTAATGACTTGGACCCCTCGGGCCCGGGCATCTCTAGGGTTCGAGCTGGAGTTTTCAGAGGTTACGAGAATCTACTTGGAAACGATCTAACATCATCGATTTAGAACATCACCTATGCTATTTTTTTGGAACCTTAAAGTGAACTTCCGGTCATGCTGTGAAAGAGGGAATCAGAGAACAACCCTTTGCTCTGGGATCTCTTTCTCTATGTCATGCGAGCTAGACCTAGTTCCGCGAGTTCCTTCGCTCACAGCGCAGCGAGTTCCCTACTTGGCCGCTGATATGCGACAAGGTATTTACTTTTAGTTAATCAGGAAAGATACATTAGTTCATTTCATGTCGAAAATGAGTTTTGACTCTAGTCTGTCGCATATCGGCTATAGCATATCCGCTTTCGAGGAAGAAAGAGAGGAAGCGATTGAGGCCACTGCTGCCCCACGTGTGGGAGTCCGGGCCGGAAAGAAACTCTCTTCAATTATTCCTGCCTGGGATGGCAAGAGCGAATGAAAAGAGTGGTGAAGATGAAGAGAAAGAAGAGTTCTGTTAGGACGCTCGATTTCTGTTGAGAACGATTGTTAACGATCTGGCTTGATTCCCGAGTAGTATTGGTTAGTTGGCTTACGTTCCTAGGCACGCAACGCATTCCGAGTTAGGCGCTTGCTTTCCTGTCCGACCAAGACCACGAATAGGCAGCACGTAAGCGCAGGTTTTAGAATATCTGCTTTCCTGTATGCGTGCCAGTCAACAGCGAAGTTCGGGTTTTTTAAAAAGAGGTTTTCTTTAAATAAAGATGGTCATAGAAAGAGGTTACCTCATAACATAATAGCTAAAGCTATAGATAAGATAATAGTAAATCCTGCGTTCATCCTAAGAGATCTGCTTTGAAATGAGAAAAAGACCTCTTTCCAGTTTCCGCTAAAAAGACTAGGTTGAAGCTCTTAACGGGGAGTAAAGCCTGGTTTGAAAGATGAAAGAGAGGATCTGGTACTTATCACAGGGGAAGAATTCATTCAAAGCTTGGCATCCCTGGTCTAGCACTAGAATGGATTAGAGCTCTCTTCCTCTTATCTATGAAATAGGAGTTCACACAACCGATTTTCGACAACTAAAAGAGTTGGAGCGTAGGTAGACTAGAAGGAAGAGTTTCGGGCTTAACTTAAGGTATAGTAGCTCTATTGCAGCTACCTTTGCTATGTCATCCGTTGCTGTTCACAAAGCGGCTCTTACTATAGACTTGGCTATCTCCGAGTTGAAATCGATCCCAGACCCAGAAAGATTTTTTTTTAGAAAGAATCGAACTTCTTGACTTATGTTAATTTTATTGTCGACAGTGGAAGCGACTCCTCCGCCTGATCACACAGACAAAAGAGCTCGAGTGAGGCTCTCTGTTATTTTAATTCTATAGAGTTCTGGGGGTTGTAGAACAACTACTTGTTCGCCGTTCTTTTTCCGTTAGCCAGTATCGAGACTCTAAGACTCCTTGCGCTTAGCCCACCGCAGGTGCTTTGATAGAGAGTCACTTTCGGGTTGTAGGGCGCAAGGGGATCTTGAATCAAATCCCTCTTTGCCAGTAGCTAGTTTAGATATGGCAAGCGGTTCGAGTCAAGTGTCAGTTAAAGAACAATTGTTGGCACTCTTGCCAACATGCTCACTCTTGAGCCTTCCTCTGAACCCAATCTCGTCTCGCGTGGCTGTCACTGACCACTGTGCCTCTCGAGGCTTGCCTCTGTTTCTCTAGTAATGTGCCTCCACTCTCGGAGGTCTTGGCTCATACCCTTATGTACCTCTGTACTTCTTCACTCAAATACTCTTTGCCTCAAATTCACGGATGTGTCTGACCCCAGTCTTCACCCTGTACTGACCCTTGTGCCTGCAAGCGAGTCACCCTCATGGTTGTAATGCCCACAGAAGCCATGTACTAGTGCCTCGATTGAACAACCCTCGGTTAGCACGACTCAAAAGCCACCGTAAACTAATGTAAGTGTTGCCTCTCTAGTGCCTCAGTCCTCTGACCTTCACCCTGAGTAAGCTTCATTTGTAGGACCGGATAGAAGACAGGCAGGCGTTTAAAGTCTAGGTTGAGTAAGTGCCATCGAGTCAAAACAAAACGAAAGGCTTAGCCTGAAGTGGTCTTTTAGCCAAAGGGAGAAGGTGCAAGGGTTGGCACCTTCTAAGGATCCGTTTAGTCGGCCGTTTTCGCTTTAGCCGAGATTTTGTCAAGTTGAGACTCCTTCCTGAAGGAAAGGAAGAAGGAAAAGCTTTCGCATGTAGTCAGTTAAATTCTCTTTACTTTACGTAAGCCTCTTAGTGCAGCTCGGCTGGAAGAGATTCTAAGCGAGGGACAGTACTGAACCGCATTCTTTCCACAACCAAGGTTCTAGAACTACTATTGGTGCTTGCTCTGGTGCTAACCATCTATCATGATTAAGATCGGCTAGTGGAACAATGGGTGAAATCCCGATCAAGGTCGTATTGATGACAAATTTTTGATATGTCAACCCTAGTACGAGAATGTTTAGTCATTCAGATAGTGACTGGCGTTTTTTTAGCTATGATCCAACGCCTCGGGAAAATCGCCCGAGGAAAAATCCTTTGTCTCCTTCTTTTCCTCTTCCTCACATCGATAGCATAATAACCTTGCCGCACTCTTCTGGTACATCGTCTAAGGCGGAGCGAATCCTGAATTACCCGCTTTCTTGATGTGCCTTCCTCCTCCTACTTCAATATCACCTGCAGCACCCCCCTCCTAAATTGCAACAAGATCAGATCCTTTGCCCTTCAATCAAAACCCCGAATTTACTATCACCAGCAAATGGGGTCAACACTGGAAGCCCCATTTCTCATTTGAGCACTCCTCTTGGTCCTCCTGTTTTTACTTCGCCGGTCCGGCCTGCTGCTGTGCCTTTTCGGACTTCTCCGACAACGAGAATTTGAATTATATTGTATGGCCGCACAGTATCAGTTTATGATTTTTCGGAGGAATTTATGGCATCTGCCTGGTGACAAATCACCAACTCAGGAGTCCTTGAAAGCGTTGATCTACGGAACTGACATATACTTGTCCCCAATGCATGGCATGCATCATCAGAAGTGGCACACAAAATATTCTCATCACTGAGGCCATACAAATTGAACATTCCAGAAGCTTCTAAAGACCGGTGCCTAGGTACGGCAGTTGAAGTTGCTCTTGCTATAATTCAAGGGCCATCAGCAGAAATGTCTCGAGGGGTAGTTAAACGGGCAGGAGGTGATAGCAGAATAATTGTGTGCGCTGGTGGACCTAATACTTATGGACCTGGATCAGTCCCTCATTCTTTTAGTCTTCACTCCCCCCTAGAGGAATGAAGTAGCTCTACTCTTAAGTATAGGGAGAGGTGAAAGCGCTCGCTTCACTAGTTACTACAGTTGTGTTCTTCCTAGGCTGGTTGAGTGCGCCTAGAGCTGTGCTGACTGAGCCGCTTCTCGCTTTACCCCCTTGTGCCCACAAGGTTAGACTGCTGCGATGCGCAATACCTGCCGATAGCAGGAAGGGCTTTCTGGTGGGTAACGTAACAAGTGCCCTTCCTCGGGAGGTTTCCGAGAACTGATGTGTACGAGCCTTGAGTCTGCTCCAACCATCCTCCCACCCAATCCTGAGTAGGCTCACAAGTTTCATTTTACCGTGATTTTCGTCATGAATCGGATTTCCCCTCCGTCACGGACATGGAAAGAGTACCTGTTTTATTTTTAAAAAGAGCGTATTTTTGGCCTGATCACTTGACTACCAAAAAAGCCATAGCGCTGCTTCAAGGGCCGGAAGAGCGGAGTAAGCTCTCACGACGGCCTTGCTTTCGTTCGGTTCGTTCCTTGCTGACTGGCTACTGAAAGCAGATTAGATTGGTACTTTATTGCGCTAGCTTCCTTGATTGAACTTGCATGGAATGAAAGACAGCATGGAATAAGAATCTCTTGGGCACTTACCGAAGCCCCAGACGTCGAGAAAGAGTTGGCTTCCGAAGCTGCTTTTAGGAAAGTAGGGAAAGCTGGTAGTAAGGAATCAACCTACACCGCACCCTTGGCTCACTGACCTTAGAATAGGTAATCCAGTGAAAGCGGAACCCGAATCAGACTCTCGCTCCTGCCTATCGCCCTTGGGCTCTTTTCTTCCTTCTGGTTGGCTTTCCAATTCCCACAGTCGATTCAACAGCAAGCAAGTCAGGCTTTCAAGCCAGGGCAAAAGCATATTACGACTAGGAAGAGATGCTCAATCTTCTTCTGTTGCTTCTTTCTTCTAGCCTAGCCTTCGCTGCCTTCCTGCGCTTAGGCCCATTCCTAATCTTATTTATTGTAAAGCCCTTACTGGCTGCACCTAAAGCACCAAGAGAAACTCTATCCCTCTATCCCGTACGGAAAGAAGTAAGGTTTTCTGCTCTTTCGAAGATCCGGATTTGATTTTGCTTCTTACTTTGTTCAGCCAGTGAGATAACTCTTTCCGGCTTAGCCGAACGGGGGTCACAAAGAAAAGCTAATTGAACTGATGCCCTTGCCCTAAAAGCCCTTCCTCCACAACTTGAAGCAAGACTCGATCGAGGGAAATGTCCTTTTCAAAAATATATCTTTCTCCGACAACAGATCTGGATGAGATAGGATAGCTGCATTTCTTCCTTCAACTGCGCTTAGCCGGCCCAAAGCTTCCATTCGAGCTGGATCTGATGGCGTCTGCTTTCAATGACAGTTCGATTCCCGCTAGTTGAAAAGGCTGGATTGGATTTCCTGAGGGCTTCGATCCATTGTGATTTGGTTCCTTGGTGTGGAGAGATCTCTGCCATAAAACTAAAACAGAGAGCTCGTAGGCCTTATTCTGCAGATCAAAGAGCGACGTAATCCCCCATTCATCCGAACTAGTATTTTAGTATAGAACTTTCGGCATTCTGAGCCGACTACTACGACTACATGCGCATCTAGTGCAGTGGCTTGGAAGCTTCACTACCTCTCCCGTTGGTCGAGCGTCTTCAATCCTTGACCATCTTCCGAAGTTCTAAATAATCTACTGATCAAAGGCTGTAGGGGCGGACTGCTCCGCATTCAGCCACGCCACAGTGACCCCCGAAGCGATCTTCTTCTAGTTGCGGGACGAAATCCGGCAGCCAATTGCTGGCTCTGAATAACCAGCCCGGCAATAAGTTCAATTCTTCCATAACATAACGGGGCGGGGTTGCGCGCGAGCCGAGTGACGGAGGTGCACAAGAGTACTTCGCGCCACAACCATATCTTTTTTATAAGTTATACGGACCGATGCCTGCTGCTTTATCTGGGAGAAAAGAATCATAGATATGCCGGTCATTAGAAGGAAGAACCGCCATAAAAAGATTCCTCGTGTATCATCTGTAGCAAAACTATGAACGGAAGCTAGCAATCCGGACCGTATTGAAAAGGTTCCTGAGACACAGCATGGAAGAGTCACAATATTAAGAAACGAGATCCAAGAATGAAGAAGGGGTAGAATTACGGAATGAATACAAGCTGTGGCTAATACCCAAGGCATAAAAGAAGCATTTTCTACGGGATCCCGAAACCACCAGCCACCCCGACCTAATTCATGATAAGCCCACCAACTTCCTGGCAAGATGCCTACGGTTAAAAACCACCGACATGTCAAGATCCAAATTCGAATTGGTTCCTGGTCCTGGTCAGAGACCACTGTGTTCGCGCCGGCGCTCCACCAAAGAGGCGAAGTAGTGGTATCTTTCTGTTCATTACGAACGACACGCTTCGCCTGCTCCCTCCCCGTGTCCACTAGCGCTCCTGTCCAGAGCGAAGAGAAGGCGAAAAAGCGCCGCCGAAGCAGCATGAGCAGGCTTCTATTGCTACGCAACAATAGAGCAGGATAGCATTTTGCGCCCACATGTTTGAATTTTAGGGTAAAAAGCTCGCTTGTTATACGGGATCCGACGCATCCAGCAGAGCGAAGCAGCGTTCCATTCTTTTCGGCGGCATCCTTCCGCATTGGCGGCGAGTGGAGTGCCACAATCCCATTCATCATTTTTGATCTACATAATCCAAAGCCCATAGCACTGGCGACGTCTCCGGCATAAATGCAAGGAGGATGTATAGCTGATATAGGATCTTGTGGAACAGGATTTGATTCTGCAAGCGGTTCGGTACGAACGAAGAAATTTCGAACAAAAGGATCGGAACTCGCTGATAGGAAAGGAGAGAAAAACAAAGCAATGCCAAGAGCTCCGTCAATCCGCTGTTCATCGATAGACGAAGCTCTCTCTTTATCATCTCGTGCCAGATGCAACAAAGGATGAGTCCTTTTTCCTTCTCGCGAACCACGGGAGCGCCTAGCACCCAGAGGAGAGCTTTGCTCCAGTTTCCTTTCAGGGTAAAGCGGCGCATAAAAAAGGGCTGGCCCGTCAAAAGTCCGGTTCCTTCGCGAACGAAGTTCAGAATCAACAAGGGTTCGTAGAACGAAGGGAGTGTACAACTGGGGCGCAGCCCCACTTTTTTGTTCGTAACGAGGGAGAGATAGAATGGAGTTCTTCACGAAGTTCGAGACAAAGGAATAAAAAAAAGTTTCTCTATGGCCTCCTCGTTTTGAGACATTATTGCTTTGGGGTCGACCCCGGTAACAAAGAAGGAATCCATAAAAACTTGGGATCCGACACCATGATAAAATACTACCCTCATGATTAGACCATGTCCCTGAGATTTGATAAAAAAAAGGTGCATTAGCGGTTAATACGTTGTAATTGGATAAGTTATTAGGAATATGACGGAACGAAAGACCAAGGAAAGAAAGAAGAATGCACCAAAATGCAGGTGCTGCACCAAACGCTGGTGGTTGTTTCTTGTTGTAAGTGAATGCAACGAAAAGACCCGGAAATAACGAATAATGAAACAATTCATATATTGACATTTTACGTTTCATCCCAAATTTCTATATCCATCACTCTAGCACACCGCTTGCCTATTCCGACTAAGCAGCCCGGTGTGCCAAAACCAGAACGCCTAAAAGCATTCTAGTTGGAAGAGAGGAGGTAGGGGTTGTCCTTA
>Ga0153958_1000028_pt1 | contig 26761 bp, 31 predicted proteins | sample TSFL042MetaG_FD_104719 | JGI IMG/M metagenome (GOLD analysis project Ga0153958, IMG submission 104719) | Attine ant fungus gardens microbial communities from Florida, USA - TSFL042 MetaG | ecosystem: Host-associated > Fungi > Mycelium > Unclassified | place: USA: Florida, Wekiwa Springs... | reverse complement strand
TATGGTAGTGCCTTTGTGCTAGAAATAGTGATAACCTAACCATATGGAGGCTGTTCTTTGTTCTAAGAAAAGGACAGATGACTATCTATGGGTAATTAATAAAGTCCATGTGCAAACATTGAGGTCTTCATATCTCTACTAATATTAATTGCCTTGAGGTCGTTCTAGACTCATTCTGAGCATTATGAAGAAGGCTTCTGCTGAGCCTAGAACTGAAGCATTGATCACAGCAGTTTCTGAGATATTAATGATTTAATAAACAGTAACATGGTAGTTACCAGTTGATCTGCTTAATATCTTGGCCATTATTGATTGCCTCAAGACGTGACTGGTATCAATCAAAAGATCTTTGAAGGGCTTTAAGCTGGCTTTGAGACCGTGGGAATCGTTGAAGAATTGGTGGAGATATGACCAAATGAAGTTTGTGACACATATATATATTACATGGTCTGTGTGTTTACTTCCCATGGTCACATGTTTTACTAGAATGTTCTACAATCACATGTCCTAGTCATGTGATATGGTTTATGTAAAGTTCCTATATTATTTATAGTTTAATTCTATTACATATCTTAAGATTATGAATTAGTTGCTCAAAGGTATGGGAAATATTTTCCTTTTTAGTCTTCTTATAACATTATTTGTCCTACCTTGTTGGAAGTGCTATCTGTATTGATTACATAATATGGATTGCTAGTTTATGTATTACCAGGTTATTATTTTCTACAACAACTCTATTAACAAAGTTTATGGTAGCTCTCAAATTAACTAAAGCCTTAGTCTATACTTTTTTGCCATATACTCCAAGTGTAACTGGAATTTTAAAGGAGGTAATCTTGTTGTATGCTATATTATTACAAGATTCTAGTACTACTTTTGACTTTTGTAAGCTAAAAGAGAATATACTATCCTCTGACTGTGTTAAATCAGTGCTCTAGGGCTTGGTAGGTATGATCTTCCAGGTTGTGTCTCCCTCTATGCTGACCAACTCAGATTCAAGGGAATACAAGGGAGGTTTACTCTAGAAAGAAGAGAGAGAAAACAAGATAGCAAGAGAGAAAGAGAATAGACTGAGTAGATAACAAAGCTAAGGAATAGTTATACTAGTCTAGCTACTTATAATGTGAAAAGTGAGTCATAGTGATGGGAATTTTGTTGAATTATATAGCCAGGATTAAGTTTGATAAAGAGTTATACTAAGGTAAGCAGTTGGTTGAGTATTTGCAGTAGTACAGCATTACAAGATATCACTAGGATATAACAGTATTCCTCTTCTAAAAGGTTGTACCCTTGTAACCCTAAGAACTTGTGGACTTGATGTGAAAAAACATGTCAATCAACATCTGGTAGACAGCAAAGATCAGTTGTAGTCAATGTCGATAGACTTAGCTTTTTAGGATAATAAGAATAGAATTTAGCCACTAATTGGGTAATATTCCTAAGATTGAAAGCAACAAGCCATGAATACTCTTCTGTGGTACCCTCATTGTAAGACTTAGCAGGGAACACTTAATCCTACTCTTTATCTAAGTTAACAAGAAGAACTCAATAGAGTTCTCTTCTATTTCTTGTATACTACTTATACAACTTGTCAAATATGGGAAGAAGGATAACAGAGTGAAGGAGTTATAAATAGATTTATACTCTGGGACAGATGTATGGTACTACTTTGGAGAATAGATAGTACTTAGCAATGGTGGAAACCTAAGAAAACAAGCTCCAGTGAACTGAACAGAATGTTGGAGTGGAGTATGACTTTTGATGAGTGACCTTAGCTTCAACTTATGTGTTGTGCCCTGGTCTCTGGTCATGAGGTCAGTTGCTTATTTCAGAATAAGGGTAAGTCAGCAGAGTAGAGATCCTAGGGATATAGGATAGAGATGGAAGTGAACAAGGATAGAATTAGAACAAAATGACATTAATTTACAAACTAAGGAAATACACTGTAACTACTCAGTACTTCATCGCTTCTTACTCCAATACCACCATCTTATATGGTAGCACCTGAGAGTAACATAGTAAATACATATATTTCTAAGAATCTCATGAGCTCAAACGTCGAAAACACCAAAGCAAGACTGGATGACACCACCCTTAGTATACAACGAGGCTGCCCCCCCTCCTGCGTGAGCACTGACAGCTCCCACAGCCTGTCCCTATCCCTCATGGACAACTTACTACCATCGGACTGTGACTATGTGGAACGAGTTACTACACAAAATAATATGGACATAGTGGCTAACAACGCACCCCCCTCTGCCAGCCCCCAGAAGTACGACTTTGCCATGCCACCCTTACTAACACCATGTGCCCCCCACGAGGACGTACCTAACAACCCCTCCCCCGTTGACAACTTCAATACGTCCCTAGAACCCTCTCTGCCCATAGTCATTCCCTATAGCGCTAACATCCTAGCTGACCCTAACCTGTGGGACAGTAACTTCACAGCCACTTCACTGTTTGGCACAAATGAATTCTTATAAAGCAATATTTGCAACATGGCTTGCTCACTACAATGCATGGCATGCTTCCTCAAATAGCAAAGTCTGGAAGGGTGTGACAGCAACAACATTCCCCAACTGGAACTATTTGGCGAATCAGCTTGGGAGTTCATATCTGTGATTTTCAAATCTGGCTGGGATCAGCTACACTCATCTGAAAACACCACCATCTGCGACAACATTTTTACCCATTTCAGAAACATACAAATCTGCAATAAGACTGCCAAGAACAGTGCCTACCCCAAAACGGCAATGGTAAGGAAAACCCTGCCACCCATCCTATCCCGCCCCACCAAAGAACAAATGGAAAGCTCGAAGAAATATCAGGAAGCACACTCGACCAAGGGTAAAAGCTCTTCAAACTCCCCTATGTCCTATGCCTAGGCCACCAATGCTACAGCCAACATCCTCAAGATCAAAGAAGCATTCCCAGCCCTACCAAACAAGAAAATCCTCAAGATACACGATGTAGCGTTCCCCAAACCTGATAACAAGGGACGTAGAATACAACACACCACAAAGGGCCTGTCCAGAAAACAAGCCATCATACCCACCTCTGACAACATCAAAGACATCATCATGGATGAAGCTAACACTCACATTTTCCAGATCAACATGCTATTGAAAAGCATCAAATCAACGACAAGAGCTGAGTTTATCAGCCTGTGTCCTGAAGGTGTATCTATTAACACAAACAGTGTCCCAAACACAAGCAACCTTAACACTATAGAAAGATACCTCAAATCAATCAACGGCGCTAGCAACAACGAAGTGCTCACCTCCTAGCTCCTCCAATCTATATCCTACCTGAAAATTACTGGTATTCCTTATATACAACCCAATGGTAACAAGCTCACCAGTAATGACATCATAACTACTATGAAGCACCTAGAACTATTTGAACCTATGAACCTTGCAGCAAAGCCCAGAGTCATCAAAGTCTCTCCCAAATCCAACATGGCTATTATCTGGTTTGATATTTGGGATTCTCAGAACAGTTCCAAAGCAAAACTGCTGATAAATTATTCTTTCAACTTTGGCAGGTATATTGCCACGATGAGAGCCACCAACATGAACCCTAGCATCCCTCAGTGTTGTAACTGCTAGAAGTGGGGCCACTCCATATTTTCATGCCATGCCCATGGCTCAAGATGCCAAAAGTGCAATGGCCCTCATAAGCTAGAACACCACAGAGATCTAGCATGGTACTGCAAAGCCAATTTCAAACTGAACCCTCCAAGACTGGAAACTGCCAAGGGTGAACCATGCCCTCATAACTTCAAATGCGTCAACTACAAAGGCAAACACATGGCAGATGACAACAAGTGCCCCTTTTGGAAACATAGGTTCAACCATGAGTAACACTCAAAGAAAGCACAAGAAGCTAGGGAAACCAAGGCCAACTCAACCCACCTAGCCATGGGTAGTATCAAGATATAATCAAAGACAACCTAAAAATCTTTTCACAGAATGTTAGGAAAAACAAAGTCTTAACCAATATTATCTTAGAAACTCAGAAGAACTCAGCTGACATTATTTTCATTTAGGAGCCTCCTAGATTCCTCTTACAACGCATTCCAAACCACTCAAACCCTATGGGAGATCCTCTCTATGGCACCCCTAACCACCCAGAATGGACTTTGTTCATCCGCCAGGACACAACACAAGAAAATTATGCAAGAGTCGCTACTTATGTCAACAAACACCTTGCTAGGATGAGATTTACTCTACGACTGGACATTATAAACCACTGAGACATCAATGTCATGGTCTTTCATAATGACCAGGATACCAACTACATAATCAACATATACTCAGACAGCAATCAAACTGCCCTCCAAGCCCTCCAGGAAAGCATGACAAACATAGATAAAACAATTATCCTAACAGGAGACTTCAACATAAGAGACAGTGACTGGGATCCCCACTTTAGACACCACTCCTCTCATACTGATGACCTCATTACTATTGCAGACAGCCTAGGCCTCAAACTATCTCCCCCCCTTAACCCCGGCCCCACTAGGTTTGCAGATAACCCACATGATACTAACTCCGTCATAGACCTCGTCTTCCTCCCACCAAGCAATACAGGATTTGGCCAACATACACTCTATCCTGAAATCTGCAAACTATCTGACCACATCCCACTTATCATTGAAATCAGCATCGGAGAAGTAAATACTGACATCAACATATGGTCTATTAAGAAAGACAGTGAGAAAGAAAAGGAATTCATTTCCTCACTAGTTTGAGGTGTACAAAGCCTCGACACATCAGCAATTAGAAGCCAAGTGAACCTCGAGACCTCAGTCCAACAACTAGCAAATGTATTTGAAAATGCATAGAATACTCACTCCAAACAGAAGCATATCACAAAACATTCCAAAGAGTGGTGGAACCAAGACTGCACTAATGACCTTAACAAATACTGCGAATCAGGTGACCTTAAACACTGGAAGGAATTTAAATCAGTGATATGCACAGCCAAGAGGGAATTCTTCGATGACAAAATTCATGAAATTGCATTATCTAACAAGAGACCCTGGGACCTAAAGAGTTGGGTCAGGAAGAAGTCCCTCCCTACCATCGAATCTATCTCGTATGAGAATCGCCCATGCAACACCCTCCCCAATCTGTAGAATACATTACACAAATCATATAACTCAGCAGAAAACAGACTAGTCAACACCAGGTTTCTCAACAAACTCCCCCAAGCAAATGGCATTGAATAGTCCCCCTTCTCTAGCTAAGAATTCAGAGACACAATAGCTAAGTGTTTATCATCCTCTACTCTGGGACCAGATCACATATCATGGAGGCACCTCAAAGCCATGATCTCACATAACGCATGCCTTGAGAAATTGGTATATATTGCTAATGCCTGCATTACATTAGAATACTAGCCCTCCCACTTCAAATTGGCCAACTCTGTTGTCATTCCCAAGCCAAACAAAATGTTGCATATCACACCGAGCTCTTTCCGACCCATTGTTCTCCTCAACACAACTGGCAAACTAGTTAAGAAAGTTGTCAGCAACAGACTACAGTTTCACATGACAGCTAACAACTTCCTGGACCCTAATCAACTAGGAGGCGTCAGACAAAGATCCACCACTAATGCAGGAGTATACTTGACCTATATTATTCGTGCAGGGTGGCTTAGACGGTGCCACACCAGCATCATAGCATTTGATATTGTCCAATTCTTTCCCTCTCTCAACCACAAGTTCCTCTCCATCTGTCTAAAGAAAGTGGGACTTAATACTAATATTGTAGGCTTCTTTAACAGTTATCACTCCAATCGCTCTACCATATACACCTGGAACAATTTCTCATCTCCAGCTTTCAATACCAATGTCAGTGTAGGCCAAGGCTCAGCTCTTTTCCCCATTCTCTCTGCTATCTATCTCGCCTCAGTCATAAAAATATTCAAAAAAAGATTAAAAAACCTAAAAGAAAATATTCCAACTGATATTCTTTCTTTTATAGATGACGGTCTTTTAATTTCTCAGGAGAAGAGTTATTCACTATCCTCTTTCTTTCTTCTCTGTAGCTATAATATTATGTCCAAAATCCTCATCGATGCTAGCCTCATCATGGAGCATAGCAAAACCAAACTCTTCTATTTTACAAGAGCCCACCACTCTCCCAACCCCTCTATCAACCTATCATTGGTAGGGGGCCCTGTCATCTCCCTCAAGCCCATCTGGCAGTACCTAGGTTTCTACTTCGATCGCAGACTTAACTTCAATTACCATACTCACTTCTATGCCACAAAGTGTCTCTCCACCCTCAGTGCTATGAAGATACTAGGTAACTCTTCAAGGGGCCTCCTCCCCATCCAAAAACAACTTCTATATAGGACCTGCATTCTACCCATTGCCTTATATGGGTTTCAACTGTGATTCTTCAAGGGCGCCCCTATTATCAAAAACATTGTTGAACTAAAGAAAATACAGTGAAGAGCAGCCCTCTAGATTATAGGTACCTTCCAAACATTCCCATCTGAAGGCATTGAAGCCATTGCAGGCCTCATCCCCATTACCCTACACCTCTGCAAACTGAATGGCAGACATCACCTTCGCTACGCATCCATCCCTCTCACACACACTATTAACTCCTTAATAGACTCCCAACATGCTAAGAATCAAACTCCCCACAAAACTGCAACTTCCAAACTCACTGCAAAACAACAAACTAACCTCAAGAGCCCTATCAAGGACGTCAATGAGCAGCTCAACAGCATTAGAAACTGCTTCAACCCCCTTCAACCCCTCTTCTCCCCTGGATCTCAGATAGTCGATCATTTCTCTAGTAGAATTAGCTTTTACTCCCTTTCTTCTTTCTCTGATGAGGACCTTTACCAACATTTGCAAAGTCTTAACCTTGCCTTTAGGTCATCTCAAGTTAACCTCAATAGTGCAGCTGTCATCGCAGATGGAGGCATAAAAAAATCCCATGTCACTATAGCAGCTGCACACATTTGGGCCGACAACTCTGTCATCAAGCAACTACAAGTCCACTCCTTAAATGTCACATCTATTAAAGCAGAACTCATGGCCATTCGCACTGGCCTTACCCCTGCTATGGAAATAGACAGTGTCCATGACATAATAGTTATCACTAACTCCATCACTGCAGCAAAGAAAATCCTAGAGTCCAAAGTCGACCTTCTTCAAAACATGCTAATCCCCTTGGCATCTGCAATCAAGACATTCCTCAGCAAGAATGGCAGGAAAAAAATTCACTTCTGGTACTGCCCTAGCAAAGCCAAATGGCCCAGACATAAACTCGTAGATGATCAAGTCAAAGCAAGCTCATGTGCCCCTACATTCCCAGCAAGGAATCTCATTTATTCAGCAAAAAGAAAGAATGCGACAACACCCTCTGCGAATGGCAAACACATTTTGCTAACAGCCTCAAAAAAGATCACTACTTTCTTAACTTTGAAGACGAAAAAGAAAGAGTCATCAAACCAACCTACACTAAGGGGGGCTCATAGCTCTCTGTCATAGGCTTCACCAACTCTTTATATGCTCGCTTCACCCACATGACCACTGGACACGCCCCCATTGGAGAATACAGACAGAGATTCTTCCCCCACCTCCCCACTAGCTGTCCTTGTGGCAAAGCCGAAGTTCAAACCCGAGAATACATCGTCATGGAATATAATAGACACAACCCCTCCATGTGACCATGCAATATCATCATCAATAGCTTTGTCCACTTTTTTGCAGATAACCCTGAAGCATTTAGCTTTGACAATGAATAAGGTCCCATCATAGCGCGGCTCCCCTGAGCAAAAGCGCAGCCTTCATCATTTAGTATTTTTCATCTCTCACCCTCTTCCATAGTTTTCTATTTTCTACTCCCCTCTCTATTTCCTTTTCTATTTAAGTAAGTACTGTGTACTTACCATGGCCTGCCTCTGTGCCCCATGTAATAAACCAATGATTTAAAAAAAAAAAAAAAAAACTACTCAGTACTTATAGGAAGTCCTGAATAGGAGGAGAGTAGTCTATTACACTATCCTACTAATTATAATTTCAGGAGAATTATTAGGAGAAATAAATTACATAATTGTTAGACTTCTGGTATATGACATAACTACTATATAGTCTGGGTACTATTTTCCCATACTTATCATGTGACAGGGTCATATGACATGACCTGTAATATCCTGGTATATGACTGTAATATATGACATTTGTTATGTGATACTTTCCTATACTTTTTCCTTATATAGTAAGTCCAAAAGAAAAATGAAATGAAATGAAATATAAATGATGACTTAGCTGTTTTGCCAAGTCATGATAATTAGTGTCAATCAATCTTTGAGTCAGAACAAAAATAGCTTGTTTGGTAAGTTGGTCCACCATTACTAGTATCTCTATAAAACCATGGGACTATCATAAAAGGTCACTTACTTATTGTGATTGGTGATTTAATACTTTGAGAAGTTCAAAAATGCAAAGTTAAGAGAGTAACAAAAGCAGTTGTTAAGTCTAAGGTCTAATCCTTAGACAAGGAGTCCTTATATACAGAATTGTGATGGTTTATGCACTAGAATAGGCCATCACATGCTACTACCTATTGTTCTACATATGGTAGTGCCTTTGTACTTGAAAATGTGATAACTTAACCATATGGAGGCTGTCTATTGTTCTAAGAGAAGGCAAATGAGTATCTATAGATAATTGTTTGAGTAGTTTATAGGGTTTATGGTGCTTAGACTTGTTATATATACAAGTGTTGCAGGTCTTCACATAGTCTCTGATAAACTTGTGCATGACTTGGCAAAACAGCTAAGTTATTATTTATATTTTTTTTTCTCTTAGACTTACTACATAGGAAGGAGTGTGGGAAAGTGTCACATCATGTCACATCATGTCACATGAATGGGTCACATGATAGGTATGGGAAAACAGTGCATAGACCATGTAGTAGTTATATAAGTAGTATAGAAAATCTAACAGTGTAAGGCCTAAAATCAAACAAATTTCACTGTTTCACACCCCAAAATTAGGACTAAGATGGAATCACCTAATAGATAGCAAAGAAGGCACAGAGGACTTCACCACTAAAAGCTGGCTACTTAACTACATAGCAGTATACCTGGGGACATAAGGTCGCTACCACTAACAGGCCAATTACTCAAGAACCAGTGGAGTCAAGCCTGCAGTCCCACAGCATCATTGTAGAGAATAGCAGCTTAGTCAGAAGAAAAAAAGCCTCATGTGGAATAGTTCAGAAAAATACCTATTACAAAGGAACAGAACTGGCAACCTAGTAGGAAATAAGTATAGCCATGGCATCATTTGATCAGTGATGGCTAAGAATAGGAGTATATCAAAACTGATCTACTACAATCAGAAACAAAAGAGTAACAAAGAGCCTTAGGGAGCTGTGATAACAATACCCAAAACTCCCTAGGCAAGAAAGGAAAGAGATAGGTCCTGAGTCACTAAGATAAGCTGAAGAAAAGGGAGATTACTGCAGGATCAGTAGTAGGTAACCCAGTAACTAAGCAAGGGCAGAGCAGACCTGGTAAAACTAATAGAAAATAATCAAGAAAAGACAAAAAGGCATAGGATTCTCTATTACTACTAGAACAATCATTGTATTAATAGACTTATGACTGGGTTCTATTATTTTCTCTATTTTTCATACATTTCCTTTGTATATCTCTAAACCTATAAAACCTCTCTACTTAGTAGGAAGAGAGCAAGCAATCTTAGTTGTCTCTCTCCTCTATTTGGGTTTTCAAAGTGGAAATCTATTTTTAAAGTGATTAGATCAGTGATTAAGTTGCTTTGACTCAAGACTGAGTCAAAACAAAGTAACTACAAGACAAAGCAACTTAGCTGCAAGGATAACATCATAGGAGCTCTAAAACAGAGTTTTGTAATAATTGACCTCATTGCCTCTAGGTGTTCTACACATGGACTGCTTCTTTGTTTCATATAACTTCATATATCTAATAGCTCAGTCAGTGCCTTACTAGTGGAGCATGTTCTTTACTCAGCAGGCCTCACGTCTGCCATATGTATTCCTTATTACTACCTCATGGTACATAGATAGATACTCACCTGTATTCTCTGCACCTTACCAATTGTATCATTCCCTTCCTTCCTCAACTCCTATATCACCCTCAAGTCTTTACTTGAGTGTTACAACCTGAGTTACTCCTCAAGGTCATAACAAGTTTGGCATTACTAGGGAGTCAAGTTATATAGGGAGGATTCAAAGTCTTATATCTGATCACATAGTCAAGAGTACTACTGTTAGAATAGTCTAATCACATAGCCAGAGAGTGCTACTGTGAGAATAACTTTGAAATAGGGCATTAGGGCAATACCAGGCAGATAGGACTCAGGCACAGGGTATGAATAGTAGTCTAGAATTGAGAATTGGATTTCAAATATCACTGCTAACATTGGTAGAACTTTATTTAATAACTTCTTTTCACCTTCAACTTCTAAATTTATTTCCCCACAAATTTGCATGAGGGATACTGTGCTAATACATGGTATTGACTAGGGTATTTTCTTAGGAGATCTTTACCTATTAAAAACTTTTATATTCACTGCTACCTAGACAGTAGTTGGGGAACTTTAATTTAGCAAGAGAACAGGAAAAACCCTAGCAATAAAACCAGCCTCTTCAATGGGAACTCCATCAAGTTCTTCTTGTCAACTCAGACTTGGAGGATAATTAAGTTGTCTAGGCTAAGTTGCTATACCAGAACTCAATTCTATTTCCAGAGCACTATCCACCTTGGACCTTGCTTACCTTATTCTTATATCTCATCAACCCTTGACCAGTGGTCATTGTGACCACTAGTTATTTCCATATATAGCTGGGCCCTTGGCTTAAGGGAACTTTGCAGTCAGTTAGGGACTGCAAGTAAAGGCACAGTACCAAGCTCAGGTATTACATTCAAGACCTGACCTTACAATTGAGTGGTGTTAAGTAGTATACTTGTACTATTCTTAGTATAAACCTTGTGCTGGAGTCTATTGTGACTTGTATACACAGAGGAGTAATGGTTACTCTCTAAGAGGCCATCTAGATTAGGAATCCCATCTATTGGGTGATAGTTTAACCCTATTATCAAGGCAGTAGTTAGTAGGACAGTAGAACTCTGGCTGGGTGAAGATCTTGTGTCCTAGTAAATATTGAAAGGGGCAAAAGGAAATTTAGCTGTGACTAGCAAGTAGAAAGGGAGTAGTGACAGTTCCCAATTACATGCTAAAGGGTTCATGGGGAGAAGGAGAAAGTGGGGATATTCAGAAAGAAATTAAAATGAGAAGCGCAGCTTATCTGTAATATAAAAATAGATAGAATGATTAGGAACTCAATCTAAATCCTATCCACATGGTGTCCCTAAGGTGGACACCTTGACATACCATAACAAGCTCACTAGTAGAATAGTCAGTAAATCCCTTATGGGCCTTATGTCATGACTTGGCAAAATAGCTAAGTCATTGTTTATATTTCTTTTCTTTTCTTATTGGACTTACAACTACAAGATGGAGTGTGGGAAAGTATCATGTGACTTTGTCACAATGTCACAATTGGTGTGATGGATGGTCACAGATGTCACAGTCACAGTGTGTCATGTGACTAGAGTAGCATGAGGACCATGGGAGAGTAAGTGCATAGCCATAGTAGTAAAATGTATAAGTAGTAGAGAATTAAGCAAAAACTCCATTGAGTTCTCTTTGTCAAACTCTGAACAAAGAGACAGTTGGCTTAATTCCAGTCATTGGACTTTAGATGCTGACACTAATTGTTTAACAGATAATCAAGGAAGTCCAAATCACAAAGCAGCATCAAGAGAAGAATAGGATGAGAAGGAAGAATATTCTAAAAGGAAGCAACAATGAAGATGCATCATAAAGACTTGGTGAGGGAATGCTAAAAGGGACAAAAGAGCTATTTACTGTGACAAGCAAATAGAAGAGGTAATGACAGTTCTCAATTGTGTACTAAAGGGTTCATGGGAAAAAGAAGGAAGTGGGGGTATTAGAAAGAAATTAAAAAGTAAAAGTGCAGCTTATCTGTAATATAAAAATAGATGAAACAATTGGGAACTCAATCTAGATCTGCTTCACATGGTGGACACCTTTACACACCATAACAAGCTCACTAGTAGAATAGTCAGTAAACCTCTCATGGGCCTTACCACACTCAATCAAGTCCTCATTCACACCCCCACACCAAACCTTATAGGTGTGATACAATCTGAGTCAATGATTAGCCAGGCTTTTCAGGCCTGCTACTCCATAGAAGGTTGTCTGAGTGACCACTGTGTCTTGTCTCATGAAAGAGTAGGGTATATGATAGGAAACATTTACCAACTCAACCTCTCACCAAGATCATCCCTTACACACTCAAAAGAATTGCATTTACAACCTCAAGAGCTTCTGAGATAAAGGCAAGGGCCAAGGAGGCTCTTCCCATCAATCTCTACTCTAAGAAATATATTAGAATATTACAAATGTTAGAGACTCAATTAAAAAGAAATAGAAAAGGAAATCCTTTATTCTACCACTCTCTCTCACATCTCTTCTCTAGGACACTACCATGTAGCTATGACAGCTATCACCTTCCTATTCTTCATACCTCCAGACATGACTATGTGATCCTGCTCTATCTCCATACTCTACTCCTGTCCGTTGTTCTTGTCATATTCCGGAAATATGATAATTATGTAATTTCTTTCTCCTAATAATTCCCCTAAAATTAATAATAGTAGGATAGCGTAGTAGACTACTCTCCTCCTATTATGCACATACTATAAGTACTGAGTAGTTACAGTGTAATTCCTCAGTCTGTAAATTAATGTCATCTGGTCCTAAGCCCATCTTGTTCATTCGGACTCTTTCACTTGACTCTCTGGGACCTCTGTTTTGGCGACTTCCTCCACTCCGAAATACGTGACCAACCTCATGACTGGAGACTGGGGCACAACACATAAGTTGAAGCCAAGGTCGTTCAATAAGTCGCTCTCTGCCCCAACATCCTTGTCCCACCCCCGGAGCCTCCTTTTCTCTTATCGCTAAGTACCTTCCCTCTGACATTGTACCTTACTCCGGAATGGAGTGTAGTTTCTATCTATTATCCTTCACTTCTGTTCCTCTGGATTCCATCCTTGACAGTTCCCTGAACCCTAAACCAGCTTCCTTTTACTCCAAATACAGTTTAGAAACACATGATAGTGTGTCTAAGCATCAACAATATGATTGTTGTCTGATAGTGAAGAGGGCAAAAGAGACTATTAGCCTGGCACAAGCTAAAGATATGGTACTAGGTCCCAATTGCATGCTAAAGAGTTTGTGAGGATGAATCAAGAATGAAGGTATTAAAAAGAAAATATAGAAACTTAGCATGATAATTAAGATAAAAATGTTTGAAAGAATTGTAAGCTCGATCTAGATTCTCCTCGTATAGTGTCCCTAAGGTATTCACCTTTACATACCATAACAAGCTCACTATCAAAGTAGTCAGTAAACCACTCATGGGCCTTACTACACTCAATCAAGCTCTTATCCATACCCCTATACCAAACCTTATGGGTATAATACAATCTGAGTCAATGATTAGCCAGGATTTTCAGGCCTACTACTCCGTAGAAGGTTGTCCAAGCGACTGCTGTGTCTTGTCTCTTGACCAAGTAGGGTATAGAGTTCTAGTCTCCTCAACAACCCAACCACTTTACTTAGAACTCAGAAGAGTGCTATAAGATAACTCTCAAGCCCTTGAGATGGTGGCAGGTATCAAGATTCCATTGCCTTTCTCTCAGGCTCTCTGAGTATTATATTAAAAGTACAAACTAATGAGACTCAATTAAAAATAAATAAAAAAGGAAACTCTTTCTTCTTCCAGCCTCTCTCATTTCTCTCCTCCATGACATTGCCATGTGGACATAACAGATGTCACCTCCCTATCCTCTATGTCTATCAGCCATAGCCATATACTCCTCCTCCACCTCCATACTTCACTCCTACCTGACATTCTCTAATCTCCAAACTGGCTTTATCACAAATAGTCACTTACTTGATTTGTGATTGATGAGTTGATATTCAAAAGTGCTTAATAAGCAAAGTTAAACAGTGACAAGAGATGTTGTTAAATCTAAGGTCTAATCCTCAGACAAGGAGTTCTTATATACATAATTATGATGGTCTGTGCACTAGGACAGATCATCACATGCTACTACCTATTGTGCTATATATGGTAGTGCCTTTGTGCTAGAAATAGTAATAACCTAACCATATGGAGGCTGTTCTTTGTTCTAAGAAAAGGACAGATGACTATCTATGAATAATTAATGAAGTTTATGTACAAACATTAAGGCCTTCATATCTCCACTGATATTAATTGCCTCAAAGTTGTTTTAGGCTTATTCTGAGCATTATAAAAAAGGCTTCTGCTGAGCCTAGAACCAAAGCATTGATCATGGTGGTTTCTGAGATATTAGCAATTTAATAAACAGTAACATAATGGTTACCAGTTGATCTGCTTAATATCTTAGCCAATATTGATGGCCTTAAGACATGACTAGCATTGATCAAAAGGTCTTTTCAAGGGCTTTCAGTAGCTTTCAAGACCGTGAGAATAGTCAAAGAATTGATGGAGATATAGCCAAATGAAGTTTGTGACAAGCTTTCTTTCACTCCAAATATAATCTAGACATATGTGCATATACATACAAAGGTAATCAATATTCCTGTTACTCTATGGTGTATCCACTTTTTGACTGAGTCCAGCAGTGATGGGATCACTAGTCACTGATAGACTTTTGATCTGTTGTCTTGGTGCCATATTAGTCTAAGTCTGCTCTAGATTGAAATTATCTCATATTCCAAGAATATACCTGAGCCTCTGACTTCTAGAGCTTCAACATTCATAGTCTGTATCTGAGAAACCTGATGCTAGCTCATCAGTCTTGCCTCCTAAGGTATATGCTTTCCTAGCATGTGACAGCTTGGCCACTACCTAATAGAAGTACCCAGTCTTAGGTCTAGATTATGTCTGGGACTTGTAGGAGGTCTCTAGAGTAGGTTCCAATAGTGAAAGCCAGGGTTATAATTTGTATCCTATGCTACATTTCTGTAGAAAATTCTCTAGCAGTATAATAATGCGTCATCATAAGGAAAGGAAAAGAACACATAAGTCTCAGGAGTTTAGGGGAAATTAGTAAGAGAAGGAGTTGATGGAAATTCAAAAGTAGCAATAGTTCCCTTTTTATCTTTATTCTTTGAGTTTCAGCCATTTGTAATAACTTTAATATAGTATCTAGAGTACAGTTGGATTAAAGGAGAACCTCTTGACTTCTATCTCCATCTACACTGCCTCTGGAATCGTGAATGTGGATCTATTGAGAGTAAGAAGACTAGGACCAGAAGGATGTCTTGAGAAGAACACAGAATATACCCAGAACTCAATCTAGAGAGGAATAGCAGATGCAACTTGGATAGGCTTTGGAGAGAACAACAGGCTGGAAAAGCTTGGCTAGGTATACACTTGGACTGTATCACACCTGTAAGGTTCAGTGTTGGGGATGCAAACAAGGGGACAACTGAGTGTTGAGGGTCTATGAGTGATCAACTTACTGTATTTTCCAGTTGAGTCTAGTCACAGTATGTAAAGGTTGACACCTTAGGGAGGCTATGCAACAACAATCTAGAGAGATCTTATATTCATTTTACAACAACCAATATATACTTTATTGGAGCTGTGTATAATTCTACTTTTCTAATTATTTATAAACCTTCATCTTTGATTATCCCCCCTTGGACCTTTAGCACACAATTAGGAACTGGCACATCATTATTTTGTTTGTCCCAGTGTGCAATTCCCTTTTGCATCCTTTCAGTGCCACCCTTTTCTTCTCCCACAACAGATACTCCCTACACTTGTGCCCCTTTTCTCCACACTTATAACATTTTACCACTACTATCTTCTGTCTTCTAATTGTTCTTTTCTCTACTCCACACTGCATTACCCTGCTTTTCAATATTTCAAATTTATTCTGGGGAATAACAGTCCCTTTCTCTTTCTCTTTTCTATTCTTGCAGTTGTGGGCCAGGTACCCAAGCCTTTTGCAGCATCTACACAGTTTCCCTCTTCTTCCTTCAAGTTCTGCCCTTAATTTAGTGAGGGCACACTTTTTGTTGAGCAAGTTGCTCATAAGAGATTTATATTGGGTTTGAGATATTGTGCTGGCATCTCAAGGGTACAGAGTAAATGGTTAATCTTACTAGTTGCTATGTCTACTAGAGTGCAAGATCTTCACCCAGCCAGAGTTCTACTGCCCTACTAACTACTGCCCTAATAGTACTTTGTCTATCACCCAACGGATAGGATCCCTAATCTAGATGGCCCTCTAAAGGTAACCATCACTCCTCTGCATATACCAACTCACAATGAAGTCACAGCACAAGGTTTATACTGAGAAAAAGGATACAAGTATACTACTAGACATTGCTCATTTGTAAGGTCAGGTCTTAGAAATGCTACTTGAGTTTGGTACTACTCTTCTACCCACTGTCCCTAACTGACAGTATGTCAAGGACGGAATTCCAGAGGATGGAAGGATAGGATAATAGACAGAAAATACACTCCAGAGTGGAGTAAAGTACTATGTTGGAGAGAAGTGTTACTTAGCAATAGTATAAAGAAGGCTCCAACAGACAGTCAAGGACATTGGAGCAGAGAACAACTTATTAAATGACCTTAGCTTCAACTTATGTGTTGCGCTGAAAGGGTGCAAAAGGGAATTGCACACTGGGACAAACAAAACCATGCTGTGCCAGTTCCTAATTGCATACTAAAGGTCTGAGGGGAGATAATCAAAGTTGAAGGTTTATAAATAATTAGAAAATAAGAATTATATGTAGCTCCAATAAAATATACATTGGTAGTTGTGAAAGGATTGTAAGATCTCTCTAGATTGTCGTCACATAGCCTCCCTAAGGTGTCAACCTTTACACACTATGACAAAAGCTTCTCTGGAAAATACAGTTAGTTGATCACTCATGGACCCTCCACACTTAGTTGCCCCCTTGTCTGTACCCCCAACACCGAACCTTATGGGTGTGATGCAATCCAAGTATGCACCTAGCCAAGCTTTTCTAGCCTGCTGTCCTCTTCAAAGCCTGCCCAAGTTGCATTTGCATCTTCTCCCTAGATCGAGTTCTGGGTATATTCTGTGTTCTTCTCAAGACATCCTACTAGTCCCAGTCTTCTTACTCTCAATAAATCCGCATTTACAGTTCCAGAGGCAGTGTAGATGGAGGTAGGAGTCAAGAGGTTCCTCTTTTCACCCAACTATACACTAGATACTATATTAAAATGATTACAAAGCCCTGAAACTCAAGGAATAAAATATAAAAAGAAAACTATTACTACTTTTGATATTCCTTCAACTTCTTCTCGCACTAAGTCCATCCCAATTCCCAGTAATGATGCGTCCTTATAGTAACACGTCCTCTTCATTAACTCCTTCCCATTAAAGATGATGCGTCTTCATCGTCACTTCTCTCTAGAATATTCTTCCTGATCTCCCATCACTCCCTTTGATATTGCTTTGTAAGAAGGACCTCCCTGGTTATCTATTAAGTAGTCAGTAAACCCCACTCAATATCTAGTATCTCTGAGTCACGTCCTAGGGCTCATTTATCTAAATATAATTGATCTGATGCCATCAATGCTTAATTGCAATCAGAGTCTATTTATCTAAGTCTGTCGTCTGAGCACTACTGGTTCTAGAGTCCTAATCCGCCATATCCCTAAGTCGGTGCCATCCCATAATGGATCTAGAGCATAGTCCTTCTATAACTTTCTCCTTAAACCTGATACCAGCTCATCCTGCTTGCCTTCTGAGGCATCAACATGAGCTCTGGTTTGATTCTCCCTTGCTCAATGTCTTTATCATATAGTAGTACGTTCTGAGGATATAAAAAGGGTTCTAGAGCAAACTCTAATCAAGAATTTGTTGTTATAAAGTATATCAAATGTTATCTTCCACAGAAAATTTGCTTGCAGTGTAACAGCGGGAAAGTATCACGTGACTTTGTCACAATGTCACAATGATGTGATGGATGTCATGTCACAAGTCACAGTCACAGAGTGTTACATGACTAGAGTAACATGAAGACAATAGAAGAGCAAGTGCATAGCCACAGTAGTAAAATATATAAGTAGTAGAGAATTAAGCGAGAACTCCATCAAGTTCTCCTTGTTAAACGCTGATAAAGGAGCAGTTGGCTTAATTCTAGCTTTGGAGTTGGCTAGTCTGACAGTTGGCACCACTACTCGCTTTCCACCTTCTCCTGGGTCTGAGATCTCTACCTCTACACTCCTATCAGCTCGCTCGATCTTTCTCAACTTCACCCCCTTCTGCTACGGTCTCCCTAGTAGCAGCCAATATGGTGCTGGCTGCACCACAAATGCATGTGCATATGTCTTTACTCCTCCCACCTCTAATTCCAAATACTCCACGCATTCCTGCATCTCTTCCTTCCTCCCATTTGCCATCTACATTGTTATTCTTCTTTTTTTATTCACTTTTAGCCCCAGTTTCTTACACAAATCCTCTTGCACAATCACTATCTCTGATCCCTTATCTAATAGCCCCAGCTCACGATGTTGCCCTATAACCACAACTTTTACCTCTCAGAGTGGTGTTGCAAATTCTACTGGCATCTCTGGCAATATCACTAAGGCTGCTCCAACAGCTGGAACCTTATTCTGTGTGCATGTTTGGTCTACCATTTCTCGTCGCAGGTCCCCACTGAGTACCAACAGGTCACAAACTCAGATGTTCAGCACTTTGACATCCAAAATCTTCTGCAAAACTTCCTGAGGTACCTCTGAATTTGCAATTTGAGGCTCTCATCAATATGCTAGCTAGTGTGCTTCCACTTTCTTCTCCTCTTACCTGCTAACTATGTCCTCCCTAGCATACTTCTTCCTATCTGTCACCTTTGCCATCTTCCTCTTTCTCTCTTATGCTTGTGTCATTACCAAACCTGCACTTTCTTTCACTTCCTCCTTCAACTCTGCCATTGTTCCCCATACAAACTCTTCTTCTTCTTCCTGTATTACTTCAACAAATGAGCTAAATCTTGCTGGTATTGGGGCTATGTTGGATAGGTGCGGTAGCAGATCTTGAATATTCAGTTTGATGTCAATTGCTCCTTTGAGTCCTCCTGGATGATGAGCATCGATTGGGGATCCATCCATGTGAGTGTAATATCCATTTGCTTGTAGTAGGACCCATTGTGATTGAACATATTCTGCTGCTGTTAGACAGGTCCTCAAACAATATTCTGGCTTCTTGCAGAAATGACAAGGAAAATTATGAGACATAGGAGCAGAAGGCTAGGAGTGTCTAGGGTAGGAGAGTGCCATAGTGGTGCTTGTTGTCATGACAGTTGAGGCTCTGAAACGAGAGAGTGGAGGGAGGTTGTCCATCATTTCAGGGGCTAGGACAAATAATTGTGTATAAGCAACTGCATATGCATTGTCTTTCATATTCAACTGTAGGAGCTTTCTGGTGAGTTTGTCTATCTTTTCCTGCCCCTCTTTCCCCTTTTTCCCCTCGTCCTCAAACCGTACCTTTCTCACTCTCATCTCTTTCTTTGTAGACTTTTTTCTCTTTTTCCTCTCTTTCTCCTCACTATCTGATTCTGATCCTATTTCCACCCCAACCACCTCATCCTCTGACTCCTCATTGCTCAACTCTTCTCTCCTTCCTTTCTTCCCCTTCTTCAACAGTCTACCCCATCCTCCTCTTACAGCTGCCTTCCTTAACACAAAGCAACCTGCCTTTATTGCTTTCTCAACCTCTGGGACCTGGTCACTCTCAAAGTCGGTATCTCATGCCTCAAGACAATCACTGATTGCATACTGAAGCTCTCAAGGGAGCTCTTTCCAAAAATACTCATCATGCTGCTTTTTGTTGATGATGTCTGCTTCCACTAGGTCCACTGCTACAATCCAAAATTTCCTGTAGTATGTGTCCAAGTCCTCTTCATCTGCAATGCTCCCTTTTGTTGATTATTTTGATCAGTTTGACTAGTTTGGCTGCTGTCAGTTTGTCCTCTAGAAGGGTCTTCGAGTAAGCCCCCATTATTTTCTTCTTTAATATCATGTAGTCATCTTCAAAATCTTCTAACCTTTTTTAGAACTTCTTCATCTCCTTATCCACATACTTCACCACCATCTTCGTCTTCTTTTTTGTTGTCAAGCCATGTCTCTCAGCTAATTCCTCAAACTTCTCCAAGAACTCCTTCAATTCCTCTGGATTTCTTGAATCAAATTCTGGGGCACGTCTTGATCCTGGGGCTAGCATGCCCAAAACTCCAGTAGCCATTGATGTCAACATAATCAAATTTTCAGTAGGATTTAATAGTTCTCTTTGTGCATGTTTCCTTAAACTTTCTTCTGCTATCTGAGGTCCCTTAGGCTTATTGCTTTTTTTAGCTACTTTCTTGGGTCTTATAATGTCTGTTGGTCTTTCCTTAGGGTACATTCTTCTTCTTGTTCTTAATGTGCTGGCACTAAGACTATCTTCTGACTGACTTTTGTTAGGCATTTTGGTAACAGGATTAGAGGATAGACAACTATCCCCTCGCAGTGGGCTCCAATTTGTGGGAAGGATAGTGAGTTCAGAGGAGAAAGTTGTCTTAGAGTTTTGTAGTTGAAGGTAAAAAGGATATTGTTTTTATTTTTTGTGTCATGTCACATTTTGTCTACTCTAGCTTATGTAATAAGTAAGAGTATTTTTGCTAATTAATTAAATAATTAAATGATAAAAAAAAGCAAAAATAGTAAGAAAATAAGAGAAACAAAGAAATAATCAAACTAAAGAAATGAAATGAAAAGAGGAAGAATATCAGCATTCTGCAGGTGGCCCAAAGGCTACCCCCACATCACCACACTACCAACACCATCAATCAATTATGAACAAGTCAACAACTTCTTCCTCTCCATCAAACAGTTTCTCCAAGCACAAACCAACAACCTGCCGCCATTCTACCATGCCCCTTACTAACAAATCACCGCTGATCAAACTTCCCCCATACAACAATTTGTGCTATTTGACCATCCCTTGGCCCAGCTATGAACCACTCTCATTGGGAATTCAGTGGCTATTACCGATTTCGACCTCTTCAGGGAGAATTGGGCTCTTTACCTTCATCTCCAACATACAGCCAATTAACAATTCCTTCAACTCCAAAACAATCTCAAGAATCTCAAAGAGTTTCTACTCCCTACAATACATCAACACCTCTTACACGCTGCCACATGAAGAGTACAACACTCAACAAACACAAGCCATCAGGACCCTAGCCTATCAACTGGATCTGACTCTGGAAATACTTCTGACAACACATAAGAAAGTGACACCAGCAATGACAAAACTGCTGAATGACTGGAAACTGACAACATCACAGAAAGAACTAGATGAAATTTGGATGATCCTCATGGAGATCAAGAACTACGAGACCTTAGGAATGCACCCCCCTTCATTACAGACAACGCACAATGCTTTGTCTATGGCCAATATGACTATTTCCTTGACCAATATGCTGATTATGTCTGCAAAAGATGTAATCAAAGAAACCCTAGTCACTATGAAAAGTTCTGCCTCCTCTAACCACGATGACCCCAACCACGATTTGCTGTGGCAAAAAGACAAACACAATGAGCCAAAATCAATTATCCAAACCTGTTCCGAAACAAGCCACTTTCCACTTTCATTCTTGGTCTCACTCTAACTAGAAGACGACTCTTGGAACATTTTCTCACTGAGGCCCCAGAGGATCAACGTTGTTCAACTCCTTGAAGATGCAATAAACAAGTCCTCTTCAGAAATGTACTTCCAACCAGTCACACCATTGTGTTCTTCTCTACTTCCAACTCTCAAAGACCCATTCTTTGACATCTTTCTACAAGACGATCTTAACAAAATAGACAACAAAACTGGGAAGACAACAACAGAGACTACTACAACAACATTGACAATGTCGCCTGGTCTAACATCTTGGGAGAGCCCATCAGATATTAAATTTGATGTCCTCATCGAATTGAACAAAGGGGATTATGTTATGAATGTCAAGTGGAATTACAATTATTATCAACCATGGTCTGATAATAAGTGGTTAGTAGACAAAATGATGGCAATGCTAGATGAGGACATTATTATGCACTAATGCAAAATAATGTCTAAGGACTCTAAAAGGTGATGGACTCATAGAATGGACAGGACTCTTTGGAGAAATCTTGGACTATCTTTCTTTCTATTCTTGGACCTGTGCTAAATGGGACAATACCAGTGTCATGCTGTACAACAATTTAGGCAACATAAGTGACATTTTTTACAGTAATAACCAGAATCACTGGCTCGAGAGAAGAGTTTGGCCTCCTAGAAGTGTTCTCTAGACATCTAGTTGTGGACTCAAGCCTCTTGCTTGGATAGCAGAGTAGTGGCTGTGACCACCACTACACATACCTCATAAATGCTTGCCCAGGTACCCCGTATCAGATTATCAAACAGTTCTCCCTTCTAGAAGTGCTCTTGAGGATGAAAGCAAACTCAGCAGAATTACCACTGCCTAAGTAACATCATATTGTAGCCACTGGCGGTCCTATTTAAAGAAGAGTTACAATCAGATTCGGGCCATCATTACTAATAACTAATTATAGCAAGATCAAGAGAATCAAACCATCATAAAGTTGCCTTGCAATGGCAGTAGAAGGAAACTAGAAGTCAGAGAAATGAGAATACATAGGAGAGGTAAAGAGAAGCTGAAGAGAGAAGTAGTAGGAAGACTAGATAAAGGAAACGCGCTTGAGAGCAAGATGGCTCAAGATTACCATCTCTGCTTACAGCCCATCAAGAGTCTTGAGGTCTGACCATTATGTGAAGGAGGGTTCCTAGGGTAGGACTAGAAGAGCAGGGAGCAGTTAGCCAGTGTTCAGGAGGGGCGCCATCTCATCATTATGGCCTTGCTATATTTGGGAATTCAGAGGTTTCTTTGTCTCACTTTCTTTGTTGTCTCTTTGCTTTGTAATCATAATAAAATACTCTAGGGCACAGAGGGGAACTCAAGTATCATACCTCTCATCCTCATCACTCTCTGTTGCTCTAGGGCTTAACAGCTATTTTGGAGTATTTCTAGTTTTTCTAAGTGTTCTATTTTACTTTCTAAAAACCCACCAAAATCCTCCCTCAATGGGAATTCAAGCCCCAATGGACTTTGGCATTCACTTATGCTAGGAGTTAATAGTTCACTACATGTTATTGGAGTCAGCTTCCAGTTGTATGGTCAGCTGAAGAAGAGCCCACATGACGGCATGGGAGTTCTAGGTAATTCTGCTGTATTGACAGCAAGCCAGACTACTAGACTAGGTAAGGGCAGCAGTGTCATGACATGAGACAAACATGTGTCTTAGAGATTCTATTATGGTGAGATCTACCTTGAGTGGATTCTTAAATATGTTATTATCATTTCTTTTGGTCTTTTGAATTGTACCCCATTATTTCCCTTATTCCCAAGCTCTTTTTTATATTTGATCATCTCCCCAGTGCCTACTTGTTAGTGCACAACTGTGAAATATCTAGGGGATCTTTTACATTTCCATTTGTTATCACTTTTGTTCTGTGATCAGTTCCCTTTGATCCCCATCACTGGACTAACCCATTATTAGACACTGACTCAACTTGTCACCTTTACTCACTTCTGTCACTGGACTGTCACTTAACTAGTCATCTATAGTTATAACTAGTGTTATCACATTGTAACATAGTCACAATACCTAGTTAGGGTAAATACAGACCAGAAAGAGAAGGGAACAGCAAGTTCTCTCTTTCTGTATTCACTCTGTAAAATCTTACTCTAAGGAATTGGTACTCTTACTTGTCTTAGGACAATCTCAAGAGTGCTATTCAAAGTCTTGTTGACATCTCTCCTCTGATATAACTTTACTGAAAACCTTAACCAGATCCTGTAACAAGGAGCGTGAAGATATCAAGTGTTAGATATAGGCTTCAAGTTAAAACGCATATTCAACTGAGAGGTCCAGAGTCTTAACAGACTCTGTCCCAAACTGGTCAAATCTGTCACTCTGACAAATCCTCTGCAAATTCCAGCCTCTGCCAAGCTTCTATGCTCAATCTGGGACCCTGGGTTTTTATGCCCATCTCTATCTCACTATCTGGATCGCCACTAATAAACTTTTGCAAAAGTTTGTTTCCATTATTCCATGATTTACTCACACCAAAGTCTATAGCCATAACTCTAATACTTCAATTTCTTACTCTTGTCACTAGGCAATGGGATGCCTAGTCTTAAAAGGGGGGATAAGGATCAAACCACTCCTCTGAAAGCACAAATTTTCATGCTAGACACAAATTTTATTCAAAACAAATTATAAAAAGAAAAAAAAAATTTTTTTCTACTCCATTGAACCATACAAATAATGCCAAAGTCCCAACTACTTCCTCTACCCTTTCCATTCCATCTCCTCCATCCTCAATAACCATTTTAGACTGCTCACTATTATACTCCATCTCTACTACCTCTTTGCCTTTTCCCTTGTCAATCCTCTCCACTGTCTTTGTTTCCTCCCCCTCTGAATGCCAGCCAGGAAATTAGGTTGTCCTCTAGAGTCTTTGACCTCATCTCTGTTATCCTCTCCAATATATCTGCAACCCTTTTGACCTGAATGACCAACTCGTCTATCTTCTCCAACTTCTCCAACACCTGCTCTTTCTACTCTATGTCCATTTGTTGCTTGGTCTTTCTTGCTTGTGCTTTCCCAGCTGTTTTTTCCTTGGCCTTTCTCCATGTGCCATCTGTGTCGAAAGGCTTGCAATCTGCCTTTGCCTTGGCATAGGGAGAACAAGATATTGTATTCCTAAAACTAATTTAGCCAATGTATCTACTCCAAAGGATGCAAAACTCATAGAAGGTCCTATGGTAGACACAGTATACCAAAATTAGCACACTGCTCACAGGGATTTTCCTTACCAATTGGCTCTATTCCCAACTCCTTTGCCATTTCTTCCCTCTCCTGGTGTTGGTCCAAAGTCTCTTTGGGAAAATAATAGACTCATTGTCTTTTTGTCAGAGAAGGGAGATTAATCAGATTCATCTTCTTGTCTGATGGTAGAACTGCTGAAAGGGTGCAAAAGGGAATTGCATACTGGGACAAACAAAACAAAAATATGCCAGCTCCCAATCACATGCTAAAGGTCCAAGGGAAGAATATCAAAGTTGAAGGTTTATAAATAATTAGAGAAATAAGAATTATATGCAGCTCTAGTAAAATACATATTGGTGGTTGTTAAAGGATCGTAAGATCTCTCTAGATCATTATCACATAGCCTTCCTAAGGTGTCAACCTTTATACACCATGACAAAAGCTCCTCTGGAAAATACAGTTAGTTGATCACCCATGGACCCTTCACACTCAGTTGCCCCCCTTGTCTATACCCCCAACACTGAACCTTATGGGTGTGATGCAATCCAAGTGTGCACCTAGCCAAGCTTTCCCAGCCTGCTGTTCTCTTCAAAGCCTGCCCAAGTTGCATTTGCGTCTTTTCCCTAGATCGAGTTCTGGGTATATTCTGTGTTCTCCTCAAGACATCCCACTAGTCATAGTCTTTTTACTCTCAATAGATCCGTATTCACGATTTCAGAGGCAGTGTAGATAGAGGTAAGAGTTAAGAGGTTCTTCTCCAATCTAACTGTACTCTAGATACTATATTAAAATATTACAAAGCCCTGAAACTCAAAAAACAAAATATAAAAAGGGAAACTATTATTACTTTTAGGATTCCATTGCCTTCTTTCTAAGTCCTCCCAAATTCCCACTGATAACACAGCCCTCTCCTTTCTTTGTGATGACATGTTCCCTCACCAAGCCCTTCCCATCAAAGATGATGCGTCTTCATTGCTACTCCCTTCTAGAATATTCTTTTGTCTTTCCCTATTATGCTCTTGATGCTGCTCTGTAATTTGGACTTTATTGATTACCTGTTAAGCTGTTAGCAAGTCTCAATAAATGTCTAGTATCTCCAAGTCACATCCTAGAGGTCATTTATCTAAATATAATTGATCTAATGCCATTAATGCTTATTTATAAGCACAAAGTCTATCAGTCTAAGTTCTTCATCTGAGTAGTACTAGTTCTAGAGTACAACTTTACTATCTTTCTAAGTCAGTCTATTCAAAAGGTAAATCTAGAGTGTAATCTCTTAGTAACTCTCTTAGTAACCTGATACCAGTTCATTCTAATTGTCTCTTGAGGTCTCAACATGAGCTCTAGGTTGATTATCACCTGCTCAATATACTCATTATATAGTGTTATGTTCTGAGGATATAGAAAGGGTTCTAGAGCAAATTCTAATTGAGAATCTGTTGGTATAAAGTGTATCTATCACAAATGGTCACTTACTGATTTGTGATTGGTTGATTTGATATTCAAAAGCTTCAAAAAAGCAAAGTTAGACAAGCAGCAAATGATGTTGTTAAGTCTGAGGTCTAATCCTCAGACTATGAGTTCTTAAATACAGAAAAGTGATAGTCTGTGTACTAGGACAGATCATCACATGCTACTACCTATTGTTCTACATATGGTAGTGTCTTTGTACTGGAATAATGATAACCTAACCATATGGAGGCTGTCCTTTGTTCTAAGAAAAGGACAGATGACTATCTATGGGTAATTAATGAAGT
>Ga0153958_1000027_pt1 | contig 27092 bp, 18 predicted proteins | sample TSFL042MetaG_FD_104719 | JGI IMG/M metagenome (GOLD analysis project Ga0153958, IMG submission 104719) | Attine ant fungus gardens microbial communities from Florida, USA - TSFL042 MetaG | ecosystem: Host-associated > Fungi > Mycelium > Unclassified | place: USA: Florida, Wekiwa Springs... | reverse complement strand
GCGATGACAATCTAGGGAGATCTTACAATTCTTTTACAACCACTAATATATATCTTACTAGAGCTATGTATAATCCTTATTTCTCTAATTATCTATAAACCTTCAACTTTGATTATCTCCCCTCAGACCTTTAGCACACAATTGGGAGCTGATACACCATTGTTTTGTTTGTCCCAGTGTGCAACCCCCTTTTGCACCCTTTTAATGGTATGTAAAGGTTGATACCTTAGGGAGGCTATGTGACGACAATCTAGGGAGATCTTACAATCCTTTTGCAACCACTAATATATATATTACTGGAGCTGCATATAATCCTTATTTCTCTAATTATCTATAAACCTTCAATTTTGATTATCTCCCCTTGGACCTTTAGCACACAATTGGGAGCTGGCACATTATTATCTTGTTTGTCCCAGTATGCAATTCCCTTTTGTACCCTTACAGTAGGAAGGGGGTCTATTCTGTGGTAGGTCATCCACTAAGTCAGCAAGACATTCATTGGTATGTTTAGTACTTATGGAGGAAAAAACAAAATTGAAATTCGCTATTCTACACTCAAGTGCTACCATCTATGATGGAGGTAAGAGAGAAAGAAGCATTGACTTAATTTATTATATCTAAAGCTGCATATAATATTTAGTTTCTACTTTTATTTAAAATCTTTATTTTAGCTATCTCTCCTTAAACCTTTAGTATGCAATTGGGAGCTCTTATTATTTGTCCTAGTATGCAATTCCCTTTTGCATTCCTTCAATGGTGGAAGGGCTATACAGTAAAGGAAGATACTTGGAAGCTGAGAGAAAACTTGAAAAACACAGAGAACTTAGTTAGAGAATTTGAGAAAGAATATAAAGAAGAAATTGGATTATCACAAATGGCCACTTACTGATTTGTGATTAGTTGATGGGATATTCAAAAGGCTCAAAAAAGTGAAGTTTAGACAAGCAGCAAAGATGTTGTTAAGTCTGAGGTCTAATCCTCAGACTATGAGTCCTTATATATATAATTGTGATAGTCTGTGTACTAGGACAGATCATCATATGCTACTACCTATTGTTCTACATATGGTAGTGCCTTTGTACTCAAAATAGTGATAACTTAACCATATGGAGGCTGTCCTTTGTTCTAAGAAAAGGACAGATGACTATCTATGAGTAATTAATGAAGTCCATGTGCAAACATTGAGGCCTTCATATCTTCACTAATATTAATCACCTTGAAGTTGTTCTAGGCTCATTCTGAGCATTATGAAGAAGGCTTCTGCTAAGCCTAGAACTGAAGCATTGATCATGGCAGTTTCTGAGATATTAGCAATTTAATAAACAGTAACATGGTGGTTACCAGTTGATCTGCTTAATATCTCAGCCATTATTGATTGCCTTGAGACGTAACTGGCATCGATTGAAAGGTCTTCTTAAGGGCTTTAAGCTGGTTTTAAGACTGTGAGAATTGTTGAAGAATTGGTGGAGATATGACCAAATGAAGTTTGTGACATGGATGATCTAGGAAGAGAATTATCAAGAAAGAAAAAAGAAAAGAATTGCTAGGTAGGTATATGGCAAAATTACTATATAGGTGGAATGATAAGAAATTCAACCAAGAGTACTAGGGACAGTTAGGAATTGGCTAAGATGGAAAGAAAAGAAAAGAATAGAAAGAATTGACAAAGAAGAGGAAGAAAAAATGGGAAAAAATAGAAAAGAAAAATGGGACAAAGAAAACAAACTAGGGAATATACAGGACCCTTATGATGAGTTGTAAGAAAAGATTCTTGGGATGAGAATTCCTAAGAGGGGAATACTATTATGAGTTACCTTGACTATGATTAAATGACATGAACTGGAGTCAAACTGGTAGATATTAAACACTTGTAATAATAATAAGGACAAATAGCTAGGACATATATATATTATAATGAGTTTACTTCATGTTTGCTGTATGACATCATTATGATGTTCTTATGATGAGAGGATGACAGAGAGATGACACAATTTTGGAAGGAGAGGTATAAGGCTTATAGTAGGATAGTAAGACCTTAGCTTCATTCTAGTTTATATATCATCTTCTTAACTCAAACACTGGGTTTGGAGGGGGATTGTAATATATATAGTATAGCAAAATAAAGCAAGGACTATATTGAGTTCTCTTCTAACCCTGAAGAGCTACCTGGTCTAAACCCTAGACTAGGTTCTTAAGTCAGTCACTGACACTTAGACTATAAGTTCTTATATACATGAAAGTGATAGTCTATGCACTAAAACAGACCATCATATGCTACTACCTATTGTTCTATATATGATAGTATCTTTGTACTTGAAAAATGCAATAACTTAACCATATGGAGGCTGTTCTTTGTTCCAAGAAAAGGCAGATAACTATCTATGAACAATTAATTAATATCTATGTATAAACATTGAGGACTTTGTATCTTTACTAATATTAACTACCTTGGGGTTGTTCTAGGCTATAAGAGGGCTTCTTTTGAGCCTAAAAGCAATTGTGGCAGTTTCTAAGATATCAGTGATTTAATAAATAGTACCATAGTGATTACCTACTGATCTGCCTAATATCTCAGCTAATATTGATTGCCTTGAGGTATGGCTAGTATTACCAAAAGGTTTTTTCAAGAGCTTTTCATAGCCATTGAGACTGTGAGAATTGTTGTTATGCTAGACAGTCATTTAGACAATACAAGTGGTATTTTTCACTGTATTAACAAAAATAACCAGCTTGAGAGATGAGTTTGGCCTTCCAGAGATGTTCTCTTAGACATCCAGTTGTGGACTTAAGCATACCACTTGAGTAGCAGAGTAGTGGCTATAACTACTGCTACAGAGACCTCACAGTTGAATACATTTAACTTAAAGCCTATATCTAATACTTGATATCTTTACCCTCCTTATTAAAAGGTCCAGCTAAGGTTTTTAGTAAAGTTATGTTGGAGGAGAGATGTCAATGAGACTTTGAGTAGCACCCTTGAGATGTCCTAAGACAATAAGAGTACTAATTCCTCAATATAGAGATTTACAAAGAGAATACAGAAAGAGAGAACTTGCTGTTCCTTTCTCTTTCTAGTCTGTATTTATCCTAACTAGGTACGTAATAGTCAATTACAATGTGATAACACTACTTGTAACTCTAAGTGACTAGTTAAGTAACAGATCAGTAATGAGGGTGACAAGTAGAGTCATAACTGAGTTATTGTCTAATAATGGATTAGTCTGATATTATTCTATTTGGTCTAGTCCAAAGATAGAGAGAAAGATAGTCTGAGATTTCTCTAAAGAGTCCTCTCCATACCTTAAGTCTGATGTTCTAGGTTCAAGACATTCAATATATTACTACATCATAATGTTTTTATCTAATAACACCAACATCTTGTTGATTATCCACTCATTATTAGACTATGGCTGATAATAGTTATAGTCCCACTTATTAGATTACTGATTGGTATACTACGACATAGATAAGAGAGCCAAGACAATATCCTCTTGGACTACCTCTATGGATTGAGACCTCTTCACTGACCTCCCAAGATGAATAGATTAATTTCTCAGAAGATATCTCAATTACTACTATAAAACTTACCTAGTAGATAATAACAGCCACCTAACACAGATCCCTACTACCTTAATATAACAACCAATACACTAATACCCTCAAGAACACTACTAATCACACCCACTACTCCATAAACCACCTACTTCAATAACTGAAAAGCTAGAAGGAGAGAGAGAGTTGATTATAAAAAAGCAAAAGGACATTAAGACACCTTAGTTGTCAATCTACAAGTTTGACATCTGAGGTGAGATATATTTTACATATCATACAGCAATAACTTACAAAGTCTTACCTTAGAACTTAGACTTTACTTCTAAAAGATAGATACCAATACAGTTATTGACCTACAAGTTTGACATTTGAGAACTTAAATTTAACTTCTAAAACTACTCAATATTCATAATACCTCATATATCAGAGTAGCTAACTTCTAAGCTGGAATAAAGCCAACTGCTCCTTTATTAGTGTTTGACAAGGAGAACTTGATAGAGTTCTCATTGGATTCTATATACTATTTATACATGAAGAGTAATCCTAACCCTTCCTTTTTATCTTGTGCTTTCCTATGAGTCACTTTTCTCTTGTATATCCATCTATCAATAGGAAAATAAATAAAAAGAAAAATAATAATTAGAAAATAAAAGAAAATAAAAGAAATATAAATATTGACTTAGTTGTTTTTGCCAAGTCATGACACTACTCCCCTCTTAAGTTTCCTTGTCCTAGGGAATTTCCCACAACTCATAGTATAGATTAACTATATTGCCCATCTTGTCATTGTCTTTTTCTGTCTACTCTCTGACTCCTAATTTTTCTTTCTCAATTTCTTTTTCTTTCATGATCATTTCCATTTTTCTTTTCCCTGATTGTTTCTTTTTCTACTATCTCCAATTCCTCTCCAATCTTCCCTAATATTCTTGGTTGTACCTTTTGTCTGATCATCTGAATAGTTTTCTTACTGTGAACCTTCCAGGCAATTCTTCCCTTCTAAAGGTTTCTTCTTCATATTCTTGTCTTGCTATATCTTCCAGATCTTACTGATATTCTTTTTTGAATTCTTCAATTGCTTCCTGTGCATTCTTCAAATTCTTCTTTTCTTCCCAAGTATCAGACTCCACTGTAAATTCCTTCCAGCATACTAAGTACTTGTTCTTTCCTCTTACCTGTCGTTTGTTCAGGATTTTTTCTACTTTTCATTTTTTCTCTTCTTTGTCAGAGAGCCAAACTCTGTGCCGGAATTAAGCCAACTGCTCTTTGTTCAGCGTTTGACAAAGAGAACTCGATAGAGTTCCCGTTGGATTTTCTACTCTACTTATACATATTTCTGACCCTAACCCTACACTAAAGTCCCACGCTTCCATATGAGTCACTTTTCTCTCACGTGTCCATTGATAAGAAAATAAAAGAAAAGAAAAAGGAAAAGAATATTAAATAATGACTTAGCCGTTTTGCCAAGTCATGACATTCTTCAATTATTACTAAAGCTGGTTACTCCCTTTTCTGCCCTTTTACTTGCCCTATATATTTTTATATCCTACTAACATTTACTACTAGATGTACCCTTACTGTACTAGGTAATTCCAATTTGACTATGTTTGACGATATAATTTTCTTGATTCTATAAGAGCCTATAAATCTCTTTATCAACTTCTCTGTTCTTCTTTAATCATCTGGTATTTTAAGTCCTTAGTACTCAGCATCACTAAGTCTTCTACTTTATAGTCATCTACTTCTGCTCTCCTTTTATCTGCATATTTTTTCATCTCTTTCTGTGCTTTTCCTAGTGTTGCTTTTGCTTCCTCTTGTATCTTTTTCATTTTCTCGATAAATTTCTTTGCCCCTTTATACTTTCTCTTCTTTTTTCCTTTGAACCCTATTATGGGATCTTGTCTGTAATTTGCCTTAAAAGGTGATATCCTAGTACTTGAGTACACTTTATTATTATATGCAAACTCTACTATTCCTAACTATTCTGGCCACTGCTCTTGCCTATGATCGATGAATATTCTTAAGTACTGTTCCAACTTCTGATTTATCCTCTCTGTTTGTTCATTTGTCTGAGAGTGGAATGCCATCAACAATTTACTCTTAATCTCTAACATCCTATTCAACTCTCACATTAATCCTGCTACAAATTGTGGTCCCCTATCTGATATAATTTTCACACATTGTCTCTGAACAACTATGCTAGCCTCTCTACTAATGTTTTCTCTGTAGTAGATATAAAGTGTACTATCTTTGTTAACCTATCAACTACTACTAAGATTGAATCATATCTCTAAGCCAAAGGCAGCTTAGTGATAAAGTTATATGTGCCTAAGGTTTTTCCAGAATTGAGTTAGGCATTAATTTGTTAGCTAGTTGCTCTGTGCGATTTTTATTTCACTGGCAAGTGTCATATCCCTCTATATACTACTTCACTTCTTTCATAACCCCTGGCCACCAAAAATTTCTAGTGACCAATTCCACTGTTTTCCATTGCCCCTTATATCCTCCTATTGGCATATCATAATGTAGTCTAATTATCTCTGCTCTAAGCTTGTCATCTTTTAGTATATAGACTTTTTTTTCTTTGTACATTATACTATCAACTTCTTTCCACTCTTTATCTCTTAATATTTTTACCTCTACTTACTTCATTTCTTCCACAGCTTTTACCACTTCATCATCCTTTACTTTCAACTTCCTAACCTCCTCTGTCATGACTTGGCAAATTGGCTAAGTCATTATTTATATTTCTTTTCTTTTCTTTTCTTTTCTTATTTACAACTACAAGATGGAGCACAGGAAAGTATCATGTGACTTTGTCACAAATGTCACAATGGTGTGATGGATGGTCACGGATGGTCACAAGTCACAGTCACAGAGTGTCACATGACTAAAGTAACATGAGGACCATAGGAGAGTAAGCACATAGCCACAGTAGTAAAATATATAAGTAGTAGAGAATTAAGCGAGAACTCCATCGAGTTCTCCTTGTCAAACACTGATAAAGGAACAGTTGGCTTAATTCTGGCTTTGGAGTTGGCTACTCTGACATCCTCTAATAGATCTATTCTATCTATTATTATTTCTATTGTCTTTGTTCTTTTTACTTCTAACTATTCTGGTTTTACCAACATCTTATTCTTGTTATCTTTTTCTATTCCTATCTCCTAGTCTGGTCTTCTGCTTAGACTATCTGCCTTTCCCATCTTGCTTTCAGGAACATGTTTTAGTGTAAAGTCAAATCTCAATAGGTATAAAGCCTATCTTACTTGTCTCCAATTTAACTTTTGTACTTTTATAAAGTATTTAAGATTTTTGTGGTTTGTCCAAATCTCAAATCTAATTACTGCCCCTTCTAGGAAGTGTCTCCACTCTTCTAGGTATCTGATTACAGCTAACATCTCTTTATCGTGTATCTCATAGTTATGTTCTATATTACTTAGAGATTTTGAAATGAAAGCTACTGGTCTCCACATGTTGTCAGAGCACTTCATAGATAGTACTCCTCCAGTTGCATAGTTTGAGACATCAGCCTCCACTCTAAATTCCTTATCTAAATCTAGGGCTACTAGTACTAGTTTTGTTGTGAAAACTTCTTTCAACTTGTCAAATGCTTTTTGTTACTCCTGCCCCTACTACCACTTCATATCTTTTCTAGTGAGCATATTCATTGGCCTAACCACTCAAGCAAAATCTTTGATAAACCTCTTGTAATAGTTTGTGAGGCCTAAAAATTTCCTAATATCTTTTAGATTTTTTGGCTCTAGTCAACTCAATACTCTATCCACCTTTTCTTTTTCCATTTCTATTCTATTAGGTCCTATAACCACTCCTAAGAACCCTATCTTCCTCACTTTCTATATACATTTCTCTAGTTTGATATACAAATTATTTTCCTCTAATCTCTTCAATACTTCTTCTACTATTTTATCATGTCTTTCCTTGGTTTCTGTTCTTACTAACACATTATCTACAAATGCAGCAACCTTTTCTTTATTGATCAGATCCCTCAGAATTTCATTCATTATTACTTGGAATATGGCTGGCGAGTTTGTCATTCCAAAGAACATTACTGTTGGCTTAAAGGAGCTTACATGTATTGTAAATGCTCCTTTCCACTTATCTCTTTCTTTGATCCTCACATTATTGAACTCCCATCTTAGATCCATTTTTGTGAATACTTTCTTGCTATCCATGTTGTCTATCAAGTCTGTAATTAATAGTAGTGGATAGTTGTTCTTCACTGTCTGGTCATTCAGATTATGATAGTCTATAACTATTCTCTTACTTTTATCCTTTTTTTCTATAAAGAACACTGGTGACGTTTGAGGGGATTTTGATGGTCTAATATACCCCTTCCTCAACTGGTTCTCCACAAAATTCTAAACTTCCTCCCTCTCGTTTTTAGATAGAGGGTAAATTTTTCCTTTTTGTGGTTTGAACATCTCTTTGATATCTATAGCATAATCCCAAACTTTTCTTGTTGGCATTCTTTCCAACTCTACTTTTCCAAATATCTTTCTCTACCTTAGAAACTTTTTTGGGACCATTTCCTCAATTTTCCTATGGTCCTCCTCAATTTTCTGTTCTCTTCCCCAATTCTCTTTATCATTTATCACCCATCTGACAATTTTCTCTTCTTCTACAGTTACTACTCTCTTTCTCTTTTTCTTCCTTTCTTCCTCTTTTATTTTTACTCTTCCATACAGAGGTGGACACCTTGTCATTTTAACTTCTCCAGTCTGCCAATTTATCTCAGGGTTATGTGCTACCAACCATGGCATTCCCAAGATTATTTCTGTCTTTCTTAATTCACATACATTTATCCTTATTCTCTCTACATGTTCTTTATAATAAATGTTCACCTCTACCTGGTGGGTAATTGCTCCTCTACTATTATTTGTACCATTCACATTTCTGACTGCTATTGGTCTTTCTAATTTTTGCAGCTTGAATCCATGCCTAGCCACTATCCTTTTGTCCATAAACATCCTTGTGGCACTACTGTCCAAGAGTGCCTTTATAGTTACGTCTTTATGCATATCCAAACTTTTTACTCTGATATTCATTTACATTTGTCTCAGCATTTTGAACATTCTCCTGATGTCTCTTTGGCTATCCTTCTCTTTTGCTGCATGTTCTGGTTCTCCTGACTATGCACCGCTTTGCTGTGCTTTTCCCTCTCTAGGATGCTGATAGGGATCAAAAGGTTTAATCATGAAACAAAGGTGAAAGCAAGGTCAGAGAGGTGAAATCTCCAAACTGCTTTACAATTGTGCACTAAACAAGTAGGCACTAGGGAGATAAATTAAATAATAGAGAGCTTACTGAAGGTGAATGTTATCAAGTAGGGACTCCTGGGAGTAGACTACTGGTGAGTTGACCCTTTTTCCACATGCAGTCCTATCCAGGAGAGATTACACAGCCTGTCTCAGAGTGCAGGGTATGAGAACTGAGATAGATTCTAGGGGAGTCTACTAGGTTGAGAACAAAACTAGAGTTCTAACAGAGTATATTAACTTATAACCAGATCCCTTTGGCAAACTAGTACAAATAGTATAGAACTTAGTATTGAAGATTAATTGAATAATAATAAAAAAGGAGAATAGGGCAGTTGCATGTCATAGAGGGCTATAATAAATGTCCAAAGAATAACAAAAACATATTAAATAGAAATCTAAGAAGAAGAACTGTTTTTAGTATCTACTCAAGTGAACTCTTACCATAATAGGATCCCTAAGGCACGTGTTCATCTCATACTATGATACTACTGCCCTTACCTAGTCTAGTAGCCTAGCTTGCCATCGATACAGCAGTATTACCTAGAACTCCTATGTTGTCGTACAAGCTCTACTTCAGCTGACTATACAACTGGAAGCCTACTCCAAAAACACATAGCAAGTGGTTAGCTCCTAGCATAAGCAAATGCCCAGGTCTGTTGAGGCTTGAGTCTCCCTTCAAGGGAAGTTTTATAGAGTTTTCATAAAGCAAACACAAAAGAAAACCTCAAATTACTCAAATAGCCTTTTAGCTCTAGAGCAACAGAGAGAGAGATGGTGGAGGGAAGAGTATTTTTTTTCCTTCTGTGCCCTAGAGTATTTTATTAGGATTATAAAGCAATAATACAACAAAAGAAAAAAAGCAAAAAAAACTTCCAAATTCCCAAAAATAGTAAGAGTGAAATAATAAGACAGCACTGATCCTGATCACTTGACTACCACTCCTCACTCCTCTAATTTTACTCCTGGGGTTCTTTTCTACACAATAGATAGCTCTTGAGCCTTTTGATAGGCTATAGAGAAAGGCGATGATCTTGAGTCATCTTACTCTCAAGCATGTTGTCTTCATCAAACATCTCTTTTTGTATCTCTCTATCTAATCTCTCTGTCTGACCTCTCTAGTTCTTCTACTACTCTTCTATACCTCATCACATCTTTGAGCCTCAGTCTTCTTTTATTAGGTTTGTAATGCAGTCCTCAAGAAGACTCATCTTGCTAGTTCTTGCTATAATTAGCTATCAGTAATGATGGCCCTGCTCTGATAGTAACCTTAATGTTATAAATAAGTCACTGCCACCAAGATATAACATCATCCTTATGAAAAACATCTTCTAAGGTCCTTTCTGCTCTCGAGAGCACTCTAGAGGGGAGTTCTGTTATAGATCTGTTATAAAATTCTCTGAACAATGCTTATGAGGTCTTTGTAGTAGTAGTCATAGCCACTACTCTGCTACTCAAGTGGTATGCTTAAGTCCATGACTGGGCATCTAAGAAATATCTCTGGGAGACCAAACTTATCTCTCGAGCTGGTTATTCTCGTTGTTATGGTAAAAAATATCACTTTTATTGCCTAAACAGCTGTTTGGTATGACAGCGCACCATCACCTTCTCTTTTCCTTTTGACCATCTACACCAATTCAATACTTCTAACCTTTTTCTGGAGATCACTTCTTGTCCTCTAATATCTTCTACATGATATCCTTGGCTTCTGCACCTTTTACAAGTTAGGTACAAAACTACCACTTCATTTGTACATTACCCTAATTCTAGTAGGTATGCTTTCTCTAGTACTCCTTTGCCACAATGTTCCTCTGCTCTCTTTCTCAATTCTACTACTAAGCTCCTCTTATACTCTTGCTATGCTTCTTGTGGCTTTGCCATGTGCACTGCTTCTCTTTCCTTAACTCTCCTCAACCTTTGTTGCTGTGCCTTTTGTGGCATTGCCATATGCACTGATGGGAATCAAAGGGAATTGATCACAAAACAAAAATGATAACAAATGAGAATATAAAAGGATCTCTAAGATGTCTTACAATTGTGTACTAAACAAGTAGGCACTGGGGAGATGATCAAATATAAAAGAGAGCTTAAGAACAGGGGAAATAGAGAAGTGCAACTCAAAAGACTGAAAGAAATAATAATAAAGTGTTTATGAATCTACTCGAGATAGATCTCACTGTAATAGGCTCTCTAAGATACATGTTTGTCTCATGTCATGACACTACTGCCCCTATCTAGTCTAGTAGTCTGGCTCACCATCAATATAGCAGAACTACCTAGAACTCCCATGCTGTCATATGGGCTCTTTTTCAGCTGACTGTACAACTAGAAGCTAACTTTAATAATATGTAATGAGCTATTAACTCCTAGTATAAGCAAATGCCCAAGTCCATTGGGGCTTGAATTCCTGTTGAGGGAGAGTTTTAGTGGGTTTTAGAAGTTAAAAAAGAACACTTCAGAAAGCTAGAGACTCAGTCACTCAAAATAGCTATTAAGCTCTAAAGCAACAAAAAGAGATAATAATGGGGGTATGATGCTTGAGTTCCCTTTTGTGCCCTAGAGTATTTTATTAGGATTACAAAGTAATGCAATAACAAAAAAAGCAAGACAAAGAAAACCTCTAAATTTCCAAACATAGCAAGGCTGAAATGATAAGACAATGCCCTCCCTGAACACTTAGTAGCCACTCCTTACTCTTCTAATCTTACTCCTGGAATTCTCCCTCATACAATAGATAGGTCTTGAGCCTCTTGCTGGGCTATAGACAGAAACAGTGATCTTAAATTGTGTTGTCCTCAAATGTGTTATCTTCATCTGGCCTTCTTGCTGCCTCTCTCCTCAGCTTCACTGTTCCTCTTTCTATCTTTTCTATGCCTTCTCATTCCTCCAGATTCCAATTTCCTTTCCCTGCCATTGCAATGCAATGCTGCAGTGACTCGACTTTCTTGATCTTGCTATAATTAGCCATCAGTGATAGTAGCTCAGATCTGATCATAACTCTTCTACAAATAGCACTACCGGTTGCTGAGGTATGATGTCACTTAGCTAGTACTAGGCTGCCTAAGTTCACTTCTGTCCTCGAGAGTACTTCTAGAAGAGAAATCCATTGGAAATCCAATATGAGACACCTGGGCAAGTATCTATGAGATGTATGCAGTGGTGGTCACAGCCACTACTCTACTACTCAAGCTAGATACTCGAGTCTATAACTAGGTATTTAGGGAATATCCCTGGGGGACTGAGCTCTTCTCTCGAGCTGGTTATTCTGGTTATAAGAGTGCAAATTGTCACTTATTTTGCCTAAACGTTTGTACAACATGACAGTACTGCCTTTTCTTCCTCTACCTCTCTCTTTCTCTTTTACTATAGTAGGTACTCCCTACACTTATGCCCTCTTTCTCTATACTTGAAACATTCTACAACTATTGCCTCCTGTCTCCTAATCATCCTCTCCTCTACTCCACATTACATTACTCTACTCTTTAATACTTTGAATTTATTTTGGGGAACAATGGTCCCCTTTTCTTTTTCCTTCCTACTCTTGCAGTTACAGACCAGGTGCCCAAACCCTTTGCAGTTCCTATACAACTTTTCCTTTCTTCTCTCTAGTTCTTCCCTCACCAAACTGAGGGAGTATTTTTCTCTGAGCAGGTTGCTTATTAATGAATTGTATTAGGTTAGAGACATCATGCTGACATCTTTGGGTACAGAGTGAATGTTGAGTCTTACTATGTACTGCTATGTCTGCTAGGGCACAAGATCTTCACCTAGCCAGATGCCTAATGCCCTACTAACTACTGCCTTAATAGTACTTTGGCTATCACTCCATGGAGGAGATCCCTGCTCTAGATGACCTCTTAGAAGTAACTGTTAATCCTCTGTGTAGACAGGTAATAAGGGTACCTGTAGCACAAAGTTTATACTGAGAAGAATACAAGTATACTACTAGACACTGCTTATTTGTAAGGTCAGGTCTTAGAAATAATATCCAAGTTTAGTATTACTCTTCTACTGTCAATCCCTAACTGATAAGTTTCCTTAAGCCAAGGGCTTGGCTATGTATAGAAGTGGCTAGTGATCATGACAATTACTGGCTAAGGGTTGATAAGATGAGAGTAAGATGAGCAGGGTCCAAGACAGACAATACTTATGATGTAAAATCAAGTTTTAATATCAGAGTAGCTAACTCCTAAGCCAGAATAAAACCAACTGCTCCTTTATCAGTATTTGACAAGGAGAACTTGATAGAATTCTCATTGGATTCTGTACACTATTTATACATAAAGAGTAATCCTAACCCTTCCCTTTTATTCTGGGCTTCCCTATAAGTTACTTTCCTCTCATGCATCTGTTATGACTTGGCAAAATAGCTAAGTCATTATTTATATTTCTTTTCTTTTTTTTCTTTTGGACTTACTATACAAGGAAAAAGTATGGGAAAGTGTCACATGACAATGTCACAGTGTGATGTTACACAAAATCAAGTCACATGACAACCATAGAAAAGTAGTGCACAGACTATGTAGTAATTGTATAAGTATCACAAACTTCATTCGGCCATATCTCCATCAATTATTTGATTCTCATAATCTCAAGAGCTACGGAAAGCCCTCAAAAAAACCTTTTGATCAATGCCAGTCACATCTTGATGTAATCAATATTAGCTGAGATATTAAGCAGATCAACTGATAACCACTATGTTACTGTTTATTAAATTACTAATATCTCGGAAACCGCCATGATCAATGCTTCAGTTCTAGGCTTAGCAGAAGCCTTCTTCATAATGCTCAGAATGAGCCTAGAACAACTCCAAGGTGATTAATATTAGTGAAGATATGAAGGCCTCAATGTTTGCACATGAACTTTATTAATTATCCATAGATAGTTATCTATCCTTTTCTTAGAACAAAGGACAGCCTCCATATGGTTAAGTTATCACTATTTTGAGTACAAAGGCACTACCATATGTAGAACAATAGGTAGTAGCATGTGATGATATGTCCTAGTGCACAGACCATTACTTTTCTGTATTTAAGGACTCATAGTCTGAGGATTAGACCTCAGACTTAACAACATCTTTGCTGCTTGTCTAAACTTCACTTTTTTGAGCTTTTTGAATATCAAATCAACCAATCACAAATTAGTAAGTGGCCATTTGTGATATAATCTCTTGCCAGACTAAGAGAAGAACTTGAAAAAAGAAAGAAAAAGCTGTGTTTCAGCTGTAAGAAGTTTAGGTACCTGGCCCAAAACTGTAGGAATAGAAAAGGGGAAGAAAAGAGGAAAGCTATTCTCCAAAATAAGTTTGAAGTGTTGAGTAACTAGGTAATGCAATATGGAATAGAGGAAAGAGTGGCATGTGTAGCGAAACCACAAAATGCGCAGCAGCAAAAGAGGCTGGCACACTTCCTATGGAGAAAGGCATAGGAGCATAGCAGGACACAGGGTATGTCTCTGAAAGGTGCAGCATTAGAGGAAAGAGGATGAAAAACCAAAAAGGAAATAGTAATATTTGTGGAGTGTGGGGGGTGTAAATATAAAGGCACTAAGACAGAGGAAAATTGAGAACAAGAATTTATCTCTGGAAAGCAGCTGAGGAATCTATAGTATGGAAATTGTTTGGAAGCATAAAAATAGAGAAAAGATGGAGAAGGATATAAAGTTGAGTGTGTTAAGTGTGGAAGGAATGACATGATTAGAAGAAGGAAAATAGAAGAGAGAAAGATTTTGTGCCCTGAATATAGGACAGGGAAAAAAAAGCCATGGTAGAACTGGGGAGTAGTGGTGTGGCCTACAATAGCAAAGACACAGCAAAGCAGCACATGGATAAGAGCTCTAAAAGGTGCAGCAAGAAAGGGGGTAGTAAAAGGGAAGTGAGGAGGACATTTAAGATGTTAAGAGAGGTGTGGCTAAACATTAGGCTAGAAAAGATAGATACCCATGAAGGCATAACAGTAAAGGCGCTCCTAAATAGTGGCACAATAGGGATGTTTATGGACAGAAAAACAGCAGTAAGGTATGGGTTTAAGCTGCAAAAGTTAGACAGACCAGTGGCAGTAAGGAATGTTGATGGCATGAATAATAGTGCAGGAGCAATTACACATCAGGTAGAAGTAAATGTGTACTATAAAGGCCATGTAAAAAGGATAAAGATAGAGGTATACAATTTGGGAAAAACAGAAGTAATCTTGGGAATGCCTTGGCTATAAGCCCATAACCCAGAAATTAACTGGGAAACAGAGGAAGTCAAAATGACAAGATACCCACCATTGTGTGAAGGGAACAAAGGAAAGGAAGAAAAAAGGGCAAGGAAAGAAAAAAGAGTAGTAATACTAGGGGAAGAGGAAATTGTCAGATGGGCAGTAGATAATAAAGAAGATTGGGGAAGGGAAAAGGAAGTAGAAGTGGACTATAGGAAAATTGAGAAAATGGTTCCAAAAAAATTCCTGAGATAGAGGAAGATGTTTAGAAAGGTAGAGTCAGAAAGGATGTATCACAAAAGACTACTTACTAATTGTGATTTGATTTTGAGAGATATTCAAAAAGGCTTAGAAAGTGAGTTTTAGACAGTGACAAGAGATGTTGTTAAGTCTGAGGTCTAATCCTCAGACTATGAGTTCTTATATATATAATTGTAATGGTTTGTGTACTAGAACAGATCATCATATACTACTACCTATTGTTCTACATATGGTAGTGCCTTTGTACTCAAAATAGTGATAACTTAACCATATGGAGGCTGTCCTTTGTTCTAAGAAAAGGATAGATAACTATCTATGGATAATTAATGAAGTCTATGTGCAAACATTGAGGCCTTCATATCTTCACTAATATTAATCACCTTGAAGTTGTTCTAGGCTCATTCTGAGTGTTATGAAGAAGGCTTCTGCTGAGCCTAGAACTGAAGCATTGATCATGGCGGTTTCCGAGATATTAGTAATTTAATAAACAGTAACATGGTGGTTACCAGTTGATCTGCTTAATATCTCAGCCAATTATTGATTGCCTTGAGACATGATTGGCATTGATCAAAAGGTCTTTTTAAGGGCTTTAAGCTGGCTTTAAGGCCATGGGAATCATCGAAGAATTGGTGGAGACATGACCAAATGAAGTTTGTGATAGAAAAGTAGGAGTAGAAAAAAACAATGAAAACCAGATGCTAATAAAGCCTAAGTGGCTAGAAGCAAGAAGAATGGAAATAGTAGAAATTATTATAGAAGGAGTGGATCTACTAAAGAAGGTCAAACAGTCCAAAGTAAAGGACAATAAAGTAGTAAAAGCAGTAGAAGAAATGAAGCGAGCAGAAGTGAAAATGCTAAGAGATGAAAAGTAGAGAGAAATTGACAGCGTAATGTACAAAGAGGAAAAAGTATATATACCTAGAGATGATGAGCTTAGAATGGAAATTGTTAGGCTACATCATGATATGCCTGTAGAAGGACATGAAGGATAGTGGAAAACAGTGGAGCTAGTCACTTGGAACTTCTGGTAGCCAAAAGTCACTAAGGAAATGAAGAAATATATGAAGGGATACAATGCCTGCCAATGCAACAAAAACTGCATAGAACAGCCAGCAGGAAAATTAATGCCAAACTCAATTCCAGAAAAACCTTGATCAGCAGATTTTATTACCAAACTGCCCTTAGTACAAGGATATGATTTAATCCTAGTAGTAGTTGATAGACTAACAAAAATGGTCTACTTTATTCCAATTTTAAAAAAGGCAATGGCAGAGAAATTGGCTGGGCTGTTTAGAGACAATGTGTGAAAATTACATGGTTTACCTGAAAGTATCATATTAGACAGGAGACTATAGTTTGTAGCAGAGTTAATGTGAGAGCTGAATAGAATGCTAGGGATTGAAAGTAAAATGTTGATGGCATTCTACCCTCAGACAGACAGACAAACAGAGAGGGTCAACCAAGAGCTAGAACAGTACTTAAGAATATTTATCAATCATAGACAAGAACAATGGCCAGACTAGTTAGGAACAGCAGAGTTTGCATACAATAATAAAGTGTACTCAAGTACTAAAACATTATCTTTCAAGGCAAATTACAGACAAGATCCTAGGATGGGGTTTGAAAGAAAGGGAAATATGAAGAAGCAGAGAAATTTGTTGCAAAAATGAAGAAAATCCAAAAAAAGGCAAAAGCGGCACTAAGGAAAGCACAGGAGGAAATGAAAAAGTATGCAGATAAGAAGAAGGCAGAAGTCAATGAATATAAAGTAGGAGACTTAGTGATGCTAAGTACTAAGAATCTGAAATATCAAATGGTTAGGAAAAGGACAGAGAAGTTGATGGAGAGGTATGTAGGGTCCTACAAAATCATATTATTGAATGTAGTAGAACTAGAACTACATAGTACAGTAAAAATATACCTGGTAGTCAACGTTAGTAGGATACAAAAATATGTAGGGTAGGTAAAAGGACAAAAGAAAGAACAACCAACTCTAGTCATAATCAAAGAAAAGGAGAAATAGGAGGTAGAGAAAATCCTAAATAAGTAGTAAATAAGGGGGAAGGATAAATACTTAGTGAGGTGGAAAGGTTTTATGGCAGAATCCAACACCTGGGAAGAAAGAGAGAATCTAGAAAATACAAAAGAAGCAGTTGAAGAATTTGAGAAAAAATATTAAAGAGATATAGAAGAAATAAATTAGCAAGAAAGAGAGGAAGGGACATTTAGAAGAGGAGAATTGCCAGGAAGGTTCATGGCAAGAAAACTATTTGGATGGTTAGACAAATGGTATGACCAGGAATACTAGGGAAGGCTAGAAAGAAACTGGAAAAAATGGAAGAGAGAAAAAAGAATATTAGAGGAAGATAAAGATAAAATGGGCAACATGGTAGATCCCTACTATGAACTGTAAATCTTTGGGACAAGGAACCTTGAGAGAGGGGTAGTGTCATGACTTGGCAAAATGGCTAAGTCATTATTTATATTTCTTTTCTTTTCTTTTTCTTTTGGACTTACTACACAAGAAAGGAGTATGGGAAAGTGTCACATGACAATGTCATAGGACTGATGTCACAGTATGATGTCACACAAAATCAAGTCACATAACAACCATGGAAAAGTAATACACAGACTATATAGTAATTGTATAAGTAGTATATAAGAAATGCATAAGGACTCTATCAAGTTCTTCTTGTCAAGTGCTGATAAAGGAGCAGTTGGCTTTATTCTAGCTCAGGAGTTAGCTATTCTAATAGCATCTATCTATCAATAAGAAAATAAAAGAAATGAAAATGAAAAGAAAAATAATAATCAGAAAATAAAATAAAATAAAAGAAATATAAATATTGACTTAGCTATTTTTACCAAGTCATGATATTATAGACATTTGCCCAGACCTCCCAGATCAGATTTATAACAGAACTCCCTTCTAGAGTGCTCTCAAGAGCAGAAAGGACCTTAGAGGATTGTTTTCTATAGGAATAATAGTGATAGTTACTTATTTATAATATCTAGGTTACCATCAGATCAGAGCTATCATTGCTGATGGTTAATTATAGCAAAAACTAGCAAGACAAGTTCTCTCAAGAGTTGTATCACAAACCTAACAGAAGACTAAGACTCAATGTGATAAGGTATAGAGGAGTAGTAAAAGAACTAAAGAGGTTAGATAAAGAGATAGAGGAAGAGGTTTGATAAAGACAACATGCTCAAGAGTAAGATAACTCGAGATCACTATCTCTTTCTACTGCCTATTCAAAGGCTTGAGAGTTATCTATTGTTCAGAGAAGAACCCTAGGAGTAGAATGAGAAGAGTAGAGAGTAGTAGCTAAGTGATCAGGAGAGGTGCTATCTTATCATTTCAGTCTTATTATCTTTGGAAATTTAGGGGTTTTCTTTGTCTTATATTCTTTGTTGTCTTGCTGCTTTGTAATCCTAATAAAATACTCTAGAGCATAAAAGGGAAATCAAGCATCATACCCCTATCATCATTCCTCTCTGTTGCTCTAGAGCTTAATAGCTATTTGAGTGATTGAGTCTCTATTTCTCTGAGCTTCTTTGTTTATTTTCTAAAAACCACCAAAACCTTTCTCTCAAAGGGAAATTTGAGTCCCAACAGACTTAGGCATTCACTTATGCTAGGTGTTAACATTAAGTTGTGAAGACTCAGAGTTTACCCTAGGTAAATGTTTAGGAAGAACTTGATAGAGTTCTCCATTATATTTTGTATACTACTTATACTATTTTTACGTGGTCTATGCACTAGAGTCCCATAATCATATGTCCTTTTTCTAGAATATTCTACAATCACCTAATCTAATCATGTGATATGGTTTACTTAAGTTTCCCACACTATTTATAGTTTTATCCTGTTATATGTCTTAAGGTTATAGATTAACTTTTCAAAAGCATAGAAAGTTACTTTCTTTTTGGGGCTCTCATAATACTAGGAGCTAACTGTTAAGACTCTAAACCTTAGTTGAATATGCATTTTAACTTAAAGCCTATATCTAACACTTGATATCTTTACACTCCTTGTCAGAGGATCCAGTTAAGGTTTTCAGTGAAGTTATATCAGAGAAGAGATGTCAACAAGACTTTGAGTAATACCCTTGAGGTTATCCTAAGACAAGTAAGAGTACTGATTCCTCAGAGTAAGATTTTACAGAGAGAATACAAAAAGAGAGAACTTGCTGTTCCTTTCTCTTTCTAGTCTATATTTATCCTAACTAGATATTGTGACTATGTTACAATGTAGTAACACTAGTTGTAAATAAAGATAACTAGTTAAGTGACAATCCAGTGACAGAAGCGATAAAGGTAACAAGTTAAGTCAGTGTCTAATAATGGGTTAGTCCAACATTGTACCATTTAGCACAAGTCCAAAGATAGAAAAGGAAATAGTCTGAGATTTCTCCAAAGAGTCCTATTTGTTCTATAAGTCTATTGTCTCTTAGAGTCCTCAGACATTCAATGTATTTACTACATAGTAATGTCCTCATCTAGTATTGCCAATATCTCATCTACTAACTAATTATTATTAGACCATGGCTGATAATAGTTGTAGTCCTACTCGATGTTCATAATACTCTTAGTACTCTGATTAGACTGTCACAAACTTCATCTTCATCAATTCTTTAGTGATTCTCACAGTCTTAACAACTACAAAAAGCCCTAAAAAGACCTTTTGATTGATACTAGTCATGTCTCGAGGCAATCAATATTGGCCAAGATATTAGGCAGATCAACTGGTAACTACTATAGTACTGTTTATTAAATTACTGATATCTTGGAAACTGCCATGATTGATACTTTGGTTCTAGGCTCAGCAGAAGCCTTTTTTATAATGCTTAGAATGAATTTAGAACAACCTCAAGGCAATTAATATTAGTGGAAATATGAAGTCTTTAATGTTTGTATATGAATATTAATTAATTATCCATAGATAATCATCTGCCTTTAATTAGAACAAAGGACAGTCTCCATATGGTTAAGTTATTGTATTTTAGAGTACAAAGATACTACCATATATAGAACAATAGGTAGTAGCATGTGATAGTCTGTTCTAGTGCACAGACTATCACTTTTCTATATATAAGGATTCATAGTCTAAGGATTAGGCCTCAGACTTAACAACATCTTTTGTCACTATCTAAACTTTGCTTTTAAGCCCCTTTGAGCTGTAATATCTATAATCACAAATAAGTAAGTAACTATTTGTGATACAGACTCTCTTTTGAGAAGATACCAGTGACTTTTATAATGAGCTAATGCTCTATGTGAAGGGGCTGAGGATAGTTTATGCTATCCCAGTCTCTTCTTATTAGCTTACCTAGAATTGCCTCCCTAACAAGGTATAGGTAGGGAGCAAGGCATTCTACCTATAAGCAAGTACTAGGACTTTTTCTTGTAGGTTATAAAGAGCCAGGTACCCTCAAGTGACTATTAACTATTGGTTATCTTAATATATGACTTCAGAACGACTCTTCCTATGAACTAAGAGGCTCATAACTTAACAAGTCTCCACCAGGTCAAAGATACTGAATATGTGGCACAATGCTTACATATCTAACATAAGGTGCTGCCTCAAAGAACAGACAGAAATAAACATTGTGTTACAGAAACCTAGTCACATGTTAGTTTGACTTAAAATAAGGGGTATCCTGTTACAAACCAATAAGTGAATATAACAAATTACAAACTTATATAATAGAGAAAAACATTTTAGAAGATTTCTGAAAATTTAGCCAGATTACTATATCAGCTTGATTTTCCAACATATTGGAAGGTAAATAATGATAATATTAGTATAAGAGGTTTGGTAGCATAGTTTCCCCAACAGCCATCATGGTCAGAAGAGAGGAGATAGTGGTAGTTAAAGGAAGAGAAGCAGATGTTAGAGAGATGTTATATAATTATGACAAGAGTTTCTATTAGATTTTGTATACTACTTATACAACTACTATATGGTCTGTGCACTACTTTCCCATGCTCATCATGTGACCTTATCATGTGATATCACACTGACCTGTGACCTGTGACATTGTCATGTGATACTTTTTAGCACTCCTTTCTTATGTAATAAGTCTAAATAAGAAAGAAAAGAAAAGGAAAAGAAAAGAAACATACTTAGCTGTTTTGCCAAGTCATGACAACCTCTGCCTAAACTATTCTTGATGTGCTGGCACATCATTCATTGCATCATCTTTATCAGCTTTATTTATTATTGCTAATATCTTTTTTACTATCTACTTGTTATTAGTCTAAGGCTATTAATAGTCAGAGTCCCAATGTAATTCCATAACACAGACTATCACAATAGTTAGATACAATAGAACATGATTCAAAAATTTGACCTTTATCTCCTATACTCTGCTCCTACTTTTGAAGAATAAAATAGGATATATAGACATCCTGAAAAAAACTAAACTTGGCCCACATTTGCACTTGGCTGTTATACCCTGTGACACCTAGTGACCATCTAGTATACAACAGTGCAAACTATTAGTATAGGAAGAGAGCAGAGTGACCTGACATACAATAAATATTGCTCACTATGTTGCAGACTATTATTGGAAGGGAGCAAAGTGACCTGATCAATGACACTATTTACTGTTATACAGACTGTTGTAGGAAGGAAGCATAGTGGACTGACTTCAGCACAAACTTAATAATATAGAATTAGTAGAGGGTTTCAGAAGGACTAGAGGCCCAGATAAAAACCTTGTCTAGTATGTATGCTGCACTGAATGACTCAAGAACTGTAATTAATTACTTAAATTAGACATTTCGACTTTTACCAACTTTACTGTTACTATTCCCTTCACTGACTTCAGCACTGAAAATTAGGAAGTACTTGTCAGGGACAGCATAAACCCTGAGAACACCTCTTAGGATAAAGTTGAGATGCTGATACTGCAAAATGCGTATTAAAACACCACTTATACTCTCAAAAATTATGTGGATCAGGTGCTCAATGGAGCAATAAATCATTACAATGGTGCTTTTTCTACTGCATATAGTAGGATTGCCAATTTGGAGGCAGAAGTTACCCATCTTCAGAGAGAGCTAACAAGGCTCCCTAAAGGAAACATTGCCTCCAAGACCAAGGTACTAGAGCCACTAACATTTGCAAGATCTAAAAACAAGATACATCTATATGGTTGGTTAAGCCAAATTGCTCTGTATTGCTTGGTGTCTGGTATTACTGCCAATGACCAAAAAATCATATGTGCTCTCACCCACTTATATGTTCCCACTGTTACACTGTTAGAGAATTTTCTGCAGAAAAGTAGCATAGGATAAAAGTTATAACCCTAGGTTTCACTATTGAAACCCACTCTAGAGACTTCTTATAAGCCCTAGACATAATCTAGACCCAAAATTGGATACTTCTCTTAGGTAGTGACCGAGCTGTCACATACTAGAATAGCATATACCTTGGGAGGCAAGACTGATGAGCTAGCATCAGGTTTCTTAGATACAGACTATTAATGTTGAAACTCTAGAAATTAGAGGCTCAGAGATATCTTTGGAATATGAGATAATTTTGATCTGGAGTGGACTTAGACTAATATGACATCAAGATGGTAGATCAAAAGTCTATCAGTGACTAGTAATCCCATCACTACTGGACTCAGTGAAGAAACGGATGTGTTACTGAATGACGATCGTATCGCTGATGCTTGGACATACTGTCATGTGTTTCTAAACCATATTCGGAGTAAAAGAAAGCCAGTTCAGGGTTTAGGGAACGATGGGCAGAAGTGAAGTATAGAGATAGAACAAGATCATATAGTTATATCTAGGAGATATAGAGGACAGGAAGGTGATGGCTGTCATAGTCATGTGGTAGTGTCATAGAGAAGAGATGTGAGGGAGAGTAGTAGAATGGAGAGTTTCCTTTTCTATTTCTTTTTAATTGAGTCTCTAACATTTGTAAGATTATAATATATTTCTCAGAGTAGAGATTGATAGAGAGAGCCTCCTTGGCCCTTACCTTCATCTCACAAGCTCTTGAGGTTGTAAATGTGATTCTCTTGAGTATGTAAGGGGTAATCTTGATGAGAGGTTGAGTTGGTGAATGTGTTCTACTATATATCCTACTCTTTCATGAGACAAGATGTAGTGGTCGCTTGGACAATCTTCTATGGAGTAGCAGGCCTGAAAAGCCTGGCTAATTATCAACTCAGATTGTATCACACTCATAAGGTTTGGTGTAAAGGTATGGATGAGGGCTTAATTGAGTGTAGTAAGGCCCATGAGTAGTTTACTGACTATTCTACTAGTAAGCTTGTTATGGTATGTAAAGGTGAACACCTTAGGAACACTATGCGAATAGGATCTAGATTGAGCTCCCATCATTCCTTCTATATTTAGATTCCAAATAAGCTACGTATTTACTTTTTAATTTCTTTCTAATACCCCTACTTCCTACTTCTCTCTATGAACCCTTTAGTATGCAATTGAGAGCTGTCACTGCCTTTTCTACTTGCTTGTCACAGTAAATATCTCTTTTGCCCCTTTCACCACCAGTATATATATGAAGTTATATTATGATAAGGTACAAGCAGGACAAAGTGTTGAATCCTGGGACGACTCTGCCTAAAAACTAAAAAATATTTACAGATAAAGAGATGACAAGGAGGGGGTGAAAAAGAAATTAATGGTGCTCTGGATCAACAAAGACCTAGCTAAAAAGATCTTTGTCAAATATGCTGAATGATACAGAACATTGGCAAGAATTGTCAATTATAGTGATGAAGTTCATATTGACAAAATGAAAGAAGTCATCCCTAACGAGCTGTAAAATACACTTGTCATATATGAAATTACAAATCAATCTTCCAAGATATGGGATGACTATCTAAAATTGTTGATACAAGCATATAAGGTCTTACATTTGGACAAGGTCCAGGGCATAATATTTGGTCCAAAGGCAAATAGAGAGAAAAGTAGAGAAAAGAAGAACCCAGATATAATGGAAATAGATGAGATTTATAAGAAAGAAGGGAAAAGTTTGTGATACTGCCAGACATGCACTAGGAAAGGCTTTAAGAATAAGGCAAAATTGCATAATACTGTAGACTGTTATGACAAACCTAGAAATAAGAACAAATACCTTCAGAAATCCTCTTCTCAGAAACCTTCTCCACCAGGTCCAAGCAAGAATAAAAATTAGTCGTTTAGAGCATGACTGATAAAGTTATTGGAAGAAGAAAGTAACAACCCAGAATTCCCTTCTGAGACTATCAATGTAAATAGTATGTCAATTAAGAAAATCTCTGATCCTGTTCCTTTAAGTAAGAAGGAAAAGGGAACTCCCAAATTGGATTTTCCCTTGGAACTGTAGAGTATAATGTCTGTGATCTACAGTCAGAGGATAATATACCCTCAATTAGCTCACAAAAGTCAGAAGTAGTACTGGAATCTTGTAATAATATAGCGCACAACAAGACTATCTCCTTTAAAATTCCAGTTACACTTTGGATATATGGTAAAAAAGTATAGACTAAGGCTTTAGTTGATTTGGGAGCTACTATGAACTTCATTGACAGAGTCATTATGGAAAATAATAATCTAATAACACATAAACTAGCAAATCCATATTGTGTAATCAATGTAGATGGTACTCCCAACAAGGCAGGACAAATAACTGAGTATGTCCAAGCTTATGTAGAAATTGAATCACACAAGATGACCTAACACCTCTTTGTCATTAACCTAGGGAATAAGGAGATGATAATTGGCTACTTGTACTTGTATAAGCATAATCCAAATATCAATTGGCAAAAAGATCAATGGGAGTTTACCAGGTGCCTGGATATATATGCTAATAAAGTTCATAAAACACGAGATGTAGAAGCAGGAGCTAATAAGCTTTACCTTGAAATGGATGTCAGTAGATTCCCCTTATTGGACAACATAGGAGATGAGGACCCCAACAACTATATTCTTAGCTGGGCAGATATAACTAACCCAGGCAGTTATCAATAGACAATAATAATTACAACTATACTCAACAATTAAGACCAGTATAGGGACTCAGATTGTAAAGACACAAAGACCTAGAAGGCTCATATGCCAGAATGGTTACATGAGTATAAAAATGTGTTTTCAAAACATAAGTCAGAGAGAATGCCATTATGGAAACCATATGACTATGCTATTAACTTCATGGAAGGCACAAAGCTTTCTAAGCCAACAAAGGTCTATCCACTATCTCTAGTGAAAAGAAACTCTCTTGATACATGGATCAATGAGGAACTCAGAAAAGGTTATATCCATCCATCTACTAGCCTAATAGTAGCTCCATTCTTCTTTGAAGAAACATGATAGAAGCTTATGACCTGTTATAAACTATAGAGCCCTCAATACAATTACCATCAAAAATCACTATCTAATCCCTAGAATAGCTGACTTGATTGAATCACTCAGCAAAGCCTTAATCTTTACCAAAATTGATTTGAGGTAGGGATACAACAATGTTCATATCAGAGAAGGGAATGAATGGAAAACAGCATTTATCACAAGACAAGGTCTCTTCAAGGCAACTGTTATGTATTTTGGGTTCTCTAATGTACCAGTAATATTCCAAAGTATAATGAACAATATACTTGGAGATTTAATTTGCATTAGATTAGTAATGATGTATTTAGACAACATTTGAGTATTTGGGACATATTTGAAGGAACATAGGTGACTAGTCAAAGAAGTGCTGAAAAGACTTCAATTTAATGACCTTTATGCTAAAGCAGAGAAATGTTTCTTTGAACAAAGTAGCATCAAATATTTGGGCATAATAATATTAGAAAATAAAGTATAGATGGATGAAGAGAAACTTTCAGGAGTTTTAGAGTGGCCAGTACTGACAAAAGTCAAACAAGTACAAGCATTCTTAGGCTTTGTGAATTTTTATTATAGGTTCATTGAGAACTTTGCCAAGATGTCAAAACCACTGTCCAACTTAACCAAAAAGAATTGTATCTGGAATTGGGGCATTGAGCAACAAAATGCTTTTAAGGCACTAAAAAAGGCCTTTATCACAGCTCTAATCCTGAGAATACCAAATGATAAAGATCCCTTTAAGTTATTCACTGATACTAGCGACTTTGCAATAGGTACAGTCTTATCACAAAAAGATATGCAAACTAACCTGTGGTATCCAGTGGCATTCTTCTCTAAGTTGTTAGATGTCTATGAAAGAAACTATGAAATCTACAACAAAGAGCTATTTGCAGTAATTTGGGGACTAGAGAAATACAGACATCATTTGGAAGAATATCCACATAAAATTGAGATCTGGTCAGATCATCAGAACCTTACATATTTCAGGACAGCTCAAAAGCTAACTAGAAGGCAAGTAAGATGGGCATTATTTATAACTCATTTTGACTTTGTACTTGTCAAAAACTTCATTCAGCCATATCTCCATCAATTATTCGACGATTCTCATAATCTCAAAGGCTATGGAAAGCCCTCAAAAAGACTTTTCAATCAATGCTAGTCACATCTCAAGGCAATCAATATTGGCCAAGATATTAAGCAGATCAACTGGTAACCACTATTTTACCATTTATAAAATCACTAATATCTCAGAAACCACCACAATTAATGCTCAGAATGAGCCTAGAACAACCTCAAGGTAATTAATATTAGTAGAGATATAAAGCAATGTTTACACATGGACTTTATTAATTACCTATAGATAGTCATCTGTCCTTTTCTTAGAACAAAGGACAGCCTCCATATGGTTAAGTTATCACTATTTTAAGTACAAAGGCACTACCATATGTAGAACAAT
>Ga0153958_1000026_pt1 | contig 27889 bp, 22 predicted proteins | sample TSFL042MetaG_FD_104719 | JGI IMG/M metagenome (GOLD analysis project Ga0153958, IMG submission 104719) | Attine ant fungus gardens microbial communities from Florida, USA - TSFL042 MetaG | ecosystem: Host-associated > Fungi > Mycelium > Unclassified | place: USA: Florida, Wekiwa Springs... | reverse complement strand
GATGAATTAGAATGAAGTCAGGTACGAGGCTATGGACATACCTCGGAGCACTTCGTAAAGCTTGGACAATTCAACAACACGGGGAACAATAAATTCTCCCTCTTCAAGCTTTTGCTTGGGCAGCTTAAGTTTGTCTTCCATTGTCACGTTGACGATGACGAGTTTCATATTGGCGGTTGTCATGCCTGGGGATCACAACTGGATAAACTCCAATCCAAGAAAAAGGATGTAGTGTATACGGACCCGGGTCAGAGACGATGAGATCGGATACTTCTTGGATGCTGTCAGCTTTGAATCCCGTCTCCTCCTCGAGCTCTCGAACAGCTGCACCTTCCACAGTATCTCCTTCATCAATCAGGCCTAGAGGGGTTCAACTAGACTTATGTAAAAATAATGCAACCACCTGCCTGCAGGAAATTCTTTGCTGGTATATTAGTTAAAGTCAAGAAAACAGAATATGATCTTACCGACGATGTATTTGCCGATGGGTGGCCTAAATTGTTCGATAATGACCGTTGAAAGTGGAAAATCATTTGTCTTAGATTTAATGAGGGCCATAATAGCAACGGCTGATGACAGTTTATTTAGCGCTAGAAGCCACCAAAAAATACCCGCACCATCTACGCCAGTGGATTTGCGGGATTTGCGTTCAGCGCATTCCCAAACCCTCTCAGTAGATTCAAGTACTGTCAGCTCCAAAGTCTAGTCCATGCATATAGTGCAGTACCTCTCTGCCTTCGGCGTCAGAATACTTGATCTTCTGAAGGATAATCCATCTGAGGATAAGTTTGGTCAAATTCGTGTGTGGGATTAAGCAGAGTCTACGAACTTGGCATCTTGAGTAGGAAGATCAGATTTTGATATGATTTCAGGCGCAAAAGACATGCTGATTGCGTGGATCTTGGAATGAAATCTTCTAGGTAAACGATAGTGTAAACGTGTCCTGGAAATTCGCAAGAACAATAACGTCATGTCACACTTTTTTTTCTTTTAAATACTTGTAATCCACAGTGAGGTACAAGTACTCTATGTGGTGCCTCAGGTTTTATTACAGATAGAAGACTCCGCTGCCTGCCACATAACTCGACTCAGTCTGATAAGCACAGAACTGAGGAATCTAGTACTAGTCTAGTCTAGTATCTAGTATGTATGCTGCACCACCTCCAGCTCCTGTTTGGAATAGAGGAAGGGGTAGAGGAGGAAGAAGATTCCATATGACTTCTGTACATGTTCCACAAAACCTTGATGATGCTATACTTGATTTATGCAGATGTCAGCTTGCTGTTACAAACTCCCTCCAAACCTGGTGTTTGAGTTAAGAAAGAATATATAAACCAGAATGAGGTTAGTGTAACGATTTGTCTTCGTTCTATGACAGAATAGTGACATAGTAAGTGGAGGAACACTTGAGGCAATGACATAGCAGTGAGAGGAAGACATGAGTTGATGACGTAGTGTAGAATGGAGGCTACGAAGTGTATATAAGTAGTTAGTAAGGGTGATAGAACCCTAGTTTCGTCCTGGTTAATAAATTCCTTTCCAACTCGAACACTGGGTTCTAGAGGAGTTCATAACATAAGGACAAAACTTCTATTCAACCTTGCACCATGCAACCTTGTATTCCACTTACTCTCTAAATCTACTCACTACCTGTCACAGCAATAGGAAGCCTCTTGGATAGCAGACCCTAGCTGTAAAGGGGTACTACCAGTGGGGAGACACTGGAGGAAGACGCACTTCAATTAGCTCAGGATAGTTGTGCAAAGTCCAGACCTGATTAATCTGAGGAGGTAGTAAAAATAGCATTTCACTAGATACTCCGTGCTGCTGTGTGCATTGTCACAAGTCCACGCAGGGGATTGACAGTTACTTCTTAAAAGGCTGTCTAGAAACTAGGAGTGTCCTTCTTAGGGCCAATATTATTTTACCCTTCCTAGTTAATTGAGTTTAGCTACAAATTCTCACTCCATTATCATGATTCCACTCGCTGTCATTACGGCATTCCTGGGCACTATCATAACCCTCTTCTTCAACTCTTTAGCTGATGCATAGAACGAACTTGGAAGGGAAACCAAAGACGTTTATGCAATGAACATATAGAACTTCATGGAAGAAATCAAGAAGGATCTCACTGATAAACCAACCAAAAGGAGAACAAAAGAACCCAACGACTTCAAAGGAGGTCCAGATGAAGTCAAGGCTTGGTGCTAAAGAATGACGCTGTTCTTCCAAAGTAATGATATCTCAAGGGAATGGGAAAGAATTGAAATAGCTCTTGGAAAGATTAAAGTGAGGAAAGGAAAATTGGGCCCAATGATGGACAGACATGCAAATCCAGAAATTCTTACCTTTTCAAAAGGAGTAGAAAGAGACTGACGGAGAACTCGACATATCAACCATGGTCAACAAGCCTCTGTTCAAAACTTGGGAAAGAATGGCTGATGAAATGGTGCAATTTTTCATATTAACAGAAACACAGACCTATGCAATTGAAAAGTTAGCCAAATTAAAACAAGGAAACTGACTACTCAAAGACTTTTGGTCTGAATTTGTCACCTGGAAAGAACTGTCTAGTTATAATGAAATGGCACTAGTAGGGTTGTTTAAGAAAGGGATTCACCTAGCACTGGCACAAAAATTAGTCAAGATTAGTCAATTAAGGAACTCAGATCCATTGAATGAATGGTATGAGAAAGCATTAAGTTTTGAGAGGTCAAGAAGAGAAGCAATTGAAGAATTTGGAGGAAGGAGAAATATAGAGAATCTGGGAGATGTAAGAAAGAAATCAGTTTTGGACATTCCGAGGTAAGACCCCAACGTGATGGACATGGACAGGCACAAGAAGATGAGGAAGTGTTACAACTATGGGGAAATGGGTCATCTCGCTGCAAGGTGCTCCAAACTGAGAAAAGAAAGAAGTGAGGAAGTGAGGATAGTCGATGGAGTGAAGGAGAATTTTTCCTAGGGCAGAGAGTAAGCACCAACTCGTCTGCCTTATTAAACTCAAAAGTTCAATTACCAGATAAAGTAATGAAAGACTTTTTAGACTACTTTGGTACAAGAAAATACAAAACAAACAAAGGCTACTCCACAGAATGGGTAGCAAAGAAGATTAAATGGAGTAACAAAGAAGAAGCGTTAGGCATACTAAAAGTATGGGCCTATAGTTCAAGGGAAGAAGAATGTACAAAAAGGAAACTGAAAGAGTTGAACAAGATATTGGATGATGAAGTTCTAATGGCTCTCAAGGCATTGGAGGAACCCTTGGTACTTAGAAAAATAGAAGATAAGCAACTAAATGTTCGAGTCAAATTGTCAACAATAGATACTCATAGAACATTTTACAAAAAAGCCTTAGTCGACTCAGGAAGCTCAAGCTCATGTATAAGTCAAAAATTCATAAAGGAGAACCTTATCAACATCTGTCAGCTACCATTTCCAATCATCTGCTATAATGCTGATGGCTCCACCAATAAAGATGGAAGTGTTATGAAAGTTATCGAAATGAACATGACTATCGGTGATTATCAAGAGTTGATTCAATTATCGGTAACAAATCTCAGCAAATATGATCTATTCTTAGGGTACAACTGGCTACAGAAACATAATCCGACCATCAACTAAAAAGATTCTTTGATAAGTCTCCAAAACTGTCAACAATGGTGCAGAAAAATCTATACTACAAAAGAGCCAGAAGAAGAAATTGAAGAAGAAATAGAGGAAGATATGATAGAAAATGGAGAAAAAGTGTTATTTGTCAACCTAGAAGAAGAAGCATAGAAGAGAGAAGAACTAAAAATCAGGAGTAAAAGCAAAAACCCAGAAAAAGCAGAAAAAAATATCCCCAAAGAATACAAGGACTTCAATGACTGAGTCTTCAGTAAAACTGTTTTTGAAAAGTTACCAGACCAATCCAAATGGGACCATGCCATTGAATTAATGCCAAATGCAATGTTAAAGGACTGCAAAGTATATCTATTAAATGTCAAAGAGCAAGAAGAACTCGATAAGTTCCTTGAAGAACATTTAAAGTCGGGACAAATTTGACCTTCCAAGTCACCATATGCGGCTCCCTTCTTTTTCATAAAAAAAAGGATGGATCTCTATGACCAGTACTGTCATGACTTGGTAAAATGGCTAAGTGATTATTTATATTTCTTTTCTTTTCTTTTCTTATTGGACTTACAACTACAAGATGGAGTATGGGAAAGTATCACATGACTTTGTCACAATGTCATAATGGGGTCAAGTCACAGTCACAGAGTATCACATGACTAGAGTAACATAAGGACCATGGGAGAGCAAGTGCATAGCCACAGTAGTAAAATGTATAAGTAGTAGAGAATTAAGTAAGAACTCCATCGAGTTCTCTTTGTCAAACTCTGAATAAAGAGACAGTTGGCTTAATTCCAGTCATTGGACTTTAGACACTGACAAGTACAAGATTATCAGCGACTTAATGAAATAACGATAAAGAATAAATATCCATTGCTGTTAATCCAAGAATTGATTGACAAAGTAAAAGAAGCCAAATATTTCACCAAACTCGATATTTGATGGGAATACAACAATGTGAGAATCAGAAAAGGAGACGAGTGGAAGGTAGTCTTCCAAACTAACAGAGGTCTGTTTGAACCTCTAGTCATATATTTTGGTATGTGCAACTCACCAGTGATCTTTCAACTCATGATGGACACTCTATTCTGTGAGCTGATAATGGCAGAAAAGATCATGATTTATATGGATGACATTCTGATCTTCACCCAAACCATGGATGAACATAGGAGCATAGTGAAGTAAGTCTTACAAATACTAGCCAACAACAAATTATTGCTTCACCCAAAGAAATGCAAGTTCTACCAAACAAAGATTGAATACCTTGGAGTCATCCTGTCACAAGATAGCATAGAAACCGATTCTACCAAAATGAAAGGAGTAGTCCAATGGCCGGAACCTCAAGATAAGAGAGAAGTATGACAATTCTTGAGATTTTGTAATTTCTATCACTGGTTCATACCTGGGTTCACACAAGTAGCCAAGCCGCTAACAGAGTTAACAGGAAAGAAAGCATAGAAGTGGCAAGAAGAAGAGAGGAGTGCCTTTAATAAACTCAAAAACAAGATAACAAACCTCCTAACACTAGCCATCTCTCACCCCAAGCAAAAGATGCAACTAGAAACTGATGCCTCTGGATATGCTATAGGAGGAGTATTGTCTCAACAACAAGAAGATAGCTCATGGAGACCCATCACTTACCTATCTAAGGCAATAAACAAGACAGAAAGGAATTACAAAATCTACGATTGAGAACTATTGGTGATTATGGAAGGACTCAAACAATGGAGATAATATCTTATAGGCAGTGATCAGTTTGAAATATGGACTAATTATAAAAATTTGGGATATTTCAAGAAACCGCAAAAGCTTAATTGTCGCCAAGCTTGATGGACAACAGAACTCCAAGAATATAACTTCCAGCTAGTACACAAGCCTGGAAGCTCTCAAAAAAAAGTAGATACGTTATTCAGAAGACCAGATCACAGCCAAGAGAAGAGCAATAACAAAGATCAAACAGTGTTGAAAGAAGAATGGTTCAGGAACATTACAACTCAAGAAAGAGAATTTTGGAAAGAGATAGAAGAAGCAAAAGAGTTTACAGAAAAAGAAGTATAAGGAGCAGTAGAAGGGTTGGAAAAAGGCTGGAGAAGAGAAGGAAAAGTGATACTGTGGAAGGAAAGGATTTATGTTCTAGACTCGGCTATGCTCTACAAAGAAATCATTACTAGACACCATGACTCTGAACTAGTAGGACACCCAGGCTATACCAAGACGCACAAATTAATCACAAGAAATTATTGGTGGTCTTAAATGCTAGAAAACATAAAACAATACGTTGTGGGCTGTAAAAGATGCCAAGCAACCAAATCCAACCAACAACCCAAGAGGAATAATCTCTACCCTAACAAAATCCTAAGGGGCCCCTGGGAGATTATTAGTATTGACTTAATAGGACTACTACCAGAGTCGTTAGGATATGATGGAATATTGGTGATAGTAGATCACTTCTTCAAGATGGCTCGTTATGTACCAATCAACATAAACATCACAGCACAAGGAGTAGCCAAAGTATTGTGGGATCGAGTCTTCAAGAATGTAGGGATCCCTCAAAAGGTTATCAGTAATTGAGGACCACAGTTTGTGTCTAGATTCATGAAAGAACTATGTTGTCGACTCAGAGTGGAAAGAAATTCTTTGACTGCCTATTATCCCCAAATCAATGGACAAACAGAACGGGTTAATCAAGAACTCGAACAGTATTTGAGACTGTACTACAATTACTGACAAAATAACTAGACAGAATAGTTGTCAATTGCTGAGTTCTCCTATAACAATCGGATTCACTCTAGTATAGAACAATCACTGTTTTTAGTCAACTTAGGTTATCATCCAAACATGGGACAAGACATAGGGAAAACTACAAATGACTCCCCTGGAACTAAAAAATTCCTCAAAACAATTAGAGAAATTAGAAACGAAGTAGAAGAGGCATTAAAGAAAATAAACGTAATGATGAAAAAGAAGTGGAACACTAAGAAGAAGTCAGAGATCAAGCAGAAAAATGGAGATTTAGTATGGGTGGATGCGACATATTATAGTACAGATCAACCTTTGAAGAAATTGTCGACCAAACGATTAGGACCCTTTTCTATAATATGGAAAGTCAGCAAATCAGCCTATGAACTCAAAATTCCCTCCATATGGAAGTCAATTCATCCCATCATCAATGAATCATATCTCATATCTTATATGAAGCCCATGTTTGAACAACAATTACAAAAATCTGATAATAGAGTCATTAACCCTACTACTCCAACTAATGTACAAGAGATAGAAGAAATACTCAACTCTAGATAGAGAGGAAGTAAACTACAATACCTTATCAAATGAAGAGGTCAACCACTCGAGGAAAAAACTTGGGAAAATAGGAACGAAGTAATTAAAGGAGCTCCAAGATTGTGTAAGGAGTTTCATCAAAAACACCCAGACGCTCCCAGAGTCCCTACCATCTGATTACCCAGAAAAATGTATGCCAATATTGCGAGAATGCAATCTTAGGAGGGAGGTAATGTAATAATTCGTCTTTGTTCTATGACGGAATAGTGATATAGTAAGTGGAGAAACACTTGAGACAATGGTGTAGCAGTGAGAGAAAGACACAAGTCAATGATGTAGTGTAGAATGGAGGCTACAAAGTATATATAAGTAGTTAGTAAAGGTGATAGAACCCTAGTTTTGTTCTGGTTAATAAATTCCTTTCCAACTCAAACACTGGGTTCTAGAGGAGTTCATAACAGTTAGAGTCCTCACTATGCTAACAACTATATTATATATACTACATCTGTTCTCGTGCCTTCTTCAAGACATTATATCATACCTTCGTTATAACAAATGCCATACCTCATCATACAGACATGAGGTGAACATGTTATATTACTCCCCTTCTAAGATCATGTCCTTGCAATATCAACATACATCTTCATAGGTAACCAGATAGTGAGAACTCTAGGAGTGTCCAGATATTTCTGATAGAACTTCTTATATGACCTCAGGGCTCCCTTAATTACTTTTTCCTTATACTCCCAGGTTCTTTTTTTGAGTGGTTGCCCCTTCCATTTAATGAGATATTGTAGTTTATTCTCCCTCTATCAAGAGTTGAGTATTTCTTCTATCTCCTGTATATTTGTTTGGCCTATGGGGTTAGTAATCTTGTTATCAGACCTTTGTAACTGTTATTCAAAGGTAGGTGTAATGTAAGAAGTAAGGTATGACTTGTTAACAACAGGATAAATAGATTTCTAAGTAGATGGGATCTTGAGTTCATATGCTGATTTACCAATTTTTTGTATTATGGAAAATAGTCCCAATTGCTTGGTGAATAATTTTTAGCAAGTTGATTAGTATTGTAATGCATCGCATCTACCTATACTAAGTCTCCTTTTGACCACTCAACTCCATATTTCTTTTTAGTATCCTATTTCCTCTTTATTACTTTATTAGTCTTTTTGAACACAGTTTCTATTTTGGCTCTAATTTCCTTAATTGTTTTGAGGAATTGTTCTGTTCCTGGAGAGTCTTCTGTAGTCCTACTTATATCCCTCCCTGTGCTTGGGTAGTGTCCTAGGTTAATCATAAAGAGAGATCATCCTATGCTAGAATAAATCTAGTTGTTATAGGAAAATTCTGTGATTAGTAACTATTCTGCCCAATTGTTCTGCCTATAACTACAGTAGAGTCAGAGATACTGTTCAAGTTCTTGATTGACTCTTTCTGTTTGACTGTCAGTCTAAGGGTAGTAAGCAGTTGATGGATTTCTTTCTATGCCAAGTTGTAAACATAGTTCCTTTATAAATCTCAATACAAATTGTGGTCCTCAGTCACTGATAATCTTCTAAGGGACTCCTATATCCTTAAAGACTCAATTCCATAATATCTTGGCTACCCCTTATATGGTAATGTTCATGTTAATTGGCATGTAATGAGCTATCTTGGAAAAGCAATCTACTACTACTAATATGCTATCATATCCTGTTGACTCCAATAAAGGTCCTATTAGATCAACACTGATGACCTCCTAAGGGCCTTGTGATACTTTGTTAGGATATAAGCAATTCTTCTTAGGTTGCCAATTAGGTTTATTTGCTTAGTACTTTTTACATTCCACAACATATTATTTGATATTTTCTAGCATCCAAGGCTACTAGTAGTTTCTTATTATCAATTCATATGTTTTGGTATATCCTAGATGTCTGGTCAATTCAAAGTTATGGTGTTTCATAATGATTTCTTCTTGAAATATAGCTAAGTCTAGTGTTATGCTACAAGCAAATTTTCCATAGAAGATAACATTTGATATGCTTTATACCAATGGATTCTTAATTAGGATTTGCTCTAGAACCCTTTTTATATCCTTAGAATGTAATATTATATAATAAATATATTAAGCAGGTAATAATTGACCTAGAGCTCATGTTGAAACCTCAAGAGACAACTAGGATAGACTAGCATCAGATTATAAAGAAAGTTACTAAGGGCCTATACTCTAGATCCACATTTGAATGGGCTAACTCAGAAAGATAGCAGACTTGTGTTCTAGAACCAATGGTACTCGGATGACAAACTTAGACTGATAAACTCTGTGCTCGTAAATAAGCATTGATAGCATTAACTTAGGTATATTTAGATAAATGACATCTGGGATATGACTTAGAAAACTTAGATAATAGTTAAAGCTTGCTAATGACTAACAGATAACTAGAGAGCTACTAATCACAAGACAATATTGAGAGAAAGCACAAGGAGAAAAGAAGAACATTTTAGAAAGATGTCTATTGCAAAACACATTATCTTTGATGGAAAGGACTTAGTAAGGGAACACGTTATCATAAAAAAAGAAGAGAAATGCATAAGCCTTAGAAGTTTAGAGGGAATTAGCAAGAGAAGGAGTTGATGGAAATCCAAAAGTAGCAATAGTTTCCTTTTTATATTTATTCATTGAGTTTCAGAGATTTATAACAACTTTAATATAGTATTTGGAGTACAGTTAGATTGGGGAAGAACCTTTTAACTCTTACCTCTATCTATACTACCTCTAGAATCATAAATGTGGATCTATTGAGAATAAGAAGACTGGGACCAGGGAAATGTCTTGAGAAGAACACTGAATATACCCAGAACTCAATCTAGAGAGGAATAGCAGATGCAACTTGGGCAGGCTTTGGAGAGAACAACAGACTAGGAAAGCTTAGCTAGGTACACACTTGGATTGCATCACACCTATAAGGTTTGGTATTAGGAGTGCAGACAAGGGGGCAACTGAGTATGAAGGATCTATGAGTGATCAACTAACTGTATTTTCCAGTTGAGTCTAGTCATGGTATATAAAGGTTAATACCTTAGAAAAACTATGCAACAACAATCTAGAAAAATCTTACAATCCTTTTATAACAACCAATATATATCTTACTGGAGCTGTATATAATTCTACTTTTCTAATTATTTATAAACCTTCATCTTTGATTATTTCCCCTTGGACCTTTAGCACACAATTGGGAGCTGATACATCATTATTTTGTTTGTCCCAGTATGCAATTCCCTTTTGCACCCTTTCACCAGAACATAGACTCTTTTTTTCTATAGTATCACTTTTCCCTCTTGTCTCCAACCTTCTTCTTGTCATTCTACTGCTTCTTTTACTTCCTCTTTTGTAGATTCCTCTGCTTCTTTAATCTTTTTCCAAAACTCTTCCTTTTGAGTTATTAAGCTCCTGAATAATTCTTCTTTCAACAATGGCTGATCTTCATTGTCATTTTTCCCCTGAGTATGGTTTGGTCTCTGAGATAACATGTCTACTTTTTTCTAGGAACTACTGGGTTTATGTATCAGTTGGAAGTTATACTCTTGAAACTTCATTATCTATTGCACTAAAAGAATACAAAAGGGAATTGCATACTGAGACAAACAATAATATGTAGTACCAGCTCCTAATTGCATGCTAAAGGTTTGAGGGAAGATAACTGAAGTAAAGGTTTTAAATAAAAGATAAAACTAAATATTATACATAGTTTTAGATAAAATAAATTATGTTTACAGTTGAAAGGAGAGTAAGCTCTCTTTAGATTGTCATTACATAGCTTTCCTAAGGTGTCAACCTTGACATATTGTGACTAGACTTCACTAGAAAATACAGTCAGTTGATCACTCATAAACCCTCCATACTCAGTTACCCCCTTGTCTATACTTTCAACACTGAATCTTACAGGTGTGATGCAATCCAAGTGTGCACCTAGCCAAGCTTTCCTAGCCTGCTGTCCTTTCCAAAGCCTGCCCAAGTTGCATCTGCTATTTCTCCCTAGATCAAGTTCTAGGTATATTCTGTGTTTTTCTCAAGATATCATACCAACTTTAAACTCTTACACTCAATAGTTTTGCATATAATGATTCCAGAGATAGTGATGATGGAAGTAAGTGCCAAGAGGTTTTTTATTATTATTCTGCTCTCTGGATACTATATTAAAGTTTTTACAAATGGTTGAAACTCAAAGAAAAAAATATAAAAAGAAAACTATTATTATTTTTAGGATTCTCTTAACTCCTTACTCAAAGTTCCCCTAAATTCCTACAGATTATACATTCTTCTTCTGACTTCTTCCCATTAATGACATGTCCCTATTGCTGTTTCCTTCTAGAATCTTTTTCATTCTTCAATGTTCTTCTCTTTTTTGTTAGCTTGTAATTTTCTTAGTTACCTGTCAAGTGTTAGTTAGCCCCAACCACTGTCCAAATTCTATAAGTTGCATCCTAGATGTCATTTATCTGAATATATCTGATCTAATACCATCAATACTTATTTGTCATCAGTAGTCTATTTGTCTAAGTTTGTCACTGGTATACTACTAAGTCTAGAGCTCAAGTATTCCATTTCTATCAAGGTATATTTAACACAAGGTGAATCTAAAACATTGTCATCTAATAACTCTGTGTATAACCTAATACCAGTTTATTTTGCTTGTCTCCTAAGGTACTTTTATGAGCTCTAAGTTCAATTCTACTTGCTTAATGTTTTATATAACACTTTGGTATGTTCTATGAACTGATAATGGATTCTAGAGCAAATTCTGATTAGGAATTTATTACTATAAGGTGTATCAAATGCTACTTTCTGCCACAAATTCACTGGTAGTGTAACAGCACTTGACAGCAATTGAGCTTCTGTGGCTTTTTAAAGTATTCTAGGTTCTTGTAGTTGGTCCATATCTTGAATTGGTTACTTTCTATGAGATATTGTTACCATTGTTTAAGTCTTTCCATGATTGCTAGTAGTTCCCTGTCATAGATCTCATAGTTTCTCTTTATTTTATTTATTGCTTTGGACAGATATGCAATAGGTTTTCAAGAGTCATCTTCTTGTTGCTGGGACAACACTCCTCCTATAGCATACACTAAGGCATTAGTTTCCATTTGCAATTTTCCTTTGAGGTTGGGAATTACCAGTATAGAGAGGTTTATTATTTTATTTTTGAGTCTATCAAAGGTGTTCTTCTTCTCTTCTTGCTATCTCTACTCCTTCTTTCCCATCAACTCAGTCAATGGTTTGGTAACTTGTGCAAATCTAGGGATGAATCTTTGATAGAAGTTACAGAATCCTAAGAATTGTCACACTTCTTTTTTATCTTGAGGTTCTGGCCATTAAGCTATGCCCTTTATTTTAGTAAAATCAGTCTCTATACTGTCTTGTAATATAATGACTCTAAGGTATTCAATCTTAGTTTGGTGGAACTTATATTAATTGTGATGAAGCAATAGTTTGTTATTGGTTAGTATTTGTAGTACCTGTCTTATTATATCTCTGTATTCTTCCATGGTTTGAATGAAGATTAAAATATTGTCTATATAGATTACAATCTTCCCTATCATAATTAATTCATGAAATAGAGTGTCTATTATGAGCTGGAAGGTTGTGGGCAAATTACACATGCCAAAGTACATTACTAGGGATTTGAATAGACCTTGGTTTATTTAAAAGACAACTTTTCATTCATCTCCCTCTTTTATTCTTATATTATTATGCTCCTATTAAATATCAAGCTTGGTAAAGTATCAAGCTTCTTGTATCTTGTTAATTAATTCTTGAATTAATGGTAAGGGATATTTGTTCTTTATTGTTACTTCATTAAGTTGTCAATAATCTTGTACCAAACAAAGGAATTTATCTTTTTACTTTACAAAAAATAATAGGGCTATACAGGGTGACTTGGACAATCTAATTCTTCTTGACTTCAGGTGCTTATTAAGAAACTTGTTGAGTTCTTCCTGTTCTTTAACATTGAATGGATAAATTTTACAGTTTTTTTAGTATCATACTAGGCATTAGTTCAATGGCATGATCCTATTTAGATTGGTCTGATAACTTTTCAAATACCACTTTGTTAAAAACTCAATTTCTTTATTTCTCATTCTAATGTTCAATTCCTCTCTTCTTCATGCTTCTTCCTCTAGATTAATGAACAATACTTTCTTATCCTCTCCTATTTTCTCTTCTTTTACTTTTTCTCCTTCTTCACCTTTTTCTGGTTCCTTTGGCATATATATTTTTCTACACCATTGGCAACAATTCTGTAGACTGATTATGTTTCTGTAACTAGTTATATCCCAAGAATAGATCATAGTTGCCAAAATTTGTTACTAATAGTTGGATTAACTCCTGATAGTGGCTAATAGTCATGTTTATCTCAATCACTTCCACAACACTTCCATTTTTGTTTGTAAAGCCATTAGTATTATAGCAGATAATTGAGAAAGGTAGCTTGTAGGTATCAAGATTATTCTCCTTTACAAATTTTTGACTTATGTATGAACTTGAGCTTCCTGAGTTGACCAATGCTTGTTTACAAAATACTCTTTGGGTATTAGTTATCAACAGTCTAACTCAAACATTTAGTTATTTGTCTCCTATTTTTCTAAGTACTAATAGTTCTTCTAATGCCTTTAGAACTACTAGCACTTCATTATCTATTATCCCGTTCAACTCTTTCAATTTCTTTTTTGTATATTCTTCTGTTCTTGAACTATAAGCCCAGACCTTTAACATCTCTAAGGCTTTCTTTTTGTTACTCCATCAAATTTTTCAAGTTACCTATTCAACTGAATAATCCCAATTAGACTTGTACCAAAATGATCCCAAAAATCTTTTATTGATTCATCAGGCAATCAAATTTTTAAATCTATGAAGGCAAGTGAGTTAGTACTCACTCTTTGCCCTAGGAGAAATCCTCCCTTGTCTTTTCTACAATTCTTACTTTTTCTCTTCTCTTCTTCCTCAGTTTAAAGTGCCTTGCAGTAAGATAACCTATTTCTTCACAGTTGTAGCACTTCCTTGTCTCTCTTTGTTTATCCATTTCTATTATGTTGGGATCTTACCTCAGAACATCTAAAACTGATTTCTTCCTGTTATCTCCTGACTTTTCTATAGTTTTCTTTCCTTTTAATTCTTTGATTGCTTCTCTCCTTAATCTTTCAAAGTTCATTGCTTTTTTGTACCAATTGTCCAATAAATCCAAACTTCTTAATTGACCAATCTCAACCAGTTTTTGCACTAGTGCTAGGTGGATTTCTTTGTTAAATAAGCCTACTAACATTGTTACACTGCTAGTAAATTCCTAATTAAAATTTGCTCTAGAACCCATTATCAGTTCTTAGAACATACCAAAGTGTTATGTGAAATAGTGAGTAGATAGAACTAGACCTAGAGCTTATGCAAATACCTCAGGAGGCAAGTAAGATAAGTTAGCATCAGGTTATAGACAGAATTATTAGAGAAAAACGTTCTAGATCCACTTTATATGGGATATACCTTGAGAGAGATAGAACACTTGAACTTTAGAACCAGCAATATACCAGTGATAGACTTGATCAGATAGGCTATTAATTACAAATAAGCATTAATGGCATCAGATCAATTATATTTAGATAAATAACCTCTAGAATGCAACTTAGAGATACTAGACATTGATTGGGACTTACTAACTGTTTAACAGGTAATCAAGAAAGTTCAAATTACAAAGCAACATCAAGAGAATGATAGAAGAAGAAGAAAGAATATTCTAGAAGGAAGTAGCAATAAAGATATGTCATTTTTAATGGGAAGAACTTGGTGAGAAGATGCATTATCATAAAGACAGGAGAAAGCTATATTATCAGTAGGATTTTGGAAAGACTTAGGACAAAAAGGAGTTAAAGGAAATCCAAAAGTAGCAATAGTGTTATATGACAGAAAATAATGATTTTAATAAAATAATTCCTTTTATATTTTATTTATTACTAAAATTTGCTCCTGAACTCCTGTTGTCTACTTCTATAGAATCATGATATAAACTAGTTACTTGCACTTTTCCTATTCCAGACATAGTATAAGTACTCTATTAGTTACATCCTAGTTTCTTAGTTCGTAGATTAATATCTCTTATATGTTTTATTCTCACTTCTATTATTCTATATACCATTCCTCTCCTAAACTCCTGATAACAATTCCCTAAAATATGCAACCATATACAATAGTAGATTGAGGTACAGCACACAAGCTGAGGCCAAGGTTGTTCCCTAATTTTGTTGTTAATCCCTTTTTTCCTAAGTAATCTTGTTTTACTCCAGGTTATTTTATTCCTACTCCACACATACATAACAAATAGTTCCCTTTTTATATTTTATTTCTTGAGTTTTAGGGCTTTGTAATAACTTTAATATAGTATCTGGAGTATAGTTGGATTGGGGAAAAATCTCTTGACTTCTACCTCTATCTATACTGCCTCTATATCACAAATGGTTACTTACTATTTGTGATAGGTGCTTTGATACTTTAAAGAGTTCAAAAATGCAAAGTTAGACAAGTGATAAAAGATGTTATTAAGTCTAAGGTCTAATCCTTAGACTATGAGTCCTTATATACATAATTGTGATGGTCTGTATACTAGGACAGATCATCATATGCTACTACCTATTGTTCTACATATGATAGTGCCTTTGTGCTTAATATAGTGATAACTTAATCTTATGGAGGCTGTCCTTTGTTCTAAGAAAAGAACAGATAACTATCTATGGGTAATTTAATAAAGTCTATATATAAACATTGAGGTCTTCATATCTCCACTGGTATTAATTGCCTTGAGGTTGTTCTAGGCTCATTCTGAGCGTTATGAAGAAGGCTTCTGCTGAGCCTAAAACCAAAGCATCAATTGTGGCAGTTTCTGAGATATTAGCAATTTAATAAACAGTAACATAGTGGTTACTAGTTGATCTGCTTAATATCTTAGCCAATATTGATTGTCTCAAGACATGACTAGCATCGATCAAAAGGTTTTTTTGAGGGCTTTCCATAGCCTTTGAGACTGTGAGAATTATCAAAGAATTGATGGAGATATGACTAAATGAAGTTTGTGATACTCTGGAATTATAAATGCAAATCTATTGAGAGTAAGAAGACTGGGACCAGGGAGATGTCTTGAAAAGAATACTGAATATACCCAGAACTCAATCTAGAGAGGAATAGCAGATGCAACTTGGGCAGACTTTGGAAAGAACAACAGGCTAGGAAAGCTTAGCTAGGTGCACACTTGAATTGCATCATACCTATAAGGTTTGGTATTAGGAGTGCAGACAAGGGAACAACTGAGTGTGGAGGATCTATGAGTGATCAACTAACTGTATTTTCCAGTTGAGTCTAGTCATGGTATATAAAGGTTAATACCTTAAAAAGACTATGCAACAACAATCTAGAAAAATCTTACAATTCTTTTATAACAACCAATATATATCTTACTAAAGCTGTATATAATTCTACTTTTCTAATTATTTATAAACCTTCATCTTTGATTATCTCCTCTTGGACCCTTAGCATGCAATTGGGAGCTAGCACATCATTATTTTGTTTGTCCTAGTATGCAATTCCCTTTTGTACCCTTTTATCTGGAGCCCATCATGAGGGGAGTTTTAGATTTAAGGGTTTTCTATTCTTTTTGCTCCTCTTTCACTTTAATACTTTGAGCATCCTAAACTTTATTTTTAAAAAGATGCCTAATTCTTTAAATCTTTTTAGAGTAGAAAACCAACCAGAAACTAGAACTAGGAGTCATCAAACTTCTACAGCACAGCATACTAGATTGGTATATCTAGTAGATAACCCAGAATATATATTATAGAAGAAAGCAAGATTTGTAGCTAACAGAAGATGAACAAGTATGAAAATGATCTCCAAGATATCAGAACTATCAAAATAGCCTATGTTGAGCCTTAGATCTCCCTTAGATGTTGAACTGAACCCCTTCTTAGATACTTTAGTGGAACAGATTAGACCTATTTTCCTAGAAAAGTCTAGTCTTTCAAGTATATGTATAATCCCCAAAGAATCACCAGAAGAACCCGCATCAGAGGTAATGTAAGTGCTTTCTGACAAACTTACTTTGTTACTACTATCTTGAATATTAATGCTGCCATTTATTACCTAAGCTACTACTTTGTACCCAAAATCAAATATGACTACTAAATTGAACATGCCTTTACCCCTTAGCCCAAGTATCCCTAAGTGGGATAGACAGTCGAGGATACTTAGAAATTTTCTTAGAATAATGGAAAAGTTGTTCCAAACTGCAGAAATAACAGATGATCAAAAGAAATTAGATTAGATTACTGGATATGTAGATGCCAATATATATAACCAATGAACTAGCTTCAAAGAACATAAAGCTAGGTCTTAGAATTGGTTCCTAGATAGACTTAAGACAGAGTACCTGGAACTAACTACTAAAGAATAAGGTAGTATAGATTATCTAAGAAAATTGTGTAGAGAGAATGCCAGAATCAACTTATTAGAGGAGAAGCAACTCATGAGCTTTAAGAGAAGGTTTTTGTATATCACTTAGAAGTGCCTTAAACCACCAGCAGTGACAGGAAATAAAGAGCTTGTTGAGCTCTTTGTTAAAACTTTAGACAGTACATTTTAAGATATGCTTAATACTGGATTAAGTATACAGGGGACTCTTAAGGTAAATACACAAGGAAGAAGTCACATTAAGGATCCCTACAATCTAGATCATGTAGTGCAGAAAGCTATGGAGTTAGTTAGTAGAAAGATAATAGCATGGGCATTGAATAGAATAATATACTATACCAGAGAGAATATTACTTAGCAATAGTATAAATTCCAAAGGAAGACTCCAGCAGAAGGTAAAAGACGTCAAAGCAAATATACAACTTAATGAACGACCCTGGCTTCAACTTATGTATTACACCCTGGTCTCCAGCCATGAAGTGGTTACATATTTTGGAATGAAGAAAAGTCGTTAAAGAAGAGGTCCTAAGGAAGTAAACTAGAAATCCAGATTGGACAAGGAGAGGATTAGGACCAAATGACATTAATTTACAGACTGAGGAATTACACTGTAACTACATAGTACTTATAGGAAGTCTGGAATAGGAAGAGAGTAGTCTACTATATTATCTTACTATTATTAATTTTAGGAGAATTATTAGGAGAAATAAATTACATAATTATCATATTTCCAGAATATGACAATTGAAATATATGCTGGTAATATTATCTAGGAATGGAAAAGTAAATCCAGACACTAGAGAACTAGTGTTATACCATTAGAGAATTTTTTGTGGAAAAATAGTATGGGATAAAAATTATAATCCTGGATTTCACTATTGGAACCTACTCTAGAGATCTCCTACAAGTCCCAGACATAATCTAGACCCAAGATTGGGTACTTTTATTAGGTAGTGGCCAAGCTGTCACATGCTAGGAAAGCATATACCTTAGGAGACAAGACTGATAAGCTAGCATCAGGTTTCTCAAATACAGACTATCAATGTTGAAATTTTAGAAGTCAGAGGCTAAGGGGTATTCTTAAAATGCAAGATAATTTCAATCTAGAGCAGACTTAGACTAATATGCCACTAAAACAGCAGATCAAAAGTCTATTAGTGACTAGTAATCCCATCACTGCTAGACCCAGTCAAGAAACGAATATGCTGCTGGACAACAATTGTATTGCAGATACTCAAACACACTGTCATGTGTTTCTAGACTGTATTTGGAGTAGAAGGAAGCTGGTTCAGGGTTTAGGAAACAATAGGCATGAGTGAAGTATGAAGATAGAGCAAGATCACATAGGCATGTCTGGGAGATATAGAGGACAGGAAGGTGATGGCTGTTATGGCTGCATAGTGGTGTCATAGAGAGGAGACGTGAGAGAGAGTAGTAGAATAGAGAATTTCCTTTTCTATTTCTTTCTAATTGAGTCTCGAACATTTATAATATTCTAATATATTTCTCAGAGTGAAGATTGATGGGAAGAGTCTCCTTGGCCCTTACCTCCATCTCAGAAGCTCTTGAGATTGTAAATGCAATTCTCTTGAGTGTGTAAGGGGTGATCTTAGTAAGAGGTTGAGTTGGTGAATATTTCCTATTATATATCCTACTCTTTTATGAGACAAGATGCAGTAGTTGCTCAAATAACCTTCTATGAAGTAGTAGGCCTGAAAAGCCTAGCTAATCATCGACTCAAATTGTATCACACCCATAAGGTTTGGTATGAGAGTGTGAATGAGGGCTTAATTAAGTATGGTAAGGCCCATGAGTGGTTTACTGACTATTCTACTAGTGAGCTTGTTACAGTGTGTAAAGGTAGACACCTTAGGAACATTATGCAAGGCAGATCTAGATTGAGCTCCTGATCATTCTATCTATTTTTATATTACAGATAAGCTGTGCTTCACATTTTAATTTCTTTCTAATACCCCCACTTCCTTTTCCTTCCCACAAACTCTTTAGTATGCAATTGGGAACTGTTACTACCCCTTTCTACTTGCTAGTCACAGCCAAATTCCCTTTTGCCCCTTTCACTGGTGTATTACAGTAGAGAAGAGTCAGTAAGGAAAGTCAAGGCATATCCAGATGTAGAGGTCTTGTAATAAGATATCAATGTATTAAAGACATTATATGAGAAACAAGAGAGATCAAGAGAGAATCATGAGAAGAGCATACAGGAGGCTCTAGATAGCATAAAAACTCTCATACACTCACAAGAACAGATGTCAGTACCTTTGACAAAAGAAATAGGAGAATTTCCAATGAGGTATGAACAGGAACTGCCATAGATAGGACTGCCTAGACCTTCAAAAAAGTGTTTCTATTGCTTTGAGACAGACCACTTGTTCTTGTTTTGTTCTAAAAAGACAGAAGATGAGAAGAAAGGATTAATATTAGTAAATAAGTTTATAGTAAGGTTTGCAAATGGAGAGCTAAATCCAATAGAACATAATATGTCTATCAAGGACTATGTGAGAAAGTACCTACTATTGTCAATAGTAGTGATGATATAGGGAGATCTGGAATTAGAGACATGCAGTATATAGGATTAAGAGCTAGACATAGAAGGGGTCATGATATCGTCCCAACCAATAAAGAGACAAATAGAAGCTCTATTTAGAGTGAGTAGATGATTAGAAGAACTGTCCCAGTTAAGAAAGAAAGTTGATAGTCTAGAGGTCATGTTACAAAAGATAAATCTAGAAAAAGAGCCGACTCCAGAGCAAGAAAAAGAAGACATAGAGGCCTTCTTGAGAAGAATAGCTGTAAAGTATGTTCAAACAAGACAGAACTTAGCTCCTAGAAAGAAATTGGGTTTTTAGAGACACCAATGAAGAAACCACTTCTGGTGAGGATTTCTCCTCATCTTGATTCTGTCTATTTACCTCTGAAATCTTACCACTTTAAAAGCAAACCTGTCTCTCAAATAAAAGTAGAAAATATGACTTGTAGTGAATCTAGAATATCAACTACAAGTCAAAACCACAAGTTTCCTTATTGAAAGATAATCACATAGGTACCAGTAATCAATGTTCTACCACTCCCAGCAAAATATTTTAGACAATTTCCTTGGAGAGATATGCTAGTAAAGAATAAGGTATCTATTGAGGAAGGAGTTAAGGCTGAGGAGATATATCAAGGACGGAATTTGGAAGGATAAAAGGAGTAGAATGATAGACAGAAACTACAATCTAGGACAGAGTAAGATACTACATCGGAGAGGAGTATTACTTAGCGATAGTACAAAGAGGACTCTGGCAGGTAGTCAAGAACGGTGGAACGGAGAATAACTTATTGAACGACCTTGGCTTCAACTTATGTGTTGCGCCCCAGTCTCCAGTTGTGAGTTGGTTGCGTATTTTGGAGTGATAGAAGTCATCAGGATAAAGGTCCTAAGAGTTAACTGAAGGAGTCTGAGTGGACAAGACGAGAGTAGGACCAGATGATGTTAATTTACAGACTGAGGAATTTACACTGTACTACTCAGTACTTATAGTAAGTCTGGAATAGGAGAAGAGTAGTCTACTACGCTATCCTACTATTATTAATTTTAGGAGAATCATTAGAAGAAAAATTACATAATTATCATATTTCCGGAATATAACAAGATATTAGATAGAATGTTGAAAGAAAAAATAAAAGTGACTTTTAAAGAATTATGGGCTATGGCACCAAAGTTACAGACAACCTTGAAAGAGATCTTGACAAGTAAACACTTGAACAAGAATGAATCTAAAGAGAACAAAGATTAGGAAAAGAAAGATGGCCAGCCACAAAAGCAGGTGGTGTCAGTTAATAGTCTAGAAAGTCCAGAGAAACGACAGAAAGTTATTAAGATAGAGAATAGTAAAATCGTCGAAGTATGGGCTGTAGTTGATCTAGTCTTACAGTTCCTAGAGAAATTGAGTTCAGAAGAATGTAATTGTTATGTATTTGCAATTGGAGAAGAAGAAGAAAAAGAAGAGAGAGTAGCACCAGATATGGCTTATCTAAGAGTAGTATCAGCTGTAATAAATAGCATTGGAGAAGAAGAGGTATTATTAGATAGTAGCTCATAGATAGTCTTAATGACCAAGAAAGTAGCTGCTACCAATAAAGTCAGCTAGGACCCTAGTCTTAGCATCCAGATACAGAGTATGAATAGATTCCTATCTAGAACATACAGACTGGCAAAAAATATACCTTTTACTCTAGAAGGAGTGACAGTGCTCTTATAGGTACATGTAATGGATGTAGTGCCTTATATAGTATTGTTGGGGTGATCATTTGACACTATAACTGAGAGTAGAATTGTTAATAATAAGGAAGGAAACTAGACAGTGTATATTACCTGTCTAAATACTAGGAATAAGATAGTAATACTGACATATAAAAGAGGAAAATTGCCAAGGAAAGTAGAGAACTTGACAAATTTTTGGTTAGCCTTAAGGAATCTAAGACATTTCCCAGAGAAAAGGTTCCTTGTATAATTAAACTAGATTGAGATAGGAGTTCTTTTGTCAGTGAGGTTCTACTAATAGAAAGAAATATGTTAAATATGGATGAGTTAAGATTATTGTATCTAGAGAGAAGTAAGCTAAACTTGGAAGAAGAGGAAGCAATGCTACTAGAACAAATAATGTAGGAGATAAGAAGGCCTGATATCCTTTGATAATGCTAGATAGCTATGGGAGAGGAAATAGATAATCTAGAGGAAATAGAGGAAGAAGTTGTAAGTTACTTTACAAAGAAGTACAAGCTGGTGGCACTGAAAATAAAGCCAGTACTAGAAACCTTACCAGAGCAATTCAGAATTATAAGGGAGATAATAGAGGATCCTTTGTAAGGAATGCCCAAGTTACTGGAGCATCTACCAAAGTTCAAACCTTGAGGACATTATACTCTAGAGAGAAAGAAGAAGTTGGATATAGCACATGAAGAAGGATTTTTGTAGTCAAAAGAAAGAAAATTAATGCATTAGATAGTAAGAGAACAGAACAAGGCTTTTGCATAGGATGATACTGTGGGGATAGCCTTTGGGCTACCTGCATAATGATAATGTTTATTATTTTTCTTATTGTTTTCAATTATTTAATTATGTAATTACATAGAGTAAAGTGACACAACTATAGACTTACTCTTTAACAATTCATTTCTATAACTTTCCCCTCTGAACTTGTTTATCTTCCCACAATACAAAGAGAGGGAAATTTAAAGAGAAGTACTTTCCACCAGTAGAGATACCAATGGTTGCATATATTCCATGGGTAGAAAAGCCTTTTAGAATTCCCCCAGCTATTTATGAAGAAGTATGTAAGATGATTAAGAGAAAGATAGATGTAGGAGTTTACAAACCATTTAACTCATCCTACTAGTCTAGATAGTTCTATGTAATAAAGAAGAATGGCAAGAGCTTAAGAATAATTCACAATCTAGAGCCATTGAACAAAGTGACAATAGCACATTTAGGACTACTGCTGGCAACCAAAGAGTTGGCTATGCACTTTGCAAAAAGAGCCTATAGTAGAATATTAGATTTATATGTAGGATATAACAAGAGAGTACTAGCAGAACAGTCTAGAGACCTAACTACCTTTCAGATGCCCTTTAGAGCATTAAGATTGGTTACTCTACCTATGGGATGGACAAATTTGGTGTCTATCTTTTATGATAATGTGACTTATATACTAAGGGATGAGATACCAAAGTATACATTACCATATATTGATGATATGCTGATCAGAGATCCTAAGACCAGGTATGAACTACCAGGAGGCAGAGTAGAAACTCTAAATAGAAATCCAAAGATTAGAAGGTTTATGTTTAAGCATCTAGAGAATGTGAATAAAATCTTATAGAGGATAAAGTATACAGGAGGAACCTTCTCAGGTCCTAAGACAACGATATGTAGTGATCACATCATTATAGTAGGATTTGAATATTTATATGAAGGAAAAAAGCCTACTAATGATGCCATTAGAAAGATATTGTACTGGGGACCTTGTAAAGACACTACAGATATAAGGGCCTTTCTAGAAACAGCAGTGCAATGTAGGAATCATATACCCAACTTTGTGACAGTAGCAGTGAAAGAGTACAAAAGGGAATTGCACACTAGAACAAACAAAATAATAATATGCCAGCTCCTAATTGCATACTAAAGGTCTGAGGAGAGATAATCAAAGATAAAGGTTTACAAATAATTAGAAAAGTAGAATTATATACAGCTTTAATAAAATATATGTTGGTTATTGTAAAATAAATATAAAATCTCTCTAGATTGTTATTGTATAGCCTTCCTAAGGTATTAACCTTTACACACCATGACTAGACTTAACTAGAAAATACAGTTAGTTGATCACTCATGGATCCTCTACACTCAGTTGTCCCCTTGTCTGCACTCCTAATACCAAACCTTACAGGTATGATGTGATCCAAGTATGCACCTAGCCAAGCTTTCCTAGCCTGTTGTCCTCTCCAAAGCCTGCCCAAGTTGCATTTACTATTCTTCTCTAGATTGAGTTCTGGGTATATTCAGTGTTCTTCTTAAGACATCCTCTTGGTCCCAATCTTCTTACTCTCAATAGATCTACATTCATGATTCCAGAGGTAGTATAGATGGAGGTAGAAGTCAAGAGGTTCTTCTTCCATCTAACTATACTCTGGATACTACATTACAAAGCCCTAAAACTCAAGAATTAAAATATAAAAAGAGAACTATTGCTACTTTTGGATTTCCTTTGACTTCTTTTTGTCCTAAGTCCTCCCAAAATCCTACTGATGATGTGACTCTCTTCTTTCTTTGTAATGATGTGTTCCTTCACCAAGTTCTTCCCATCAAAAATAATGTGTCTTCATTGCTGCTTCCTTCTAGAATATTCTTCTGTCTTCCCCTATTATGCTCTTGATGTTACTTTGTAATTTGGACTTTGTTGATTACCTGTTAAATAGTTAGCAAGTTCCCATAAATGTCTAGTATCTCCAAGTTGTATCCTAGAGATCATTTATCTAAATATAATTGATCTGATGCTATCAATGCTTATTTATAAGCACAAAGTCTATTAGTCTAAGTTTGTCATCTGAGTAGTACTAGTTCTAGAGTACAAGTCTACCATCCTTCTAAGTTAGTCCATCCAAAGATAAATCTAGAGCATAGTCCTTTAGTGACTTTCTTAGTAACCTGATGTCAGTTTATCCTAATTGCCTCTCGAGGTATCAGCATAAGCTCTAGGTTGATTATTACTGGCTTAGTGTCTTTATCATATAGTATTATGTTCTGAGGATTATAGAAAGGGTTCTAGAGCAAATTCTAATTAAGAATCTGTTGTTATAAAGCATATCAAATGTTATCTTCTGTGGAAAATTTGCTTACAGCATAACAGTGGCACCCTTATATAAGATAGTTAAGAAAGGTATGCCATTTGAATAGGGGCCTATACAACAGAAAATGCAACAAGATCTTAAAATACTTATAGAAGACTGTTTCCACACGAGAAATCCAAAGTTCTCAAGTGAGCAGCTACTAATCTTAGCAGTAGATATGTTATGAAGAGCAATAGGATATTATATATACCAGAGAGATAAAGAAGATCCTAAGAAGATCCATTATATAAAATTTGACTTATTATTGATAGATCTGTGACAGTAGAGATATTCTCAGCCAAAGCAAGAGCTATGTGAACTGAGATGAGCCTTAGAACAAGAGATATATTTATAGTGGAGACTGATGCCAAGTATCTAATGGAAATGTTAAACAATCCAGAAAAGATGCCAAATACCACTGATAAATAAATAGGTAAATTATATATGGACTAATTTCTTCAAAATTGTACATAAGAAAGAAAAGATGTTCAGACCAGATGATCTATCTAGAAGAAAATGGTATCCAAGAGACCTACCACAAAAAGACTTTACAGACAATATAGACAATGGGGCAGGAGATATAGTGATGAGAAAAAAAAACCCCAAAAGTTTAGATCCATTGGAATTAGAGGAATTTTATAAAGAAATCAACTCTAGAGAGAGATTCTTTTATGAAAGTATAAAAAAAGAGCCTTTATTGGAGTTAGAAAGAAATCTAGTAAAAGATGGTAGAAGAAGTAATAGTGTTAAGAAGACAAGAGACATATTCCTAGAAATGGCTAGTAAAGAGCCTAAGCAAGATCTAGAGAGTGGTTATGAAGAGTATGATAATAATAGAAGAAGTGAATGCTCAAAAAGAGCAGATGAGAAAATAAAACAAATAAGAGAGCTATTAGCAACTAAGAGTAAGAGATCTTTTGGAAAACTAATAGCTGAACAAGCTAGTTTAATAAGAGCAGCTTCTCATTACTAGTTAAATGAAGAAGATGGGAAATTGTATAAAAAAAATACAAAAAATGACAGCCTACAATTGGTTATAGCTGAAAAAAACAGAATAAAAATATTGAAATCATGTCATGATGAGATAGGACACCAAGACAGTTACACTACCAATAAGCCACTTCAGTAGAGATTTTGGTGGCTAGAAATAAAAGAAGACACCATATAATATGTTAAAACTTATCATATATGTCAAGTTAGACAGAGAAAGACTTTAAAGCTACCACCAGTAGTAACGCATACACTATCAATCTTCTAAGTTTTACATGCAGATATAGTATATATGAATTCACCTTCAAATGGCTGTAAATATATAGTACATGAAAGATATAAACTATTGTCATAGATAAAAGCTAAAGCTCTAAAAGAAGAGAATGTTAAGTCTATAGAACAATGGCTATTTGAAGATATTATATGTAAATGGGGAAGTCTAGTAAAGATAGTTATGGACAACAGAGCCCTATTTAAGAAGGCTGTAAAGTAGCTAAAAGAAAAGTATCTACTATATATGTGAGACCGAATGTGGGATGATAGCTACTGACTCAGAACTGACTAAGCAGCTTTCTTCACACACTCTCTTGAAAAATTCCATAAAAATTCAAATAAATTCAAATAAATTGAGAAAACTTTGGAAGAAATTAATGACTGACTTTCTCTTTTCTCTCCTTATTTAAATATTTTTGATGAAATATTCAATTATCACAATTCTCTTCTTTTCATAATTCAACCTAAATAAATGTGTGAGAGGGATATAACATGTACAAACAATGCCAGCTCATCATTGAGTTCACTCTCTCAAATTATAATCACTATTTCCCACCCTCCTCTTTGCTCTCTTATACCTCTCTACTCTCTATATACCTTAACTGGAAACCGAGCCCTAGGTGTAAAGGGGATAGTACTCTACAACTATGGTGTAAAGCTTGAAGTATGTAACTAAGCTCAAGTCTCCTCTCCTAGAAGGACTCTTTCCTTGAGCGGCGCTGTAGTAGTATACCTGTAAACTCTTCTATTATAAACCTGGTGCTAGAGGTCCATTGTGATCTGTATATGCATAGGATTGACAACTGCTCATTAAGAGAGGGGTCTAGAGTAGGGGTCTCCTTCTTAGGGGCAATAATATACCTTTTTTCTTAGAGTAGCTATAAGTGAACAGTAAGACAATTGTGAGAAATGGATCCTATTGAAGAAAAACGTCAGGCTAGGAGAGCTGAGGAGTGAGCACAAAGAGATCAGCAACCTATTGCTCCTGTCTTGAATAGAGGAAGAAGAAGAACTAAATATCACTTGATTCCTGCACATGTTCCACAAAACCTTGATGATACTATACTTGATTTGCACAGATGCCAACTTGCTGAGCAACTACTAAGAACAACTCAGGAGCAGAGAAGAGCAGAAGAACAACAACAAAGACAGATGGAAATTAATCAAATAATGAAAGAATGGAAAAATGAGGATGTAGATGCTCTTAATTATGAAGGGCAGCAGAATAGAGATGGCAATAGAGATCTAAATGTGGATAGAAATATGCAGGAAAATATTCTAAGAATTGTGAGTAACAGATTTTACTTATTAATAGTAAATAGAATTTGACCAGATATTACAGGGTATTAGAGAAGAAAATATTGAGGAGTCAGATATAACAAATGATATGATTTAGGTATGATAATTTATGAATACCAAAACTCTACATTGTTAACAATTAAACTAGATCCAAGAGGCTATTGTTCCAGATGACATTCTACCACCTGTTCTTCAGCCTAGATATTATCCACCAGCTAGACAACCATTTCTAGAGGCTGATATACAGTATAACATCCCTTCTTTCCCTCTAACCACCACCATAGTTAAATTGAATATTCAGAATAAATCATCTGCTACCAATGCTCGTCCCCCTGGCCCCCAGGCTACTCCTACTAGTGTTGGTGAGTCTCCAAACTCACTCAACCTTATTTCTTGTGCCAGCTCTAGGGCTGGTAAACGCGTTCATCCCAGAGGACACTCTCGTGCTCGTCGCACTGTCAGACGCTCCTCCAGGAGTGTCTCAGCTGCTGAAGTCTCTAGGAATGCATCTCCTGAGCTCTCTTCTTCCTCTGAGGAGGAGGAAAGTGAAGAGGAGGAGGT
>Ga0153958_1000025_pt1 | contig 28360 bp, 18 predicted proteins | sample TSFL042MetaG_FD_104719 | JGI IMG/M metagenome (GOLD analysis project Ga0153958, IMG submission 104719) | Attine ant fungus gardens microbial communities from Florida, USA - TSFL042 MetaG | ecosystem: Host-associated > Fungi > Mycelium > Unclassified | place: USA: Florida, Wekiwa Springs... | reverse complement strand
GGCGTACTTCTCCTGTTCGAACCGGGGTTTGAAACCAAACTTCTCCTCAGGAGGATAGATGGGGCGATTCAGGTGAGATCCAATGTAGATCCAACTTTCTATTCACTCGTGGGATCCGGGCGGAGCGCACCTTTGGTACTTCAGTAGGGCGACGAAAGAAAGGCTACTTCAATCTAGGAAACAGCCGGAAACTCGAGAGGGTCGCCTTTGGAAGCGTTTGCCGGTAACCAAAGCGTCACTCCTTCCTTTTGATTATGTCGTGACGCTGACTGAATCCAATCCATAAACCCGGAAACGAAACAAAGTTCGTTCCCTTTCGTCAAGTAGGTAAAGTAGGCATACGAACCCACTTTTGCTTTGCCTTAGACTCTATTGGAACAAAGCAAAGAAGGAGGCGGAATGGAGAAAGGAAAAGGACAAGGGCGGTCTTGCTTGGCGCGAAGGCTGCTGGTTCGGGGGTAGGGTACGGTACTAAAGGTCCTCGGACTTCCAGGCGGTTTTTCTTTTGGGCAGCTGTTCACCGTTGGATCTCGCCAATACAGCCCCCTATAGTTTTCGTTACCGAGATATCTTTTTTTTTCATTGTTCCCAGGGATTTTTTGGGTAATCCGCTCCCATGCTGCAAACAGTCAAATCTGAACTAAACCTTGTCGCTCTTCTTTCTTTCCTCGCGGGCAGGAAGCACACCAGCAGCGTGCGTTGCGTGATTCTACTGTGTTTTTTGCACTTGACTGGGTGGACAGTTGACCGGAAGAGAACTTCGATTCGCCCGGCCAGCTGGCGGGCGGCGTGCTTATCTTGTGTGACAACACTACAGAGCGAGTGGCTCTTCTAGGCGGGCAGCTGTGTGACAACACTACAGAGAAAGCGGCGCTTTCGTTTAACATGCTATGGTCTCAACGCCCTTACGAGATAGTGATGAGTTTCACGCGCTCTAAGCCCGGCCCGCGCGCGGTTAGGAAGATTGGCCGCAATCTGAGCGGTACCACCCACCCTACCCTACCACCTATAGGCGGCCGTCCGTCCTACAGCCGCCCGAAAAGGAACTGCAGTGATCTTGAATAGGGATCCTACAGCGATAGATAGAATCCCCATAAAAATACCACTAGATCGAGCACCAGTGATTTCGTATCCGGTCAAAATCTTGGCTAATTGATCGAAGTGGGTAGCTCCAGTAGACCCATAGATCATGGAACAAATAGGGTGGGTAGGCCCAACCACCACACTACACGTATAGACGCGAACCCCCCTCGTTACCGTACGTGCGACTCTCACCGCATACGGCTCGCACAAAGACTCCTAAATCCATCCCGAGCCTTTTCTTCCACCTCTCCTCTCCAATCCTCGATCAAACTTGCGTTCCCCAGGCGCTATGAAATGGGGGGTCTTTCCTTCGCCTATCGTATGTATCGGCTTGGCTTCGTCCAGAACCAAGGAGGCATGGCATTCTGGCGGGCGCGTGCGTGTAGGAAGGCCGACCACTACATAAGCTAAAAGACCACGACGACTACAAGCCAAGCCGGAAGCGACTCGCTTCTATTCTCGTTGGGATTGGATATAGATGGGGAATCTATAGATCATAGTAGTTCGCCAACCTCTCTAACTAACATACGATACAATTTCACTTCACGGCACGGCCAAAAAAAAAGAAAGAGCTTCGCTCGGTGGGCCTTCCTACGCTGACGAATGCCTCCTTTCTCTTCTCTGAAGTCTACAACAAACAAGTGGGAGAGGCAGGATTCGAACCTACGTAGAAAAACTTCAACAGATTTACAGTCTGTCGCTTTTGACCACTCGGCCACTCTCCCCTTCCCGGGCCGAGGCCCCCCTCAATGGGTTCTAAGAAGGAGGGATAAAAACCTGAATCAATCAAAAAAAAAGCTTATTGATTTGGGCGTAGCGCTTGCTTAGTGCTTGTGCGCTAAGGTTCGAAGACGCTCGACTGGTAAGGAGAGGTTTGCAAGAACTCGACCGTTAGGGAGAGGTTCGTAGACGCTCGACTAAAAGGAGAGGAAGGGGAATAGTAACAACAACATACTAGAGGGTAAAGTAGTAGTTAATCACTAATCAAATAATAGGGATGAGGAAGTAACGGGAAATAATCATAATGATAATGGTAAACCAGAGTCACCGGTTGGCGGGAGTTCCAACTTCCAAAAGAGGAAGGTACGATCCATCAAATTGATTCATGAGAGGGAGGTGGAATCTTTCCTGTAGTAGTTGGAGTTGAAGGTGTGGCACACCAGCTTGGTCTTTCTGTAGAAATGTATTTGCCGGTTGGCTGGTCAACGGTTGACTGGTCAATCCAGTTCTTATTTCAAAAAATATATGCCGGTCTGAGCTCTCTTGCTTGGGGTCCGGTAAATCCGTTTACCAAATCAATATCTCCACTGCGGTACACTTCTCCCCAATATGAGATAGATTGCAGCTATAGTAAGAACTCCAACTGGGCCAATGGCGTAATTATGACCTGAGGTAGCGAACGAGACAGCAAATGGATGGAAATTCTCCACCCAATGACAGCCTTTTTGTATCTTCTCGTGTGGATCACACCACCGTTTGAAGATTTTCTGCCATCACCTACGCAATTTCAAAGTTGCATTTTTCATGAGAAAATACTGTTCATATCATATTTTTAGAATAGCCATTTTGAATGAAATAATACATGTTCCATCTCGAGTTGCATTGCTCGATGGAGGAGTCGTGAATTAGTTGTGGTATCCTGTACTGTAACCGGTACTTGATCATTGGGTAGTGCCCGACCTGAGTAAAGTTGTAGTGATCGCCTAAGTCCATAAGCGAAGTGATGTTACATCATCGTCAACGAGTGAGCTGGTTTTTTACAGTGAATAAAGTACAGATTAGGTTTCGACCTTTTATCTCGTACTTCTATTTTTTCTTATTTTACATCCAGGGGACCAAGCGCAAGTAACCTCCCTTTCCCTACCGTTTCTTCTGGGGCAAAGATTCCATCCCCACTACTACTCTTCTCGTTGAAAAACGGATCATTTGCTTTATCTACGAGTATTACATTATTGACTTCACTTCAAGGAAATAAAAAGAGGAGAATTGGGCTTCCTATTTACTACATGCAATGATTGGAAGCAAGTCGAATATCCACTACCCGTCGCAAGACGCTCACTCTGCCATTTTGAGATCGAATCCAAAAGGGGAAGTAAACGGCTTCCGGCTAAGTGGGAGAGGTACTTGAAAAAGTTCTGGTGATAGTGGCATGTGTGATGCCCTAACAAAGAAAGAGCAGTAGATCGACCAATTCGCATATCAACCAACAGGTTTGGTTGGACTCTACAAGAAGTGAGCGACTAGAAGAAAGTTAGAGATAGAACAACAAACGACCCACTGACACGCGTTGAGGCTTTTATCTCAGATTGTTTTCGGTGACCCGTCAGCTCGTAAGATGCAAGCGGAGCCGCTTCGATTGGCTCAGACAGAAAGAACGAGTATAATGACTATAATAAAAAATAAATAGATTAGGCAGAGCCCTGTATTCCCATTTCCGCTTTTTCGCTTCGCTAAAAGTAGTCGGTCCCTCTCAATTACGGCAATTATTTATATCGATTGCATCGAGCCTCCCCTTTCTCCTATTCGCCCACCAATTAGAAAAATTGGAAGTGGGAGTCTTGAATGGTTCCAAGAGAATGAATCGATGGGACTGTTCATTCTGCTTCCAACCTTGGATCTGGGATTTCGAGTCCTTCGGACTTCCGGTGAGATGCCAGCTGGGTTGAGAAGAGAACAGAAGGCAATGGACAGGCAGAAAGGTGGGATGCTATTTATTTCCATTCGACACTCGACTTATTAGTTGGAGAGGAGACAGACAAAGAGTGGGAGGAATGGCATTGAACTCTTTCAAATAGAAAGAGCGTATGCTCACTCACAGGTCAGGGACTAGTACAGCAAAACAGGGGTTCTCAATTCCCACAGAGCAAGTGGGAAATCAAAAGACCAGCGAACTACAGACTTTCCGTAACACTCCTGTATGGTCTTTACTGCTAAGGTTCCTTGCCTATCCCCTCGAAGCAGCTCTATGGCTCGCTTCAGGTATTACACTCGCTAGAGTTAAATCAAGCTTTTGATCACATTCAGCCGCTGGTGAAAGTACTAACTTCCCTTGAAACTGATATTGGTTTAGCAGTTCAATTCCCTAGTGATCTCTTATCATCTTTCATCTTAGAGCTTTCTTTCCCGACGGGGACTAATAAAAGGAGAAGAACATAGCTAAACAGCTGCAGCAGAAAGAACGAAAAGCCAAAAGTCAAGGTGCATAGCGGTCTTTTAAAGAATAGGGGAGTACAGAATAATGGGTTTGCAAGACAAAAGAGAATCCGCTGGAACTACGGATTTTCCTCAATTCCCCTATTACTATTAATTAAAGCGGAATCAAATTCAATTCCACCAGTGTGTAAGACAACCTTAATTCTCTATGTTCAACGCTTTGCGAGCCGAGCAACTCGAGACGAGGCCCTTTTGCGTAGCCGATCATCCCGCTCTTACCAAGTGAGACCTTCGCTTTTCCTTCACCAGCAAGAACTCTGCGCGGGCTCTCCTCTCCTTGAAGTCGAGAATCAAGCTTATGGGCTTTGAGCCTACGGAACCCATCCGAGCCATCTTACGGTTGTCATCGATGGGTCGTGTGCACCAAAGAGTCTATTGATCCCCGGACACACGAAACCTCGACCAGCTGCAGGTTGGTTAAGCCCAACATATGATGATACCAAAAAGTATTTGCCAGAGGTTCCACCCAGCAAGTACAGGCCCATAACGGAAGTCCGGAACCTGAATCAGGGATTGGTACCTTGTACTCAAGACCTTTCTCAGCAAGCCAGTCATAGACCTGCCATAGAAGACCAAATCGAACCAACTGAGGGTCAGTTTTTTTGACCTTCCAGGACCGGTTCACAACCGGAGCTTCGAAGAAATCTTGGATGGTTACGTCGGGCGACCTGGCCGTAAGCCAATACCAACGGACATAAGCTAGCCACTGTTTAACCCAAGCCCGCAGAACAGTCCACTCATATAAGTATTCCAGACCGTCAATCTTAAGATCTGGAAATAACTTAATATCGAGCGGTTTCGCTCTTTCCCTTAAGAAGGCCACTAAGACCCCCCTAAGGTATGGGTCAAGGGGTCTACCACGCCCTAGCCATATTTCTAACGGCATAGAGCGCTTGGAGAACATAGAAAGCAGCTTACCGAGTTTGCTATACTTCCTATGAGGGAATTGACTAATGGTTCTATAACCAAATCCACCAATCCTTTTCCAGGGTTGTAAACCTTTTGACTGGATATGTCATATGGATTGACATTAACCCATAAGGGTGATGATAGTTCATAAGGCAGTTCAAGGAGATGGGTGATAAATCCACCGTCACTGAACGTGCATAGAAACGTTTAGCAAATTCCAGACATCCATTATCAGATATCAGAGATTAATGATTTGGATGTTGATATTGGAATATAAACCTCTGATTGGAGTCTCTCATAGGTCCGGGCTACCTTTTCGTCAGCAATGACAACGTCATCGCCAAGTACAGCGTAACGGTCAAAGGTACGTCCCGGGTAAACCTGCTCAGCACACGTAATTTCCTCCTTCTTTTCCTCGCTTCTCTGGAGTCCGTGGCAGCCTGTCTCGGGTGAGGTCTGAGGTCAAGGTATGGGCACAAGGAGGTAAGGTATAGTAAGCTCCCTCTTCGTCTTTTGCTTGTCATTGGATTGGAAGCCGCAGGCGATGCCCTCTTCAATGACAGAATTTATCTTTAGCAATCAGCCATCAGCCCTCTTCAATCTATATTCGACAGCTTGAAGAGGGTGACCTACGACCTCCAAAGCAAAAAGCGCCTTCCCGCCAGATGAATGAGTAGTTTAAGGCTTGGATCCATGGATGGGAACATGAGGTGGGCTAGCTTCGGATCCACAACTGGTGGAGAGTACCGGGTGAATCATTGGAACGAGAGTCGCTTGTTTGACCCGAAGGAAAGCTTTGAACGGATCCGGTGGAAGGGCCTCACTTGGTTGGGCTTCGATAGGTGGAAATGGTAATGGGATCGCCCGAGAAACCATTGGATCTAGCAAATTGATTCATTGTTCTGCCTCTCCCACTGGTGGTGGATGGCAACCAAAGGACTTTAATCTAGCGTTTGTTTGCAGTTCCGGTTGAGCTTTCATTCCTTCGAATAGACGGATAGCTCTTGGAGTGGAGGAATGGATGAGCTTTCATCGGAAGACCTGGCCGATGCAATCGAGAGACTGAGATGAGAGGAACTGGACTTGGCAGAGGAATGCATAGATTTATCTTCCTTTGCCAGGAGAATCAAGAGATGGATGGTGCCTGGGATCATCGGTTGAAGACCCTTTTCCTCTTTTATACACGATTTGGATCATCGCCTCTGGTGGACTAGTGGAGTCATTTCCGTCATCAGGAGAAAAGGGAGGGATCGGGAGACAAAGATGATGGATAAGCAGTCGTCCCTTATGTTAAGTAGACAAAAGAGGCATTTCCAGAGGTCTTTGAAAACATGTTCTTATTTTTTCGTATGCGCAGATTAAGGCCCACGTAGAGTAGTTGTATGATCGCACGGCGTCCCTCAAACGGTAGAAGCTTTGTTACTCCCCTTTTATGTAAGGGGAGAACTAACTATAGAGGGGAGGAAAGAGAATATGAGTTCGTTTACTGCACCCCGGTCTGCATCTGAAGGATTTTCTTAACCAAGAGCTAGCTTATGGATCAGATATCGATATTGGAAGATCCGGCCCATCACTTCTTCCTTCTTGACTTCGATGATTTGCCTGCAGGAGGATCATCGAAGGTTGAAGAAAGAGATAGACTTAGATCCGGACATAGCCGTTAGAGGAAGGAAGACGTGGAACTCTTGGCTCCTATTATTGTGAAAGCGGAATCACAACTGTGCAACAATCCCTACTTCTACCGAGGAAAAAGTCCGATTAAGGCAAGAAAGCAATGAGAATAAGAAGGAATAAATTCTTGGTACCAGATCTTTAAAATTTAAAAAGAACCTGGCTTGGCTTCCAAACAGATCTCCCAGTTGGGCAGAAAACCACTAGTCTCCTTATTGATCGGTACACTGGCACTAAGACTTCTTGCCCCAGCAAAGAAAGATATGAATGGCAGCTACTTCCAAAATGGACATTTTTATTTATTTATAAGATAGAGATCTAATTTTATTCCCGTTGGCCTTCTATATTCTATAAAGTATAAAAGATAATGGCAGTTGCTTTCTATAAGCTATAAGCAAGCATTGACCAAGCAGGCAATGAATCTAGCTTACCAACAATTGCTTGGGAATGGGCAGTTTAAGAGTGGAATCTTAGCTAACAGCAATCCAACCATGCCGGTTGAAAGATGGGAACTTTAACTTTTTAAGGCATCGAAGAAAGAGGAATGCAATGATAATTCAATTAGTTATAAGCTATAAGGGGCTTGACCCTTTCAAGAAAAGACTCCATAGCTTAGAACCAGCTTTGAGTGAAGTTCCCATTCCGACCTCGATATGTGGAATCGTCTTGCGCCATGAGGGGCAGGAGGTAGAGTAAGAATAGGCATAGAGCACATAATCTTAGTGATTCTTTTTTCCTTGGGCGAAGAGGGGATTTCATTCATTCTGTCCTTCCTCCCCCTTTAACTAGCTCTGGAAGCCTCTCAGGTATAGTGCCCTATTCCCCTTAAGCCCTTGGAAGTCATACCTCTCTTTTAGGCGGGCTCGCTCTCTTATCATACGGAAGCTTGAAAGCCATATCGAGTTCTGCTTAGAATTTCATTTCTGGAAGAGTCTTGGTCGGACAGTGCTTTCACACGGGGATCGCAGACTAAGCACTTTAGCAACTATTTACCAGTTCGAAGGACCAAGTAAAAATGTATGCTCCAAAGAGCTATATCTATATTCTATATAAGATATGCTCGAGTGCGCTTTTTATCTGTGCTCTTTATCTTCTCTCTCTTACTGGCTGTCATGGATCGCTTGCCCCGTCCTAAAATAAAAGGGATAATTCGCAGGCGAGGCAGATATAGAATTCACGGAGAAAGGGGAATGTGTAGCTGGGCTGGGGGAGAGATTGAATGGAAAGAATGTCGACTTCTTGGAATGCTATTCGCCCCTACCTGAGGCAGGAAAAGAAAAAGGAGAGAGAACGGAAGGCTAGGGCTTCGGTTCAGCCGCATTGCATTCTGACTGCTCCTCTTCGATGGCATCGGAGAACGAAGACAGTGAATGATTTTCTTTTGGAGAGAGTCTGACGGGTAAGTGCATAAACTGGTCGTCTATGATCCTTAGGTGGCTTTTTATTATGAAAATTTAAAGACCCAAGACTGAAAGCCCCTACCTGGAATTATAGAAGTACACTTCACTTTGAATATTCTTTCCTATGCTAACCATGCACGACTCTGTCGAAGAATAGCTGAGGCAAGAGTAAGACAAAGATGCGTAATAACCTTTCCCGCGATACGTAACAAAGGGATAAGGTGCGCAGCGGATCGGTCAGGGAAGTCACCACCGATAGAAAAACAAAGAGTAACCCGACCGAAGTCCAAGACATAACCTGAAGAGAACTAAGGAATCAGGGGCATAGGCATACGTAGAAGAAGACGGGAATGAAACCGAGAGGGTTTGTCCCAGCCGGTATAATAAGAAGACAAAAGAGAGGAAGTCTCTCAGTGATTACGCCCTTACCAAGTACTCAACAGGTGAGGGGTGAAACTTCTTAATAGCAAGCAGGAAACACTCAATAAGAAGATTGGAGATAGAGGAAAGATCTATCGCAGAAGAAGAAGCGGGTAACGCTTGTTCGATAGATTGAACTTGATTAGGAGAACCGAGAGGGGAAGAATACCACTGACGAGCTAATTTGGACTATGCCTAACTAGAGGAATAAAATCACCTGATCTTGGCTCGGCATCTTTTGAATGGTAATCCAATATCTGGTAAGAAAGGTCGAGTCGGCTACTCGAAGCGGAGAAGCAGTGATCGGAACTTCCTTCGCTTGTTCACGACTCTCCGATGAAGGCTTTCAGGCCTAACCGCAGCTATTTCTGGAGGAAGGACAGAAGGGCTCAGCCAGACCCGGTTCAATTCGTTTTTTGCGGGAATACCAGGGCTGTCTTATGGCAGCGAAAAGAAAGGCTATTACGAATCGGCTCTTCCTTCTTACCTTTTTAATGCACTCCTTAGGCCTCGAAAACACTATTCCTTTCTTACTTTACTCTTGAAAGCACCACTCGTTACGCCGAGGATTCTCCTTTCCTGTATCCGATTCCAAGATCTGGTAGTCAAGTCAGGATTTGAAAGAATGCCAGTATCCAGAGCCCTATTGATAGAGAATGCGGGAAAAGTCATTCGAAATAGTAGTTACCTTGTAATTCCATTCCCGTCTGGGACTTTCCGTAAGAGCCATTACGAAGTAAGAATTCCTATTTCTCTTTGAGCTTTCTATCGGACGTAGCTTCGAATCATTTCCTACGCCCTCCCTGCCAATTCCCCGGAAGTACGCTATTTCCATATTTCCAATAGAATAAAGAGCAACTTCCGGAATCAGCCTCAGCGGAAATAGAAGTGAGAAGTATCGGAGATAGCCTGAGTCTTTTTGATTAGCACTACTTGGAGAAGGAAATCACTGGATTTTGCTATTCCCGCCTCCGATCATCATCTTTCCTGGCTAAAGGATTTTCTTTTTTTAAAAGATCTCGCCTGGTGAGGCAGAAGTGTTAATTAAGTCGAAGGCTATTCCTTATTTTCTTCTTAAGGCTGGTAAGAAGCTTTCTTATCCCGAACTGCCCGAACTATATGGCGTAGTGTATTCACTTAGACTCAATTGAAACTGAGCTTTTGTGGGCTGGGCCTTTCCAACCTGCCGTGTTTGCTTGTCTTACGTAGTACTCCCAGTGTAAGGTAAATGGCACGGCATACCCTCACCAATGTGAATGAGGGCGGACACCACCACATCTTAACCTGTCTCCGCTTCACAAAGAAGGAGAACCCATTCCAGATGAAGGGGATATAGGTAGACAATGAAGGAGACCTCGCCCTTTGGACATAGATCCGCATTCCCAGTCATTATGCTTACTGGACACGGATTGGTTGTTCATTAGCGATTTCGAACATCACATATGTGAATTGAAATCAAAGAATTGAATGAATAGAACCGACCAAGCGTACTCCTTTCTTTAGAAGAATGGATTAATTAAGAGAAAATTCGAATTTCGAAATTAGCTCTTCCTTAGTATGAAATACTAAGCTCTTCAAACCTTGCTGATTCCTCTCTTACTAGGAGTTCTTGCCCTTTTGAATGAAACTAAAGAAAGGCAGGGCACTAGCTAGCTAACCACACCCCTTAGCGATAGCTTTAGGGCCGCCACTAATAAGATATTCGCAACTAAAAATACAAGGGAGCTTTCTTTCGTCTTGACCGATTCAGCTTCCACCTTATCTGTCATGCTTTCGCCTCTCAGTTCGTTGACGGCTTCGCTTACTATTCTTTCTGCAGTCGAATGAACGTCGATAGAAGTTCCTCCTAGAGGAATGGAGCTTTGTATCCCATGTCTAATAAGGAGTCCGGCAATTACTGTTAGTTGTTCCGTAAGGGGCGCTATGGCCAAAAAAAATGAGAAAACCAATAGTTGACACGGATAAGATTTGTGTCAACGATAATGATAAAGAAAAAATCATGTAACAAGGTCCATGGACCCTCAGTAAGAAGCCCTTCATCCTAGGTCGCCTTCTCTCTCGATGAACTAAGACTCTCTTAAAACTTGGCCTATCCGGGCAAGACACCAGTTGCAGTACAGGTCATTGGCGACCTTGGGACGCATCTTAAGTGTACGGGGCACCCCCTCTTTTCTTTGCTTATAGACTCAGCACAGAAAAAGCAAAAAGGGACTGATTCCTTGGATTGCAAGAGGCATCGAATGAAAAAATAGGGTTGAAGTTTCAGTGATAATGTCCTGCTTGACAAAAGAATTGGACAAATCAAGTGTGTACAGTTAGGAGAATGTAATTTAGCTAGGAAGATAGCATTCAATTTACTTGTGGTTGACGACGCCCTCTCTTCGAGTGGAACGCTTCTGCCGACTGGCCTTTCATTGAGTGAAATGTTGCCGCTGAACGTCGAGACTTGTCTCTTGGCTACAAAGTTTGGGTGGACTTCGCTTTGCCGCTCAGGTGAGAGGGGTGGAAGAGTCTGAATGAATTCGCGTAATGTCTTCCGTGCAGTGAATAATCTCCTCTATGTGTAGCTGCCAGACCTTGCCGAGTCCTCAGGAGCTGAAAAAGAAGTCTTAGTACATGGAATGCCTTTTAATTAATGGCCCCTTACGGAGTAAGAGCTTCGCGAGGCGGGATAGGGCTCTAGCCTCCGAATTTCTTGCATAGGCCCTATGGAACCAGTGGGCACGCCTTCAGTTAACCCTCGCTGCAGGCTCTTGCGGGCAGGTCGTAGTTGGATATGCGTATACCCTTCCCTAAACGGGGTCTGACCACGTGCAGGAATATGCATTAACATACTTCAAAACTGCTTTTGAAGACCTATTCTTTAGTATCACCGCACGCCCACTTGCCCACAGTTACTCGGTTCCTGCAAGGTACACTACGCCTGTAGTACGGAATCAATCAGAGGAAGTATCATGAGCATGGAAGGCTGCTAGAAAGAAGCAATGCAAGAAGGAGCTTTTGGACAAATCCGCTGCAGGACAATGGGATAAGATGGCACTATGCTTAACACATGCAATTCTAACGAAGTTTTCTTGGAAACGATTTTGAAATTCCGTCTGTCCTCGTATGTATAAAGACGGGCAGACCTCTCAAGATCCGGTAAACAAGGTAGTCCCAGGTACGCTTGGGACTGGATTGAATCCTTTTATCCTATTCTTACAAGAAAGAAGGAAACCTAATGAATGCGGGGTTTCGGTTATTACACTTCTGTAGATAGGCAACCGAAAAGCCGCTCCATACTGCTTATATATGTTATAGCCGAAGAAAGCGGGGAATGCAAAAACTCTCCCCTAATGACTAAAGAGAATCTTTCTGTCTGGAAACCCGCACGTAGGGAAGAATGTACGAGAACAATGACTTATTCAATGCCTGAAGTTGGAGAAGCTTTTAAAGACGCAGTAGACGCAACAAGATAAAGAGCTCTAGTCACAGCTAAAAGTCGAAGTGTAGGATGGGAGTGGTAACTAAGAAAGCTGTGCTAAAGTCCCCTAGAGAAGAAGCAAAAAGAGAAAGATGGCTCCTCCTCTTTCTCCTCCCGACCCAACCACTCGACCACCGATAGCGAGAGGAGAACGCTTTATCTGAGAGGTCTTGTAATCGACCGGAAGGCGGGAAAAGGCAGTGATTGAATGAATCCTCGCCTCTACCTCTGTTCGTTCCAAATGTCTCCCCTTCTCTCCAGTGTTTTCTGTCTCTCATCCCGCCTATCTGTATGAGTATGCCAGGCTTCCCCATACATTAAGACAGACATATGGTTCAGCCGTCGAGTCATGATGGTTGTATCTCCCGGGAACAGAAAGAGACATAAAGTTCGGATAGTCGGAGAATGCCTATCACCCTTTCCGAATCCAGCTATTTGTCACGGGCTTATTCCACGACGAGTTGAGTAAACAAATCAAAAAGCTTTCTCTCATTCGGGGAAGCATCCTTTTTTTGAATCTCTTCATACTGGCTATCGTCTCGTATTGCATATTTCCTATTGCTTTGCTTTGGCATCAAGCTCTTCATCCAAGCAATAGAGGTTTTGTTTTGGAACTATGCTAATGGAGGAAGAAAGAGCTCTTTTGAGGGTTCTTGGGGAAAGTGAAAGAAATTTATAATAAAGAATTCATTTCTATATACCGAAGCTCTTAAACTAAGTCACGTAGGGTGATAGCGATCCCGTCTTTTGATGCTTTAATCGAAGCCTTTCAGGAGTGAAAGAGAGAAGAAATAGTAAGTAGAGATGGTACCACTAGGAGACAAGATCAAATAACGGAACTGAACTCAAAGCTGGGGAAGGCGGGATGACAAGGGGCTCAGAATTGAAGGATTGATACCTGCGCAGACATCCATCGCCCCGAATGAGACAGATTTTCTCTGGAAGGAGGGACGGATCATTTGCTTTAGATAGAGATTTTTGTCGATCGAAGGGCCCTTTACACTTATAAGTGAGCTTCAAAAAGGGAAGGAAAGCTTCGAGATCAGGGGCTGAGAGAGCTCTCTTCGCTACGATCTTTCGGAAATCTTTCTTATTCACCATTTCAGTTCTTTGTAATTCATGTTGAAATCTGGCATAAATGGGAGTGGTTCGATACACAAACCTAATCCTTTCACTTCACATCAACCCCATTTCGACGAAAAAGAAAAGCGGGTCCTCAACGATGGCGTATTTCTTTCTTTTTGAAAGGGCGCTATGGCAAACTTGAAAACAACTTTTTTTCTTTGATTATTCCTTGAATAGTATTGAAACAAGCCCTATATTAGTGTCAAAGTCCTCCAATCTTATAGTTTTTGGGAATAATTTAGTCCTAAATGGTGGGTTGACTCGGGATTCTAGCCGTCTTTAAGTACTAACGAGGAGTCAAATATGCTCTCCGATGTGTGGATAAGCCAATAGTAATTCTTTTGATTCAAAGTCGTATTGGAGTGCCTCTTTTTCAGAATGAAAAGGCTTTCTCCCATTTTGGGAATAGATCGGAGGAGCGGAGTCCAGTTCTTCCTTTGCGCCTTCAGTAAACGAGTAGACAATCCTCACCCACTCGCCCTGCCCTTTAGGCTTCGTGATGAGCTCCTCGGTGGTTGACTTCGCCCCCATTGTCAAGTGAAGGAAGATCAGAGTCGACACCAAGCGCATCGGACGGTATATCAACAAGGAGAATCTTAGTAGATAAGGATAAGGTGGCCAAGCCGATGATTCAACTTTCGCTCTTTTGGCATGTAATTAATAGGTCTTTCAACAACTACAATACCTGTATCCATTTCTCTGATACCTCCAATTCACCTTGGAAATGGGATCCTTCGTGCGGGCTCTGGTTCCCCGTAGCCACCGTGGACCCTCTCTCGGTTAGGGCCGACCACCTACTCACTCACTCGCTCTCCTTTCTCCTTGCCGCGAATCCCCTGACGCAAGGTTCTAATTGCGTAAGAAGTTAACAAGTCACTTTCTACCCCTTGTTTCCCTCTGGTAGTGGGTAGTGATTGGAGTAGCAAACCTGGAAGGTTTTTCTAATTGAATGCATGGGTTATCCGGCGAGAGTGTGGTGAGTCTTCTTTTCTATATGTCTTCAGTTTGAGGTCTTTTCCGCGGCATGGTGGCTCAATGCGCTAACGAGATTCACAAGGCGCCTCCCGCAGGCGGATCGTATTTCATTTAAAGAGTTCAACTCTTTTCGCAGTTCGGTGTCCCGCTTACTTTCTTGGGCTTCTGGGTGCTGTCGCCTCCTGTCTTCCTTATCCTAGGTAAGCAGTATGTAACGTGGTTCCGGGCACTCTTCTTCTCGTTCCTGGGCTTGGCTGGTGGACCAGTTAGAGTTCTTACTATAGCTGCAACCTATCTCATATTGGGGAGAAGTGTACCGCCCTCGATCAAACTAGAAATTAATTAATTGCATAAGAGAAGAAAAGTTCAACAAAAGACTAGAAAGAGTCAGTACTTCATTCCTAGAGAATCTTAAAGAGGATAAACTTGTTTTTGATCCACTTAGAAAGAATACTAGGCAAGGAAGAAGGCTATCTCTGGTACGGAGTTGTTTTCTGGTCTTGGGACTGAAACCTTAAAACTCCAAAAGAAAAGCATTTTCCTGTCCCTAACGGTCCAGATATTGAATAACCGCAGAGACAGAAAGAAATGGACCAGGTAAGAAAGATAGCGCCATATGCCAACTATCTTTAGCGTATCAATGGGCTATTAAAATATGACTAGTTACACAGCCTCTACCTCTAAATCCACTTAGTCTTGCATGGACTTTTGAGCATTTGCTGTAACAGAACTTTCGGGTACTCCCGCTGGATTAAGCAAACTCAATAACCTTGACCTAGCTGTCTTACTCGCGGGCCCTATAAATGGAAGGGAACCCCCGGTATCCCTATCAATACTTCGGTTTTCAAGACCGACTCTTTCAACCGCTCAGACATCCATCCTCTTCGCGCTTCGCCCGCCCTATCCATCCGCGCGCTGGCAGGTAGGGGCTTATCTATGTGATTCGCTACGCTTCGCTTGTTTCTATATGATAATATGCACCTTGGTTGCTGCGCTCCCAGCGGGTAATAGCAAGAGAGTGAAGAACGAATGATCCTCCAAACAAAAATAGTGATTGAGTCCGACTCAAGCGAGTGAGTGAAGGGCGTGGCAAGAGAGCGAGTTCGACTCGCGAACGATCAGCAAGTGAAGGACCGATCCTTTTGCGCCAGTACTGTTGCGAGACTGGTACTTGGCGGCTCACGAGCAACATATAGACTAAGGTTGCCCATCACTCCATCGCTCTTTTTTGAAGGCCCTTTCTATTCTCTTTCGTCTATGGTTCCTCCATAAGAACACTTAACGCCCAGCTTCGCAGAGCAGCTCTACCCCCAGCCCACAGCATAGTGTGGAATCTGGATTGTTTCATCGAGCACCATTTCTTTTAGATAGAAAGGTGTTCTGACTCTATTGGATCAAGTCATAACCTACGCTTTCTACTAGTATACTACTATGGAGAGACTAAGCTCTATTTCAGAGATTGGACTCTCTTACTGTGATTAGCCCCCACTAGTAAGAAGCTGTTCCCGAGCCAGGTTCCCTGGATCCACGTGTTCCTAGTCGGGCCTAAATGGATGAATGAAGAAGGGGGCGGGCAGCACTATAAAGAAAGAAGCCCGGCCACACACACCTCTTTTTAGCCGACTAAAGCCGGATCCACTACACGGCTAGGATCAGAGAAAGATTGAAAAAGAAAGCAACCTTCTTTCCTCTCCTTACCAGTCGAGTCACTTCTTTCCTCTCCTTACCAGTCGAGTCACTTCTTTCCTCTCCTTACCAGTCGAGTCACTTCATACCTCTCCCTAACGGTCGAGTAACTACACGCTCCTCATACACTAATATATGAGTGGCTTAACGCTCGACTGACCTCGTACCTCTCGCTCCTAGGACTAGCGGAACTAAGACCTGTGAAAGAAACTAGGAGACAAAGCCCTTGATATGACCTTACGGATTAACACAGAATCAATCTCTTACTTTCTTCACCGACATCTGCTTTCCTTGTTAGCCTAGCCTAGCTAGTCAACATCCGCTCTCTAGAAACCAACTGCCAAAGCCATTCCCTCCTTTGTTTGAGAGGGAGATTGGTAAGAACCAGAACGCGAATAAGTAGGCTCTTGAGATGAGACAACTCGGGAAATCAAGGAAAGACTGGTCATTCGTTGACCAAGAATGGGAATTCGACGAAGATCAACAGCAAAGAAAGCGGAATCAAATGCAGCTTCGGGCTTAGCTTCGACCTTGGCTTCCGATTCTATTCTACAAGCAACCCTCCTCAGATGAGGCTTAGTTCAGCTAGCCCTAGACAGATCACATCTCATTAGAGGAAGGGATGGTGCGCGTTCAACAAAAGGTCCTTAGTTTACTTACATGCGTGATCCAGGGGAAGAAGTCGAAGACACTTTCTATTAATGAAAAGTGGATCCACCAAGAAAGGTTTTCATTCCTGCTACTCTTTCTATTGAAAGCAGAGAATAAGCTTACCACTCTAAGTCGACTATCTTTCTTCCTTTCCTTTCAGTCGAGTACTTCATACCTTCTTCTGGCTGGACTTCTTCCTCTTTTCGTAGTCATACCCATTAATAGAGATGCGTAGCAAGGCAATGAATCTGTTCAAGAGTCCAAGGAATGTTCGCACATCTTTTCTTGTCAAGTTATCCCATTTGTCGGCCTGTAGAGGGCTAATTTCCACGCTAGGAGTAGTAGCAAGCAATAGTAGTGGCTGCAAGAATCCGCCCTTGTCTCTTTCCTGTGCTATCAACAGGGAGAAGTTGGCTACTTACTTAGGTCAACGATAAATCACTCCTTCCCTTACAAATTTCTTTCGATTTCGAAGTGAAGGTTATTACAGAGGTGAAGGAAGGCTAGACAGAAGACAAAGTTGAAGTAAATAGAATTAGCAGTCCTTAGGCCGAGAAAGTCATTCCATTACCAGTCGTAAGGCCTCCAGAGGAGTGAATCTATGCACACCTACCACGTCGTTAGGCCGACAGAAGGCATATTCGAGTACCAATCGCCGATAATTCAGAACCTATTCGTCGATTCCTAACCTTAATAGCTTATTCAAAACGGGAATTTCTAGAGTCAGACCGCTAAGAAGGAAAGAGAAGGCCCCATCTCCTTCGACAACAAGCCCAAGACCTTCTCCTCAAAGAGGTGATCTTCGTCTCAAACAAAGGTTTTCATGAATCCCTTTTTCCAATTCTTCATCTGCATCTTCTTGCTAACACAATTTCATTGCCTCACTCACAGCTCCTTCTCTGTATGAAGCAGCTCTCTGGGTCCCTCCAGAAGTTTTCTCTGTTATTGGCTCGCTAGGCCCCTATCTCATTAGCGGGTTATTATAGAAATAGAAAAAGAAGCTCTTTGCGAAAGAATAGAATAGCTCCTGGTCGTTCAGGACGTTAATCAATAGGGGAATCTGTTGCATCGAATGCCCTGAGAGAAAGGGAATCATTTTCTCGTTTTGATTACTGATCATGAAAGCGGCGGCTCGCTTGTTACCATGATTTTGATTTTGACAATGTTCCCAAAGAGAAAGGCATCATATGAGGCCGGGCGAGACATGGTTAATGAATCTGCTGCGAAGGTGCGGGACATGTTAGCTAGGCGAGACTCACTCCATGAGGAGGAAAGCGCTAAGCACCAACAAGTGATGGAGATCCAGAATCGCCTCTCTCAGAAACAAGCTGAGCTGTCTGAACTGGGCGAGCAGCTTTGCAAATTAGAGAAGGCGGAATACAGTCGTCTATTCGCGGCATGGGACGAGGCAGAGAAGGCTGACGAGATGCATGCCGCAGGTCAAGCTTCTTTGGACAGTGCCAGAGCTAAGTGGAATGACCTGAAGTTCAAACTTGACTAGGATAGGGGCACACCTGGAGCCAGACCACCCGGCCTTTCTTTGTTCGAAGTCAGTGTTCTTACGACAAAGCTGGATGCCCGATCTTTATTTCCCGAGCTCTTGGTCCTCGGTCCTACTTCTGCGGTTAGGCAAGCTTGACTCTTAAGAGACTTACTTGGGCATAGAATCTCATTCCCACTAGATCCACTGAAGCTATATTGGCATATCTCTTCGAACCCGGTGAAAGCCCGCAAGCTTTTTTTAGTTAATGGATGGCTTGGCTTCGAGAAGAGAATTGTTTGATCCCGCCCAGGGGCTAAAGCTCATCGGCCCATTTTAGTAAAAGGCTCCTACCCACTGATCCATTCCCATCCCAGTCCGCTTGATTTGAGAAAGAATTAGAGCCGGAAGGACCAGATCTCTCATACGTGGGTTCCCGTATCCTCGTACATTCTCCTCGTTCATAGATAGGTGAGAACAAAGATTGGTCTCAGTTAGGAAAAGTTCTTCAATAATCTATTCGCGAAAGACTTGAGTCACTGGTACCCAAACCCGTACCCAACGGCATCAGGAAATTAGATCCTCAGAACCGAAAGTCGAAGACTCGCTCCTACATCTCGAACTCTCAAAGGACGTTATTCTGATTGGCCCATTTCGTCCCAAAGAGACCGGACAGGCCCAAGCTTTCAGGAGGATTGATGAACGGGGAACCATTCCTCAAGAAAGACCATCAATGATGACGACTTCCGTGGGGAATGAACTTCCTTTTTTCAAGTAATTGCCTACTATTCCATTTTCTGTACCCGAGCTTGGTAAATTTTTCCAAAGTGGATGTCGGTTCGGAAGACCAGATCCAACACCGGTTACTTCTATAAGACCAACAGTTCCTAATGGAAGAGAACACCACTCTCTACACGCTAGCTTAGCTACCGAAATGATTTTACGCCACCGTACACCACGATCACAGCCGCACACGTCATAATCTTTCTTCACTTCTTCAGAGCAGCTTTAAAAGCTTAGTAAGCTTTATGCTTGCTCTTTTTCGAGCTCGAACACTAAAGCTGTAAGCGGGCTTTACTTCACGATAGACCCCTGAGTAGGACGGGAAAGGCTAAGCTTTGGTGCCATCGTTTGTCTAGTATACTTAGTGTGCCTAGTGTGAAAGGAAATATGGCTTCGGGCAATGTCACTTCAAAAGAAAATCCTATTCTATTGAGAACTGGGATATATTGATTCTTTCTGTGCCTGCACCTATTATTTAGATGATGGACTATAAAAAAAAAGATACTGATCATGGCATAAAACAAAGAAGAATGTCCGGCGATAGCATAGGTGCTCTTGCTCCCCTCAGTAGCTCCGATTGAGTCCGTTCGAGTTTCAGCTTGGCTAGGGCGCTGGAAAAGAAGTCATTAAAGCGAGCTACCGTGTCCTTATCCGAACCACTACGTACTCCAACAAGGAAGCCATCCCCGTATCTACTAAAGAAAGATGGATTTGTTTTGCACCTGATAGCGCAAAGATGGATGCCCTTCAGTATAAATTTCCTACTTAGGAAGAGCCCTTCTCAAAGACACGCGAGCCAGCCTAGAACGGAGCACATGCTACTTCTTCGAAATCGCGAACACCTTACCTTTCTTCTTAGTCTGATCCGGACACTCAAGACCTCGGTTCTTGGCTTTGATCCAATTCCGAAGCTCGTTTGCTCACTAGCCGATGTCATTTTCAATTGACTTAGTTAGAAAAGTATGGAGATTTGAAGTAGCAAGAAGTTTCTTTACCTTCCCCCTTTTTTGGGGTAGTGGTATATACGATACAGATTTCTTTTAGGAATTCTCTTTCCCTGTAACTAAAAATTTACTAAGAGAAGAAAGATCGTAGCGTAGAAAAGAAAGAACGTTTTGATTCGAGGATGTCAATAGCTCGACCATTAGGGAGAGGAAAAAACTGCCTAGAAAAAGGAGGTGGGAAGGGCTTTCAGTCCAGACTCATTCTTCTAGGTTCAATTCTTTTCCTCCAAAGAAGGGCTAGGTCCAATTCCAAACCCCACGGAGCGGTAATTACTTTAGAAAAGCAAAGCGCTAAATAAAGGGAAAGCAAGTACCAATCCGGAAGAGAAGCAATTTACAACTGGAGTAATAAAGAGGATTGAATGAAGCTTCGTGCTTTCGTTCGCCGCTTCCCTTCTCAGTGCGAGACAGACATTATTATCTCGTCTGATGCGGGTGCAAATCGACAAGAACTACGGTCCGGTGAGTGAATGAACTTTCCCTGGCTAATGTGGTTGGTACGCAATCTCGGGTTCCTCGCCTTACTGCCTTCCTTCCAAGGACCCTTCTGTCCAATAATTAGTAATTAGTAAAAAGTACTTACAGTTTGCCGTATGGCCTAACGGCCTACTCTATTCCGCCTACAGACAAGTCCTATAATTAGCTTTCTTCATACCGGTGATCAATCAAATATGTATGTAAAAAAATATATGATCAGTGGTCTTCTTTCCGCTTTTCGAGGCTCTTCTTGTCTTGTAAAGAAAGGCATCGATACATACACCCCACAGCCCAAAAGGCCTACGAGGTCGGTAACCACCGGTTACGGCTAAGATCCTTGTTGAACTGGAAGAGCAAAACAAGACACTGGAGCTTACTCGAAAGGGAGGAGTAATTGCATGCTTCGCTTCAAGTGCACTAGCGGTTTGAGGAACCAGCGCAGTTTGACCGGACCAAAGTCTTTCAACAATCCTCGCTCAGATACCTACTGTGACAGCTCATTTCATTCGCTCCTCGCTAGCTCACCGCTAACGCGCCTACTACGACTGCTGCTGCCACTGCTATTGCCACCGCTAGTTTTACACTACTAACAACCACTATAAAGTACTCGCAACTCCCATAGTCACTCCTATAGTAAGTCCTCTGGCTGTGAAGGCTCTGAAAGAGACTGAAAGAGAATACTTGTTCTGAAAGCTAGAAGAGCACTACACCCACTCCTCTAGATGGCCCTTTACCTTGCATAAGGAACGAAAAGTAGTCACGCCTCTATCCCTCGAAATAGACTAGCACGACTGGTGAATAAGGACTGGAAGGAAGAAGGACTCACTAGAGGTCTAGTTACTTCCCCTTTGCCCTATCCTCGCACATGAACTGGTTTAGTAAATCCTTGGGTGGGCGAGTTACCTCTTTCTGTCCTCCAATTGATCGAAAACTCCTGCTTCTCCTCCTTTCCCACCCGGTGTCTAGCTAGCCCGACTCTCCTTTGTTACCAAGAATACGACTTCCTACTGCTTAAAGCTTGCTTTCTCGCTGTTGCAGAAAAGGGGGATGCGTAAACCTGAGAATTCAAGGAAGACTTGTTCCAACGCCCATTTCTTTTTAATGATGTTATGATAGAAGCACTCTCTCTCCTTTTTCTGTTTAGCCATGACAGACACCTTTATGCATTGCCTTTTATCGAGATAAAGACCAATCACGAGATTTCTTGTTCTGATGTATAAAACGTGCCAATTAAACTACTAGCAAGCGCTCGGATTCTTCTGATGTGCAACATCTACATAGATGCATAGTTCTCCCTTAACAGAGGTGTCGTAAGTCGCCTCTTTCTACCCATTCGCTAAGATAGATAGTTCAATCACTTTATTTGATAAGCAATAAGCCTTTTGCTACAGCTCCGGACAGCCACTATTAACAATACAATATTAACATTAACGGACGCTTTCACACCGTTGGTTGCTACTATTCATTTCATACTCGACGATCCTATTGCCGGTGTAGTAAACGAAGACGAAGCCCTTTCCATTCTTCCTTCCCCATCCACAGTTAACATAGGTTCAGAGGCTCTCGCTTCATAGCTTCTTTCTAGAGCCAGAGCGACATCTTCCACGACTGGCTTCAAAATAGGCTTGGCTCAAGCACGAGGACATAGGATTTAGAGCTTGCTCAAAACAAAAGAACCCCAGCGTGCTTGGATCGCTTCGATTCTTGCTTTCCTGGATCGTGAACCAAGGGGCTGTGGGGTAGGAAGGGCAGCCTATGATAAGTAAATTCCGCAAGAAAGTCAAAAGGAAAAAGAAGAACCGGAAGTCGGAACATGACCTTTGGTAGAGGTCTTACGCGGAAGTGATAGTCTAGCACAATCTCAGATTAGGGGTAGCCCTTGTCGGAGCACCAAATACTTCTTTTTTATAATAAAAACTAGAAGTAGCTGCCCTAGCTCCATAGCTCGTAGCTCAACCGATTGCAACTAATGGGGCCGCTCTTGAGGCAACCGAAATGCCGCACAAGCGCTTCGGAGCTTATTTAAAACAACCGAAAGTCAGGAATTGAATTGCGGCCTTTCCAATTCCCACAGTCGATTCAACAAGAGGGAGACTTCGTGCCTCTTGTTGAATCAGAAATGAACTTTTATATAGAGGCTTCGAAGAAGCTGTGAATAGGTCCTCGGTTCTTCTTTCCCAAAGGGAGTGGGTCAGTGGAGGAAGAAGAAGCTCTTACAGAATCAGCCGCTCTTAGCTCTTAATGGAGTTATTTTCAAGCTTTCACGTCTCCTAGGCTAAACCTATTTAGCTTTATAGAAGCATCTTTATCTCCTTTAATCGCTTTCGGAATCATCTTCTATCCCCAGCAGCAGGAACCTCTTCTTTCATGAGCCTAGGGGCACCGATTCCCAGCCTGCGAAGTTCTAGCTTAAGCTTCCCCTTATCTTGTCTCAATATGAAGTCTTGGTCTTCAGTCCCAATCTGATCGAAGAAAAGAAGTCGAACTTCGGGGGCAAAGACGCTCTCATTACGTACATTATGTAAAGAGCACTCGCTTTGTCTCGTGAGCTTAACCTTAGGCTCCTCTTTCAGAACTTAAGGTTGAGCTCGCTTCCCAACAAGCAATCGCTCCTTGGAAGAAAGAATGACTTTAGAAGAACTTGGCTGGGCTTTTCCTTTTAAGTAAATAAAAATAAGTAAAGCCCAAGGATTGGTAGTGTAATGCGCGGGTTCCTTTGCTCTCAAGCCTTGCTTTCAGGTGAAGTTTCCGTCTAGAGGCTAGGAGTTAGGCTCTTTCCCTACTAATATGCGAATTCTTCTTATGCTATTGCTATGGTGCATCTCAATGGGGTTGTTGCAGATCCAGCCACTCCATCCATCGTATATGAGAGGGTCCGCCTCCGCTTTAGGGTTACCTCCTTTGCCTCCGAGTCTTAAACGATGCGTGTCTGATCCCACACCTTCATTTGCAAAGATCCTTTTCGATATAAGCTTCAAGGTCAAAATGCGCATTTGAGGCCCTTTTACAGGGGCTCAGTTATGGACGAGAGGATAGGTTTGACTCTTTTTTTCGGGTGGCCCGTTGAAAATGATTCAACTGAAGCTCCTAAGTACGGTCCGATAGCCACTATAAGTGTTGAAGAGGAGGTGAAAGGAGCGAGACCTCGCGGAGTAGGTACGGAAGGAAGTAGCCCTTACTTTTTAACTGAAGGAGGACTTAGTCTTTCAAGAGAAGAAGCATGAAATAGTGCAGTCTTGCGCTTCGGCTTAGTAGGGTTAAGAGCCCTCAAAGCAAAGAAGGAGTCAACGGTGATCTGCTCAGTACACGGATCTGGTTCTGGTCTCGGCTAAGCGATTAAGAGATTAGGGTTGGTTAGCATCGATTAACAGATTTTGGAAAGTGACAGCATCGCCCTAACCTCTAGTTTGATAGCTTCTTTCAGTAGTGCTCAACACCAAGGGGCTGCTTTTCTGTCGCTTCTTTTTCAAAGTGCACTGAACTAGCAAAGATAATGAATGCAGCTCTCGGTAAGCCAAGAAAGAAGGCTAAGAGCAGTTGGAGGAATAGAAGAAGATGCTATTTCATCTGATGATCTCTTTGCGTGTTCAAATAGCCTTTTATAACCCGTGTTTTAAATTGAATTACTATTACTAACAGCAGCTATTTCATCATCTGTGGCACTGACTTGAGGATAGTGCGTTCTACTGCTTATTTAGTTACGAATAGCACGACTCTTCCAAACCAAAGTCAATTTCCTTCCCGGGAAAGAGATTAAAAGAAAAGTTCACCAAGTTCAAGTCTTACTACCGAAGAAAGCCAAAAGAAAGAGTCCCATCTGTTCACGAATCAGGCAAGCGTGCCTCGAACTGAGTCCCGCTAACCGCTTCTTGCTAACAAAGGAGAGCGCCCTTATTTGTTTCAAGCACTTACATTACACTCCCTTTTGAATGTGCACCTGACAAGCAAAGGTTCTCGGGACCGCCTTTACGCTATCAAGCAATCAATCCTCCACATTCCCACTCAAGCACTAAAGGGGCATTGCCAAGCTCCAACTCTGCTTTTAGCTTTAGTCGGCTGAGCGACTCTCCTTACACCTTCTAGATTCTTATGTCTAGTTCCACTTCCAGTAGGTAGTAAATCTACTGGAGCCAGCATAAAGTCGGATCCTGTCAAACCACCTAATATCCAAAAAGGAAATCTAACAATGGTTCTTGGATCGAACAACCAAATCGGTGTTGTTGATGTTGTCCAACCTGCACCCATGTCATATAACTTCCAGAGAAGTCCCCACCGGACGAGGTTTTCGTCACGAAGGTTTCTTTTCCAGTCGTTAGTGACAACGGGAGCATTGAAGAATTCTTCAATGGATACATTTTCATCCAACGCTTTTGTATGGTACCACGATACATACTTTAACCACTGTTCTACCCATTTGCGTAAAACAGTGCGTTCAAGTATTTCTCGCTCACCATCAAAGACAAGATCTGAAGGAAAGATCCTGATCTCCTTAGGTCTCATTTCCCTTCGGAGATAAGCAATCATCTTACCTTTTAAGTATGGGTTAAGAGGGTTTCCCCGACCTAACCAATACTCAAGAGGGAGTTGCCTTCTTCCAAAACCGCGGCTAGATACCACTTTTAGGCGTTCCCACTTCTTTGACTGAGTAGTCATCAAGCGAGAACGAACACGGTAACCTGCACCACCTAAACGTTGTAAAGTATTCATATTTTCAATTGAATACTTTAAACGAAGTTGAGCAAGTCCGTGAAGACTCCGACAATTCATAAGAGCTTTGATAGAAATTGGAGATAAATCCACTTTCATTGATTTAACCCAAAATCGTTTACCAAATTCACAACTTCCATTTCTGGAAATTATGGATTTGGGAATCGATATATCGACTCCTATTTGATTGAGGATGTCCCTATAGTGACCAGCAACGGAATCATCAGCGATGATAACATCATCACCGAGGATAGCGTAGTCTAAAAATGGTTTGGTTTGATGCGGATATGCTCTTCGCGCTGCACACCACATAACATAGTGATGTGACAAAGCGAAAAGAGACCATGAACCTTTAAAACCTAAAGGCTGTCCAACGACAAAGGATAACGTCTTATAACTTTGACAAAAAGTCTTTGTTAATAAGAAATCGTTTAATCCTAAGGAGGAGTTGACCACAGCAGATGCAAATGTTGGACCAAATAAGGTCTCAAACATTGTGTAAATGACTGATAAAGGCCAACGATCCGTAGCAGATTTAAGATCAAAAGAGTATAGGTTAAGACTTACACCTTGCTCTTTATCTCTTAAAATCCGTAAAGGAGCCTCCTGGTCAAATGTCCCATCCATTTGAATCTTGGATAAGACTTTGAATGACCAGTCGTGAACAGGAGTGAGAAGGCACTGCTTCACATAATTGCAAATTGCAAATATGCGTCGCTTACCCCCACCCGACATGGCCTGACACAATCGACCTGTTGTCAACGGTGTCCCTTCGTATGCACTCATAAGAGATGATACTTGAGGACCAGCGGATCTCTCATAATAATCAAGATCCCAGTTGGCAAACCAAGTAGTAGCTTTAATATCAAGAGCAAATCAGGTTCTTGGATACCAAAGTATACCTGGTGAAAAGAAGCCATCCTGGAATGAATGTATTTTATTTACATTCCAGGCATAAGCAGCAATTTCATGCTTCAAATTTGTAAAAATATTTGAAGGAATGAAACTGCTGATTACCTTTCCTTTTAACTCAGGACTAATGTCACCATCAGTGACAGTCCCTAAATACTTACGTTTCTTGTCCTTAGAAAATAACATTTTCTGGACTCGATAGTAATTAGATAGGTAAGAGTCAAGGATTGGCGTTCCTTTCCAGGTGGGATAATAAGATATACCTTTGTACAAAGGTATAGTCCTAATGGCGGGTACATAGCGATACCACAACTTCTCTGACTGATCCTTCATTTCAGCCAGAAAAGATGTGATTTTGTCCTTATACCCCTCATAATCTTGAGGTACACTCGTAATAGAAGAAAATGTTTTCTTACTAATACGAGGTGCTAATTCGATCACTTTTGATAGACCGAACCATGAGAGATATAGTTTCACTATGTAGTCGCCTCGCTCGGATCTATCCCTAATGTGCTTTCTAAGAACACTAGGAATAATCCGAGGAATCCCTGATCGTGTCAGAGATACTGACACAGAAAGGGTCTGATGTTTATCATGGCTTAACGCATAGTAACGCTGTAAACAGACGCCACATTGCTTTAAATAAGCGCCAAGAATAAAAGACCAGATCTCTTCTGTATCTGCCGTACCTCTCTTACAAAAGAGACAACCGCTAACCCGACTTCACGTGTTAAGGAACCAGATCTCCTTACACCTGTAACTGTACTAATCTATCATACTTCATTTTTGAGTAGTTGGCTCAACAAATACAGGAAGGAATGGAAGTGATGGCGCTACTCCTCTGTCTCGTTCGAAGCATTCTTTCGGGCACTGCATTTGAAGTCCTCCGCTGCTACCTTGACGGAGGCAGGACTTATCTGATTGTCTGATTCAGCGTTCTCGCTCTTCCTTTATGGCGATTTAGTGAATACTAACTTACAATCTGTCTAGCCTCGGATCGCTATCCCTAGGCCCGGAAGTCGGAACTAGTAAGACGCGTAGCCCCTTCGACAAGAAAGGGAACAGAACAGCTTTAGATAGTCAAATACGGTAAATCAAATAAGTATAGTGGAATCTCATGCTAACTGTGAGGGAGGTGCTTAGAGAACTACCAGGGATGCTTTCCAAGCGATAGACCAAGGGAATAGCTTACCCAAAAGGCCAGGGATCTATTAATCTGACTTCGTTCGTGCCATTGCTCACTGAACTCCTATAAAGAGGAGAGTTCAGACTTAGTGTTACAGCTTTAGGTTACTTACTGTTAGTAGTTTAGTGGTCTTGTTACAAGGCTGTACTAGAGTTGTTTACTAGATAATTGGTAAGCAAAAGAAGTCTGAAATTACATAGAATAGAATCGCACTTCTCCTGATGACTAAGTAGCAGTGGAATGGAAGAAGATAGCTGCTATGAGTTCAATAGGCTCTGAAAGCCTAATCTCTTCTACTAAGGCATGAAGGAAACTCTAAAGTAAAGAAGGAAGAAAAGCCTACAGGCGGCCATACTTCGGCTAATGGGGGTGGCGCCATATTTGAGAGAGGAGAAGACGTCTTCAGCAGACTTGGAAGAGGACTGCGAGCAAGGGCTCACTAATCAACCATAAAGCCTAAACCTTACTTACTCCTACTCCTAGTAGGCCAATCACTGCCTTTTAATGTGAATGGGATTCTTTAAAAGTAAGGGCGTATTCTCTAGCAGCAGCAGATTCTGTTCCTACAAAAGGAAAGAAATCCAAAACAAAAGGACTCGGGCCTTTCCGGTCTTTGATAAAGAATTAATGTTCAATCAGTTCCTTCCCTTGAGGAGTTGGCTGGACTACACTCTTACAGAATTAGCGGATTTGTCTCAAAGAGGCTTTCGAGGCCTTGGCCTGCGTCTCTAAGACCGGATTTTGTTAATTTAAGGAGCGGGGATAGGACGCGAGGGCCTTCCAAAGGAATTAGGTTAAGTTGCCTACATGGCTACTTCTAGCAGCTCCCGGAATAGCCTTCACTGCCAACCAACCTTTACTCTTTTTTATCTTTTCCTTAGAAGGTCAAATTATCCAACCTCGTAGACAGAATGAGAGACCGTCTTCAGGGCTAGCCGGACTCTGACTTTCGCTGGAAGACTTACACTTATCAAGTCAGTGACTACGGCCATACCTAAGTTTGTAGCTTTTTAAAGATCCCTCATGTAATTGAAAAGATGGAATGTCTTAAGCCTAAATTTCTTAGGAAAGCGGGATAGAAAGGTAGCTTGCTTACTTAGTGCTTGTACTAAGGGCTTCCCTTTAAATTTAAAGTAAAGAAGCTTTGTTGAGAGAATAGGAGTGCGCTGCGAACGAGCCCGAAGAAAGAGAAGAAAAGTCAAACGGTGGTATGTC
>Ga0153958_1000024_pt1 | contig 28759 bp, 26 predicted proteins | sample TSFL042MetaG_FD_104719 | JGI IMG/M metagenome (GOLD analysis project Ga0153958, IMG submission 104719) | Attine ant fungus gardens microbial communities from Florida, USA - TSFL042 MetaG | ecosystem: Host-associated > Fungi > Mycelium > Unclassified | place: USA: Florida, Wekiwa Springs... | reverse complement strand
TCGCTTCGAGACGTGACTGGTATCGATCGAAAGGTCTTTTGAAGGGCTTTAAGCTCGCTTTGAGACCGTGGGAATCGTCGAAGAATTGGTGAAGATATGGCCGAATGAAGTTTGTGACAGAGGCAGCAAAAAAGTCTTAGACCAGTTTTTTTGCCATTGTTGTTTGACGGCGGTGACATAATCTGCCTCTAAACGGTGAGCCAGATCTCTCTAGTATTCTTCTTCTTCTCTCTGACGTGCCTCCTCCTCTTTCTGTTTTCTTTGTGCTTCTTCCTCCAATCTTTTTTGCTCTACTAATTTAGTCTGTTTGCGGGCTTGATGCTCAAGGCATTTCTTTTCTTTCTGCCAGTGAAGCAGGTTAAAAGTCTGTAGCAAAGAATTTTTAAATCCAGAGTCAGGTGATATTTAAATTGCTTATACATAGAAGCTTCGAGAGCTCAGTCTTAAAGGAGAGGTACTGTCATATTCTGGAAATATGATAATTATGTAATTTATTTCTCCTAATAATTCTCCTAAAATTAATAATAGTAGGATAGCATAGTAGACTACTTTCCTCCTATTCTGGACTTCCTATAAGTACTGAGTAGTTATAGTGTATTTCCTTAGTCTGTAAATTAATGTTATCTGGTCCTAACCTCGTCTTGTCTGCTGACTCCTTTACTTGCCTCCTTAGGACCTCTGTTTGACAACTTTCCTCCACTCCAAAATACGTGACCACCTTACGACCAAAGACTGGGACACAACACATAAGTTGAAGCCAAGGTCGTTCAACAAGTTGTTCTCTGCTCCGATGTCCTTGCCTGTCTGCTGGAGTCTTCTTTATATTATTGCTAAGTAATACTCCTCTCCGACATAGTACATTACTCTGTTCCGGAGTGTAGTTTCTATCTATTACCCTACACCCCCGTCCTCTGACATTCTGTCCTTGACATAGGATCATGATGTAGACTAGTTACTTGTACTCTTCCTATTCCAGACTTAGTATAAGTACTCCAGTAGTTACATCCTAGTTCCTTGGTTCGTAGATTACAGTCTTTAACATCTGTCATATCTTCTATCCTCACTCCTATCAATCTATACCACTCCTCTCCTAAACTCCTGGCAACAATTCAGTCCTCCTGAAATACGCAACCACATATGCGACAAAAGATTGAGGCATAGCACACAAGCTGAGGCCAAGGTTGTTCCCCACTTTGTTGTCAACTCTCTTCTGCTCCAGAGTAATTCTACTCCACTCCAGGTTACTCCATCTCTGCTCTGCACATTACTGACATCAAACCAACATATGCTAAGGGTGACTCATGGCTTCCTGTCATAGGGTTCACAAATTCATTATATGCTCAATTCACTCACATGACTACTGGACATGCTCCCATTAGAGAATACAGACAGAGATTCTTTTCCTACCTCCCTACTAGCTGCCCATGTGGTAAAGCTAAAGTTCAAACTCGAGAACACATCGTCATGAAATGTGATATACATGACCCTTCCATATGACTGTGCATTATCATTATCAACAGCTTCATCTATTTCCTTGCAGATTGTCAAGTACAGAGCAGGACAGAGTGGCCTGGAGTGGAGTGGAATTACTCTGGAATGGATGGGATTTGACAACAAAATGGAGAAACAACCTTGGCCTCAGCTTATACACTGTGCCTTGATCTGCTGTTGCTGAAAGGGTGCAAAAGAGAATTGTACACTGGGACAAACAAAACAATAATGTACTAGTTTCCAATTATATGCTCAAGGTCCAAGGGAAGATAATCAAAGTTGAAGGTTTATAAATAATTAGAGAAATAAGAATTATATGCAGCTCCAATAAGATATATGTTGGTAGTTGTGAAAGGATTGTAAAATCTCTCTATATTGTCATCACATAGCCTCTCTAAGGTGTCAACCTTTATATACTGTGATAAAAGCTTCTCTGGAAAATACAGTTAGTTGATTACTCATAGACCCTTCACACTCAGTTGCCTCCTTGTGTAAGAGGGTTAGACATCTTAAGTTAGATCATGTATAGCCCAGAAGATCAAACTATTGTTAAGGTAAGGTATTCTACTGTACATCACTAGCTACTTATACTAGACTAGCCTGGTCTGTGCACCAGTTGCTATGAACACCTACATCAGGACAATAATAACTACACTACCAGATATAGCTATGTAGTACTGTGATGGAGACCCAAACTAAAGGAAAGAGAACTATAGACTGTGGACTCCGAGAATCTGTGGGAACGCTAGCTAATGCGAACCCTACTAGGTTATCTAAGCAATCTCAGGGTTGTCCTCTTATACCTTGTCTGCACCCCCAACACCAAACCTTATGGGTGTGATGCAATCCAAGTGTGCACCTAGCCAAGCTTTCCTAGCCTGCTGTCCTTTCTGAAGCCTGCCTGAGTTGCATCTGCTCTTCCTCTCTAGATCAAGTTCTGGGTATATTCAGTGTTCTTCTCAAGATACCCTACTAGTCCTAGTCTTCTTACTCTCAATAGATCTGCATCCACAATTCCAGAGGCAGTGTAGATGGAGGTAGGAGTCAAGAGGTTCTTTCCTAATCCAACTGCACTCTAGATGCTATATTAAAATATTACAAAGCCCTGAAACTCAAGAAATAAAATATAAAAGAGAAACTATTACTACTTTTAGGATTCTATCACCTTCTTTCTTTCCTAAGGCCTCCCAAAATCCCACTGATGATGCAGCCCTCTCTTTTCTTTGTGATAACGCATTCCCTCACTAAGTTCTTCCCATCAAAGATGACATGTCTTCATTGCTGCTTCCTTCTAGAATATTCTTCTGTCTTTTCCTATTATGCTCTTGATGCTGCTTTGCAATTTGGACTTTATTAATTACCTGTTAAGCCGTTAGCAAGTCTCAATAAATGTCTAGTATCTCCAAGTCGCACTCTAGAGGTCATTTATCTAAATATAATTGATCTGATGCCATCAATGCTTATTTACAAGCACAAAGTCTATCAGTCTAAGCTCTTCATCTGAGTAGTACTGGTTCTAGAGTACAAGTTTACCATCTTTCTAAGTTGGTCCATACCAAAGTAGATCTAGAGTGTAGTCTCTCAGTAACTCTCTTAATAACCTGATGCCAGTTCATCCTAATTGTCTCTCAAGGTCTCAACATGAGCTCTAGGTCGATTATTACCTGCTCAATGTACTTATCATATAGTATTACATTCTGAGGATATAGAAAGGGTTCTAGAGCAAATTCTAAATGAAAATCTGTTGGTATAAAGTGTATCAAATGTTATTTTCTGCGGAAAATTTGCTTGCGGTGTAATATTGTGTGTATGGTTGCATATTTCAGGAAGACTGAATTATTGCCAGGAGATCAGGAAAAGAGTGGTATAGATTGATAGGAGTAAGGATAGAAGATATGAAAGATGTTAAAGACTGTAATCTACAAACTAAGAAACTAGGATATAACTACTGGAGTACTTTATACTAAGTCTGGAATAGGAGGAGTACAAGTAACTAGTCTACATTGTGATCCTATAGGAGTAGACAACAGGAATTTAGGGGCAAAAAATTAGTAATAATATAAAATAAAAAGGAAATTATATTATTAAATGGGTATTTTCTGTCACATGACAGTATCCCCCCCTTAAGACTGAGCCCTCGAAGCCCTGATAGATAAGCAATATAATTATCACCTGATCCAAAGGTTAAAAACCAACTCCCTGAAATTTTCTCTTTTAATCTTGAACCACAATGTCTTTGCCATACACCATCAACTCTGCTTTGATGTCAGATTCTAATAATGAAAAGTACAAGCAGAAGCTTGTAAAACAAAGAAAAGAAGCAGAGGCAAGGCTCTGGAAGGAAAAGGAGCAACAACGGGTGAAGCAGAGAGCAAGAAAAGAGGCGAGAGTGACTGAGAAAAGGAGACAGGAGGAGGAACTGAGAAGGCAAGCAGAGAAGGAGAGATAACAAAAAAAGAAATCGGAGAGGCAAATGAAGACAAAGAAAAAACACCAGAGACAAAAAGAGACAGACAATGCCTTCCATCAGGAAGCGGATTGACAGGCGGCAGTTGTACAGGTGTGGCAAAAGAACTGGTTGAAGAAAATAAATCCAGAACCATTGGCATCTCCTTTATCTGAGGAGGAGATGAATTTGATTGATCTTCCTCCCTTGACAAAAAGACAACGAGTCCGTTATCTTCCCAAGAAGACTCCAGAGCAATGCTGGGAGAGGGAAAAATTGGCTAGGGAGTTGGGAATAGAGCCAATGGAGGGAGCAACTCCCTGTGAGAGGTGTGCCAATTTTGGTATTTTGTGCTTGTCACAAGACCTTCCATAAGTGTTGTATCTTTCCGGAGTAGGATTGTTGGCTAACTTAGTTTTTTAGAAATGCCATATTATGTTCTCCCTGTGCCAGGGCAAAGGCAGCTTGCAAGTCCTTTGACACAGACAGAGCATGGAGGAAGGCAAAAGAAAAAACAGTGAGAAGGGCACAAGCAAGGAAGATAAAACAATGGATGGATGCAAAGTAGAAGGAGCAGGTGTTGGAGAAGTTAGAAAAGGTAGACGAGTTGGTCGTCTAGGTCTGGAGGGTGTGGAAGAGGGAAGTAGTGGTCTTTCTCTGGTTGCATACTCTGTTGAAACTGGAGCTAGATAGATTCATTTTAAATTTTTTGAATAAAATTTGTGTCCAGCACCAAAATTTGTATTTTCAGAGGAGTAGTTTGATCTCTATCCCCCCCTTAAGGCTAGGCATCCTATTGCCTAGCAGCAAGAGTAATAAATTGATAGTAGAGTAAACCATGAAATAACAAAAACAAACTTTTTTGAAAAAGTTCATTGGCAATAGTCTGGATGGTGACATAGCAATAGGTGCAGAAATCCAGAGTGGACACAGAGGTCCCAGACTAAGCATGGAAGCTCGATGAAGGCTAGGATTTGCAGAGGAGTTGTTGGAATAACAGATTGATGAGTCTGGAGCAGAGTCGTCAGACAGGAGTGGTAGTTAGAATTTTGACTATACCAGAGTGGTGAACCAATGAAAGTTGGAAACACTGGACAGATGCTAGTACTTCAGGCAGATTCGGTAAAATAGGTTGTAATTCTATTTTGGTCAATCAACAGATTGGCATTGAGATATATCATGGATCCTGGACCAAGAAGCAAGACAGGACAAGCAGAGTGGCATAGAAGCCAAAGATTCATGCAAAGCCAGGGGAAACTGGAGTGGAGAGTCACCAAAGGTGGTTATAACACGAAAAATGTAGACTGGAGCGGAGAATTGGACAATAATTATTATTGTATAGCCAGAGGAATATTGAAGAACACAGAATGAAATTGAAGTACCAGACAAGACAGAGAATCAGAACTGGACTAAGAACAAAACAAGAACAGGCAGAACGGAGACCAAGAAGCAAAAACAGAGACAGATTGACAGAAAAAGAAAACCTAGAACAATGATTCTGAAGAGAGATTGCTACTAAGTCCAGAGAGCGAGTCTACTAGTGACTCAAGTTTGACTGAAGATTCCAGAACCTCAGAAATAGAACCAGAAGTCGAGAAGGAATAGACAGAATCAGAATTAGAGAGCTCCAACAACGGAATTTGTTGCGGAGTAGAAGATAGAGCACTAGTAGCCAACTGAGAGACTATGGAACCAGAATCAGAGACAGATGACAACAATCTGAAGTCAGAGTCAGAGATGTCTGGAGATGGAGTGTGTCACTGAGTGGGAAATCTATCAGAAGACTCCGAAGCTTCCATATCGGAATTGGAATTAGATAGTGACAAATTAGATCCAGACTTTGAACACTCTGGATATGAAGAATGTTGCAGAGTGAAGTGTGGAGCCCTTTTGGACTCACGTTTCCATTCCCAGAAGTGATTGTCAGTGGAGATGGCTGTAAAATATAGTGTCTGGAAAGTGGAAGGTTTACCTCCTTCACGAGTGGAAATAATATCCTGAATGCAATCAGGGAGTCCAAAATAGTACCTATGGCAGAGAGCATTCTCTGTCCACTGTAACTAAGCAGAGTGTAAGGGGACCTCTCACACATAACTCCAGAGCACGTACTAGCCCTCCGGAGTGACCCTGCAACAGATCAAATATTACTATATAATATTTGGACTTATCTCCATTGTTCTAAGCGTACTCCGTTGCTGCCTGATGCACTTTCATTGTTCGGACTCTGGTTACCAGATGCAGGGACGCAAGGACACTGTAACATATATAATGTAGATTATTCCCCCCAGAAGCCTCATCTAATTCTCTGAGGAATCTCCTAGAGGTAGGTTGTAACATATTTCATAGATTATAATTTAACTGAGGAATCTCCTGGAGTTCTACTCTGGTCGCCCTTACAGAGAAGTCCCTTTAAGCCAAAGGCCCAGCTATATATGGAGATGACTAATAATTGTGATGATCATTGGTTGAGGGTTGATAAAATAATCAAGAAGATTTGTGAGCAAGGTTCGAGGTGGACTAAGCTCTAGTAGTTGTTATTGAGTTCTTCTGTCAGCAACTGACTTAAGATCTTAATCCTGGGTAAGGATCAAGAGAGCTCTTCAGGGTTAGAAGAGAACTCAATGGAGTTCTCACTCGATTCTCCTACACTATTTATACATCTTCTATCTATTTGTTCCTATTTATAATACAAGTCCTTTACTATGTCTATCACATCTTGTTCTCATGTCAATCAGTCATTCCTGATTTTTCTCCTATGTCACTTGTTGTTTCTTTTCCATTAGCTGATCCTGTCTCTTACTATTCTTACGTTGTCATAGTTGCATTGACTTATGACACTCAGATGATACCTCTACAATGATCAACTGAGGTTCTAACTAAGTAACTCGACTGTTAAATACCTGGTAGTATATATTATGTCTCAGCAAGTACAAATATAGTATGTTTCATTCAAGATAATAGAACTGAAACCTTCACAAGTCAGTCCTCATCAACACACATACTCTAAGCTCTACACCACAGTTGTAGAGTACTGTCCCCTTTCCACCTAGGGCCTGGCTTCCGGTGAAGGTATAAAGAGAGTAGAGAGGTATAAGAGAGCAAAGAAGAAAGTAAGGGAGGGTTGGGAATAGTGATTTTGATTTGAGAAAACAAACTCAATAATGAGCTAGTATTGTTTGTACATGTTATATTCCTCTCACATATCTATTTGGATTGAATTAAAAAAAGAGGAGAGTTATTATTCTATTAAAATTCACTTAAATAAGAAAATAAAAATAAAAGTCAATCACTATTTTTGCTTAGAATTTACTGAATTTATTCAAGTTTATTTGAATCTTGTAGAGGTTTTTGAGTGAAAAAAGAGTGTGTGGGAATGCTTAGGTACAATTAATCAGCAGGCATTGCTCCCACATTTCTTCTCACATATATACTAGACAAGGTTTTCATCTAGGCCTCCAGTTCTTCTTAAACCCTCTACTAATTCTGTATTATTAAGTTTGTGTTGAGGTTAGTCTGCTGTGCTCCCTTCCTACAACAGTCTACACAGCAGCAGGTAGTGTTGTTTATCAGGTTGCTTTACTCACTACCTGTTCCAATTTATTCTAATTTTTCCTAATTTATTTGAATTTTTCCTGAATTTATTTGCATTTTTGAGTGGAAAGAGAGGGTGTGAGAATGCTTAGGTACATGATTTATCAGCATCATCATCCCACATTCCTCCTCATGTACATACTAGTGAATTAGAGTCAATTTGATAGTTTATCCTTTTTCTACATATTAATTTATATTAAATGGTATAATTTTTTAATAACATGATTTTTTGTAAAACTAAATTATTTATTTGATCAGTTGCACTTATAATAGTTTCAACAAAATGTTGATGTATTTTTAATAAATAACTATTATTTTCAAAATAGATATTTATAAATGCTTCTTTAACTAATTGTTCCAATTTAAACATTGAATTAGGAATACTTGTGTCATATGACAGAAAATACCCATTTAATAATATAATTTCCTTTTTATTTTATATTATTACTAATTTTTTGCTCCTAAACTCCTGTTGTCTACCCCTATAGGATCATGATGTAGACTAGTTACTTGTACTTCTCCTATTCCAGACTTAGTATAAGTACTCCAGTAGTTACATCCTAGTTCCTTAGTTCATAGATTAAAGTCATTTACGTCTTTTCCTTGTTCTATCCTCACTCCTATCAATCTATACCACCCTTCTCTGAAACTCCTGGCAACAATTCAGTCCTCCTGAAATATGCAACCACACATGCAACAGAAAATCAAGACATAGCGCATGAGCTGAGGCCAAGATTGTTCCTCTATTTTTGTTGTTAACCCCTTCTATTCTGGAGTAATTCCACTCCATTCCAGGTCACTCTGCTCCTGTTCTGCACATACTTGACACCTGCCAATTGAATGTGATAGTTACATTTTCTCAGTATAAACCTTGTGCTGTGCTCTATTGTAAGTGGAACATGCAGAGGAGTGATGGTTACTTCTAGAAGGCCATCTAGAGTAGGGATCCTCTCTGTTGAGGTGGTAGTGTAACTATATTATTAGGGCAGTAGTCAGTAGGGCAGTAGGTATCTGGCTAGGTGAAGATTTTGTGCCCCAGCAGATGTAGTAGTAAACAGTGAGACTCAACACTAAATCTGTACCTCTGAGATATCACCACAATATCTCAGCAACAATATCATAACATTATGAGCAATCTGCTCAAAGAAAAGTATGCCTTTGCTTCACTAAGAGTAAAGTTAGAAGGAAGGTGAGAAAGAGAGTGCTGGAAGTGCAGAGGGTTTTGATACCGAGCCCAACACTGCAGAAAGGAAGAAGAGAAAAAGAGGAAACTGACTCCCTAAAATAAATTTGAGATTTTAGCAAGTAAAGTGATGAGGTATAGAGTGGAGTTGAAGAGACAAGAGGCAAAACAAGAAGAGTAGAGGGTGGAATGTTATAAGTGCAGAGAAAAGAGGCATAAGTGTAAAGAGTGTCCATTATGGAAGAAAGAGAGAAAGAGAATAGAGGAAAAGGCAGCATATGTGGCTTTGCCACAAAAGGCATAGCAAGAGAAGAGGCTGGCACATCCCATTAGGAAAGAAGTGCAGGAAGGAGTAAGAAAGCTGAGGAGGGCAGAAGAAGAAGAGGCAGCACACATAGCCAAGCTATGAGAAGCGCAGCAAGAATGGAGGAGGAGCTCAATGGAAGAGTTAAGGAAGAGAGCAGAGGAGCATTGTGGAAAGGGAGTACTGGAAAAAGCATGCCTATTAAAATTAGGGTAGTGCACAGAAGAAGTAATAGTTTCATATCTAACTTGTGAAAGGTGTGGAAGTCAGGAGTGTCATGTGGAAGATAACAGGGGATAGGAAGTGATCTCTAGGAGGAAGTTGGAAGAGATAAAATAGTGTGGGTGTATAGGGAAGGTAGTGCAGCCTAGAGAGGCAAAGGCACAGCAAAGCAGCACATGGTCAGAAGAATTGGAAAGCATAGCCAAAGAGAAAGTGAAAGAAAGGGACATTAGGAGAACATTCAAAATTTTAAGAGAAGTATAGCTAAATATTAGGATAGAAAAAATAGATATGTGTAAGAAAGCTAAACTCCAAGCCAGAATAAAGCCAACCGCTCTTTGTTCAGCAATTGACAAAGAGAACTTGATAGAGTCTCTGTTAGATTTACTACATTATATATACAATTACTATTGTGGCTATGCATCTTGTCTCCCACAGTCCTCACGCCTATCAGCTGACTTCTGTGTCACATGCTGTGACCATGACTTGTGACTATGTGTGATGTGACCTCAGTCACACCTTTTGTGACCCAGTGACTGTCATGTGATATTTCCCACACTCCACCTTAGTAATAATCTAAAAGAAAAGAAAAGAAAAAAGGAAAAGAAATATAAATATTGACTTAGCCATTTTGCCAAGTTATGACAATATACATGAAGGCATAACAGTAAAGGTGCTCTTGGATAGTAGTGCTACAGGGATGTTCATGAATAGAGAAATGGCCAAGAAACATGGTTTCAAGATAACAAAACTAGAAAGACTGTTAAAAGTAAAAAATGTAGATGGAACAGAAAATAGTGGAGAAAGTATCATGTACTAGGTAAAAGTCAACATCTTCTACAAAAATCATGTGGAAAGGATGAGGATGGATGTGTGTAATTTAGGAAAGACAGAGGTGATACTGGGAATGCCTTGGTTGCAAGTGCACAACCCAGAAATAAATTGAGAAATAGAAGAAGTAAAGATAATGAGATGCCTACCTTTGTGTGGAAGGAACCTGGCAGTGAAAGAAGATATAGAACAGAGAAAGAAGATGGGAAAGAAAATAAGAAACATGGAAAAGGCAAATAGAGATGAATGGGAATAGACAATGGAAGAAAAGTTCAACAAAGAGACTGAGCTAGATAAAGAGAAAGTAAAAAAGATGGTACTGCAAAAGTTTCACAGGTGGCTAAAAGTATTTGGGAAAGTTGAATCAGAAAGAATGCCAACAAGGAAGCCATAGGACCATGCAATTAATCTGAAAGAGGATTTTGTTCTGAAGAAAGAAAGAACATACTTAATGTCAAGACAGGAAAAGAAGGAAGTGCAAGAATTCATGGAAGAGTAGTTGAGAAAAGGGTACATTAGACCCTCAAAGTCACCATAATCCTCACCAGTGTTTTTTGTGGGAAAGAAAAATGAAAAGAAAAGAATGGTACAAGATTATCAGTACCTCAACAAAGGAACAGTAAAGAACAATTATCTCTTACCTCTAATTTTCAACCTTATCAACACCATGGGAACAAAAAGGGTCTTTACAAAAATAGACCTACAATGGGGTTACAACAATATGCAGATGAAAGAAGGAGATGAGTGGAAGACAACGTTTATGACGCATTTAGGAGTTTATGAACCTATAGTTATGTTTTTCAGTCTTACAAACTCACTGGCAATCTTTCAGACAATGATAAACAATATTTTGAGAGACCTCATAAACACAGAAGAAGTAGCAGCATTTATGGACAATGTCCTAGTAGGAACAGAAGAGAAAGAGAAGCATGACAAGATAGTGAAAGAAGTATTGAGGAAAATGGAGGAAAATGATCTCTACATAAAGCTGGAAAAATGTGTATGGAAAGTAAGAGAAATTGACTTTCTAGGGCTAGTAATGGGGTTAGGAGGAATTAAGATGCAGAAAGAGAAAATAGCAGGAGTCCTAGAATAGCCAAGACCAAAGACAGTAAAGAAAATGCAAAAATTCTTAGGGCTAGCAAACTACTATAGGCAATTTGTCAAGGATTTTGCTAGAATAGCCAAACCAATGCACAAATTGTTTAGGAAGGATGAGAAATGAAACTAGGGAGAAGAGCAGAAAAAGACATTCAAGCAGTTGAAGAAGGTGTTCACAACATGACCAGTGTTAGTGGCACCAGATTTAAATAAGGAAATGAGAGTGGAGGCAGATGTATTGGAATATACAACAGGAGGAGTATTATTGATGAAGTGTAAGGATGAGAAGTGGAGGCCAGTGGCTTTTATCTCAAAATTATTGAACGAGACAGAAAGAAATTATGAAATTCACAATAGAGAGATATTAGTGATAATCAGATGCTTAGATGAGTGGAGACACCTGCTGGAAGGAGCACAAAGTAAATTCAAGATTTGGAGCAACTACAAGAATCTAGAGTACTTCATGAGTAGCCAAAAGTTGAACTGAAGACAAGCGAGATGGGCACTGTACCTGTCTAGATTTGACTTCATACTCAAACATGTGCTGGGATCCAGTATAGGAAAAGCTGACAGCTTAAGTAGACAACCAGACTGGCAGAAAGAGGTAGAGAAAGACAATAAGAACAGGATGTTGTTAAAGAAAGAATGGTTAGAAGTTAGAGCAATGCAGGTGGCAGAGGTAATAGTAGAAGAAGTAGATCTACTGGAGAAAATAAGAAAATCAGAGGCAAAAGATAATGAGGTGATAAAAGTGGTAGAGGAAATGAAACAAGCAGGAGTGAAAATGCTGAGAGATAAAGAGTGGAGAAACAAAAATGGACTTATGCTAAGAGATGGAAAAGTGTATGTTCCAAAGAACAGAAAATTGAGAGCAGAAGTTATCTGGCTACACCATGATACACCAGTAGAGGGACATAAAGGACAATGAAAGACAACAGAGTTGATCACTAGAAATTTCTGGTGGCCAGGAGTAACAAAAGAAGTCATGAAGTATATAAAAGGATGTAATGTGTGCCAGAGAAATAAAAATTGAACAGAGGCACCTGCAGGAAAATTAATGCTAAATACAGTACCAGAAAAACCCTGGACACATATATCAGCAGATTTTATTACAAAACTACTGCTAGCACAGGGATATGACAGTATCTTGGTAGTATGCGATAGGATGACAAAAATGGTGCACTTTGTGCCAACTACAGAAAAGACTTCAGCAGAAGGAGTGGTAAGACTGTTCCAAGATAATATCTGGAAATTACATGGATTACCAGAAAGTATTATTATGGATAGAGGAGCACAGTTTGTGGCAGGAATGATAAAAGAGTTGAATTGTATGTTGGGAATAAAATTGTCAATGGCATACCACCCACAAACAGATAGTCAAACAGAATGAATGAATTAGGACCTAGAACAGTACCTGAGGATGTTTATTGATCACTGGCAAGAATAGTGGCCAGATTGGTTAGCAACAGCAGAGTTTGCATATAATAACAAAGTGCAAACTAGTACAAAAGTATCATTGTTCAGAGCAAATAATGGATGAGATCCATGCATAGGATTTGAAATGAGGAAGAAGGGAAAATTTGAGAAAGTGGAAGAGTTTGTGACAAGAATAAAGGAAGTACATGGGAAAGCAAAAGCAGTACTAAAGAAAAGCCAAGAGGAGATGAGGAAGTACACCAATAGGAAAAGAAGCAAGGTAGAGGAATATAGAGTAGGAGACTGGGTGCTCTTAAGCACAAAAGATCTTAAATACCAAATGAAAGGAAAGCAATTGGAAAAATTGACAGAACATTTTGTAGGCCCTTACCAAGTAAAAGGGATCATTTCAACAAATGTAATAGAACTGGATTTACCAAGTACAGTCAGAATACATCCAGTAGTTAATGTTAGTAGAGTATGGAGGTATGAAGATCAAGTAGAAGATCAGAAAAAGGAACAACCAGCACCAGTTATGGAAAGAAGAATATGAAGTAGAGAAAATATTAAACAAGAAAAGGTTCAGAGGGAAGGATTGATATTTAGTGTGATGAAAAGGATATACAGCAGAAGAAAACACCTGGGAACCAAGAGAGAACCTAGGAAACATGGAGGACTTGGTCAAAGAATTTGAGGAAGAATACCATGAAATTGAAAGAGTCAGGAAAAGAAGAAATGATAAAGAAGACAGGAAAGGGAAATTGTTATGGACATCAAGTGGGACTACAATTATCATCAGCTATGGTCTGATACCGAGTGGCTAGTAGACAAGATGTTGGCAATGCTAGATGAGGACATTACTATGCAGTAATGCATTGAATGTCTGAGGACTCTAATAGACAATGGACTCATGGTATGAACAGGACTCTTTGGAGAAATCTCAGACTATTTTCTCTCTCTATCTTTAGACTATGCTAAATGGGACAGCATCGGACTAACCCATTAATAGACACTAACTCAACTTGTCACCCTCATGACTTCTGTCACTGGACTGTCACTTAACTAGTCACCTTTAGTTACAAGTACTGTTACTACATTGTAACATAGTTACAAACCTAGTTAGGATAAATACAGACCAGAAAGAGAAGGGAACGGTAAGTTCTCTCTTTCTGTATTCCCTCTGTATTCCCTAAATACTCTGAGGAATCGGTACTCTTACTTGTCTTAGGACAACCTCAGGGATGCTACTCAAAGTCTCATTGACATCTCTCCAATATAACTTCACTGAAAACCTTAACCAGATCCTTTAGAGAGGAGCGTAAAGATATTAAGTGTTAGATATATGCTTCAAGTTGAAATGCATATTCAACTGTGAGGTTTAGAGTCTTAACAGAAATTGCCAGGTAGGCATATGGCAAAAATGCTATACAGATGGGATGATAAGAGGTTTGATGAAGAATATTGGGGATGATTAGAAAGAAATTGGAGAAAGTAGAAGGGAAAACAGAGGATCAACAAAGAAGAAAAAGAAGAAGAAATCAAGAAAGGAAAAATAGAGGAATAGGATGAAGAAGATGAAATGGGAAAGATAGGAGATATCTATGACAAATTATAAGAAATTTTTGGGATGAAAATTCTTAAGAGGGGGGTACTGTCATAAGTTGACATGATTATGACAATGTGAAAACAGTAAGAGACAGGATCAGCTGATAGAAAAGGAATGACAAGTGACATAGGAAAAAGATCAGGAATAACTGATTAACATAAGAACAAAATGTGATGGACATGGTAAAGAACTTGTATTATAAATAGGAACAAATAGATAGGAGATGTATAAATAGTGTAGGAGAATTGAGCAAGAACTCCATCGAGTTCTCTTCTAACTCTGAAGAGCTCTCTTGATCCTAATCCAGGATTAAGATCTTAAGTCAGTCACTGACACTGAGGTATGTACTCTTTACACCTACTGCATAATTATAAACTTAGTTTTTGTATAGTTATTTTATCTTTTAGGTATTTAATACAGTTGATCACCATAGAGATATCATTTGAGTTATTTTATCTTTTAATGTGACTAAGCTCAGGTCTTCTTTTTTAGAAGGACTATTTTCTTGAGCAATGCTACAGTAGTATATCTGTAAACTCTTCTATTATAAACCTGGTACTAAGAGTCCATTGTGATCCATATACACACAGGATTGATAACTGCTCATTAAGAGAGGGGTCTAGAATAGGGGTCTCCTTCTTAGGGGCAATAGTATACCTTTATTCTTAGAGTAGCTGTAAGTGAACAGTAAGACAATTGTAAGAGATAAATCCTGTTGAAGAAAAAAATTAAGCTAGAAAAGCTAAGGAGTAAGCACAACAATATGTAGTATCTGCTTTGCTCCAAAATATTTCTTTTGCTCCTGTTTGGAATAGAGATAGAGAAAGGGAAAGAAAAATATTCTACTTGGCTCCTATTCATGTTCCACAGAACCTTGAGGATGCTATACTTGATTTGCATAGACATCAACTTGCTAAGCAACAATAGAGGACAACTGAGGAATATGGAGCACAAATCACAAGAGTAAAAGCAGAAAGGCAGAGACAAGAAAATGTGGTTCTGACGAAGTTTATTCTCTTTCCTTTCGTCATTACTTCTCCATTTCTAATTGCATTCTGAATGATGTTCTCTGAACGTCACCTTCTTGTTATTCATATTAAATTCTTTCTCCTCTGTCTCATTATGTTCCAGAATGAGAGACATATACAGAAATAACTAAAATATGTCTATTCTTAGGTAAATACTTGTGCACCTGTATCATACATAAAGTGCCTATCATGTAAGCCCTAAGACCAGTCACTTCTATCTGGTCTTAGGTGCATATACCTTCTGTATTCCCTCCCGAACATTTAATTCATCAGTCGTTTCTATCTGGTCTTAGTCCAGCACTTTTAGAGTCATTGAAGACGTACCTGCATATTCTTTTGACAGGTTCAGGGAGATAAAGGAGTTAAAGTAAAAGGATAGAGACAAATGGAAATCAATCAAATAATAGAGGAATGGAGAAATGAGAATGCAGATGCTCTTGATTATAAATGACAGCAGAATAGAGAAGATAATAGAGATCTAAATGTAGATAGAAATATGCAGGAAAACATTCTGAGAGTTGTAAGTAATATATTTCACTCATTGTTAGTAAATGAATATTGATCAATTTTAACAGGATGTTGAGGAAGGAAATATTCAAGAGTTAGATATGCAAGATGATGTGATTCAAGTATGATAATTTTTGTATACCAAAAGTCTATAATATTAACAGTTGAACTAAATTCAAGATACCACTGTTCCAGATAATATCCCACTACCTGTTCTTTAGCCCATACCTTATCCACCAGCTAGACAACCATTCTTAGAGAACAATATTCACTATCTCAACTTGGGCATGTTGACTGTTATCTGTTCTCACTGTTATGCTCTTTACTTTGACTGTGAAAAGCTCACTTCCTCAAGGGTCAATCATCCAAAGTTTGGCATATGCTGTTTGCAAGAACAGATTCAACTACCTTCCCTTCAACCACTCACTGGAATTCTTCACAACTACTTGACTGGAAATGATTATTACTCAAGAGAATTTTGCAACAATATACAACAGTATAATGCAGTGTTTGCTATGACTTCAGTAGAAGCCAAAATTGATAACTCAGTCACTAGGTAGTCTGGCCCCTACTATTTCAAAATCCAAGAAAGGCTTTATCATCTCACTGGTGCTCTTTTTCCTCATGGTAATTAGACTCCAATGTATGTGCAAATCTATATCCTTGATACAACAGAGCAGCTCAATGTCAGGAGGACCAACAATAATAACCTGGATCCTGTAGTAATGAACAATCTTCAGACAATGCTCATAGATAGTCATCCTTATATTAGTTAATATTATCATGCCTATAAGCTTATCAAGGAAAAACCAGTAGAGAAATAGCAAGAGGTCAAAATTAGGTTACATATCAATTTACAGCAGGATCAAAGAATTCACAATTTGTCTACTACTGAAGAAATTGCAGTCATTATTCCTGAGAATGGGGTATATCATGCATTGGATAATAGAGATGTGGTATTATAGGCAAGAAAAGGATAACTTAAATGGATTAGCCAGAACAGTTCTTTATATGCTGCTCTTCATTATATTCTGTTATTTCCAAAGGAGAAAAATAGATAGCATCTAAGAATTCCAATCTGTGGTGCTCAACTGAGAGAACAAGGGGAGAATACAAGACAAAGATATAGGGAAAAACTGTAAGACTTTAGCCAAGGCAACTTAAATTTATTCCAAGTCTGAGTTGACAAGAAGAACTCAATAGAGTTTCCATTTGATTTTCTACACTACTTATATATTTTACAATGATGGCTGTGCAATATTGTTATGAGAGCCCCAAAAAGGAAATAACTTCCTGTGCATTTAAACAACTGATCCATAACCTCAAGACATATAACGGGATGTCATGTGACAGAAAATACCCATTTAATAATATAAATTTCTTTTTATTTTATATTATTACTAATTTTTTGCTCCTAAACTCCTGTTGTTTACTCTTATAGAATCACAATGTAGACTAATTACTTGTACTCCTCCTATTTCAGACTTAGTATAAGTACTCCAGTAGTTACATCCTAGTTCCTTAGTTTGTAGATTAAAGTTATTTATGTCTTCTCTTTATTCTATCCTCACTCCTATCAATTGATACCACTCCTGTCCAAAACTTCTGACAACAATTCAGTCCTCCTGAAGTACACAACCACACATATGACAGCAGATTGAGGCCAAGATTGTTCCCATTTTGTTGTCAAACCCCACCCATTCTAGAGTAATTTCACTTCACTCCAGACCACTCTATCCCGCTCCGCTTCATACTTGACACGGGATCAAACTATAAACAGCAAGGGAAGTTTAGGTAACATATCACATGACAAGGATTATATGACCATAGAATATTCTGGAAGGACTTGTGACCACGGAACTTTAAAGTACAGCTACTGTAAAGTAGTATAAGTAGTGTGGGGGTAGCAATTGGACTACCTGTGTAATATGCTTCACTATTTTCTTTCTATTTCTATTTCTATTAATTGATTTGTTATTCATTTAGTTTATTTTATTTTCTTATTATTTTTCAATTCATTTAGTAATTAATTATACAAAATAGTAAAATGACACGAGAATAGGATAACTTTTATCTTGAAAACCACAAAACCCTAAGACTACTTTCCCCTTTGAACTTGTTATCCTTCCCACAGTAGTAGCTCAATATAATGAAAAACTCCATTGAGTTCTTTCTGAACATTCACCTAGGGTAAACTCTAAGTCTTCACAACTCAATATTAACAAATATCCTTCCATGATCCTTATATTATTTCTATCATGTGTTTACCTCATCACATATTGTGACTGTAACTTGTAATGTGACCAATGTCACACTTTTGTAACTATGTGACTATGTGACTGAGTCACATGATGTCTTCCCATGCTCTATCCTTGTAGTAGTAAGTCCAGAATAAAGAAACTAAAAGAAAAAAAAAAGAAAATAGAAATAACTTAGACATTTTGCCAAGTCATGACACCACTCCTCTCTTAAGTTTTCTTGTCCCAAGGAATTTATTTTACAATTCATAATATAGGTCAACTATGTTGCCCATTTTGTTGTCTTCTTCTGTCTACTCTCTTATTTCTGAATTTTTCTGCTCAATTTTTTCTTTCTCCTTAATAATTTCTAACATTGTTCTTCTTCCTGGTTGACTTTTTTTCCATTGACTTCCCTTCCATCTTATCCAGTTCCTCTCTAGTCTTCCCCAATATTCTTTATCATATCTCTTGTCTGTCCATCTAAATAACTTCTTTGCTGTAAACCTCCCTGGTAGTTCCCCTCTCCTAAACATTCTCTCTTTCTTTTCCTGCCTTCTTACATCTTCCATATCTCATCAGTATTCTTTCTTAAATTTCTCAATCACCTCTCTTGCATTTTCCAAGTTCTCCTTTCCTTCCCAAGTGTCTGACTCTGCTATAAATTCTTTCTACCTTACTAGGTACTTGTTTTTTCCTCTAATTTTTTGTTTATTCAATATTCTTTCCACCTCCCATTCTTCTTCCCCTTTGATTATTACAGGAGCCAGCTGCTTCTTTCTTTGTCCTTTCACTTGCCCTATATAGCATTGTATTCTACTAACATTTACTACTGGGTGTATTTTTACTATACTAGGTAATTTCAGTTTTGCTGTGTTTGATGATATTATTTTCTCTATTCTATAAGGGTCTACAAATCTCTCCATTAACTTCTCTGTTCTCTTTCCAACTATTTGGTATTTCAGATCTTTGGTGCTAAGCATTACTAAGTTTCTTACTTTATACTCATCAACTTCTACCCTCTTTCTGTCAGTATACTTCTTCATATCTTCTTGCACTTTTCCTAGCACTGCCTTTGCCTCCTCTTGTATTTCTTTCATTTTCTCCATGAATTTTTCTGCTCCTTTATATCTCCCCTTCTTTCTTCTCTCAAATCCTATTCTTGGATCTTATCTGTAATTTGCCTTGAAAGGCAATGTCTGAGTACTTGAATGTACTTTTATTACAAATGGTCACTTACTATTTGTGATAGGTGCTTTGATACTTTAAAGAGTTCAAAAATGCAAAGTTTAATAAGTGACAAAAGATATTGTTAAGTCTGAGGTCTAATCCTCAGACTATAAGTCCTTAAATACAGAAAAGTAATAGTCTGTGCAGTAGAACAGAGTATCACATGCTACTACCTATTGTTCTATATATAGTAGTGCCTTTATGCTTGAAAATGCACTAACTTAACCTTATGGAGGCTGTCCTTTGTTAGAAAAGGACAGATGACTATTTATGGGTAATTAATAAAGTCCATATGCAAACATTGAGGCCTTCATATCTCTACTGATATTAATTGCCTTGAGATTGCTCTAGGCTCATTCTGAGTGGTATGAAAAGGGCTTCTGCTGAGCTTAGAACTGAAGCTTAGATTATGGCAGTTTCCAAGATATTGGCAATTTAATATGTGGTACCATAGTGGTTACCTACTGATTTGCTCAATAGCTTGGCCAATATTAATTGCCTTGAGACATGACTGGTATTGATCAAAAGGTCTTTTTAAGGGCTTTTTGTAACCATTGAGACCATGAGAATCATCAAAGAATTGACAGAGATATGGCCAAATGAAGTTTGTGACACTCTTCTCTATGACACCACTATGCAGCCATGATAGATATCACCTTCCTGTCTTCCATACCTCCTGGACATGACCATGTGATCCTGCTCTACTTCCATACTTTACTCCTGCCCATCATCCCCCAAACCCTAAACTAGCTTTCTTCTACTCCAAATATGGTCTAGAAACAATACAATTGTCATCTGGCAGCATGTTTGTTTCTTGACTGAGTCCAGCAGTAATAGGATCACTAGTCACTGATAGACTTTTGATCTGTTATCTTGGTGTCATATTAGTCTAAGTCTGCTCTAGATTGAAATTATCTTGCATTCCAAAGATATCCTTCAGCTTCTAATTTCTAGAGCTTCAACATTAATAGTCTGTATCTGAGAAACCTGATGCTAGCTCATTAGTCTTGCCTCCCAAGGTATATGCTATCCTACCATGTGACAGCTTGGCAACTGCCTAATAGAAGTACCTAATCTTGGGTCTAGATTATGACTAGGGCTTGTAGGAGGTCTCTAGAGTAGATTCCAATAGTGAAATCCAGAGGTATTGTCACAAACTTCATTCAGTCATATCTCCACCAATTCTTCGAAGATTCCCACGGTCCTAAAGCCAGCTTAAAGCCCTTAAAAAAACCTTTTGATTGATATCAGTCATGTCTCAAAGCAATCAGTATTGGCCGAGATATTAGGCAGATCAACTGGTAACCACCATGGTACCATCTATTAAATCATCAATATCTTGGAAACCACCATGATCTAAGCTTTGCTTTTGGGTATAATAAAAGCCCTCTTTATACTGCTCAGAATGAGTCTAAAACAATGCCAATACAATTAATATTAGTGGAGATATGAAGACCTCAATGTTTGCACATAGACTTTATTAATTACCCATAGATAGTCATCTGTCCTTTTCTTAGAACAAAGGACAGCCTCCATAAGGTTAAGGTATTGCATTTTTAAGTACAAAGGCACTACCATATGTAGAACAATAGGTAGTAGTATGTGATGCTCTGTCCTAGTGCACAGACCATTATTTTTTTATATTTAAGGACTGTCATATGACGGAAAATACCCAATTAATAATATAACTTCCTTTTTATTTTATATTATTACTAATTTTTTGCTCCTAAACTCCTGTTGTCTACTCCTATAGGATCACAATGTAGACTAATTACTTGTACTTTTCCTATTCCAGACTTAGTATAAGTACTCCAGTAGTTACATCCTAGTTCCTTAGTTCGTAGATTAAAGTCATTTACACCTTTTCCTTGTCCTATCCTCATTCCTATCAATCTATACCACTCCTCTTCGAAACTCCTGATAACAATTCAGTCCTCCTGAAATATGCAACCACATACGCGATAGCAGATCGAGGCACAGTACATGAGCTGAGGCCAAGGTTGTTCCTATTTTGTTGTCAAATCCCTCTATTCCAGAGTAATTCCACTCCACTCCGGCCCACTCTGTCCTGCTCTGCTCCGTACTTGACAAGGACTCATAGTCTGAGGATTAGACCTCAGACTTAACAACATCTTTTGTCACTTGTCTGACTTTGCATTTTTGAACTCTTTAAAGTATCAAAGCACCTATCACAAATAGTAAGTGACCATTTGTAATAGGGGATAAGACCAAATATTATGTAGTAATATTTGATCAGCTGCAGGGTCACTCTGGAAGACTAATACGGGCTCCGGAGTCGTGTGTAAGAGATCCCTTTACACTAGCTGTATAAGCTGCTGTAGTTGCACAGTCAAGGCTGCCAGTGTGGTGTTGATGTTGTTTTCAGAGACATTTTGTCTCTTTGTTAGCTCATAGAGATGGTGTTGCAGGTACCCTAAGGTATTGGCTATGCCTTGGGGGTGTCTGAGAACAATGACATCTGGAGAGCAGAATTCTCGGAGGGCTGGGTATGACAGGGGAGGGCAACCTATTGGGTGGCTGTCCACTGGAATAGTCCAAGGCTCCATTTTCAAGGATCCTAATCTGCTGTAAGGGCGACTGGGGCACACAAGACTCCAGGAGAATCCTTAGAGATTAGGATGAGGCTCCTGAAGGGATCTTCTATATTATATACTAGGTTTATATTCTTTAGTGTCAGGGTCTATGTGATCAGAGCTATACTAGTGTGTTTAATTATTACTTTAGTAATACTTGAACAGGCTTAGGCTGCTCCAGAGTGTCACTGTGCAGTTTAGGGATGAAAATAGAGGTGCCCCCTTACATCTTTGTCATGAGTCCAGAATTTTTTCTGCCTCCCATTCTTCCTGGCCCTGTATCAAGGTCAATGGTGGGGGAGTGGCTTTCTGGCCACAGATAGTGGATTCAGAGTACTGAGTTAACTTGCTTGCATGAAAGACTGGATGTAGTGCTCAGTAGCAAAGTGGTATCCTAAGCTAGAATGTAACTAAGGACAACTTTTCTATTATTTCAAATGGTCCTTCATACTGGGGTTGTAATGCTTGCTCTGTAGTCTGGTAATCCTTCAAATTGAGTAGCACTTTGTTGCCAACTTTAAATGGGACACTTTGGACTTTCTTGTCATAGTACCACTTCATTCTTTCCACTGCAAGAGTAAGAGCTACTTTTACCTGCTTCAAGGCTTCTTGTCTTTTATACATTAGGTCATTCAAGTCTCTTTGCAGTGACTCTTTGACTAGAATTGGACCTGCTCTCAGGTGTCTGCCATATTCAAGATAGAATGGACTTTCTTTAATTCCTTCATATGCTTGATTATTGTATGCAAATTCTGCACTTGGTAGTAGATCCAACCAATTACTAAAATTGTAATTGATATAGTACCTAAGATACTACTCTAGAGCCTGGTTTACACATTCCATTTGTTTATCTGTTTGTGGATGGTATGTTGTTGACATAGTAGATTCTATTCCTAAAATTTTGCACCATTCTTGGAATAGCTCAGCCAAGTATTATACTCCTCTATCCAAAATGATTTGTAGTGGCAGTCCATGCAAAGGGTAAATTTTGTCATATAGTAACTGCACCATATCCTTGAATAAAAACCAATTATTGATAGAAATGAAGTGAGCCCTTTTGGTGAGCCTGTTAACAATAACACAAATAGCATTATAACTGTTTGACTCTGGCAATTGAGTGATTAAGTCCATTGATATTATTTCCCAAGGCCCATTAGGCACCATGTTAGGCATGAGTGGTCCAAAAGGTTGTTGTGGGTGATTTTTCATCTACTGACACATATCACAACCCATAATGTATTTCTTGACAAATGTAGTCATTCCAGGCCACCAGTAATTTCTAGAGACCAACTCATAGGTCTTTCACTGACCTGGGTGTCCAGTGAATGGCAAATTGTGGTGCATCTGAATGATCTGTTGTCGCAAAGTGTCTTTCACGCTATGAGGGATATATATCTTTCCTCTGTACAGGAGTAGTTCATTCTCATAGTTCTAGTCTTGTAAGAATTTTTCAAATCCTCTTGGACCAGACTTAAGTAATGACTTGTAGTCTTTTGTGACTTCATCCAATAAGAGTGCAGCTTTGACCTCCTTTAGGATTATCTCGTCATTTATTGGTCATTCATGAGTAGCCTCTAATGTGTTGAAAGGGTGCAAAAGGGAATTGCATACTGGGACAAACAAAACCATGCTGTGCCAGCTCCCAATTGCGTGCTAAAGATTCGAGGGAAGATAATCAAAAATGAAGGTTTATAAATAATTAGAAAGTAGAAATTATACGCAGCTCCAATAAAATATATGTTGGTGGTTGTGAAATGAATGTAAGATCTCTCTAGATCGTCGTTGCATAGCCTCCCTAAGGTGTCAACCTTTACACACCGTGACAAAAGCTCCTTTGGAAAATACAGTTAGTTGATCACTCATGGACCCTCCACACTCAGTTGCCCTCTTGTCTGCACCTCCAACACCGAACCTTACGGGTGTGATGCAATCCAAGTATGCACCTAGCCAAGCTTTCCCAGCCTGCTGTCCTCTCTGAAGCCTACCCGAGTTGCATCTGCATCTTCTCCCTAGATCGAGTTCTGGGTATATTCAGTGTTCTTCTCAAGACACCCCACTAATCCTAGTCTTCTTACTCTCAATAGATTCGCATTTACGATTCCAGAGGCAGTGTAGATGGAGGTAGGAGTCAAGAGGTTCCTTTCCTATCCAACTGCACACCGGATACTATATTAAAATGATTACAAAGCCCTGAAACTCAAGGAATAAAATATAAAAAGAAAACTGTTACTACTTTTGGGGTTCCTTCAACCTCTTCTCACGCTAAGTCCATCCCAATTCCCAGCAATGACGCGTCCTTAGGGTGACGCATCTTCTTCATCAAATCCTTCCCATCAAAGATGACACGTCTTCATTGTCGCTTCTCTCTAGAACATTCTTCCTTGACCTCCCATCACTCCCTTCAATGCTGCTTTGTAAGAAGGTCTTCCTTGATTACCTATTAAGTAGTCAGTAAACCTCGCTTAATGTCTAGTATTTCTGAGTCGCATCCTAGGGCTCATTTATCTAAATATAATTGGTCTGATGCCATCAATGCTTAATTGCAACCAGAGTCTATTTATCTAAGTCTGTCATCTAGACATTAATGGTCCTAGAGTCCCAATCCACCATATCTTCAAGTCGGTTCCACCCTATAATGGATCTAGAGCGTAGTCCTTCTATGACTTTCTTCCTAGACTGGATGCCAGCTCATCCTGTTTGCTTCCTGAGGTATCAACATGAGCTCTGGATTGATTCTCCCTTGCTCCATGTCTTTATTTATATGGTAGTACGTTCTGAGGGTATAGAAAGGGCTCTAGAGTGAACTCTAAGTAAGAATTCATTGGTATAAAGCATATCAAATGTTATCTTCCACGGAAAATTCACTTGCGGTGTAACAGCGTTAATAGCAAAGAACTCAGGTTTTAGCAACACCTGGTTTGTATTATCGAGGTCTATCCTCATCTCATGATCTGCTCGTCTGGACAAGAGATTTTCTGCCTGTATTATCTTTCCCAGTTTATGATAGAGTACAAAGTCAAAACGAGTCATGAATAATGCCCATCTTGCTTGCCTCCTGGTCAGCTTTTGAGCTGTCCTGAAAAATATAAGGTTTTGATGATCCGACCAGATCTTAATTTTATATAAATGTCCCTCTAGATGATGCCTATATTCCTCTAGTTCCTAAATTACTGCAAGTAGCTCTTTGTTGTAGATTTTGTAGTTCCTTTCATGGACATCTAACAACTTGGAAGAGAAAGCCACTAGGTGCCACAGGTTGGTTTGCATATCTTTTTGTGATAAGACTTCTCCTGTTGCAAAGTCGCTAGTATCGGTGAATAAGTTAAAGGGATCTTTGTCATTTGGTATTCTCAGGACTGGAGCTGTGGTAAAGGCCTTTTTCAGTGCCTCAAAAGCATTTTGTTGCTCAATGCCCCAATTCCAGGTACAATCCTTCTTGGTCAAGTTGGAGAGTGGCTTTGACATCTTGGCAAAGTTCTCAATGAACCTATGATAGAAACTTGCAAAGCCTAAGAATACTTGTACTTACTTGACTTTAGTTGGTACTAGCCACTCTAGAACTCCTGAAAGTTTCTCTTCATCCATCTGTACTTTATTTTCCAATATTATTATGCCCAAATATTTGATACTACTTTGCTCAAAGAAACATTTTTCTGCTTTAGCATAGAGGTCATTAAATTAGAGTCTTTTTAGCACTTCCTTGACCAATCACCTATGTTCCTTCAAACATGTCCCAAATATTAAAATATTGTTGAAATACACCATTACTAGTCTTATGCAAATCAAATCTTCAAGTATATCGTTCATTATACTTTGGAAAGTTGCTGGTGCATTGGAGAACTCAAAATATATAATAGTTGTCTCAAAGAGGCCTTGTTTTGTGATAAACACTGTTTTCTATTCATCTTCTTCTTTGATGCAAATATTGTTGTATCCCCACCTCAAGTCAATTTTGGTAAAGATTGAGACTTTGCTAAGTGATTCAATCAAGTCGGCTATTCTAGGGATTGGATAGCGATTTTTGACGGTAATTTCATTAAGGGCTCTATAATCCATGACGGGTCGTAAGCTTCCATCGTGTTTCTTCACAAAGAAGAATGAAGCTGCTATCAGGCTAGTAGATAGACAGATATAACCTTTCTAAGTTCTTCATTGATCCATGTGTCAAGAGAGTTTCTTTCTGCTAAAGATAGTGGATAGACCTTTACTGGCTTGGGAAGCTTTGCACCTTCCATGAAGTTAATAGCATGGTCATACAATTTCTGTAATGGCATTCTCTCTGACTTATGTTTTGAAAACATGTTTCCATACTTGTGTAACCATTCTGGCACATAAGCTTTCTAGGTCTTTGTGTCTTCACAATCTGAGTCTCTATATTAGTCTCAATTGTTGAGTATAGTTGCAATCATCATTGCCTGTTGATAACTGCCTGGGTCAGTCATGTCTGCCCAGCTAAGAATGTGGTTGTCAGGGTCCTCATCTCCTATGTCATCCAATGAGGGGAATCCACTGACATCCATTTCAAGGTGAAGCTCATTAGCTTCTGCTTTTACATCTCATATTTTATGGACTTTACTAGCACATGTATCTGGGCACCTGATGAACTCCCATTGACCTTTTTGCCAATTGATATTTGGATTATGCTTATACAAGTACAAGTAGCCAATCATCATCTCTTTATTTCCTAGGTTGGTGACAAAGAGGTGTTGGGTCATCTTGTGAGATCTAATTTCTACACAAGCTCAAATGTACTCAGTTATTTGTCCCACCTTGTTGGGAGTACCATCTGCATTGATTACATGATATGGATTTGCTAGTTTATGTGTTACCAGGCTATTATTTTCCATAACAACTCTGTTGATGAAGTTTGTGGTAGCTCCCAAATCAACTAAAGCCTCAGTCTGTACTTTTTTGCTGTATACCCAAAGTATAACTGGAATTTTAAAGGAGATAGTCTTGTTGTGCACTATATTATTACAAGATTCCAGTACTACTTCCAATTTTTGTGGGCTAATAGGGGGTATACTATCCTCTGACTGTAGATCACAGACATTATACTCTACAGTCCCAAGGGAAAATCCAATTTGGAAGTCCTCTTTCCCTTCCCACTTGGAGAAACAGGATTGAGGATTTCCTCAATTGATGTGCTATTTATATTGACATCCTCAGGAGGGGATTCTGGGTCATCACTTTCTTCCTCCAATAACTTCATCAGCTGTGCTCGAAACAACTAATTTTTATTTTTGCTTGGACCTAGTGGAGACGGTTTCTGAGAAGAGGTTTTATGAGGACATTTGTCCTCATTGCTAGGCTTGTTGTAACAGTCTACAGTATTATGCTATTTTGCCTTGTTCTTAAAGCCTTTTCCAGCACATATCTAACAGTATCGCAAGTTCTTCCCTTCTTTTTTCTAAATCTCATCTATTTCCATTATGTTCAGGTCCTTCTTTCCTCCACTTTTCTCTATATTTGCCTCTGGACCAAATATTGCACCCTAGGCCTTGTCTGGATGCAAGGCCTTATATACTTGTATCAACAGCTTCAGATAGTTGTCATATGATGGAAAATACCCAATTAATAATATAACTTCCTTTTTATTTTATATTATTACTAATTTTTTGCTCCTAAACTTCTGTTGTCTACTCCTATAGAATCACAATGTACACTAATTACTTGTACTCCTCCTATTCCAGACTTAGTATAAGTACTCCAGTAGTTACATCCTAATTCCTTAGTTCATAGATTAAAGTCATTTACACCTTCTCCTTGTCCTATCCTCACTCCTATCAATCTATACCACTTCTCTCCGAAACTCCTGACAACAATTCAGTCCTCCTGAAATATGCAACCACACACATGACAGCAGATCGAGGCACAGCACACAAGCTGAGGCCAAGGTTGTTCCTATTTTGTTGTCAAACCCCATCCATTCCAGAGTATTTCCACTCCACTCTGGTGTTACGCCGCTAGAGAATTTTCTGCGGAAATGTAGCATGGGATATAATTTATACCCCTGGATTTCATTATTGGAATTCACTCTAGAGACTTCCTACAAGCCCCAGACATAATCTAGACCCAAGGTTGGGTACTTCTCTTAAGTAGTAACCAAGCTACCACATGCTAAGAATAGTATATACCTCGGGAGGCAAGACTGATGAGCTAGCATCAGGTTTCTCAGATACAGACTATCAATATTGAAGCTCTAGAAATCAAAGGCTCAGAGATATCCTTGGAATGTGAGATAATTTCAATCTAGAGCGGACTTAGACTAATATGACATCAAGGTGGCAGATCAAAAGTCTATCAGTGACTAGTGATCCCATCACTGCTGGACTCAGCCAAGAAACAGACCCGCCACCAGACGACAATCATATTGCTAATGCTAGGACACACTGTCATGTGTTTCTAGACCGTATTCGGAGTAGAAGGAAGCCAGTTCAGGGTTCGGGGAGCAATGGGCAGGAGTGAAGTATGGAGGTGGAGCAGGATCACATGGTTATGTCCAGGAGGTATGGAGGACAGGAAGATGACGGCTGTCATAGCCGCATAGTGGTGTCATAGAGGAGAGACACGAGGGAGAGCGGTAGACTGGAGAGTTTCCTTTTCTGTTTCTTTTTAATTGAGTCTCTAACATTTGTAATATTCTAATATATTTCTCAGAGTGGAGATTGATAGGGGAGCCTTCTTGGCCCTTGCCTTCATCTCAGAAGCTCTTAAGGTTGTAAATGCAATTCTCTTGAGTGTGTAAGGGGTGATCTTGGTGAGAGGTTGAGTTGGTAAATGTTTTCTGTTATATATCCTACTCTTTCATGAGACAAGACGCAGTGGTCGCTCAGGCAACCTTCTATGGAGTAGCAGGCCTGAAAAGCCTGGCTAATCATCGACTCAGATTGTATCACACCCATAAGGTTTGGTGTGGGGGTGTGGATGAGGGCTTGATTGAGTGTAGTAAGGCCCATGAGTAGTTTACTG